>Ga0307986_10000034_pt1 | contig 84747 bp, 66 predicted proteins | sample EllFjometageno82_FD_203170 | JGI IMG/M metagenome (GOLD analysis project Ga0307986, IMG submission 203170) | Marine microbial communities from Ellis Fjord, Antarctic Ocean - #82 | ecosystem: Environmental > Aquatic > Marine > Unclassified | place: Southern Ocean | collected 2014-10-09 | reverse complement strand
TGAAGGTATTGCAGATGGAGAAACATTAACTCTAGAATTACATTCAGATGCTGTGCAAAGTCAAATAGCGGGCAAGAACTTAGTTGCAGTGATTGTTAACATGACTTATGATGAAGATGAAACAAGAGGTGGCGGATTACCGCCAGGCGGATGCGCCGGGCCCCTCGGTGGAAGTGATGCTGCAGACACAATCTCAGCAACCGTAACTCGTAGCAATATCACAGCATCAGGTTCGGGACAGAATCCAGGAACTCATGAAGTTACAGCAGAATGGTATGATTCCTCAATAATCGATACAGTTGTTTCAGATTTATCAGAATCTCAAATAATGGATAAACTAGAAGGTGGAGAAACAGGAATTGGTAATTATACAATTGATATTTCAGTTGCAGCAGAATCTGGTGGTACTGCAACATGTAACCACGAAGACGGTGGCGAAGAAGTAACTTATACCGTTAGTTTGGTACTATTAGATTATACAATTGTACCAGATATTCAGATTGAAGTTTAAACTTTAAATCTTAACTTTAAATCTCAACTTTAATTTGAACTCTAAACTTTAGTTTTTGATTTTTAAATTGAATTTTGAACTTTGTTCGATTAAGCATTGATAAGTTTGCTAATGTCTAGTATCGGTGAAACTCTTTGATCTATTATTTGCATCATCTGAGCAAGTGCTTGCTCGGTCTTTGCTTCAACCCTCATCACTAGGATTGCTTCTGTATTTGATTTACGAGCCAAATACCAACCTGCATATTGACCATCATAATCAAAGCGAACTCTTACTCCATCAACTGTAGAGCATTGGTAATCGCTAAAGGCTTGGGTAATCGCAGCAACAAATGGTAATTTGTCTTCCTCCGAACATGGAACTTTGACCTCACCTGAGGTTGGTAGACTTGGAGCAAGACGTTCTAATTCGCTGGAGAAAGAAGGACCTCCATCCTCGGGACTATCACGGCGTGACCAACATTCGATTATCCGTGCAGCATTGTATAGTGAACAATCAAAACCATACCAACCGCGGTCGGCTAAGAATATGTGTCCAGACATTTCAGCAGCCATTCTGCATTGTGGTTTTGCTGCTAAAACTCGCTTCATGAAAGAGTGACCAGTCTTTGCCATATGTGGGACTCCGCCAGCATTAATGATTGCAGTTTCAACATTCATTGAACATTTCACATCATAGATTATGGTTTTAGATTCATCACTTGTTCCGGCATCAGAAGCAAGAATGTCTTCAGCCATTAGTGCGATTAGTCTGTCAGGATAGACGAATTGTCCAGCCTCATCAACTGCACCAATTCTATCACCATCGCCATCAACACCTAAACCAAACTCAAGTTTATTTTCAACAACAGAATTACCAAGGTCAATCATATTGTTTGGACGTGTTGGGTCTGCACCATGGTTCGGTTCAGTAGCATCCCAATCACAGAATAAGTCGGTATGTTCAGCCCCGATCATATCGAGTAATTTGACCATTGCAGGACCAGGGACTGCGTTTCCACAGTCAACAGCAACCTTGACAGGCCGTGCTAATGGTCCAACAGAATCTACGATGGCTTGCAAATATGTCTCTAAGTGTGGGTGCTCAACAATACTTCCTTGACCCGTATCAAATTCTCCAGCCAAGAACACTTCTTTCAATTGCTGAATTTCTTCCCCTGCTAGAGGGAGAGTGCCATTACACATTTTGAATCCGTTATGTGTTGGCATTGGTAGATGTGATGCAGTCACCATTACTCCACCATCAACTGGAAGAGTCCAGCATGCATGATAGACACAACCTGTGCTAACGATTCCTAAATCATAGACAGTAACTCCGGCGGAAACAAAACCAGCGATTAGGTTTTCAGTTAATGCTGGAGATGAATCACGAATATCTCGACCTACTGCAAATGTTTTGCACTTTAGGTAAGTGGCCATTGCCTTCCCTAATCGTAAAGCGAATTTAGGGGTGATATCACCACTACCATCGCCATTTGCGTTGCCACGAATGTCGTATGCTTTGAAGCAGTGTTGGGGCCACATGGAACTCCCAGCAGGTCCTCGTTTTCAATCCTGTGTGCTAATTATTTTCTAACAAAAGCAATGATAAAGGCAATTACTATGGCTAAAACCACCAATTCAATGACTAGCCCTTGCCATATTGCTACAGCGAGGAATACTGAGAAAGTTGGAATTATCATGCGCAATAGTTTGGGCCAAGTCATCAAACCTTGAGGGGTTTCAATGTAAGGTGATCCTGGCATTAATGCTACCTCCGATAATGTGATTGTGAATTATTATTAATTATTATCAATCGCTTGAATGACAATTTCGATTCTAGCATTAGCCGGTAATCCAGCTGCAGCAAAAGCAGCACGTGCCGGTTTTACCTCAATCGCATCGACCCAAGCGCCGTATATCTCATTCATAGCGGCAAAATCATCGATATCAGCAAGAAGGATTTGAGCAAAACAGACAGCATCTCTTGTTAGATTTGCAGCCGTTAGTAAAGTATCTACTTTTGCTAATGAAGCAGCGGTTTGTGATTGGATATCATCACCTGCTTCAGGTGCGATTTGGCCACTTAACCACACGACTCCATTGGCTATGATGCCAGCAGAATATGGGCCATATGTTTTCGCACCAGGATTGTCGATAGAGCGTTTGTCCATGAGTCTGTGCTATCGCCCTCAGCCCATCAATGCATTGATTATGAAACGATGATTTGAGGGTGAGGTAGTATCAGGCCCATCCATGCGCACCTGTTGGGTTCTGGACCACCCCGCGCATGTCAGATTGCTAGCACCGTTCATTCGCAGTGGTCAATCCAATGATATTATCATCGCATCTGACCGAATAGAGGTTAGAAATTTACTTGAGAGTGCGGATGGAGTATTGCCACGACGCCAGAAAATGTGGGTACAGAGAGCAATCGGTAGCGCCAAGTCTATCAAAGCATTGAGGAGAATTAATCAAAGCCATAATTTCATGACCATGGCTGGTAAAGATGGTAGCGGTGCAATAGAGAGAATAGTTGTCATTGGAGCATCATTAGAATTGTTAGCACTCAAGAATGTCATCAGATTAGGTAAGATAAAATCTATCAAACATTTAGTTTATATTTCTGATACTGAAGTAAATCATATTGCCCATAAGTTGGCTCTAAAAGAGTGCACTGAAGTAGTATTACCAACGCACTGGGACCAAACTATCGATGGTGGATTCCTTGCAAAAGTATCCGCATCAAGTGACATCATTGTTCATCGATTAGATGGATTGCATGGCCATGTTCACCTGCGTCCAAGCCAGCGACCAATTCAAGTTTCAGACCCACCAAGAGCGATGGTACGTCGTCTAATGGGAGGCGGTATTCACGATGAAGGCGAAGTCATTGACATCCCCGAGAAGGTATGGGATGGACTAATTCCGACCTTTGCCGACGAGTCAAAATATGTTGGTGATGCATGGCAATTAACTCAGCAACTAGCGATGCATGATTGTGTAATTACCAATTCGGTAACACTTGCAAGTGAGGCTTGTCTTCTCGGTACTCCAACCTTGTTGATATCAAGAGCGAAACGTGGTTTCTTATCGAGACTTGAACAAGACGGGCATCCATTATTCATTTGGAATGACAATTGTGAAGGCGAGGTGTTTGAACAGAAATTAACTCAATTCCTTTGTGGTATTCACTTGACCGATGCATTAGAGCCAGAACAATGGCCAAATAGCAAACAACAATTGGCTGAAATCCTAAGTATTGAACTCATAGATTGAGCCAATTTGTGATGATTTCCAAGTGGTCTCCAGCCATTTGTAAATCTCCAGCGAGAATAGTTTGAATCGGCCAAAACTTTGCATCAGCAGCATCATCGCCAGCGATTGGTTGTTGCTCAGAACTAACTTCAATTTCATAGACAATGCTGACAATATGCTTACGTGGGTCTCTATCTGGGTCACCCATAACAGAAATCAACTTTGGATTTTCACCGTGTAAACTTGTCTCTTCGAGTAATTCACGAACTGCAGCATCAATTGGTGCTTCACCTCTATCAACAAAGCCACCCGGAAGTGCCCAAGCACCTTTCATTGGTGGAAATTTTCTCTGAATCAATAGGACAGAATCCCCTCTTCGTACTGCAGCATCAGCGGCTAGTGCTGGGTTGAGCCAACCATTGCACTCGTCGCATGTCGTCATCGGATCATGCTCCATATCTTCGACGACGTTCTTGGAATGTGCGGATTGCTTTTAACAAATCTTTCTTTTGGAAACTAGGCCAGAAAACATCTGTAAAATATAGTTCGGAATATGCCATTTGCCATAATAAGAAATTAGAGATTCTTTCTTCTCCACTTGTCCGTATAACCAAATCAGGGTCTGGCATATTCGCGGTGTAGAGTCTTTCAGAAATCGCTTTCTCATCAATCTCTTCCAGACTGATTTTTCCTTCTGCATGGTCAGCTGCAATTGCTTGAACCGCTCTGATCATCTCTTCGCGGCTACCATATGCAAGGCAGATAGTAAAAACAAATTTATCATAATCCTTGGTCTTATTTTCGGCATAATCTATTGCTTGGTTGACCGATTCTGGTAATAATTCTCTTCTGCCAATGATTTGCACCTTTACTTTATTTTCATGAATTCTAGGGTCATCAGCAATATCTTTCAACCCTTCAATATACAAATTGAATAACGTCTCAAGTTCTTGCTTAGGTCTGGTAAGATTTTCAGTAGATAATGCATAAACAGTAAGCCATGGTATTTCCAAATCTAATACCCAATCCAAAACCCGCTCTAATTTTTCTTTACCGATTTTATGACCAATACTAGTGGCAAGGTTAGATTTCCAAGCAAAACGGCGATTACCATCCATGATAATCGCTAGGTGCTGAACTGAAATCGGACTTGAGCGGACTTCTCGGATGAGTTTTGCCTCAACCGCTTGGCCCAGTGCATCACCGACTCGTTCCGATATACCCACTAGACTTCCCCCTGCCTTGTCGTAGGGGAGAGAGGGTATGAGTTCACCCCTTGACCATTGAGAATTTCACCGTCCCAATCAAAAGTACAAAATTCAATAATAAAATCTATTATCAATTGCAATGAAGTTGAAAACTTTGTAGTAGGGTAACTTCAGCAGATGATATGGGAGAGCCTGCCTGGTGGCCAAGTGGAATCTCCAAAACTTCATTTGAAGAAGCGCAAACAACATTAGTTTGCCGAACATCATTCGGAAAAACCACATTGTGGGACTCTGATATAGCAACTGAATTACAATGGTGGCAACAACTGCCAGAGGGTGGGATAATTTGGGGCGATTGGCCTCAAGGTGTAACCTCGCTCGATAAAATCACAGAGGACCAAAGCGGTATTGTTGTCAAATTATTAGGACCAGATAAACAGTGGATTGCCAGATTATGTCCAATTGATGTTGGCCAAGATGCATCCCAAATAGCCCGGCATAATGATTGGAATTCGGCATTACAAGGATGCGATATCCTGTTGCCAGTTGCCGGCTGGTCAACCGATAATGGCGATAGGGTACTCATCTATCCTCAATACGATGAATTATCAATAAACGAAATCTCAGATGAATTACAATCGGTCGTTTCGATAATGGCAAAAGCACAATCAAACTTACAACAATTTGCAACACCGAATAGTGAAAGATTGTGGAATGATTCCTTGAAATCAATAGAAGCCTCTCTCAAAACCAATACTCTATGGCGCGGACCACATACAGTCAAAACTGTAGGTCTGCCAACATTAAATCTCAATTTTACAAGTATTGTCAAGGTAGAAGGGAAATTAATGTTAATCGCCCAACCAAGAAGGTTGGTTGAGCATCTTTTGGTTGGACAGCAACGGATACCAGCAATTGCAAATTTGATGTCGATGGAAAGAGAATTTGTAAATCATTGCCAAGTTGATGAAGTGGTAAGAAAGCAATTGCTTGAGAGATGGATTAACTCAGTACCAGTACAATGGACGGGCAAGAAAGAGATGTCAACAGTTCTTGGCGGTCCATGGTTATGGCGCTATCGCGCTGTATTACTCAATTTAGCAGATGCAAAGGCATTTGCGAACCCACAATTAGAGAACAGTTGTAATTCATGGCTCAGAGATGTATCTCGTTTGCAAGCACATCTTGGAACATTAAGAATGTGGAAGGCAGGGGAATGGGTTGGATATACAGCCATCGCAGTTGGCTTCTATGCATGGAAAATGCAAACGATGACCGAGCAGAATGGATTAGCTCTATTAGTCGGCGGAGCAGTTTTTGCCATTGTCATGAATCGAGTGTATTGGTCAAAAGACCCTTCACCGTATTGAGATTTCAACGTTGTTGTCTAACTCTGCCATCATAGAATTGCAAAGAGTTCTTCTTGGCCAAACTCATAATTTCTAAGATTAACTTTTCACGCTCTTGTCGCTCTTGTACTGAACCTGAGACATTCCAATAGAGGTTTACCGATAGGTCAATTGATGTCGGTGAAATCATATTTACTCGACACCAAGAAGAATCCTCTTTGGTAGTAAATTCATTTTCGGAAATAAACGTCATAACCGCATCACAGAATTTGTCAACAGCGGCAGGATCGGAGTTGATGTCCATGTGCAATTGTGTTTGCCAGCGCCTCCAACGTCGTAGTCCGTAATTCTCTACAGGTGAATTGACCAGATTTGCATTTGGCATTGTGATGACGGTATCCAGTGAAGTGCGAATCAATGTAGTTCTCAAATTTATTTGAATAACCTCACCTTCACTCGAGCCTACAACCACCCAATCACCGACTCTGAACGGCTTGTCCAACAGTACTGTAGTGGCTCCGAAGAAATTGGAGATAGTATCCTTGGCTGCGAGTGCTAAAGCGATTCCAGAAATTCCTAATCCTGCAATTAATGAGGTTAGATTGAATCCAAAGGAATCGGCGACAGCTACACCACCGACGAAAATGATGACGAAACGCAAAACGCTCTGAATCGCAGAGATCAATGTTTTCTCAGTTCCATCCAATTCATCATCATCATCCAGAATCTCTACAACATCTTGTACGATTTCGACCAAACGGAAAGCCCACATAATCAAACTGATCGAGATGATTAATTGTAATGCACCAGGTACCAAATCGATCAGTATTTTGGGCATCATTATCGCTGAGTATTCGACGCTGGTTGCATCGGCCATAGCGGCGAATATATAGAAGGAAACTCCGGCTCCAGCAGCATTGCCAAGTGCCTTATCGGAGTCCTTTACCGCTTTGTTTTCAATGCTGTCTGAGGTAATGATTTTCTTCAATAGTTTAGGCGCTAACCACATGGTCAAAAGTCGAGTCAGCAAAGCGATAACAACCATGCCCAGTAAAAAGGCTAAAGTCAAGTTGTTAAAGCCAAGAATTTCATCCATCCAAAAATCGGCGGGAGTAACACTTTCCATGTCTAGCATGCTCTATCCCATGCACCCCTCCAATTAAGTGATGCCGGACAAGAGTTTCCGGTGAAATTATTTATTGCAGTTATAGGGCCATTTCAAAATTGTTTATCGTTGAAAATAATAATTCAAAATGCCCCCTTTAGGGGGCAGGTGAAGATGGGCAACAAATGCACGACGCCTTCAAGAGGGGTAGCGGAGTCGCGAAGGCGTTAGCATGTCTTCAAATTCGGTAGCAATCAGCACTCGTCCTTCTTTTGGATTCCTAATCGCATTACCTATGTTGCTTTCATTATTAGCACCAATGGCAAATGCTTCAGTGGTACAAGAAGAACAAATAGGCATGGCGCCAGAAGATGTTTGGTCCTACGATTATGCCAATATGATATTCCCTTGGGCTGACGAAGGTGAACGTATTTTACAATTCAAAGAGTATCATACATATGAGACTATGAAAGAGCGAATGTTGCGATTAACCGAAGATAATTCGGATATATTTGAATTCCACGAAGGACTCAAAGGTGGCGTAAATGCAAGAGGAGAAGTTGTTAGTCTTGATGCGTATGAAGGCTGGTACTACGACCATGCCTCGCCTTGGTTGAAGATTACAGGCGATGTCCAAGGCGGAGATTACAATCCCTTTGTCGGAGATCATGGCAATTACGAAGACCGACCGGATGCACTAATTGTCGGAAATCATCACGCTAGAGAATGGATGTCCTACCAAACTCCAATTATGGTCATGGAAGTCATTGCATTTTCATATGATAATATTGGCTATGATAACGATGGTGATGGTCAAGTTGACGAAGACCCATGGGGAGATGCAGATGGCGATGGCGTTTTGGATGACGACGGAGATTGCCTTGCTTTGGATGCAAGTTTCCAAGATTCTAATGGTGATGGAACGCCTTGTGGCGCAGGTGACCTAGGTGTTGACGAAGATTATTCAGAACAATGGATTACCGATTTGGTCAATGGACGAGAACTTTACCTTATCCCAATGCTCAATGTTGACGGAAATATCTACGATAGAGAAGAGTTCTGTCCTGCTCCTGCTTGGGAATCATGCCCATCCGGAGGTTGGAGAAAGAACTTGCGAGATAACACATACACAGGTGTAACTCCATTACCAGATTTATTTGAACAGGTTGATGAAGACTGTGATGGTGTCGACCTTAACCGTAATTATCAATTTGAATGGGGCGCACCTTTGGGTGCAACAGGACCTCTAATTCCAGGAACATGTACGCCTGCGGAAGACGAACGAGCAGGGATTTCAAACAACGATGTTTACAACGGTCCTGTCGACGATAAAGACAATGATGGCGATGGCCAAATTAACGAAGACCACGTTGATGGTAAAGACGATGATGCGGATGGACTCACCGATGAAGACTGGTGGGGCGGAAACTCTGAACCAGAAACAAAGTTCATTCAAGACCTAACAGAAATGAATGATGACAATGCAGACTTTTCATCCGAATTCAAGTCAACATTAACCTTCCACTCCTATTCTGAATTAGTTCTCTACCCGTGGGGACATTGTACTGGTTGTGAATCTCCAGACCATGAACAATTAATTTACCATGGTGATGAGTTAGCTGAAATGACCCAGTATGAAAATATGCAATCATCAGACCTTTATCCTACATCTGGAGATTTCTGCGATTGGCATTATGGAGTCCATGGCTCTTACTGCTATACTATGGAAATCGGAACAGCATTCCACCAGCACGAAGATGATATTGATCATATCGCTGTACGTAATCTCGGTGTTGCTTTCTACATGACAGAGATAGCAGATAATCCAAGAGAACGTGCTGACTTAGCAATATCTGACATTACAAACCAATCATTACAAACTCCTAATGAAGTAAATATTCCAAACAAAGGAGCAATTCCAATCGACATGTGTATTGACAAGAGTTTCCCATATTCTATCGATTCATCGGATTCCCACCTTATGTGGAGAACGGTGAAGCCGAGTCGTTTACAGAGTGATTATGGCCCACGTGAGTGGTCTACGACCGAGTGGACAGGTGCAGCATTCGAGTTGATTGAAGACGAGAATTGTCTTATCGCTGGCACAAAGAACGGAACAATTCTAAGAGCAACATTGGATATTTCAGAAACAACAACTGGACAATTGCATTACAAAGTCATGCTCGGAACTCTTTCGGGTGGAGATTTATATCAATATCCAGAAAAAGGAACTTACTATACTCTTGACCTCTCATACCGAGAAGCATATGGTAGTGTATTTGGTTCACTATTCTTGTTTATGGTAGTCGCAGGTTTCGTTTGGGGAGGATTAGCAGTCTGTCTCAGAATGATGCTATCAGATGATGAGGAATTGATTAATTTGGCTGATGCGGTTCTTGAAGAAGAAGCGAAGACGGAGGGATAACCATGTCCGAAGATGGAAAATCAGACCAATTTAGTGGCCGTATGGGTCTAATTTTTGCCAGTATTGGCGCAGCGATTGGAACCGGTAATATCTGGCGTTTCCCGCGAATGGTTGGTGCAAATGGTGGAGGAACATTCCTAATCCCTTGGTTAATCTTCTTGTTCGCATGGTCTATTCCATTAGTAATTGCAGAATATGCAATGGGTAAGCGTAGTCGTACAGGAACAATTGGAACTTTCAGAATCTTCGCTGGCAAAAAATTCGCTTGGATGGGTCTATGGACAGCATGGATTTCAACCGCTATCGGTTTTTACTACGCAGTTGTTGCAGGATGGACTATCAAATATTTCCAACTTGGAGTTACTGGCGCTCTGAATGGTGAAGGTGTTGATACTACTGAGGTTTGGAACGCTTTCTTAAAATCACCAGACCAAGTAATATTTTTCCAATTCCTCGTCATTGCACTAACATTGGTAGCAATTCTCAAAGGTGCTAGAGCGATTGAAAAAGTCAACGTCTATCTGATGGTTTCTTTGTTTGCACTATTGTTCCTAACTTTATTCCTCTCACTTTGGATGGATCTTTCTGATGGAAGTCTCGATGGTGCTATGTTCATGTTTACCGTTGATTGGAATATGTTATCTGAGCCCGAGGTTTGGATAAATGGTTTATCTCAATCAGCATGGTCTTGTTCAGCTGGAATGGGTATGTGTATCACATATGCTGTTTACATGAGCAAAGACGAAGATACTGTACTCAATGCTTTCACAATGGGACTTGCAAATAACAGCATTTCAATTATTGCAGGATTAGCAGTATTATCTGCAATCTTTGCAGTTAGCGATGACCCACTTGCAACCGTTACTGGAGGTTCATCAGCGATAACTTTCATAGCATTACCAACAATATTTGCTCAAGCACCGGGAGGAAATATTGGGCCACTATTCATGATGGCAGGTTTCTTCCTAGCGCTTTCTTTCGCAGCAATGACTTCGATGATATCTACAGTTGAACTGTGCGTGAGAAATTTCGTTGACCATGGATACGATAGAAAAACTTCAGTATTCATTACTGGTGTAGCAATCTTCATCTTTGGACTTCCTTCAGCAGTAATGTGGGTAAAATTAGATTCCGCGGGTGTAGCATTCCCTGAGTTCTTAGAAGTTCAAGACCACATTTGGGGATATGGTTTGATGTTCTCTGGATTATTTATCGCTTTCACTATTTGGCAATATGGTTACAAAAAGTGGCAGGCTGATGTAGCATCTGGTTTAGCCGACTCTGGCTTCAAAGGTTACCTAACAACCGGTGTACCAGCCTTCAGAAATGATTTCATCAATACTGGAGATAATGATTTGTATGTTAACCGAATTTGGGATATTCTAATGTATATTGCATTCCCACTATTATTCATCGTACTAATGGGATCTTATTTCGCAGACATGGTCGCAAATACTGATGATGTTTGGAATCCATCCAATCCACACGGCCTTGGAATAATTTTGATGTTCTGGGGAGTAGTTGGTGGTTTATTCATCGGTTTCAATAAACTCTTAGTCAGCAGACCATTGTATAGAAACGTTCCAGAAGGTGCAGTTTGCGATATCTCAATGCTACCAGGTGGCGATGACCCAATGGTAGTATTGGTTGGAGAGACAGTTCCCGAAGCACAATAAGTTCAGATTTATAATTTGATTATGGGGGCCAGACGATGGAAGATTTGGTAAGAACACTTCTCACCGGATTGATATGTTCCATTATCTTCATCGCAGTATCATACTTCTTTTGGAAAAGATTTGACAAGCCAACAGAAAAGATGATCGAGAATCAACAGTCAAAGGAAAAGTTGAGACATGAACGTAAGATGTGGCGCGCTGTAGAAGCACAAATGACCAGTGAACAAGCAACTGCTGAACAAGAAGCAATCTATCAAAGACGTAAAGCGGATGAAAGAGAAAGGGCAAAGCCTCCAGAGCAAGGAGTTGTTAGCAATGCTTGGGCTTCACTTGGCATGGAGAGTATTGAAAATACAGCATCTACCACCTCTCCAATAGAGGAGGAAAAAACCTTTGAGGATAATAGTTCCAACAAATCAAACCGACCAACTACGACCGATGAATCGGAAATAGAGGAAGAAGATGATTCCGATGTTTTACTAGTACAGACTCCAATTGCAGTACGTCAAGATGGTGAGACACTTGATGAGGCCGCTGAAGAAGAAATCGCAGAGGCACCAAACGCCCCTCCGGATTGGCAATTGGTGGAGAAATTAAGTCAATTATCCCAGTCCGAAGTTACACAAGAAGTACCACATCCAGAATTACCACAAGCCCCCGATTTACCCACAGACCTTGATTTAGCACAAACCCCAGACTCAGATTTGGCACAAGCACCAGATTTAGAACCGGGCATCGATTTGGCACAAGCCCCAGATTTAGAACCTCTACCGTTAGAGGTTGAGCAAGCCTTGCCGACTTTAGAAGCGCTGGTTGAAGAAAAACAAATGCCAGGGGATTCAGTTACTTGGGATTCCGAACGAGCCACTGTTGAAGAGGACCGTTGGGGAGTTAATTGGGATTGAATCAAATCGCTTGAGTTTGCATTTTTGAATGAATTGCAAAAAGCCTTGTTTGGCGCTAACTAAAAGCGAAGAGGTGATGAACGGTTAGCGGCTGGATTGCAATATGGTGCAAAAGCCTCGAGGTACCCGCGACTTCACTCCCGTGGTGATGAAGAGTCGTATGGCTTTGGAGCAACTGCTAGAGGAAAGAGCAAGACGCCATGGATTCAATAGAGTTCAAACTCCTATTTTTGAGTCACTTGAGTTGTTTACTGCAAAGTCTGGTGAGGGAGTGGTTTCACAACTTTACGCCTTTGAGGATAAAGGTGGGCGACCATTGACACTGAGACCAGAATTAACCGCACCTGTGATGAGGATGGTCGCAGAAGAAATGCGAATGGATACCAAACCTCTTCGCTTGTCATATTTTGGACAATGTTATCGTTATGAAGAATTCAAAAAAGGACGCTACCGTGAATTCTTCCAATACGGTGTGGAATTGGTTGGGGCTTCCGGCCCACTTGCAGAAGCAGAAGTGATCGCTTTAGCAATAGACATGCTAGACTCTTGCGGATTGAAAAATTGGCAAATACGAATAGGCCATGTTGGAATCTTGAAGGATGCATTAACCGGTTTAGGTTTGTCAGACCAAATAGAACAAGGGGCTAATGAGTCGGCGGTTGCAAGCGCTATGAGATTCCTTGACAAAGGCGATGATGCAGGACTTGCTAGGTTGTTTTCAAGCAATGGAATTGACCCATCATTTAGCGAACCACTGCGTCAATTATCTCAATTACAAGGTGGTGCTGAAACACTTGAACCTGCAAGAGAAATATTATCTGCACTCGATGGAGTATCTTTGGAATCTCTTGATGAATTGAAAATCACCTTGGATGCTGTTTCTAGTTTAGCAGTAGCACCTCCAAGTTTAGCTGTTGATTTGACAGTTGCTCGTGGATTGGATTATTACACCGGAATGGTCTTTGAAGTTCAGGTTGAAGAATTGGGTGGTGAAGGTCAAGTCTTAGGTGGTGGTAGTTACAATCTAATGCATCTCTTTGGATTAGCAGACCTTGACCCATGCTGTGGTTTTGGACTTGGATTTGATAGAGTAATGCTGGCACTTGAAGCACAAGCCGAAGCAGAGGGCAGAGACGAGGTTATTCCAGGGCAACAAGATGGTAGAGGATTAATCGCAGTCATTCCATTCAATGTGGATGCACAAGTAGTTCTTCAGGTTGTTAGACAACTTCGTGATGCTGGTCAATTGGTTGAGTTAGAATTACGTGGCAGGAAAATAGGTAAGGCATTCACTTGGGCAGATAAAATCGGAGCAACATATACGCTGATAGTTGGTCCAAGAGATCTGGAATCGGGGACTGCTATGCTAAAGAATCTAAAAACTGGAATTGAACAATCAGTTAAATTCGATTCTGCGACAATTATCGCAAACCTTTGAAGATTATTCGTCTTCTTCAGGCTTCTTTACATTGACGAATACAGCCATTGCAATAGCGGCTGAAGCGATTACTAAACTGAATCCAGGAGTATCTTCAGCAGGTGTTTCATCTATGCCCGCTTGGAAGTTCGCACTCCAAGAAGAATCGTCGATTGGGAACTCTACATGTCCATCAGCGCCTAATTTCAAGGCGAATGCTGCAGGATCACCTTGTACTGTGAAAGGTATTGCTCCATTTGTTTGGTCACCTTTGACTTTCATAGTCACTTCAACGATTGGATTATCATTGACCGAATCCCAAACTGCATGTTCTTCAGGAACTGTATATGAGAACACGATATTCTTCCAATTTCCAGCAATCCAAGACTGCTCGGTGTGCTTGTAAATTTCTGCAGCACCTTTGAAGATAGTAATATTCAACCATTCACAGTCATTATTACAATCTCCATCGCCGCCATTTTCGTTATCGCCTTCATAATAGACATTGAAATTACCACGGATTTCTCCACCGACGGTCATGTTTAAGCGCTTTTCAAGAGTAGGCTTCATCATGAATCTATATTTGATATCGATAACACCTCGGTCTTTATCTTCTCTAGTTTCATTCTCGATGGCAGAATCTTCATCAGTTGAATTAAAATGGCTCCACTCATTATTCAATCCATCATGGAATATGAATAGGGATGTATTTCCCATACTCGGTTGACGAGTATCTTCTTCAGGTTCACTTTGTGATACAGAAACATCACCTGCTTGAACAGGAGTCAGTAACATTGCCACTAGTATAATCACCACGATGGTCTTACCTCGCATGTGCTAAGGGCGTATGCCGTCTCATTTGACGCTTGCTAATAATAGCAGCATAAATTGCACACAAATACAATCTGAAAATGTCAGTCAAATCGTTGGAAACCGGTGTTTCCTCGATTTGCATCATTTTGATTACGGGTTAAACGAAGAGCATCACCAAGAGCATCTGGTTGCATTCTTGCGGTTTTCAAATCAGTACCGCCAACTCCAGTTATTATCGCCATCACTTTGATGGTATCGCCAAATCCAGCATCTTGGCGGGCACCCCAAATTACATTGGCATCTTCACTAACCTTTGCAGTTAACAAATCAACAACTCTACTGGCTGATTCAAGAGTCATATATTTACCACCTGTGACATGTATCAGTACTCCGGTTGCGCCAGAGATATCAACATCCAATAAGGGATGGTTTAGGGCTTCATGAACTACTTCTTCAGGGCCTCTATCCGATTCTCCATATAGCATCATAGTGACACCACCATTTGCCATAATCGCTCGCACATCGGCGAAATCCAAATTGATTAGTGAAGGCATGGTAATGGTCTCTACAATTCCCTTTACGATTTCAGCGACCAATTGGTCCATGATAGAAAATGCTTCATCCAAAGGCAAGTTAGGAACATAGTGTAATAATCTGTTATTATCTAGTACCAATACTGCATCAGAAACTCTTCGCAGTGCCTCTAATCCTTCGAGAGCACGAGCCATTCTTTGTCGTCGTTCAACATGGAATGGAGTGGTAACAATTCCAACAACTAAAGCGCCAGCAGCCTTTGCTTCTTCAGCAACGATAGGACAAATTCCGGTACCGGAACCTCCACCCAATCCGCTTGCGATGAAAACTAAATCAGCACCGGTTACGATTCTCTTGATCATCTCTCTTCCTGCTTCTGCACAACGTCGACCGGTAGCAGGGTCGCCGCCGGCACCTAGTCCGCGAGTAATATGACGGCCAACAAGCAACTTTTGTAATGCTCTTGTATGGTCTAAATGTTGCTTATCGGTATTGATTGCAACTGTTACAGCTCCTTCAACACCCAAGTGAGTAATTCGGTTTAGAGTGTTATTACCTGAGCCTCCGCAACCGACAATCAATATTCGTGGATTTGGTACACCATAAGATCCTAAGTCCTCATCCATGAGTGCAGTAGCACCGCCGGTAATCGTTTCTTCACGAAGACCTTCGATCATATCTGCTAATGCTTTATCTTGTCCAGTTGCACTAGACTTGGAAGATGTGTTCGGTCCCATCCATTCACTTCCTATTTCTCAAGGCTTCACTAACCATACTTAACCGCGTGGTATGCCACTCTCTCAAAGAGAGCGGTTTTAACAGTAAATTTCCCCTTCCATAGAGAGTCAAATCGCCAGATAATGTCGCCATCATTCAATGTAAACACCTCTACCTTTGTCAATCCTTTGATTACTTATACAATTCTTACAATGCTGATTGTAATCAGCGTATTTTGCATGGTTATTTATCGGCAAGGGAAATATATTTTTCAGGAAACAAAATTTGATTCAATCCCGAATCCTCATTAACAAGCCTCTCTTAGAAGATATATGAGTGAGGCAGCAAGTGTTAGGAAAATCCTTTTCCTGAGTATCATTTTACTTATTTCATCACTCTCTCCGTTGTTTATTGATTCATCGACATTACAATTAGAAAAGTCTTCACAAGTCAGTCAAATCGTTGATGTTAGCACTTTTTCCAGTGGCTCATCAACTGAAACAATAATGGCAGATATTGGTGGAACCGCTGCGATACCTCACCAAACAGGCTATCGTTTGCTCAATGCGAGCGTTGCTATCGAAACATTGCCATATTCTACAACTCAAACCCTGTATCAAAATATGATTAATGCTCAATCATTTGGAACTTTCAACAACACTTCGGTTACACCTCAGGGTGTTGGATTACCAAATACAAACACAGGGCCACCGGGCTCTGGAAATAATTCAACGACCATCCTAACTGCAGTACAATGGTCAGGTAGCCATAGTTATGATTCACTTGACCTACGTTGCGGCATCGCTGCTTGCGGCTCAATTACTGCTACTGGAAGTTTGACAATTTATGTCAGAACATTGGTAGTTGCAGCTGGAACAACAATTTCAGCAAATGCACTCAGTTCTGCAGGCAGTGGTTCCGGCGGTTCAGTATCTGCAACATCTAATGGCTACAGCAATGGTGGCGGTGGCGCTGGCCATGGCGGCGGTGGAGGCAGTGGCGGTGGAAGCAGTGGCACTGGAACAGGCGGGTCCACATATGGTAATTCTACCGAAGCAGGTTCGCAAGGTGGCTCAGTAACTAGTTCAAATCACGCTACTGCAAGCGGAGGAAACGGCGGCGGATATATCACAATAATTGCTAACCAAATCGATGTCAACGGCACTATTCAATCCAATGGAGGAGATGGTGCAAATGGGCAAGCGATCACCGGTGGCTCAGGTCCAGGTGGCTCAGGTGCTGGAGGCGGCAGTGGCGGCTCAATTTTCATCAAAGCAAATACGGTTAATGTAGGTCAAAATGGCCTCATTGAAGCAACTGGCGGAGATGGTGGTGATGGTGCTAGTAGTTTCTGTAATGGTGCCTGCATCGGTATGTACGATGGAGGAGATGGCGGCGGCGGCGGCGGTGGTGGCCGCATTAACATCATGACTCAAGTATCTAATTTCAATAATGGTGGTACTATTTCGCTTTCGGCTGGTAGTGGTGGAGGGGGTGGCCAACCATACGGAACTGGTGTAATGGGAACTGCGGGTGCCTCGGGAACTGTTGGTGTCAGTAGTTCCTCAACTTGGATAGGTTATACAATTGTAAGTGGAGTCAGTGTTGATGATGGAACTTTCATCACTGACCCTTGGTTGCCAAATGGTGGGCAAATAATTGATGGGTGGGTAAATCATACCTCTACAATTCCGCTAAATTCAAGTCTAATCTTCACCTACAGATATACAATTTCAGGCTTAGCAAATAATACTTCTACTGACTGGAGTGAGTGGAATATAGGCAATTTATCTTCTCAAATTTTACCACGCTTAACAGCCTTACAATTTTCTTATCAATTCAATCGCACCAGTACGTTATCACCCTCGTTGAGTGGCATTTCATTGAACTGGGATGACGCACATGTTGTCGATAATCTTGAGGTGACACTGTCTGGTGGAAGCACACTTTTGGGGCCACTTTCACAATCGATAGGTTATTCCGATTTTGCAACTATAGTAAGTAATTCGAACTCACATATAGTTAACATTTCAATTCCAACAAATACAATAGCGACATCATCTCTGAACTTATGGATAGATTGGCCAATCAATTCAGCCTCAGATACAATTGAGGTAATGCTAGGTGGTTCAACTGTCTATTCGGGGACTATGGATTCACAATTAGGTGGTGTCGACGTTGAATTGACTGCTCAACAATTGATCAATGCGTGGCCGAGCAGTGGTATTATTGGAAGCGATGGAATTGAAATGAGTCAATTAGTACTCAATATTTCAACTACTATGGCAGTTCAACTGGATGCCAAACACCCTCAACTATCTTGGTCTTGGGTACATAATTTAGATTTGAAATCAAGCCTAACCCTGCATGCATTTGCTTCTTGCAGTGATTGGTATAATGCGACCCTCTCTTGTTTACCGCAATTCCTCTTACAACTTTCAGGTGATACAGTGCCATTTAATTTCCAAGGATACGCGCTGACACTCAGCAATTTGTCTGTTCAATGGATTGACGATATTGCTCCGCAATTATCTTCTGTAGATCACAGAATCTCAGGGAGTATAGGACAACCTATTCGCGTTGGAGATACATTTGCAGTTACTTTTGGTGATGTAATTGGGGAGACAACTCTCTCAGGTTCAGCTTGGATATACCAAGAAGATAGTACCAAACCCACAACAACTAATCAATTAGCTTATTTTTCCGCTCTGGGAAGATATTACACTACCTTTGATTCCAGCCAATTTGACCACTCTACCACAACTCAACACTATATTGGACTAGAGTTAATCGATGCACATGATAATGTGTTATTGGTTGAGCAAGCCTATGCATTTGAAACTGGACCTGTGATTCCATCGGTCACTTCAATAGCGATGAGGGCAGCGAATAATAGCCATAACGCAATATCCGAATCTGAAGATTCTAGTAGTTGGGAATTAGATGATGATGGATTCATTTTTTCCGTTACTTCACTTCACAATAGAAGTGATTTATCAGCATCTGTCACCCTATCACCTTCAGAAGGAAACTCGCAATTGATAATGCTCAATTGGGACCAAAATGAAAGTGCCTATACGGGACATTGGAATGCAGACCATAGCGACTTGAAGACATGGCAATTAGAGGTTGATCTCTCTGAGATAACAGGGCAGATGGCTGAAGATTTGGATGGATATCAGAATGGTGTTGATTATTCTTTTAGTCTAGTAGATGCCACAGGACCAGTATTGACGGTGATAGATCACGATGAAATCATACTAATTGGCGATGAGATATTAGTGCAATTACAATGGTTGAGTGACCCATCTGAATTGATAAATGGTTATGTTATTGTAGCATTCAATGGAAGTTCGGTAGAAAACCAAACAATATCCCCAATCAATACGGGAATGTCTTCACTTCTATTGCAAACCACAGATTGGGAGATTGGATTTTATCAACTTACGGTATTCCTCTTTGATGAATATGGGAATCCAAGCCAAATTGGTATTAACTCATCAATGTTTGAAATCACTCCATTAGCACCTCTTGTTTCAGGAGATATTAATGGATGGGAATTTGATTCAAATAATTTGAATCTAACAATTTCGGGACAACACCAATTCCGCTTCACTCAAGGGCAGGTCACCATTACCAGTGCAGGCACTACTCTACTTGACAACCAATCGATTCAAGATGGGGATTGGTCACTTGAAGTATCATTATCTTCAATATTACAAGAGACGATTGAACTACAAATTAGGGTCTGTGATGCAACCGATGGTAATGATTGTGAACAATATTCCACTTCGATTAACGCATCTACAAGTATTCAATTTAGCGTAGAGATTCAATGTACTGAAGTCACTCAATCTTTGCAAATGAATACAAGTGAAACTCTAGTCAGTTGTATCATAGTTAATCCAAATGGAACCTATCCGATGCAGGTAGTTCTAACGGCATTGCAAGCGATATCATTCATTCAAGAAGGTACATCTGAGGGAGAACTTCCTAGCCAAGGTCAACTGGAACTATCTCTCCTGATAAACACCGGGTCTGAGGAAGGAACTTGGAGTCAACCTTGGGTTCTATCCATTACCAATCGCCTTGGTCAAGTTTCAGTTTTGAACCAATCTTCAACATCGTTTACAGTTATTGCACAACAACAGGATGAGAATCTTACTCAAATAACAACTGAAGGCAACAGCGAATCTTCAATGGGTATGACTGCAATAATAGTTGCTATAATCGCTGTTATCTGTATCATTGCTACAATCGGATTGTTGAAACTAAGGAAAGTAGATGAAGTTCAAGATGACACAAAAAGATTCACTTCAGAATTTGACCAAGCGCAATACCCGCAACATCAACAGGTAGGACAGCCAGTAGAACAGCCAGTAGAGCAAGCGGTTTCTGAACAACAATCGGTCGAACAGCCACAGCAACAACCGCAACCGACGCTACAACAGAATCAACCAGTGACCCCTGCTATTGACGCGATTCCTACTTCAACTGATGAATCCGGATATGAATGGTTTACTGAGCAAAACGGCACCAATTGGTATCGTTTACAAGCAAGTGGTAGTGAGTGGTATTTGCATCAACCTTGAACGCTCCTAACCAATGTTGATTCAATTTCAAATGACCACTTGAGATTGAACATTATTGCAAATTGTAAATAAGTTGGCTATCAGTGGCGTTACCGCGAGCAAAGTATTATTGAAAGCGATAAGGAAAAAGGAGCGATATTTTTGAATGCAGAATATGATATTGTTATCGATGGTTCTAATTTGATTAATCATGCTGAAAAAGGTGTAACTAAACTAATTCCAAGCCGTTTAATCAAAGCGATTCGCAAAGTGGAATTACTAGGATATACTCCCTTAACTTGCATTGATAGATCGACATATAGTCAAGCAAAGAAGCAAAAGAAACCCCTAGAAGGCAGCATCGAAGATTTTGCAAAGTTAATCGATGAAGAGGGAATGCGATTTATGAATCGTGACGATGAAATGATCGACCATGCATTACAACGTGGAGCATTAATTCTGACCAATGACAGATTTAGAAAATGGAAAGATGGAACTGAAGAAACCAAATTTGAAATCGATTGGGATTTGGTTGATGACAAGTTAGTTCAGTGGTGGTTTGAGGACGAATTCTTCATGCCAGAATTATTGAAAAAGCCCACCCAGCCATCAAATCCAACAGGAACATTACCAATAAATCGTGCCAAAAAGGCGGCAAATAATAATTCTAATAACAATGCAAATAAAAATCCAAACCCACAAAACAAAAAACGTGGTGTATTTATCAAGGTATTAGATTTAATATTTGACAATAAGGGAAAGAACCCAAAGCCCCAAAAGACCCAAAAAACCCAAAAGACCTCAAAGAAGGCGAAAGTACAGCAAAAAAACCAACCAAAAGCAAAATCTCAAGCCTCAACAAAACCGCAGGCTAAACCGCAACAAAAGAAGTCCAACCCTCAACAAAAGAAAGCGAAAGCAAAAACTAATCCTCAAACTCAAAAACCTAAACAGGCTAAACCACAACAAAAGAAGTCAAATCCTCAACAAAAGACAGCAAAAGCGAAACCGAATCCTCAAACTCCTAAAACTACAAGCAAAGAAAAGAAACCTAATCCTCAAAGCAAAAAACCTCCACAAGCTGCAAAACCGAAACAGGCTAAATCACAAGCAAAGGAGTCAAATCCCCAACAAAAGAAAGCAAAAGCAAAACCGAAAGCAAATCCTCAAGCCCCAAAAACCCCAAAAACCCCAAAGGGTACAGCGCAAGAGAAGAAACCTAATTCTGAAAATAAAAAATCACTGCAGGCTAAACCACCTCAGAAGAAACCTCAACCCCAACCTCAACAAAATCCAAACAAGAGTAATAAGTCAAAACAAGTTAACAATACTTCTTCAGAAATAACCAATTTCAAATCCAAAATATTAGAAATACTTCCGGACAGAAAAATTTCAATAGCCGGTCTTGCTACAATTATTAACAAACAGATGCTAGCTGCGGGTATAGAAAAGAACCCAACCACAGAGTTTCTCAAACAATATAAACTTCCAAAGGGCTTGAAAAAGGCCATCGGCGCTCACATGGGTGATGAAGTTCTTATTACCGGGACGGGAACAAAATTCTTTATTGAAAAGAAAAGTAAAACCGATGAAAAGGTCTGAAAAATCTCTGATTCGATTCAAAGCCATCCTCAATTGGATAAATCCTTGATCTTATCGATGAGGTCCATTCTACGAAGTCGCCATACAGCGAATGGCGTCATAGCCACAGCAATAGTGAGAACGCCACCCATCAATTGGTAAGCAACGCTTGGCACTAGTACCACTGGAATGTGGAATTGCCAGGTCGAAACTGATGCAGCCAAACCGACCGCACCACCGTAGGCAAATAACACTCCAACCAATCCACCAAGAAGGCCAATCAGTAAACTTTCGAACAATAACATCAGTCCTAAACTCTTGGTTGAGGCTCCTAAAACCCGTAACGTTGCTAATTCAAAGTCACGTTCAGCCACATTCATCACCATGGTATTGAACATCACGACAACAGTAAACATCAGGCCGAGATACATCATCGCTTGGAACATTTGTGTTTGCTTTTCAAGAATATTTTCAATTCCATCTAACAATGTTTGGCGTCCAACGATTCCGGCAGAAAGTTCACCCAATTCATTGTCAACTACAACACCCTCGGGCAGGTCAAGGTAAACGGATGTAGCATTGACACCCACTATCTCACTTAAATCGGAACGAAGGAAGTACATGGTTCGGGCCATTTCTCCTCTACTTGAGCCGACAATTTTCACATCGTGTTCATCACCGTTCAAAGAGACTTGATGTTGCTCCCCAACCTTCCAGCCAAGGAAAGCCATTGCTCCTTCATCTATGATGACTTCAGTGATGCTGGAGTTAGCAGACGGAGTGGTTCCTTCGATAATGTCAACCGATCGCATACCTGTGTTTTGCCCATAGGAATCAAGACCAACTAAAGTGAAAACACGTTCAAGGCCGTCAGCATCTTCAAGCACACCTAATGGCGTCTCGATAATCAATTCGAATGGTGCATTGTTTTGATTGGCCCAGTCGATAACATCACTTTCTCCATCAGGCATGATGTAGACTTGTTGGTCCCAACTTTGCTGCTCTTCCAAACTGCCAACAAGGGTCTCTTCAAGTCCAGCAGACATCATTTGAATCGAGCCAAATAGCATCAAGGAAATTCCAACAGCGATGAATGTCATCATCAGCCGAATTGGCTTTCGGAAACTAGAACGAATTGAAAGGCCGAGCGTTGTTGGCATCCATGCGGTGAGTGCTCTCAACAAGTTCGAACCAACCCGTACTTCGGCTTGTCCACCGAGTACTTCGAGTGGTTCTAAGCGACTCGCTTTCAATGCAGGGAAAACCCCTGAGACGAAGACGACAAGCATGGTTGATCCAATCACTGCCGTATAAACTGAAGTTGGAACAGCACGGTCAATAATCGGAATTCCAATTAAGTCCTGATAGAAATCTAACATTCCATTCATTCCCGAAGGTCCTGCGAGTGCTCCAAGAGCACAACCTACCGCGCCAATGAGCAAAGGCGCCATCAAGTATCCAGTCATCAATGAGGTACGGTCGACACCCAGTGTTCGCAGAACTGCAATTTCTCTTGCTTGACTCTGAACAAGACGTTGCAGGCTAAGGACAATGGTAATCGAAGCAATTACTGCAATCATTATAGTAAAGGGAATAGTGCTACTCTTAGTAGCTTCTAAATCTTGACGCATGACCTCAATCGGTTCATTTTGACCACGGTCACGGACACGTCCATCAATGTTATTTTCATCCATAGAGGTGTCGACCATTGCCTTGACGGCATCGATTTCATCACCTTCGTAGGCTTTCGTTGTTGAAAGGTCAAAGGAAGGAGTTCCATCGATCTCAAGAATAATAGTATTGCTTGAACCAATTGCATCTCCAGTCAATCTTGCCATCCCAGAATCCGAAAGATAACCAACCACAAAGTTGCCTATTTCTGGGGGGAATAGAGTCCCTTCAGGTGCCATCATCACATGTAGGGGGTGGAAGCCAATTCCGACAACTGTGAAGTTTGCACTGTCTCCGCCTGCACCGATACGAACAGTATCTTGCAATCCGATTTCAAGTGTTTCTGCTACGTGAGCATCGATGACAATTTCATCATCAGCAACAGCAGTTCGACCTTCTGAATGCCCTTCAGGGAACCATACTCGGTCAGCATTTGCGTCTGCAGCAATGCCGTGCCAAACTGAATTGATGATTCGTTCACCCGATGAATCGTTATGAAAAAGAGCCCCTTGGAGAATGGTTCGCCCTTCACAACTATCCAAGGCTGTGAGTTCTGCCGAGGAGTTCTCCCACCCAGCACTCAAATCATTACAGAAAGAAGACACTTGTTCGGGCGTCCATACTGCACTGCGGTTATCAATCCAAAGATCAGCGAGATTACCACCATCATCAGTATCACCTTGGAGCGTGTCATACATACCATCAAGACTTTCGGAGTATCCTCCAAAGGTGATTCCAGCGAAGACACCAACAAATACCATCAAGACAACAGCGACAAGCCGCAGTTTAGTTCGCCAAAGGCTACGTGCCAAGCGTTTATTGAGTAATTTAGACAAAGAAAGACCTCCAATCAAGCTTCTTCATCAGAGTTGTTAACGCTTTCATCTGAAATTATTCGGCCACTATCTATACGAATAACTCGTGTAGCGAATCGGGTTAATCCTTCATCGTGAGTAACAAATACAGAAGTGATATTTTCTCGTTCACAGGCATGAACTAAGGCTTCCATAACCTTGTTGGAAGTTTCAGTATCGAGATTACCTGTAAGTTCATCACCGAGCAACAGTGTAGGACGCTTGGCAATACTACGAGCAATAGCAACACGTTGTTGTTGTCCGCCACTTATTTCTCCAGGGAAACGGTTAACTTCGGCTTCAAGACCAACCAGTTCAAGTAATTCCTTGGCTCGAACAGCATCTTTTTTACCAGCGAGTTCTTGGATTAAGAGGATATTCTCGAGTACGGTGAGGTCTTGAAGAAGATTGAAAAATTGGAAGACATAACCGATGTGATTACGGCGAAAGGTGGTCATTTTTTCAGAATGCTTTCGTGGTACTTCGTTGTCTTGGAACAGGTAACTTCCCTCGCTTGGACTATCGAGTGCAGCCAAACAGTTGAGCAGTGTTGTTTTTCCTGAGCCGGAAGGGCCGAGGAGAATGACTCTTTCACCTTCATGAATTTCTATGTTAATTCCATCAAGTGCTTTGACAACACCTGCTGGAGTTTTGTAATGACGTTCAATGTTGTTCATTTCGAGTAGTTTCATCATTTCACCTTCTTTATTGCATTAATTGTTTGAAAATCCTAAAATTGAATCGATTTTGCTGATAAAATATTGCGCCTTCTTCTCTGTGCTAACAGATTCCGATTGCCACATGCTGGTCCACAAAACTCCGATTATTGAAGTTATCATTACTTCTTGACAATCATATTATGAACGCGGGTGTAAATAGTTTAGAATAAAATATAAATATCATTTGGATTTTGAGCGGATTATGAAAACAATGACCTGTAATCAATTGGGTGGGGCTTGTGAGTGCGAGTTTTCAGCGGATTCATTTGAGGAAATCGCTGAACTGAGTAAGCAACATGGGATGGAGATGTTTTTCAAAAACGATCCTGCCCATCTAGAGGCTATGTCCAATATACAAGCACTTATGCAGACTCCTGGGGCTATGCAAGAGTGGTTTGAAGAGAAGAGAAAAGAGTTTGAAGCATTGCCAGATAAGACCGCATAAAGAAGAATACGCTTGCGGATGCGGATGCAAAGCAAACGCCGATAACTTGTACGAGAAATCTAGCATCGAATAATGGTCCCCGCCCAACGAAAGTGATTTCGATTCAATCAAAATTAATCAAAGAAAACGCTTGAGTAAGCGTGAACTGAACATTACTCTACATTATGGCTGTTCACGCGCAAGAGCGGGTACCACGATAAAATCTGATGCCTACGATAGTGGTCCCCGCTCCCAGACTTGAACTGGGGACACCCTGATGTCTGCTGAGACGTTTTGTACTAATACAACTACAGTCAGGTGCTCTACCAACTGAGCTAAGCGAGGTAATCCGTCGCACTTGGCTCCACTACTTAACCCCAACCGCACGATGACAAGGCCATTTTACTATCAGTGACCAAGAGACTTGACGCCTACTGCTTTAGTCGACGTTGTCTAAGCGCCTCTACTGCAAGAACACTAACCGCAACTTGCAGGTTGTAAGAAGGGACAAATCCGTCCATCGGCAAAATTACTATTTCATCGGCCGCATCTTGAACCAATTGGCTAACTCCATGTTTTTCGGCTCCTACAACCAATAGCACATCGCCGGTCATATCAACATCCCAAGGCCCTACTTTACCAGTATCTTCAGCCACGATTATTCTGACTTGATTGGATTTTGCCGCTTCTAAAATCTCTTCACTAGTTGAATAGACCACGGGAAGAAAACGATCGGCCCTCATGCTGGCTCTGCGAATAGTTCTTCTCTCCTCATGAGTTTTTGCAACATTGAGAACAACTGCATCCGCTCCAGAAACTTCTGCAGTTCGTATTGTAAAGCCAAGGTTTGTTGAATATTCAACCCCATCAAAGAACCAAATGGTTCCACCTCTTTGCATAACTTCATCAAGAGTCCCCTCAATATTTCTTCCAATCAAAGCCAAAGCATCTTGTGCACCATCATGCGACATTCTCCACAAATCATTGGTTGAACCTTCTTGTAAAGGAACTCCATTTTGTTGACAAAGTTCCCTAATTAGAGTAGTATCTTTGTCTCTATCAACCAATACCATGTCCAAGTCTTGTCCTTGTTGCAATGCCGAAAGGACAGCATCTGCTCCGGTCACTTGTCCTGCCATGGCCATCCGTTGTGCAAACTGCTCAAGAGCCTGCTCATCGTCAAACTCTTTCGTTATTGATTCTCCATTGCATTGTCATCACGGAAACAGAATACCATGCTGCCAATGCTATCATTACTGAAACCAACCACCAAACTGGCGACCAACTCCAAGGGTCTCCTACGCCTTCTATTTGTCCGGGGAATGGGAAAAAGGGCCACATAGACCAGGCTCCAGTGTGCGATATGATGTCGATAGCGGCATGACTAGCCCATGCAACCAACATCCAAGTTCGCCAATTTTTATATCTGAAATAAATGAAAACCAATAATGGTAAAAGAAGAGAATGGGTAAACCAATATCCAGCAAGCCACATAGAATTTTCAACTCCAGCCCAATGTGCAGGGTCATAGACCCAAGGCCAATCACCTGCTGTCCATGAAAAAACAATTTGTGCAGGAATCGCTGCTAAATCTGGCGCAGTACCTAAAAACGCCCCTATCCATCTTCCATGTTTTCGTTGTTGAGATGGTTTTTCCCACAATACTAGTTCGGCGATAATAGCACCGATGATGGCATGGGTAATCATATCCATGTGGTTCCGTAAAAGCCCCAATTAAAATACTCATTGTCACAGATATTAGAAATATTATTTTAACAGGACAACAACAACAAGAAAATCAGCAGTTATTGCTATTTATTCATTGTTTGGCCGGCCAATAGGGTAAAATAATGGCGTTAAGCAAAGTGAATTATTGGCATCTAAGACAGCCAATCGCGACATAGTGCTCCGTTTAGCCGCGTGGACAGACTCATAAAGGGGAGTTTGGTCGGCAGAACGCTGAGAAGCAGAGTGTTCATCATGTCACAAGGATTGTATCATCATATTCGTGCAACCTGGAAGCGTCCAAAAGATGCTCTTCCTCACATGTACCGTCAGACTCGTATGGCAGAATGGCGCCGCGAGCCGGTAAATTGCCGTATCGAGCGTCCTACTCGTTTAGATGCAGCTCGCAGAATGGGCTACAAAGCAAAGCAAGGCGTTGTTGTAATCAGAACTAGAGTCCGCCGTGGTGGACTTCGTAAGAGTAAGATTAACATGAAGCGTAAGCCATCCAAGATGGGTATGAAGAAGATTACCATGGGTAAGAACATTCAACGCATGGCAGAAGAGCGTGTTGCACGTCACTTCCCTAACTTAGAAGTTCTAAACTCCTATTGGGTTGGCCAAGATGGAAAGCACAAGTTCTACGAGGTTATCCTAATCGATACCGATCACCCATCAATAATCGCTGACAAGCAACTTGGTGTATTCTCCCGTGCAAATGGAAACAAGTCCCACCGTGGACGTGTTTACCGTGGTATGACCTCTGCTGGAAAGCGCGGTCGTGGATTATTCAACAAGGGTAAGGGCGCAGAAAAGCTACGTCCTTCTCTAAAGGCAAACCTGAACCGTGGAAAGTGATTTATTCACAATCCATTTCAGCCTTTGAATTGTTAAGGCTTCATTAATTGTCGTTGTATGATTCATTTTACAATAGGCGGATTTATTGATGGGCTATACTACAGGTCAAAACATGGTGCAAGGCGAGGATGTGATGACGAGACTTTCAGGTCTCGAGGTCTATCTCCCAGATGGGCGCCGACTCGGCCTTGTTCACGATGCTGTTATCGATGAAAATACAATGCAATGCACTCACTTATTTGTTAGAGAAACCGACCCTCAATTAGTTGAGGGGAGTATTCACCTAGCCGTTCCATGGCGCTGGGTTAGAGGGATAGACCGTATAGTGGTATTACGCTGGTTCCCTGCAACTCCAATACCACTCAACTGAGGTGAATTATTTGGCATTCGATGTTCACGTTCTCGGTACTGCTTCGGCCCGTCCTACATCCAAAAGACAAGTTAGTGGAAGTATCATAAAATGCGATGAAGGCAATGTCGTCATCGATGCAGGTGAAGGCTTTCAAACACGATTCGCCAACCAACGCAAGAATCTAAAACTGTTTGAAAAAGGTACAACTTTGAAAACAGCAAAAATTGATGCTGTATGTTTAACCCATGGACATTTGGACCATACCTGGGGATTATTGCCATGGTTACAAAGCATGAGTTTAGACAATAGAGAAAGTCCATTGCTGGTATTAGGACCTACTAGCGAGGAAGTATTCGACTCATTGTTGAATAATCAACAAATTCCTGACCAAGCACCTCCCGCAGAATTAGCACGTCAGTTCAGATATTGGCAATCACTAGGAGGGAATCACGAAGCCCTATCTTACCCAATCCGTTGGGTGCTAGGGGATATTGAAAATAATCGCTGGCTAGAATTTGATACACAACAAAATAGTGTCCATCAATTACAGGGTATGCCTCAACCTTCGAAATGGAAAAACAACAAATTGTTCCCCTTGAAAACTAACCATTCAGTACCATCTTGCGGATGGATGGTTGAATCAAAAGCAAAATCTGGTACCTTCAATCGAATGAAGGCGGCAGAAAACCGACTTGATGTTGAGCAAAAAGGGGCATTGGCTAGCGGCCAAGATATTGAATTGGATGATGGTACAAAATTACACGCTGCTGATTTTAGGGGTCAACCCAAAAATGGCTTGCGGGTAATAATCTCGGGAGATACTGCAGAACTAGCACCGGGGATTACAGATTTAGATAATTGTGATCTGTTAATTCACGAGGCAACTTTCGTTGAAGATGCAGCGAAATGGGCTGACGATTTCTTACATAGTACTGCCACTGGTGCTGCAAGAACAGCCGTTCAGTGCGGCGCTAAGCATCTAGCGATAACCCATTACTCTTCTAGAATAAAAGATTCAGGAGAACCTTTGAGAGAAGTTCAATCAATCCTCCAAGATAGTACTATTTCTTGCTCAGCACTTTCAGATGGTGACAGAATAATTGTTGAAAACGATGGCCAAATCGTCCATCTATTTTGGAACGGCAATGGCTGGAGTCGTTGATTCAAGCAAGCAAACTATTGAAGTGTGTTAAGGCGAGGGCCAAATCATGCAATCTCGCATCGTTGCTCTGATACTGGTCGCCATGATGATTTGGCCTTCTGCTATTGCAGCCGAATCAGGGCGAGCAACTCCTAATTGCTTACAGCAAGATATCTCAAGCATTCCTGGCTCTATTGGAATCGATGGTGGAGTTTGTGTCAAAGTAGATTTAGGACAATTACAATCGGGAGATGTCTATCAATTTGACATCACAATATTGCAATCTATCGACCTATTACTGTTTGATGAGAATGGAGTCCAAACATATGACTTAGGACAATCATACCGCAACGCCTTTGAACAGATTGTAAGCACAGAAAATGCTGAGGGTCAATACCAATTCAATTGGCAAGTACCAGCATCTATTACTGAGAAAACGTGGTATGTTGTTCTAGATAACTTGGCTCATGATGGAGACCAAGGGATGGGCGACCAAGGTGTAAACCAATCACAAGTTTCTCTATCTGTAACAAAAATGGACCAATCTTATTGGACACCATTCCACAATCTTATTCAGATAGATAACGAAAGTAGTCAAGTGCTATTATCCGGTGATGATTTGAAATTAGACGCAGGAACATCGGTAGTAATTTCCGCATGGGCTTTGCAAGGACAAGCAGATGTATATTTACAAACAAAGCAAATGTATGACCTGTATGCAAGTGGTGGCGTTGGTTCACTCTATGTTAACGGAGGGGCTTTGCAAAATATAGCAGACTCCGCTTCTATGACTTGGCTTGTTCCAGCAGAATTAGATGGCCAAGAATTGGTTGTTATCGCAGATAATACCGACACCCCTGTGGGTGGTGGCGATGGGATCGAAGAGGTTAGAATGACGGTTAGAGTTGAGTTAGCACCACCTCTAAACCCAATCATTAACGATGAAGATAATTCAACAGTAGCAATAGGCCAACCCATCACATTGGATGCCTATTTAACTCCTAATCAGTTACAACAAATCGATACACTTAGTTGGGATTTTTATTCCGCTGATGGGTTAGCAAATGATGATGCCAACGGTTGGGAAGTTGAAGCTACTTGGCAAATCCCTGGTCTCAAAACAGTAACCTTAACCGCGACTTTACAAACAGGAGAAATCGCTCAAACAAATCATTCGATTACAGTTATTGATGTGGTAGATCCGGTTGCTAGAATTACCGGCAGTGGATTGCCGGTCAGTAATGGATGGAGAGTAAATATTGCCGAAACTATCTCTTTCAATTGTGATTCAAGTACTGATGATTACAGCGAATTGTCTTGCGCATGGACTCTCGAAGGCATACCATATGGTCAAAACAATTCAATTGTTCTAAGTTGGAATGACATTGGCACTCACAGTATTGGGCTAACAGTTTCAGATGGAGCGGGAAATACAAATTCAGTGATGACCAGCGTTATCGTCTTAGATACAACACTGCCAGTACTAGACTCAGCCAGTCTTGAAGGATTTGCTTCTGCGGGAACGGTTGGAGAAAAACTCACTTTCTCAGTTTCAGCCACAGATTCCTATGATGATCTCACCAAGTTACGTTACCACTGGGATTTGCAACCGAGCAGAGATACTGATAACAATGGAAATCCTAGAGATGATGCAGATTTAATAGGATATCAAACCAGTATCACTTTCAATAAAATTGGTCGCAATGAAGTAGTTCTAACTGTATTCGATGAATCAAATAATTCAGATTCACACGCTTTTGCAGTCAATGTAGCATCGGCACCAATACAAGAAGGGCTCACTCCGATTCTGTTTTTGGTTCTATTCATTGTAGCAATTACATCTGCAGTTGCAATCTTGGGTCATAGAAGGTGGCAATCTCGGATAGCGAGGGAAATATTGTCTGGTAGAGGATTATCCGAAGCAGAAGTGATTGCCCACATGGCTACTGTAAAGCATACTAAAGCGTTGCCATTATTTGCCAGTGCTACTCAATTAGCAGGACTAGATGGAGGAGAAGTTCAATCAAGTTCCGATAGAGAATTAGCGGAGAAGGAAGCAGAATTACAGTCAATATATGGTAATGAAAATACTGCAGACCTTGGATTTGCAAGTAATAGCGGATACTCTCAAGCACCTCAAATGAGTGCGGGAAGTATTTCCTCAGCAGCAGAAGCTTCAGCACTATTGCAAGAAGATGAGAGTTCTGCTCCACAACCAGCGGCACAACCTGCGGCGCAACCAGCGGCACAACCTGCGGCGCAACCTGCAGCGCAACCAGTGGCGCAACCGACTCAAAATGAAGCACCTAAAGCGCTAGTCGAAAGTGGTGGGATTTCTCTTCCTGAGGGAGTCTCAGGGACTCGTCCTGTAGTTGTAGAGCAACCAGTTTCAGTAGTCGTTGAACAACAAATTGCCCCAGTTGCAGAGCCGCAAGTTCCAGTAGTTGTTGAAGCACAAGTTCCAGTGGTTGTAGAACAACAAATTGCCCCAGTTGCAGAGCCGCAAGTTCCAGTAGTTGTTGAAGCGCAAGTTCCAGTGGTTGTAGAACAACAAATCGCCCCAGTTGCAACTGAACTGAAATGTGTTTGCAAATCATGTGGAACCGGATTCGAGATCACACTCCCAGCTGGAGTTCCTAAAGCGGTTGTAGCATGCCCATCTTGTCAAGTAGACAATTTGATTGGTGCATAACTCAATGGCCATTAGAGAGCCGTGGAGCGGTTTTGATCACGTTTACAACTTACTGAAATCGCCTTAGAACTATACAAAGAGGCGAATGCTTCTCATAGGTGTTAATCTTCCTTTAGTATATGGATGAGCGCAAGCCTCGCTTGATACGCCAAGGTTTGCCACAAAAGGCCGACCCTAGGCGAATGTCAATTTTCCTCGTCTTGGTAATGATGTCTTCAATCGCAGTACCCGCCAATGCAGATGTTAGTGTAGCAACTGATGATTTCGGAGTTCTTGACGCTCTTGCTCAAACATTGGCAGATAGGGAACAAAGCGGTGAATCATTCATCGCCGTTCAAGGTGCGGATAATTCATTGGCCTATGTCGATGCTGCTGCCAGACCAATTACTACCGGCGATGCACTAAGTGAAGCAGATAGTTATCTCGATGATATTGAAATGCGAGATTCTACGCCGTTTGAGGCAGACCATCCTAGACCGTATCAATTTCTCATCGGAGAGGCTACACATCCAAATGGATGGCCTTACAATCTGTATGATACTTTATTTTCAACTGAGCAATTTGGATTAGACAATTTATTGGGTGTTGGAATAAATACCTATGCAATTTATGTTAATTATTCTTCAAGGAACGATGGGCCATCACATGAGGCTTGGGATTCAGGTACATTCACTGGTGAAATTTTCACCGCCTCTGGTGGATTGGCACTATTTGAAAATTATATTGATGTTGATGGTGATGGCGTCGATGACCTTTCTGTTGCATTAACGGTTGAGGGAATCGCCACAATCGGTGAAGGAATAGGTGTTGAATTCAGCGATGACATAATTCCTATTGTTGAGGAGATTTGGATACGACCTACTTTCAAATGGGCGGTAACTACTCTTGACCAAAATGACCCGTTATGGAATGACCTTGCCCATCTTGAAGTCAGCCTAATGAAGGGATTGGCCTTTGATATTACCTTCGATGATTCAGAATCTTATGCGATAGTAATCGATACACGTTTCACCCAACCTCCTAACGATTTCACATTAGGGGTCGGAATTCAGAAGATGACTTTTGATGTCAATTCAGCTTTCACCAGTGCCATTGCACTGGTGGCAGCGTTAATAGGCGGCCAAGTGAACTCATCCGAACTAGCACTAACTGCAGTATCGGCACCTTATTCAATAAGAATTCTCAATCCAAACCACGATTCTTCAGACCTCCAAACCGATTGCGATGATGAAGATTATTTTGACCCAATCAATGACCATTTAGCAGAATCTAGGATGCACAAATGTGGCTTTAGTGTCGGCATTGGCTATGTTCACTTTGGACAACAAAATGAAGGTCAGGCAGTGCCAATTTTAGAATTGGCATATATCGATGCAGGATTCCATCCAGAACAAGGTTCAACACTACTTCCAGGTGAAGTTGATTTAACTTTGAGAAATGACAATTTTGGTAAGAACTCATTTGACACAGTAGAAATTTATTCAGATACCGGGATAGATCTATATGTCCACTATTATGAAGATCGTTCCGAAGTCGCAGAAGGAGATTTACCATTTGGTAACATCACAGATTCAAGAGTTTGGGTTAGAGGATTACCATCAGGTTCCCTACATGGCGATGAAATAAATGCGATTTTTAGCATGATTGGAGAGGCACCAGGATCTGCAAATCTTCCAGGGGATATGCCAACTAGATTATCACTGATTATTGCAATTAAAAATTTCACAGATGACAAAGATGGAAATGTTGATGACCCAACATTACCAGTAAACCCAAGCAGCCCACCAAATACATTAATCGCCATTGTTGGGACCGAATCAATAGACCGATTGGAATACAAATCAACTTTCATGAGAGGCGGTTATGTTAACGATTCATCATCTATGCAAGTAGTAATTGATAATGTACCCAAGGCAATAGTTGTACAGGGTAGTTTCTTAGTTCCAAGCAGCGGTCTTGGAAGAATCAATTTTGATAATCCAAATTTAAACACAGTCGCACAAGTATTCGATAACGCGTTACTGTCAATTGTTGAAATCATTTTGGATATTGGCGATGTTGTTAATGGCTTGCCATCTTCTATTGTAGGGACTGCAGGTTCAAGCGGTGGTGAAGTCAATATCAATTGTTACAATCAAATAAAGCAGAGTTTACCAACATCGGTAAGAGAACCGATGGAAATTGGTAGCCTACAGTTAGCAATCTCCTCCTCGGACCAACCTTGGCTTCCTGAGATGGACCACATTCTCCTTTCCCAAGATATGGATTTGGATGTTGTAGCCGGTAGGCTAGGTAACCAACCACCACTGGTGCCGGTTGCAATCAGCATAAGAATTGGCGGTATAAGTCACATTAGACATGCCTTTGACCCCGTAAATGAAATTAGAAATATGGAATTGGATGGTGTCGAAGGTGGGGCATTACTGATTGGTCATATCAATCATCATGGCATGGCCTTAGACGATGCAGTACAACAATCAGCAACTGTTTCAAATCGTCCTAGCAGTTTTTCAGTTGTTCAAACAGCTTCTGAATTATCATATTCGGCAAGCACTCCTATCGGCACCATCACCTATGGGGGGGCATCCGGTGATCAAAGAAATGCAATACGTCTTGCTGGACTTCCAGCCACTTTTTCCATCTTGCTAGGGGATACAATCGGCTATGTTGCTAGCGAACCGATGGATTCAATCCAGATTCAAATGACAAATGCATCACAACCATTGACCATGGATGGAGACCATTTCAGATATTGGGTTGATGAAAACAATGGTGAAGCAAGTCTTAGCGCTCAGATATCCAATGTTACTAGTCTGCAAAGATTGTCACCCCTTGTACCATCTGCTAGCGGCCCCGAAGGCAATTCGCGAATACAATTATTACGTTCTAGTTCATCTCCATTTAACATACTCATGGAGGATGTTTCGGTTTACGACGATCCATTTTTGGGCCTCAACGGGAGAGCAAGGCTTGACCCATTACCTGCAAATATCACTATGGCATATCCAAGTTCAGTCGATTCAACAGACTTACAACTACCAGACTTCGGAGATGGTGACGGAATTGAAGCAGTATCATTCTTTTTGGGTGATCTTGTCGACTTTGGAACAGTCGTAAATGATTTCATTTATTCCATGTCAATGGATTTAGCTGGGGCATCCGGAAATAATGAGGATATGGCAATCGGTTTAGATCTAGAAACCGGTGAAGAGTTTGATATTACTGCTGAATTTAGGAAAGGAACAAATGTTGACAATGTTCCTAATTGGCAGCATGGTTTATCAATGGAAGTTGAAGAACAAACCCGTATAATCTTTAATCTTTCAAGAATGCCGACATTTACTCTTTCTAGCCGCCAAGTTGTCAATTCTGCATTAGAAGACGGCATGATTAGTAGCGGTGAGGTAGATGCTGTAGTCGGTGCATTAGAGGCAGCAAATATCACCGATGCCCGAATATTTGCTAATTCACTTTCAGATTCTGTCATCACCGATGAAGAGGTCGCTCGTGTAAATCTCTCAAAATGGCAAGAGCAAGGAATCACTATTGAAGATAGACGTTCATGGTATATTCGCTCATGGTTACCGAATTTACCACCTGGAACGATTCTAATCGAATATGATTACAGAACACTTGATGGGATTCCAACCTATGAATTAGATATTGAATTAGACCAATGGCAACCTGAACGCCAGCAATTGACATTTGAAGTAAATGGGTTTGATGGAAAAGATTTGAAATTGGTCTTAGATGGACTTGATAATCAGAAACCCAACAATGTTGTCGCTAATGCAGTCTTTTCCACGCAAGATAATCTGACTGTACCGCGTGTTACGGTTGACATGCACTATGATATCGGAACAAGGTTAAATTCGGCACATGCAATTTTTATTGATAAACATGTGATGAATAGAATTGAGACACTTATCATCGGTGTTCCTCAATCAACCGATTTTTCAGCAACCATTGGAGATGTATTATTGGTAGATATCGAGGTGCCAAACGAATACCAAATAGATGGTCATTCAGCAGATGCAATCATGCTGCAATCAATGAGATATATTGATGGATTTTGGTGGCCTGCTACAGTTTTCATGAGAGATTTACCTGGAGTTATGCAGTTAAAAGCACAACCACAACTTGTGTTTGATATTCGCGAAATGAGTTCTTTCCAAGGTATGATGAGTCTAGATTATACTTCTAATACGGATGATATGGACTTGTATCTAGAAGCAAATGGAAGAGCGATTGATGCCAAAGGAGATGTTTTGATGTTGGCCGAGGATTTACCAAGGCGTTTCGTACTCGTGCCAACTGAAGATTGGGGTATGAAGGTTGATTCATCCGGTGTTGGAGTTAAACGAGTCTACATCCGTCAAAGCAATGTCCCAAGTGCCCCTGGAGTTACAATTGACCGAATTGAAATCGTTGGACAGGATTTGAAATCTGCAACAATTCATATTTATGAAGGCCCATTCAAATATCCAATAATTGTCTTGGATGATATTACAAATGGCAGAATAATAGTGAGCGCTCAGGCTACAATAGAACCAGGATTTTACTATCCATCATTGGACGGCGTCGTTCTAGATGGTAGAGCGGTCCTTCTCGATGCACAATTCACCGGGGTAATACCAACAGCATCTTCTTTAGGTGTTAATGGAATTGTTACCGACCTTTCATTGGTTGGAACATTGACCGGCGGTGCTGTTGAAACAAGGCACATCATGGTCATCGAGCCGTTGACTACAATGCTTGCTTCAGGCTTAATGCTACTAGGGTGATAACATGGCAAGTAGGTCCGAATCAAAGAGAATTGCAGTTGGCCAAGACGGCGAACTGTTAGTTCATGAGGATGATATCACAGAAACTGGCGGATTAATGGCTAGAGTTTTGGATAAACAAGCCGAACTAGGAGGATTTGACGGTGATAATGAAGAGGATAGAGAAGACTGGAAGTATGCCCAAGAAGCAGCAAAGAGTCTTCGTGACAAAGTGATTGAAGTCGACCCATATCAAGTGGTGCTGGCAGGTTTTGTAATTCTCTTGATGATCGGAGTTGTCCTCAGTGGATGGTACTGGGTACTTCCGCGAGATTCGGTAGTTCTTGAAACACATTACAAGCAACGGGGTGGACATTTGATGATGTCCGAATTAGCCAATGATGGTAGTAGGGAAATCACAGATGTCGTAATCCAAGTAGAATTCCAAGATGTTGATGGTTTAGTTTTAGATAAAATGAGAATTGAATTGGATAGAGTTTCGGCCCATTCTTCCATAGCGGGGGATGATTTAGAGATGCTAGTTTCTGGTTATACAGTTTGGGATAATTACATAGTTCATACGCATATAGAATGGACCGATTATAATGGCGATGAAAATCGCCAAGACTGGCATCATTTTGTCGGGCATTGGTCGAGTGAAATATTCATAGATGAAGGCGATAAAACCACCTGGCCCTTCTCCTGAGCATGTTTTGTTTTGACACACTATGCAATCATTGTACCCGAAGCGATAAAGCGGGGCAGTTCAGCCCTCAACTTGTGCAAACAAGCAGTTCTCTTAGGATGGCGCTGTGCTTAGTTGTGATATTCGTATTGCAAAGCCTAAGCCCTATGCTTCACCCTACGGGTGAACAAACGGATGCATCCGAACTGGATTCAAGTCAAACCGAATGGGTTCGATTTGATTTGGTCGATGGAGTATATTCAGATGCAATTGGTGAATATGACTATACAAATTCTCTCGAAGATAGGCCAAACCTCGCATCATCGCGGATTGGTGATTTTGACCAATACGGATTCACGGCATCTAGACCATTACCGATGGAATTGATGCAAGCGCGACCAGACCTCTCACTTTTGATAGTAGATGATTCAATACGAATGGAACAAGCAAGGCAACAACTGAATCAAATTCAAGGATTAATAATTAGAGAATTCATTGCACCTTCCGGATTACTAATCCAAGGCACTTCGAATTCAATTCAGCAAGCAAGCGATGTACAGGGTGTAGTCGCAACTCATCAAATTCCATTAGCGCTGTTAATCGATGATGCAATCTTGGATGTCATGATGCTAACCGATGGAGCTGATGCCCTCCAAGGACAAGCGGTGAGAATCGAAGGTTGGAGAGATGAATTAGGTCCGGTTGATTCTGTTGAATTAACAGACGAGCAAGGATTTACTATTTTTCAGTCGCTTGAAGAAGTTTCTAAAGTAGGCTTGTCTGAAATAATAAAATGGGATGAAGGGCGTTATGAAGGGCAGTTGAACAGTGAGCAGATTGCAGAATTAATCATTCAACCGAGCGTTCGTTCATTCCGCTTTAACCCACAATTTACTATTGATAATGATAACGCCCGCAGTCATATGAAAACTAATGTGATGGAATCATACTTCACTACAGATTTAGATGGCTCCGGCCAAATTGTTGCAGTTGCCGATTCGGGATTGGACGGAGATCATGGTGATTTTGGTGCAAGATTGGTCAGCAGTAATGATGTGATTGGTGATGGCTCTACCGCAGACAAACATTCAGGTCATGGCACTCACGTTGCATGTACGGTCTTGGGCGATGGTAGCAAAGGTGGATATGCTGGAGTAGCACCTTCTGCACAATTATATTTTCAGGCGATGGAGAATGATAATACTGGTAATTTCCAATCACCCTCACTCAATTATTTGATGAATTCAGCATATAGTGCAGGTGCGAGAACCCATACCAACTCATGGGGTTCAAGTGCAGCAAGCCAGCAAGGAAAATATGACTCAGAGGCAGAAGATGTCGATGACAGAGCAAATTATTATGATAAATACTACAATGGCAGAGAAGGCTTAACAATTCTATTCGCTGCTGGAAATGATGGCCCTGGGACTGGAACAGTTTCCCCCCCAGCCACTGCAAAAAATATTCTTTCAGTCGGTAATCATCAAAATCGTTATTCCGGTGCGCCTGATAATTTGATTAGTAGTTCAAGCCGTGGACCTACTGATGATGGCAGAATAAAGCCTGACATCATTGCACCAGGTGGGTATGTGCGCTCATGCCGCGCTCAAGAAGCAACAGATACTTCCGGTTCAACTTGGTCAAACAGTTGGTATCTCGAGTATACAGGGACTTCAATGGCAACTCCAAATGCAGCAGGAGCAGCAGCGATGGTCCGAGAATATCTTGAGGAAATAGCACAACGTCCAGCACCTCAAGGTGCTTTGGTCAAGGCTTTACTCATTCTTGGTGCCCAAGATGTCGGCACAAAAGATATTCCCAACAACGATGAAGGATGGGGACGACTCAATCTTAGAGAAACTCTCGCCCCTCAAGGCGGACAAGGAATTTGGGTAGATGATAGATCAGTTCTTTCAGGTTCTGGAAACTCCAAATCATATACATTTAATTTAACACAAAACAATGGTAAATTCAAGGTTGTTTTGACATGGTCAGATGAGAGAGGCTCGTCCTTTTCAACAAAAAAATTAGTCAATAATTTAGATTTGATAGTAACTTCTCCTGATGGGACCATCTACAAAGGAAACGATTTTGCCAACGGAGTATCAACAACTGGAGGTAGTGCAGATGACACCAATAATTTAGAAGTCGTGTTACTCGATTATGCTATCAGTGGTGTATGGACAGTAAAGGCAAAAAACACCTACCAAGGAGGTAGTTCCGCCCAGACTTATTCAATTGCAGTAATGGGATATGGTGTCAATGATTTACGACCTGACCCAATGGTGATGGTAGATCAATTTTCGATGGATGTTAGCATCCCGCAAGTAGGCGATCCAGTTCAGATAGAAAGCAAAGTATTCAATGCAGGAAACGTTGAAGCCGAATCCTTTGATGTTGTGTTTTCAGTTGACTCAACAGAGATAAACCGCAAAAATATCGATTTAGGTGCAGGATCTGCTAAGACATTATTCTGGACTTGGACTCCAGTAACTTCTGGGCAGGTAACTCTTACCTTCACAATAGATCCAGATGAAGAACTTGAAGAAATACTTGAAAATAATAATCAACATAACATCGTGGTCAATGTTACTGCTCCTGGTGTGAAATTATCAAGTGAAACCCAAATCACAATCCTAGATAATACTCAATCTTCTGCCACTTCATGGAATGTCTCTCTCACCAATACAGCATTGATACCAACCAATGCATCATTATTTGTTGATAATTTGATTCATGTTGAAAGTAATTTGGCATTATCATGGTATGTTGGTACGACACAATCAAACCATTCACTCGAGGGTCAACAATCAACAGAAATCTCCGTCACATTAGTCCATCCAACACCTCCAGACCCAGGCACATACCGGATTAGTTTAATCGGGATAGATGTTGATAATGGAGTAAATTATCCGTATGCACTGGACTTAGTAGTTCCAAGTCTATCCAAAGTTAATATTGAATATGATTATGAAATTGTTCCAGTGCATCCAGCAAACTCTACAAGTATAGATGTTAGATTTTTCAACATTGGTAATGACGATATTGGCTATGACCTATTCTTGGAAGCTCCAGCAGGATGGCAAGCAGGATTCGACGATTTAGGCAGTGAACCGGGTGCGATTTCCGGTTCGACCGGATTGATTGTCCAGAATGGCCAGAAAAACCTCGGCATTACATTCACTCCCCCGCAAGTAATGACTGGAGCAGGTGCCGAGAGAATGGTCAAATTAACGGCAGTTTCACAGACCGAGAATCCAGTTTCATATGTATATAATATCCCAATAAAAGTAATGGAGATAAGAGAGATAGATATCGACTTACAAAATAATTTTGGAAAGATGAGACCTGATTCGTCTCTCAGTCTAATGTTTAGCATCCAGCATAGTGGGAACATTGACCTAGATTTAACCCCCTCAATACAATTGCCAAGTGGTTGGCAATGGGCTTCATCAAGCGAAATAATTGAGTTGAATTGGGCATCGACCAGCAACATCATCGTAACGGTTAATTCACAAGGTTTAGGAAAATCGGGAGAAATTAAATTCCATCTTGACAATGGTTCAGATAGGTATTCTTGGACTGGATATATTGATGTTGAAATCTTAGCGCAACCAACATTAGATTTTGCTTCACTTCAACTTGCAGATGGAACTTCGTATGGCCATCCACTGGGTACAGGCTCACATCCGAGCGGTGAGAGTCTTAACTTTACTTGGATAGTTGGTAATGACGCAGATGTTGATTGGGAGCCTTCAGTTTCAGTCAATCTAGACCCGGGATTATTCGGAGAATGCCAAAGCATTGGAGTTGTAGGGTATTTAGAATTTCAATTACTACAATGTTCTATTCTAATTTCAGGAAATATGGCGCCTAATAGTGAGCCTTCCTTCACAGTGATATTGGAGGGTAATGGAGTCGAATATGTCGAACAAGTCGGATTATATGTGGCATCGGTAGAATCTGCCACATGGGATGCATCAAGAAATGAAAAGTTCGCAACTGGTGTGGTAGAGACGGTGTTGATCGATGTAACAAATTCCGGTAATGTAGCATGGTCATATAAGATTCAAGCCAATCCCTCAGAAGATTGGTATTGCGAAGTAATCGGTAATGATGTGATATCGCTTGAAGCCGGTCAGTCAAAGGTTGTTAGAATCAATGTGAGGGCAGATAGGCCTGGAGATGGCACAATAACATTACAATTTGAACAATCTAATTCACTTTCAAACCCGAGTGTATCATTCGATGTTTCGGCAGAAGGTGAGCCTACTGGAACCGCAAGTGAATCATTCATCAATAACGGAGTTGCGATCGCTATAATTTTAGTAATTTTGTCATTGATTGGAGTTGTATTGTATCGGACTAAAAAGCCGGATGAAGAAAAGAGTTTCCTCCCAATCAGCAACCTCGCAGCGCCATTGGCAAACCAATTAACATCACCACTAGTTGCTCCTTTGCCGCAGAAATTTATACCTCAGCCAATAATTAAACCGATACAAGTGGTTGAAGCGGTGCAAGAAAATGATTCACAGCCAGTTATAATCTGTTGGACATGTAAATCTTCGCTTAAAGAGAATATCGTCGGTTGCCCTTCCTGCGGTGCAAGGTACCACGGTGTTGCAATAGATGGCTGTGATATATCACAATTAGAACACTGTGCAAATTGTCAAGCACTTGCCAGCGAATTCATCAAAGCATGATGCCCGCAGAACATGAAAACTCTCATATTTTTGGTTTCGTTACACAACTGAGCATAGCCTTATGATAGTGGTGGCTTGTCCGGGAGTCATGGACTCCCGTGGAAATCAAACAAGAAAGCAGTCAAAGGCTGCAATTTTCTTAATGGCTTTGCTATTATTTTCCATGGTTCCAACCGTGGCCCCAATCGCCTCTGCTGATGGAGCTCGTGACGCTTCTATAACGGTCACAATCTCGCCAAACGGGCTAGAAATAAATCCAGGCGAATCTGGAGAATATACAATTCGTGTTCGCAATACAGGTACAGACCCAGTGACAGTACAAATCTCTTCAAGTGAAGAAGGAACCACAGAATGTGGCCAATATTCATCACAAGCAAGCCAAATCTCAGGACCAATAGATGCTGGGTCATATGAAGAGACTACCATGAACGTAACTTTGACTCAAACCGCAGAGGCCAGTTGTGACACAACGGTCACCATTAATGCGATTGACGGAGCAACACCACCAGGTGCACCTGCCCAAGAAACTTCAACTGTTACCACAACTGCAGGAGATGGCTCAGGTAGTGCAGTATTCGGTGTTGATTTGAATATGGCTTCCCCTTCAAAAGATTGGAGTGGAGAAAGCGTTGTTGAATTTGATCTTGAAGTTGAAAATACAGGTCAAACCAATGAAACAATTACCTTGACCGTCAATGAGGCATCAGGCCCAGGTTGCTCTAACGCAGGGGCGATAACCGTCACTCTAAGTGACACATCCGTTTCAGTTGATGCTAATGAAAGTGAATTTGTCACCGTCTCAGTAGAAGTTCCCGAAGGTCAAGAAGCAGACAAATATTGCTGGAATATCGACGGTGTTGTTAGCAACGACCCCTCTCAAGGTTCAACCGATAACCAAGAATTTGATTTGACAGTTCCAGAGTTGCATGAGTGCACGATGAGCTTGAGTAAGAGTTCCATTACAGTAGCACCTGGAGCAGAGGGTACATTTTCTGTAATATTCACAAATGATGGAAATGTAGACTGGACAATTTCAGTTGGAAAGTTCGGCTCCAAGGCGGGATGGGTGAGCATTGATGGCGCATCTTCAGGATTGCTCGAATACGATGATGGTGCAGGAACAAAAACCTTTGATCTAATAGTCAGCCCCGATGATTCAATCGAAGCAGGTTCGGAATCACTTGTAGCAATTCAAGGCAAAGAGGGAAGTTCTGTTAAGTGTACCAAGGATATTAGAATTATTTCAGGTCAATCCCATGATGCTTCTCTTTCACTTTCTAACGCATTATTATCAAATATCCAACCGAATGGTAATGGCACCACTACATTAGTAGTTACAAATCAAGGGAATGGTGCGGATACTTTCAGAATCTCACCTTCCTCACCACCTCAAGGTTGGAGCGTTCAATTATCGAAATCAACGATTGCACTCGGTTCAAAACATGGAAATGAAAGAAGTGGAGACATCGAGGTTCAAGTTAATGTTCCGTTTAATGCTCTGGCAGATGAACAAGTGAATATTATTCTAACAGTCCAATCCAACAATGGAGCAACAGATTTTGCTGAGATTACATTGTCGGTTACAGTTGCTGCCAACCATGGCATGGAAGTTGAAACAAGTTCACCAGATCAAACCGGACGTTCTGATACAGAAGTTAGTTTCCCGATTACAATTGAAAACAGCGGTAACGTAGAAGATACATTCCGCTGCGCAGTAATGTCGCAAACAGCGACTCCTAGTTGGGCGACATCATTCGAAGATGCTGATGGAAATAAATTCACTGAAATCAATATTGCACCTAGAAGTACAATGCTTGTATTCCTTGTAGTCAGTATTGATGGCGAAGAAGAATTAGACAGCAGCAGATTAACCATTCGTATCACCAACAAAGATGATACTAATTCCCAAGATTTGGATGATGATGGGGTGCCGGATAATCAAAGAGAATTAGTCATGTTAGCAATCCAATCGGATAGAAATTATCAGATGGATGTCCGTCTAGATGATGGTGGTTTAGATGGGCGTACTGGAATGGCAACTCTCGCTCCAAATGGCGTTAAAGAATACGGGGTCTGGGTCAAAAATACAGGTGATGGTAAAGACTACGCTGTGTTTGAAATCAATGGATTAGAAGGGCTTGCAACTAGGACTTTGAGAATGGATGGTTTGGTGGTAGATGATCCAATTCAAATTCCTATTGGCTATGGTATTTGGAACTTCACAAGAGGGCAATTCGTCTTGGACGAATCCGCAATGCCAATCACAGAATCTAGCAAAAATGGTGTAGAATCAAGAATGCTGGAATTAGATTTATTTGCTGGCCATGAAGCAAGGCCATTTGAACAATACTTTTTGCTGACAATAACCGTCAACCCAAGTGCCGAAACAGGCGATGGCGGTCAGTTAGAAATTGTGGTTATGAGCGAGTCTAATTCAGCCAATCGTTCCGGAACAGTTTCAGTCTCATTGGACGTTCAAATCATCTTTGAACTTACTTTTATGAGTGAACAAATAGGTGAAGAAATAATCGTAGAATACGAGGTTTCTTTCTCGGAAAAGACGCAATTTGAAATTGAATTACACAACACTGGCAATATACGTTCAGAGGTTCGAGTTTTCGCTTCAGAAAATTTACGCGGATGGAGTGTCTCTCTAGAGAACTCCTTCGAATGTAATCGTGAAGGCGGGGAATTGGTCTGTTGGATAGATGTAGATTCCTCAGTTCTTATCGAAGTGACCGTACGTCCACCAAACGGTGCAGAGATGGATGACACATTCAAATTCACACTCTCTTCTGAACCGGTAGAAACCGGTGTAGTCGATCGTCAAAATCTCGAGTTTACCGTGAATGGTAAACAAGATTCAGGATTATTCGGTGATGCGTTGGGTAGTAACGCTGCTTCTCTGATAGCAAGTGGATTAGTAATCTCGTTATTAGTTGCATTTTTGATGCGCAAAAAGCCATGATTAACGGCTTCACAGATTTACAATACAAAAAATTAGTGAATATGCTAAAAGGGATACTGAGCCGCTCTATGTAGGGGGCTCATTTGGTAACGCTTATGGGTGGTCTTCTAGTGGAACAAATCGCACAGCGTATGCGTTGTGTGGCGATGATTAAATGTCCGGCATAGAATCAGTTCCAAGTGCCTATCTGTCAATAGGCTTTTTGGCAATTCTTGGAATCATAATGCCGCTGACTAATTTCCTCATAACTTGGGTTGTTAGGCCAAAGGTCGACCCCGCTCGCCCGCACATCACAAAATCATATCTTTTGGAGGGGTACGAGGTTGACCACAGCCTCTACCCACGTCGTTTAACCACCTTTGAGTGCGGTAGTGAGCCAGTTGGAGATGCAATGATTCAATTCCACTTCCAATACTATTGGTATGCGATTATTTTCTTAGTTTTTGATGTCGCTTTCATGTTTTTGGTATTGGGCGGCATGGTAGTTGGTAATGCAACTTCGCCAGACCTTGCAGAACACAGCCGTGAAACTGCAGTCGAAGATGCCAAGATGGCAATGATGATTCTAGCAATATTCTTCAGCACTATGTCCGCTGGAGTTTGGTATGTATTCCGAAAGAGAGGACGCATCTACATTTGAGGTGAATTATTATGTCTAATGATGGAGAAAATTTTGCAGCTTTCAACAGCAGAGCGCTAGTGGAAATGGTCGGCGATGTCACCGACGAAGCCCTAAAGGCGACCAAGATCAAACAATTCCTCGGAGTTCTAGCAGGGCGATATTTCAATTGGGCTGGCCGCAAGTCATTATTTACGCTGCATTTGGGAATCAAGTGCTGTGCTATTGAAATGGCAGCAGCAGCAACACCTCGCTTTGACGGTGATAGATTCGGTGTTTTGTTCCGTTCATCTCCTCGCCAATCCGACGTATTGCTAGTTAATGGTCCAGTTTCAAAGAAGTTCGCTGATAAAATCGTTCGCCTATGGGAGCAAATGCCTGAGCCAAAATACTGCATCGCCATGGGTGAATGTGCAATTTCCGGCGGACCATATTTCCAGTCGTACAATATCCTAGAAGGCGTCGACACGGTAATTCCAGTCGACGTATATATTCCTGGTTGCCCACCACGACCTGAGGCTTTAATCGATGGTTTCGGTTTGCTTCGTGAAAAGATAATCCGCATTGGCGGTGCTCCAAGCACTGGCCGTGATGGAGAGAAGCCAGTTATCGTAGGGGAGGACTGAACATGGGAATGCGAGTAACTCACGAACAAAGTGATAGCGCTGCTAAATCATGTGTTGCAGTTTTGAATGAACGATTCTCTGGCAGTGGCATCAAATCCACCGTCGAACACCATTCAAACGCCTTCAAGATGCCATTCGTTAGAATTCATGCTGAGCCACAGCACTGGTTAGCAATTGCTAAATTCATGAAGTATGATCTATTTGTTAATTATTGCTCGATGGTAACGGGCACACATTTCCCCGATGGGCCTGCTGAAAGAGGCTGGGAAGTCGCATACCACATGATGAGAATGCCAGTTTCGAATGTAAAACCTAACACCAATACAATCCATGTCGCTGAGAAATTAAGTGGTAACGATATCCCGTTAGAGTTTGAAGTTCTTATCGCTCTACAACAAGGAGATACTCCAACTGTTCCTTCTATCCAAAGTATCTGGGTTGGCGCAGATTGGAATGAAAAAGAAACATGGGACTTAGTTGGTATCAACTTTGAAGGCCATGAAAACATGCACCGTGTCCTCAACCCACACGATAGCCCAGAACAATTCCACCCGTTACAAAAGCAACACAAATTGCGATATCACGGACATAATGAAATGTACGACGACCCTCAAGGGTTCGGTCGTAAACCTGCGGACGAGGGTCGCAACAAGTGAGGTGAATATCATGGCACAAATGTGGATTACAATGGGGCCTCAACACCCGATGACTCACGGACTTTGGACTCTACGGGTCAAAGTAGATGGCGAAACTATCGTCGATACAGATGCCGAACTTGGATACATCCATCGCGGTGTTGAAAAGATTTGCGAAGACCGTGATTTCACTCAAATTACTCCTTATTGCGACCGTCTTTGCTACGTATCTGCAATGACTTGGGCAAACTCATACATCTATGCAGCAGAAGACCTGTTGGAGGCTGAAGTCCCTGAGAGGGCAGAATTCATACGACTAATTTCTGCAGAACTACAACGTCTTGCTTCACACTTGATGTGGCTTGGCGCATTTGGACCAGATATTGGTTCTCTGACATTGATGACTTGGTGTATGCGTGATAGAGAGATGTTCTTGGATTTACTGCAAGAATTAGGCGGTTCAAGAATGCATTATAATTATCCTCGTATCGGCGGTGTCAAGCGTGATATTCCGGTTGGTTTCGCGACCCGTATGATCGCTAAAATCAAATTATTCGAGAGAAGAATCGAAGAATACGAGATGCTACTTGACGAATCAACAATTTGGTTGGTCCGTTTGCAAGGTGTTGGATACACAAAGGCAGAAGATATGGTTGAAGCAGGTGTGTCAGGACCAAATGTTCGCGCTGCTGGTGTAAACTATGACGTTCGCTGGGCTCATCCTTATTCCGTTTACGACCAAGTAGATTGGGAGCCAGCTGTTGAGAAACCAACTTCTGTTAAAGGAGCCGATTGCTATGACCGATACAGAGTCAGAATGGAAGAGATGCGCCAATCCAGTAAGATGATTCTAGATGCTATTGAGAAGATACCAGGTGGCAAGAATACCAACTACTCAGCAGGAGATGAAATGATTATGACAAAGGCTCCTACCAGAGCCCCTGAAGGAGCAACAGGCTTCTCTAACTACGAATGTACTCGTGGTGCTTCACAATTTTACATCAAAGGAGGCGGTGAAGGTCGCGGTAAGAATCCATATCGATTGTCAATTCGTTCACCGATGTTCATAACGATTCCATATGTGGCTAAAACAATGATCGGTTATAAAATCGCAGATATACCTGCGATTATGGGTAGTTTCGACCCTTGTATTGGAGAGACGGACCGTTGAGGTGATTTGTGATGGATGATGTATACGACCTACGTTCTTTACTGTTCAGCATAGCTGATAAGACGGTTAACAAATTGCTAACCGGGACACCCCTAGAAAGCCAAATTGGAACAATTTCCTTTGGTTTAGGGACTTTCGTAATCGTCAATGTTGTCTTTTTGATGCTATTCTTTTCTCAATTCGCAATTCTTTGGATTGAGAGAAAATGGTGCGCACGTATGCAGGACCGCCGTGGTGCAACTACGGCACTTCGCTCCCTTTGGGTTGGTGAAAATGGTCAAACAGCAGGTGAATGGTGGAATATGCTTCCGTTCGGAGCAGGTAAACCAGTTGGCATGTTAAACGGCTGGCTCAACAAAAACTTCGGTAATAGAGATGAACGCGCAATGGTAGACCGAGTCAACAATCGCTCATGGATGGGATTGCCAATTCTGCCAGGATTCTTCCAAAATGTTGCTGATGGAATGAAATTCCTTCTCAAGGAACACATGGTTCCACAACGAGCCGATAAATTGATTTTCGAAGTATCCCCGTTCCTTATCGTCTCAACAACACTACTCATTCTTGGACTGATTCCCCTATCCAGTGGAATCTATGCTACTAATCCTGAATTATCAATTTTGTATATCATTGCAATCTTCGGAATCGCACCTATCGGTGTGTTTTTCGCAGGATGGTCTAGTAATAACAAGTATACATTGATCGGCGGAATTCGTTCAGCAGCTCAACTTACTTCCTACGAGATACCACTTCTTCTCACTTTGCTGAGTGTAAGTATTCTTACTGGAACATTCAATATCATAGAAAGTATTCACTTCCAACATTCAGCAGGAGCATGGAATATTTTCCTTATGCCTCTCGGTGGTGCTTTATTCCTCTTAACTATGATAGCAGAGGTAGAACGTGTTCCTTTCGACATGCCCGAAGCAGAAGCTGAACTTGTTGAAGGTTGGTGGACTGAGTATGGTGGAATGAGATTCGGTATGCTATTCATGGCAGAATATATCCGAACCTATGCTGCTTGTTTCCTCTTTGCACATTTCTTCTTAGGCGGATGGCATTTACCATTCCAAGGAACAATCGGTTCCATTGGATTCCTTGGACTTGGCTCACTCTATCTATTGATTCCAGGTGCTGTTGTAACATTGGTAAAGGCTTGGCTTGTATTCCTTGTAGTGTTCGTAATGGCACGTTTCGCTTTGGCTCGTATCCGTACAGACCAAATCTTAGAATTTGGCTGGAGAGTACTATTGCCACTTTCAGTTCTCCAAGTAGTCTTAGCAGTGATTTACAGATTGTGGTTATTCGACCCAACTGCAGTATCTGATTCAGTTGCTGGTGGTATGGCATGGAATGCATTTGGTATTCCACACTTCGTTCCACTTGCAACAACTGTATTCTGGCTCGCACTATTCTTCTTGATGTTAAGGGATGAAGACAAAGATGCTAGCCCTGAAAGAATGTTCCATGTACAAACAATGCAGCCTGCGGGAAAGCACATCCCGGGGCAGGAGTGAGGTGATTAGATATGCCAATGCATCCAAGAGCACAACCAAATTTTAGAAATCTTTTCTGGTATCCATTTAAGATTACACTGATCACCGCATTGCGAACCTTCCCGTTTATTGGTAAGAGATGGGGTCACAAAATGGGGGCGTATCACAACACCGAACATCCAGAATTTTTGGATGAAGCCACAAAGAATCGAATGGCTAGTAATGCTCACATCAATGATATTTCAAAGCAAAGATTCGCACCGGATAGAGTGACAACTGATTTGACGCCAACTCTATGGAAACCTCAAACAGTTCAGTATCCTTACGAAAGACTTGAAGAAATCGAACCTTGGCTTTTCAAGCCAGGCAATTACAATGGTCGTATCGGTATTATTTGGGAAACTTGTACTGCCTGTAAGTTATGTGTTACCGCCTGTCCTAACGATTGTCTTCACATGAGCACAGAATTACGCGTTGACGTATTGGATAGTGCTGATGGAGAAGATGCAGGACTCGGCGCCGACCTTGAAGTCGGAGGTTATGCCGCTTTGGCAATATCTCAAATTGATGATGATTTGGAAACATTCAACTTAGCAACTGCTCACAGTGAAGCACCTGAGCAGTGGAGATTTGCAGAAGTACTCGACCTTTCAGGAGATACTGCAACAGTTCGCTGGAATGATTCTGGTGAAGAATCCGATGTTAATACCTCCGAATTACGAACTGCAGATGAGCAAATCGTATCCGGTAGAATTGATTTGGGAAGATGTATGTTCTGTGGATTATGTGCTGAGGCATGTGGATTCACTTCATTCTTTATGACCAACGAATACGATGGTATGTCCGGCTTTTCACGCCAAGACCTTTGGATGGATGCTAGTAGAACTCGCCTTCTACCAACCGTCCACCAAGAAGCGGTTGATGGTGAATTAGCAAAGAGAGCAAGCAAGGAGCGCACCAAGCGCGAAAAGGCTGCAGCAAGGGCTGCAACTCAGGAGAGTGCTTGAATGGAAATTCAAATGATTGCAGAGTCGGCAGTATTCTTTCTGTTTGCAACTATCGTTATACTCGGTGCAGTTGGAATGATACTTGCACAACGTGTAGCTCACTCCATGCTTTCACTTATTTTTTGTTTCATGGCAGTTTCAGGAGTCTTCATTCTAATGGGTGCAGAGTTTTTGGCAGCGATTCAAATTTTAGTTTATCTAGCAAGTGTCGGACTGGTAGTATTATTCGCTATCATGTTGACACGAAGGCAAATTTTAGAGGAGGATTTTGAATGAAGTTGATGTCATCCCTTACTAGAATTGGTCTGGTAGGCCTTGGTTTTATTCTGGTCAAAGTTGTATCAGATGCATCGACTTGGCAATCATCAAAGAATCCGGATCTGTATCCAACCAATGCTGGATTAGCATCAAGTCTATTCAATGACTGGGCTCTTCCTTTGATGATACTTGGAGTTCTAATGGCTATCGCAATGATAGGTGCTGCGTATCTTGTTAGAGACGAGAGGAGAGAGAATCTTCTCTGGGAATTTAAAACAGATTCAGATGATGGAGGTGAAGAAGAATGATTGATCCAGCATGGGTTTCCGGACTTTCCGCAATTTTGTTCATTATTGGACTAATAGGAGTTTTCACAAGAAAGAATGCCATCATCGTATTGATGTGTATTGAATTAATGCTCAATGCAGCAAATATGCAATTCGCAGCTGCTGCTGTTCACCATGGCGATGCAACCGGTTGGGTTTATGCCCTCTTCGCAATTGCAATCGCCGCTAGTGAAGTTGCTATCGGTTTAGCCATCTTCTTGGCTGTTTACGGAAAGCACGAAACGATAACTCTGGACGATATCAATGTCCTGAGTAACTGAGGTGGTATCATGTCTGGTTCAAGTAGTTCAGAAGTAGTTCACAGTTCAATGGCTGAGTATGCTCCTCTCATCATTTTATTACCAATGCTGGCAATGCCAGTAATTTTATTCCTAGGTAAGGTTTTCAATACAAATCCTACATGGAAGAATACACTAAAGGAAGGCGGGATAATCGCTTTAGTAGCAATGGGTGCAGCGTTATTCATTTCATTGGCTATCATTAAGGATTACCTTGGCAGTTTTTCAAACAACGGAGATATCTTCTCTTTGACATGGTTGAATACTGCAATCTGGGAAGGAGGAGCATCGACAACACCAATCTCCTTCGGCTTTGGAATTTACATCGATCACATCACTGTAATGTTGCTATTTGTAGCAGCATTCCTTTGTTTCTTAATCAATATCTTTGCGATTGGATACATGAATACCGATGAGATTAATGATAACAGAAATCATCGTTTCTATGCAGAGTTCGTATTATTTTGTGCCGCAATGCTCGGAATGGTACTTTCTGATTCATTCCTCGGGTTATTCATCTTCTGGGAGATAATGGGACTTTGTTCATATTTGCTAATCGGTTTCTATTACGAACGCCCAAGTGCAGCATCGGCTGCAAAGAAAGCATTCATGACCACCCGTATCGGTGATGTATTCCTAATGATTGGACTCATCATGCTTTGGGACCTATTTGGTTCATTAAATTATAGTGTTGTCTTCGACCCTGCTAATATCGCATTAGTAAATCCTGGTTCTTTACAAATGGCACTTGGAATGATGTTTATCGGTGCAATTGGTAAATCAGCACAATTCCCATTGCACGTTTGGTTACCAGACGCTATGGAAGGTCCAACTCCTGTATCTGCTCTGATTCACGCAGCGACAATGGTCAATGCAGGACTATACCTAGTTGCCCGTATGTTCCCATTCTTCGGTGCTGAATCTATGTCTGGTGAATTGATTGACCTGGCATTCATCATCGCTTCTATCGGTGGTATTACAGCGGTCATGGCTGCTGCAATTGCCTTTGTTCAAGATGACTTGAAGAAGGTACTAGCATATTCTACAATGAGTCAACTGGGCTATATTTTTACCGGATTAGGTGTGGCTTTATGGCTTGCAAATACATTGGATTGGCATCACGACCCCGCGGCTCATACAATTGTAGTCGTTGCATTCGGAGCGGCCTTATTCCACTTATTCAACCACGCAATGGCAAAAGGAATGCTGTTCATGGCAAGTGGTTCAGTAATTCACGAAGTACATCATGCGCACCACCACCTTCACCACGATGATCATGGGGATGATGACGAATTTGATGCCCAATCTATGAACAATATGGGCGGTTTAGCGAGCAAGATGCCTATTACTGCAACAGCAATGTTAGTCGGTTCCGCATCGATTATGGGACTACCTTTGATCGGAGGTTTCTGGTCTAAGGAAGGAATAATCGCTAATGCTTGGAGAGTTGCACTCGAAGACCCGAGATTCTTATTCCCTGCTGCCTGCGTATTACTCGGTGCAGGAATGACTGGATTTTACATGACAAGAATGTGGGTCAAAACCTTTGCAGGCAAGCCAAATAATGAAGTTGCAGCGCATGTCGGGCCAACAAATAGTTGGATCAAGACACCTCTTTTCATTCTAACATTGGTAACATTATCATCAGTGCTATTGGCTGGAATGGGCTTCACTCATTGGGCTCCAGACTCAGAATACAGTTTCCTATCAGACAAAGGTTTGGTGGATGGAATCATCTACGAACTAGGCCATGCTTTCGCAAACCATGATGCATTCTTCTTCGTATTGACATATGTTGCAATCGCTCTCAGTGCAATACTTGGACCATTTATGGCAATGTCATTATTTGGTGGTAAACTTGAGGAAGGCGAGGATTGCAAGCCTTGGTTCAAACCGGTAATTGCGCTCAACAACTGGGTTTACAACAAATATAACTGGGATAATAGTGGAATCGCAACATCCGGTCTAGCAGTTGCTTTGCAAAATAGATTGTATATTGACAAGTACTACGACTTGGCAATGGTCAAAATAGTCGCTGGATTCTCAAATAAGGCCGCTGAAGTCGATACAAAAATCATCGATGGTGCCGTCAAGCAAATTGAAGATAAATCACAAAAGATTTCAACTATAGTTCGTTCTCTAACAACTGGTTCTGCTCGTGATTACATTCTTTGGGTGGCGATAGGAACCTTACTGATTTTCTTCTTCATATGGGGGGTGGCCTGATTGCAAGACTTAATTTCAATGCCTTTAGTCGGATTTCCGATAATAGCGAGCCTAATAATTATGGGAACTATCTCAAATGTGAGTGATGAAGTCCGTGAGAAGTTGGTCAATCCAATTAGATGGGCTGTCTTGTTATTCTCTTTGGGCTTGCTCGGTTTGACCACAGCAATGTTCTACAACTTCTTTGGAGAACTAAATGGGTTTGAAGGAATTGCATTCAATAGTTACGAGTTTACTGCTAGATATTCTTGGGTAGGTTCACTGGGAATTTATTGGAGTGTTGGACTCGATGCCCTTTCCTTCCCTATGGTTTGGTTGACAACATTACTTCTTCCGGTTACAATCATTGCAACTTGGAACGAAAAGAATGGAGCATTCTATCACCCTCTACTCCTGTTAATGGGTGGAGCGTTAATCGGTGTTTTCGTTGCCTTAGACCTATTCATGTTCTATGTCTTCTGGGAATTAACTCTAATTCCAATGTTCTTCTTGATTCTCAAGTGGGGTGGCGATGACAGAAAGTATGCTGCTCAGAAATTCTTCATCTATACCTTCACTGCCTCTGTTGTAATGCTACTCGGTCTTGTAACCCTATACTTCCTACAGAACCCATTGGACCCATTGGCTTACTCGGGTACAATGACAGGACGTACATTTGATATTCCCGAACTTGTCAATCACGCACATCAAGCTAACATGAATGGGAATTGGTTCTTGGGTGCTTCAATGCAGAAGATTATCTTCGCAATGTTGATGCTCGGATTCTTGGTTAAATTGCCAGCAGTTCCTTTCCATACTTGGCTTCCAGATGCGCACGTTCAAGCACCTACAGGCGGTTCAATGCTGCTTGCTGGTGTAATGTTAAAGATGGGTGCATATGGTATGTTTAGATTACCAATTGCCTTATTCCCTCATGCTTTGGAATATTTCCAACTAGTGCTGATGGCAATTGGTATGGTTTCATTGGTTTGGGGTTCAATCGTTTGTTTAGGTCAGACCAACCTCAAGAAGATGGTTGCATATTCATCAGTATCTCACATGGGAGTAATCTGTATCGGTATTGCTACAATGCAACCGATGGGTTGGGCTGCAGCTCTATTCATGATGTTTGCACACGGTATCATTTCACCTCACTTATTCGCAGTATGTGGCGCATTCAAGCACCATTATCACAGCATGGAGATCGGTGCAATGCGCGGTATGGCCAAACATTCCCCTTGGTTAGCGACCTCTATGATGTTCGCATGGATGGCTTCTCTTGGACTTCCTTTACTAGCAGGATTCGTTGCAGAATTGATGGTCCTAATCGCTCTATGGCACTTCTTAGTCGCTGAAGGGTGGAGTGTATTGTGGATGGTTGGTCCAGCACTTGTTCTAGCCGTTACAGCAGCATATTACCTATGGAGCATGCAACGCACAATCTTCGAGGGTGGGGATGAAACACAACCACCTGCTTCAATGGATGGTCAGCCAATCCCTGATATCGGCAACCATGAGAAGTTGGCAATGTTCGTATTAGCAATGTTCACAATCTTGTTCGGTGTAATGCCATGGATTGCTTTGGATATGATGAACGATTGGTCCATCCAAATCTTTGAAGGTCTGATAATGCCGATTCTAGGCAACTTTAACGGAGGCGTCTGAAATGTCTGAAATAATATATGTTCAACCATTTGATGCTAACTTCACTACTGCTCTTTTGCCAGAGTTGATTTTGGTTGCTGGTTTATTTGCACTGATAATAATTCCAAACTTAGGTAAGGCTACCTTTAGGGTTCCAGGAACTCAAATTAGGTTGCCATATTTCCTAGGTGGAGAGCGTTATTCACTAATATCCAATCCTCGCTTACCAAGTTGGATTGCAGTTACTACTCTAGTTCTGGCATTTGTAGAAGTTTTGATGACTCTCGATGGTGGACTACAACGCTACATGATAGTTTCAGAACTGCTTCCAACGACAATTAACGGGGCAACTGCAGGAGACGTACTAGTCAATGGTGGCAGTCATATTATTCCGGGAAGTTCAAAGGAATTATTACTCATAAATGGTTTTTCACGTCTATTTGAGATGATTTTCTTTGGAGCAATTTCCCTTGCTGCTATCGCTAGCATGAACCGTTTGCAATCCTTTAACCGCTCCGATAGAAGCACAAACGCTCTCTACAACAACCGTCGTCAAGCAGATTTCTACATCTTATTATTGACCGCGGCAATGGGAATGGCAATAGTCGCTTTAGCACAGGATTTATTCGTTCTATTCCTCGGTTTGGAATTAGCAAGTTTCTCATCATATGTGCTAGTTGCATTCCACAAAGAATCAAAGGAAGGTACAGAGGGTGGAATGAAATATTTCATCGTAGGTTCAGTTGCATCTGGTGTGGGGCTATATGGCCTTTCAATGCTATATCTGTGGGCAGGTACTCTGCAATTGGGAGAATTATCAGTAGCATTTGATGCAGCAATGGCTCCACAAGGTTTTCCAGCATTACCACTGATTGCACTTGGGTTTATTCTGGTAGGGTTCGGTTTCAAAGTTAGCGCAGCACCTTTCCATTTCGCTGCACCGGATGCTTATGCAGGAGCAAGTTCACCGGTCGCCGGAATATTGGCAACTGCAAGTAAAGCGATGGGTATTATCGGTTTGACTCGAATGTTGTTGATCGTTGCAAGCCCAGAGTCCAATGATGGTTCGGCAATATGGCTAGTCGCATTAGGTATTCTTTCAGTTGTCACAATGACTTGGGGCAATATCGCCGCACTGGGTTCTGATAATCCAAAGAGAATGTTGGCATATTCATCAGTTGCCCATGCAGGATACATGCTTGCTGGATTAACTGCTATTGGGGCATGGAATTGGGATCCTACACTTGCAGGACCTGGCGGAGATGGTGCAATTATGGTAATGACAGCGATACTATTCCATTTGGTGGTATTAGTATGTTTCAAGTTAGGGGCTTTCCTCGTTCTTTCAATACTAGAAAGCGAAGGAGAAGTTTCCAAAATGTCTAGTTTAAGGGGTCTTTCAAAGAGAGAACCACTACTAGCAGTATCCATGTTTATCTTTATGATAAGCCTTGCAGGTGTTCCTCCAATGTCTGGATTCATGTCCAAACTATTGATGATAATGGGAATCGTAAAGATTTCAATTGGAAACATGGGAGATGCATTATCTAACGGAGATATTCTCAGTATTGGTGATGCTCACTGGGTTTGGTGGTTAGCATTGATTATGGTTCTTAATTCAGCGATTTCAATGTTTTATTATCTACGTGTCATCGTTACAATGTATTTCCATGAACCAGAAGGGGATAGACAAGGTCCACTCCCGGGTGGTTGGCAAGTCCGAACAGCAATATTTGCTTGCGTAGTCGCTTCAGTCTTCTTTGGAATAAATGCAGATGGATTAATCGAATTGTGTGAAATGGCAGCAAATAGCTTAAACTACAGTTGGGCAAGTCAATAATTACCCAATAATCACTGTATTGGTATGTGAACCCTTCAAGAAGGGTTGGCCGGTGGAGCAGTTAGGTGCAAGCACATGGGACGTCGTCGTGAAGAGAAAGTAGACGTGGAAGAACTAGCCCGTCTTGAATCTCCTGAGGGAGGAACAGGCGGCAAAATCCGTGTCAAGATGCCAAACAAAAAGGTCAACGAAATGTTTGCCTTGGCAGATCAAATTCTCGGAGGCCGTCGCGTTTCAGTATTGTGCGCAGATGGTGAGACCAGAATGGCTCGCATACCAGGTAAAATGCGCCGCCGTCAATGGGTTCGTGAAGGTGATTTAATTATCGTATGGCCTTGGGATTTCCAAGATGCTAAAGCTGATGTTAAGCATAGGTATAGCAAAACTCAATCAATGTATCTCTCACGAAAAGGAGTACTTCCTGAATCTGTAGATGTGTTCGGAATGAATACTCGCCAAGAAGATGATGATGAATTCGACGATCTATTCGGTAATGCATCAGAAATGGCGGATATCGCATCTAAAAATGAGGTTGCAGCAGAAGAAACCGTTGCTGATGAAGCGGAAGACATGTTCGAAGATGACGATGATGATTCAGATGACTTGTTTGAAAGTGAAGAATCAGAAGTTACTGAGGAATCTACTGACGAAGAAGCAGAAGTCACTGAAGTCGCAGAGGAATCAACTCAAGAGATTGAAGAAGAACCAGTTGACGATGATGATGACGACGATGATGATATCGACGCATTATTCGCTTGAATAGTCCGGCGCTTTGAAGGTGTATTGCTATGCTAGGCAATCATAGGTGAGGCCAATGGGTTCGGATGATTGGGAAGATTTGACATCAAACACTCGTCAGCATCGCCATAACCGGAAAAAGAATCGGGGCAGCAAGGTCACTGATAGGCAAAAAGAGGAAGAAAAGTTTGATGAGCGTCAATCAAAAAAATTCCTCAATGATTTGGAGCCCCAATCTGGTCGATATGGCTGGATGAAAGAAACCCGTCACAAGAGAATGTTCCGTGATATTGAATCCAAACTTCAAGGCGTTATCGGCAAGGGTAGTTATGATTGGGTAGACCGTCGTGTTTTCGACCAAGTGTTCGACCGATTAACATTAATGTCGTTGTATAAATTGATGAAGACCGGGGTAATTGATACCCTTGATTTCCCAATCGCTAGAGGCAAAGAAGCGCACGTATTTCATGCAACGAATGTGGATGGCAAAGTGGTTGCTGTCAAAATTTTTCATACATCAAACGCCGTTTTCAAGAATCTAATACAGTATATCGAAGGCGATAGAAGATTTGGAGGATTACGTCGCCGACACAGGGATCTAGTAGATATCTGGGTGAGAAAGGAACACAGTAATTTGACAAGACTTTCTCGTTGGGGGTTGAAAGTTCCAAAACCATTGGGACTCCACAAAAATGTCCTAGTGATGGAGTATCTGGGTGATGAAGTATCACCTAGTCTAAAATTAAGAGAAGTAAAAGTAGATTTCCCAGAGCCCGTTTATGACGAACTACTGGAGTTTTTAGCGGTTACTTGGCAAAAAGCAAAACTTGCACATGGTGATTTTTCACCATATAATATCTTGTGGCATGATGGAGGACCTGTGGTAATAGATGTGGGTCAAGCGGTAATAGAAACTCATCCTAAAGCCCAAGAATTCCTCGTAAGAGATGTCACAAGATTGGTAGAATGGGGTCAGAAGCAAGGCCTTGAAGTTGATTTAGCCGGTGCTATGTATGAAGTGTTGAATATGAATCTCGACCATATTAAAAAATTAGAGATAGAATTTGAGGAAGAAGAGTAAATCACTCTTCTTCTGAATATGTGATGCTTTCATCTTCGCCTAATTCCATCATTAATTCAACGGCCTCTAAGTCTTCAGGGTCAACTTGAGAAGCGCGCATTCTTCTATTGCGCTTATTACTCAAATCTGCAAGACCAGGCACTAGGTTTTCAAACACAGTTTCGCCAGACACTTCGCCTTTAATTTCGATACTATCCAAACTGCGGCTAGCTAATTTAGACCTGCGCCTGTCCTTTTCAAGGAAGTTCAAAACAGTACCATGCTCAGCACCACCGGCAATCATTTCAATCGCAACTCTTGCTGCTGCTAATCCTTCTTCATGACCTACTAAAACTACTGTTGATTTGTAAATTGTGATTTCAGTATTTGTTAATCCTTCGATCAACTTTCTGATTTTACCTTCACTTCCGATAATTCTAGCGCGAATTCTGCGTTGTTGATTTGCTCTTTTCCCAACGTATCCACGCAATTCAACCAATTCAAAAAAGTGGTCGTCTTGGAGTAATCTAATCGCTGCCATAGGCGCCATTCCTCTAGCGATTGCTTTGATGACATCTGGCAATTTCATTGCCTTAACCGGATCGTAAGTACCAGGTTCGCCCCAAAGAACCTCTACATCACCTGTTTCGGAATCAATTTTGAACTCCTTGCAGCCTGAAGCCTTATGCAAGGACCTTGCAGTAACCCCTTTTACTCCAATAAGAACCGCAATACGGTCTTGCGGGACACGAGGAAGAGATTGGCGCATAAGGCGAGGCTACCGCCCACCTCATTTCAAGCGTTGGTTCTTCTTTGGAGGTGTGAAATCACGATTCCAGCGAATAATAGTGCGATTATTGAAGGGGCGAAAGAAGGTACCAACCCTGCACTTGTTATCGCAGCACCAGTGACTACCATGTGATTGTAATTATTTCCTTCATCATACTCATCGACTACATTGCCATAGTCTATCACGAGGCGTAAATCGTATTGACCAGTCTTTGGAACAGTATAATTCCATATCAGAGTTTCATTTGAGTCTGAAAGACTTCCTGAGCCAAGAGTTCTTGCTTCCATCACGGTCCACTGCACGGTGGAAGAGCGGTCGGCTGGTGCAGATTCAAGTCTAACTACTACGCTTCCGCCATAGTCTTGATTACTTTCCAAAACACTGGTTATTGTGATGTTACCAAAACTTTCACCAGGCCTTACTACTAATCTGTCTAGATTAGTTTCAGTTTCATTCCAGTACAAGTCCAATCCAGGGAGGATTTGATATGATGCTGGTGCGGTTGTAATAGAGTTACCAGCAAGATCGAAAACCACTGCTTGAAGCATTAGATGTTGACGAGACTTGGTCGCCCAATTAGATAGTCCAACAGTTCCGTCAAGACCATTGGTACCCAAAGTAATCCATCGTCCAGAAAGGTCGGGTGTTTGTCCAACTCCATTAGAGTCAAACCCATATTGAATATATGAGGCAGTTGTATCAATTCCAGATTGTTCATCAATGGCGCTGAATGAAACATTGGCACCACCGATTTTACTCGTAGTTAATTCATCAACAGTCCAGCCATCAGCCTCAGGTTCTGTTGCATCGACTCTAATTGTAATTGTATTACTTGGTCCAGTGTTTCCTACATTGTCAATCGCTCTGAATGCGATATTGTGAATTCCTTCAATCATTGTTAAAGTGGTTGAATCATTGTAAACAGAATTCCATGTAACACCAATATCATCAGACCATTCAACATGGCTAACACCGCTACCTTGAGAGTCATCACTTCCAGAGATCAAGCCGGATAGAGTGACGGTAGTGCTCTGCTGCCACGAAGAACCATCTCCAATCGATACAGAGCCGATACTAGGGCCAGTTCTATCAATTCCAATGAATATCGTGGAGGAGTTTGAAAGTCCAGAGTTATCAAAGACAGTTAGCCGAGGATTAGAAGAACCTTCAGACATATTCCCGCTGGCCCAATCCCAGCCATAATTGAGAGTTCCTGGTCCATCTGCAGGGGGGGAACTAGGTCCTGGGGCATTGGCTAGTGTTGCTCGTTTCAGATCATCATCAATAGCGCCCCAGCGAAATGAGATCGCTTCATCAGATTCAATATTGAACCATGCTCTATCGGTGACGGAATCACCAGTTCCATAATCTGGATTCAAAGCTTTGAAAATAGTTATTTCCGGAATGTGATTGGAGATATTGAATTCCCCACTGAACGCAGTAGTAGTATTTGCTACATCATCATCCCATGCAGTAGCCCTTAGTGTGTAATTGCCATTGGTATAAGCGGTTGAATCAAAATGCTTCAACCATGGCGTGCTGGTCAAGTTTGTAACTAGATTCCATGAGCCGGAATCTAAAATTTCAATTAATATCGAAGAAATATTTCCTGTCCCACTCAATGTAAAAGTGAGGGTGTGTAACCCTGTGATGTTGTCATCGCTATTTGGGCCATTACTGAATGCAATGCTGGTATTAGAAGGTGAATTATTTACTAGAATTGCATCTGGCAAAGTGTCAATATCATCATTATAATTTAATAATGGAGAGGCAAGACTAGCGAGTAGAAAAACAAGTACGATACTCACTGCCCTCCCCTGCATACTCTAGAGACGTTCGGGCTCAGCCTTCAATGCTACCCCTAGAAATGCTTCTTTTGACGATTAAGTGAAGGTTACAATCTTTACCAACGCCAGAATTCCATCTCAAGTGTATGTCTTTTGGCGAGTCAAATAATCTCAAACACTTGGCAACTATAGGCCTAGATTTGAGATGGGTTCAAGTGCTACGCAATATCACGCTTAGATACATGGCGAATGAGTTGAAGTCCGTACTGGTCGTAGTATTGTTGGCTCTGACAATAATACCTCTATCAGTTTCGGCAGAAACTAGCGGTGGTATTCAGGCCTCAACATCGACTTTGAGTATCCTGCCGGCATCTCCCGAAGCTGGTGATTCAATCACGATTTTGCTAACACTTTACAACTCTCAACAATCCGATGCTTTTGATGTAAAATACTCTATTTACAAAGATGGAACAAGTTCTGGAGACAGACTTGCAATGAACACAGTCAATATTCTCGGCCAATCAACAGTCGATGTTAATGCAACATGGAATTCACTGACTGAAGGAACTCACAAAGTGTGGGTGATATTTGAGGCTAACGGCGACACTGAAGCATCATTTTACTTAGATTTCGTAGTGACGGGATTACCAAACCTGAGAATTGTTGAAACCGCTTTATCTCCTTCAACCGATATTAAATTCGGAGATAATGTTACAGCATCAACCCGCATAACCAATATTGGTAGCGTTGATGCATCAACAAGTACCCTTCACTTTTCAACATCCAGCGGAGAACAACAATTTTTGCCAACCCCAGCAATAGCCGCTGGCCAATCTCAATGGGTTAATACTACATTTATTGCACCGCAAAGTGGAACTCATACCATTTACTTCAATCCAGATTATTATGAAGAAGTACACGAAGCATCTGAGTTAAACAAGATTGTTGAGATATCTTTGTTAGTTGAGACTCTGATGGATGTCTATCATATTGGTGACCTAACAGTAACTGTTGAAGAAGGGGCCTTAGAAGGACCATGGACTATCGAAGGAACACTGGGTAGAACCAATGGGACTGGAACTACCGAAGTTCCGCTACGGCTAGAGATTCCAACTGATAATGGTGGAATGCTCATGATGCCTCCATTTACTGTAACTCTCACCGGCGCAGGATATGCAGAAAAGTCATGGAGTCAAGTACTGACCATTAATGACCTATCTTCTCTAAGTGATGGCTCTCATATTGTGGCGGCACAAATAGATCCATTCAATTCAGGCGACATCGAACAAGAGTCAACCGATAATGATCGAACTACAAGCCAATTATCCATTTACCCGATTCCAGATATTTTTGTTGATGGGGATGCAATACCTTCTTCTTCATCAATTGCTTCAGGTGAAGATGTAACTTGGAGAGTTAGTATTTCCAATATTGGAGATATCCAAGTGCGAGGGCAAATAGTCTACATTTGGGAAGGCGTAGAAAGTGAATCCGGCTGGATTTTTATTGATGCAGGTGCTACTCAACCTTGGGATATTACATTGACTACCTTAATTGGTTCCCATTCAGCAGAATTTGAAGCTCAATGGGTTCCACATCCAACCAGTTGGGATAGTAATCCATTGAATAGCAAGGCAACAGGTAGTATTTCTGTTGAGGCTCCGTTGAGGTTACAATGGGTCTATACATCTATTTCATTGACCGATATAACTGGGAATACAGCCTCTCAACCATTACAAAGCGGAGATTCATACACGATGTCAATTAATATGACAAGTATTGAAACTGGTAATGTTTCCTTCAACTGTGTTGATGGTTCTGGAACTCTGTTAGAGACAATGTTTGTAAATATAGAAGAGAGAGGAGACAGAGCCTCAGTTTCCTGTAACTTCATCGCTTCATCACCAATTAGTACAATCCGAATTTCACCATCGGATATCACAGTTACTAGCACCTTCACACGCGCTTTCCCAACCGCTGCTAGCGATGACGGCACTACAGAAGAAAAAACATCTGCTAAAGGTACAATCACTTTACTTGGAGGTGGCGTTATTGGGCTTATCGCATTACTAGTAGTAGCATATATTCTTACTAGGGAAAGAGAAGAAGAAGTGGAAAGAGATATTTTCGATTATTGTCCATCATGTGATGGTGAATTAGAAGGGGTCGAAGACCGATGCCCTCATTGTTCATTTAACCTTAAGAAAGCCAGAAAGCAATTCCACGATTGCCATGAATGTACAGAATCTATTCCTGATTTGATGGAAGATTGTCCGTATTGTGGTGCTGGACAAGATGTATCGTCATTCTTTGAACAACGACAAAGAAAAGTTGTAGAAAAGAAAGAACTTGTCACCATCGAGGAAGAGGACGATGAAGATGAAATCGTTACAGGGGCAGAAGACTTCGCATCCACAGTTCAAGAATTTGGTTATGATGAAGAGGATCTCGGCCAAGAGTGGGATAAAAACTTGAAGAGTGCCGAGGATGAAGTTGAAGCTGCATACGATAGAAAACATGCAGATGAGTTGGCGCTTGAAGGACTCACCGATGAAGAGATTGAAGAATTGAAGAACGAGGTTACGACGACACTCAAGAGTGCTAAAGATGCCGCAGTTGGCGTCGGAATCGACGAGATGCTCGGCGGCCGTGAAATCCATGCTCACTTGGATGATGGTCAAGACCTATCGGCAAGTGATGCAGGAATTAGAGAGCAAATATTCAACGTCACGGGTGAAGATGGAGTTCTGCCAGGAGATAAGTTCGAAGTTGGAATGAATGTAACCGACAATTCATTAGCAGGAAATGAGGTCAAAGACTCAACATCAGATTTCTCCTTCGAAGAGGACGATGCACCACTTTCAGCATCAACTAAGTCCGATACAGAAGTTGCAACAGCCAGGGAATCACAGAAACCAAAACGCCGCGCCCCTAAGCGAAAAGAAGAGCCATCACAAGTAGCCGAATGTGGTGCATGTGGAGCAGATCTTGCAGTTGAAGCCAATGAATGTGGTACTTGCGGTGCAAAGTTCGAATGAATTGTGCATTGATTGAATGAATTGAATGTGCCCGTCGGCTTTCATAGGGTTCGTCATCGCTTTCGCTCGGCCACCATGTGCGTCATTCAGGCGATTTGAACCAACCCACTACTTGCCTTCAAAGTGCCTCAAGCGAGGGAGGTATTGAAAACAAAAGAGGGATTGGCTATATTTGATGCAACAAAGAGTATTGCCAATGCTTGTCGTTTTGACAATGTTATTGACTTCGACAGTTGGTTGCTTGGGTTTGATTCCAGCCCGTGAGGCTGTTGAGGGGTTTAGAGAGCCTGCAACCGATGCTTTGACCTATCACAAGATAGATGTTTCACACACCTATACTTCTTTGCAAATACAGCCTTATACAAATAAGTCGGTATTTATTGTAGATGATTCTGTGACAGAGATTTCGATTTATTTCAAGGCAGCATTCACATTTTCTGACATTTTTCCGCAAATTGAGAACAATACGAGATATGTTCGAGCAACATTAACTGATTCGGAAGGAGTAATCCAATGGTCTAAAGATGTTAGTTCAGATTCAGCGCCTATCGAAGAAAAACTTGAACCTAATCCAGCATTTCCCAAAGGAGATTGGGAATTAGATGTTGAAGCGAGAGGCATTGGTGAAGAAACGCTGGGATTAATCCATGATAATTTCAATATCCAATTGACCATTACACAGAGATGCGTCCAATATCCACTGGAAAAATCTTGTTCAACAGATTGAATCAAATCAATGCTTCAGGACATGCATAATTGCGTGAACAGTTTTTACATTTACCTGGGCGTTGATGATTTCTTTTAGCATCGTTGTGAACCATTAATCTCTGAACTTCAGCAATAGCATCGAATAGCATTTGTTTATTTTCATCATCCCAAGGAATTTGATGTAAATCCTCATTTCCATATCTTAGAACTCCATAAGGTGTTGGCCTCTTTGTACTAATCTCGACTAAATGTAAATACGCCAAGACTTGTATCTTATGGGAACGGTGAGGGTGTTTTGGCACTCTTCCAGTTTTCTGTTCAACCGGAATAAATTCACCATCTACTATCACTATCTGGTCTGGCCTTCCTCGAAGGCCAGTTATTGGATCTTTCAATATACTCGAAGATTCCTCATTATCAGAATATGCAATTTCTGTATTACCCTGGAATCCAACAATTTCTCTTGCGATTTCTAATGAATTTTCTACAAGTAGGGCTTTTTGCAACTGCCAAGAAGCGAATAATGTCCAAGACATTGCTAATACCGCAAACAAGAAACCTGCTTGACTTTTATTCTCTGCACCTACAAGGGCCATCGAATGTAGGGCCAATGCTATTGCCGCCAACAATAATGCCGCCTCTATTCGACCTGCCTCAAACCATCCACCAATGAAACCTTGAGGCTGTAATACCGATTCAAGATGATATGTATCGCCCTCTTGAAAATTACCTTTTGATTTTGCAATTGTATCCGTCCACCCTATCCATTCTCTCCATGGCAGATAAACTGCCACAATCCCAGTAACTAGAAGAGATAATGCCCAGAGTGCCATGTATCTAGCAATTGATCCGGTGGTGTAAGCAGAATCTTCTAGCATAGAAAAAACGATTGCATCTATGATGAAAACTAAAATCACACCAAACCACCACGACCAGATGACCATAGTCCTTCGCAATTTAGCATGTTTCTCTTGATAGTCTTTTACTTGGCCGTGAATTGTGGCGTGTTTTTCGACCCCAGCTTTAATTGCTTCACCTTGGCCACTTTTCCCTTCTCGCGCTAGCGACCAAGAGAGAGGACAATATTCGTGGCGCTCCAAATCGCTGGCACTAACTCTCAATGGTTTACCATTCTTTAATCGCCAAACACCGTCCTCATGGAGTTCAGCGCCATTAAATTGGTCTGATTTAGGAGAATCTTGAGCCATCATATTTCTCCCCGCAGGCACTGTGGGGGCGGGCTCTTTCTTTTATTCTCCGCCGTCACGATTAAGGCGATTTCACTAAATACTGAAATTCTGAAAGTCTTAGTCAGTGCGAAGCGGTTTAATATGGGGGTTATGTGGGCGGCTTGCTGAGGTTTATCTATGTCCGATGAAGAAGCAACATTACTGATACCGTTTGAAGACTATGAAGAGAACGCCGTAAATATCGGTACTCAACAGAAAAGTTCAGACATGAAGAGATTTATTGAACGCGTTCGTGAGGATGGATTATACCTTTTGAACGTCAATATCACCGATGCTCGTATCCGTTCAATCGCTGCTTTCCTCAATCATTTTGATTCCCCTCGTATAATGGTAGTTTCAGCTCGTCAATACGGACAGAGGCCAGCACGTCTTTTCTCAGAAGCAATCGGAGCAAATTCCGCAGTCGGTCGCTTTATTCCAGGTTCACTTACCAATCCAGTTCTTCGTTCATACGTCGAACCAGATGTGCTTTTCGTAACAGACCCTGCTGCTGACCAGCAAGCATTGATCGAAGCGGTTAACTCCGGTCTTCCAATCGTAGGTATCGTGGACGCAAACAATAATCTTCGTAATGTTGACATCGCACTTCCTGCTAACAACAAGGGTCGTCGCTCTCTTGCTCAAATTTACTGGCTACTCGCCCGTGAAGTACTCAAACTCCGTGGAAAAACCACAGATGAAGATTGGGCTAAGGAACAAGATCTTGAAGAGTGGCAATCAACCTTCTGAGTATTTCAGAATGACTCAGAGTGAGTCAACAAACTTGCAACATCATCGTTTGGCTTAATTAAAGTTCCAATTCCTTGTATGATGAAAGGAAATCCGATGTGGCTTTGGCAAATTCTTCTCTAGTTACCTTGCCATGCATAATCGACCTTATTTTTTTAGCGCTTGGTAGCCCTCTGGTAAAGGACACTGCATGTCCACGGAGATTTTTTAAATCCAAACCAGTAGTTTGTGTTGCCAATTCGATGTACCTGTCCCAGCACCATCTTCTGGTCTCAAATTGCTGAGCTACTTCTGATAAAGAGTTCCAATTACCTTCGTATTGCTCTATCCAAGGTAGTTGGTTTGCATCCATCCACCCCAACTCTACTTTCATTTCACCAAAAATGGATGGCCGGCCAATAGCCCCTCTTCCCACCATCAATCCAGCGGCCTGTGTTTGTAAAAGACAGGCGGAAGCAGAAGCCCCATCGACAATGTCTCCATTTGCAATCACAGGAACTTCAACCGCTTGAACTGCATTTGCAATATAATCCCAATCTGCTTCACCAGAATATCTTTGCTTGAGTGTTCTGCCGTGAATGCACAATCTTTGAACTCCGACATTCTCTAATTCCTTGCAAATTTCAAGTGCATTATTTTCTCCTTGACCAGTGCCCAATCTCATTTTTGCGGTGACAGGAATATCAATTCTATCGACTATTTGGGAGCACATATCAACCAAACTTTCAGGTTCTGCCATCAAAGCAGCCCCAGCACAAATCTTGGTTACCTTTGGTGCTGGGCAACCAAAATTCAAATCAATGATATCGGCATTATCACTAAGCATTTCTGCAGCACGAGCCATATCTTCAGCAACCCCTCCAAAAATTTGAGGAATAAATGGAGATTCTTCCTCACAGGTTTCCATTCGACTCCAAGACCTTGCTGCTTCACGAGACAATGCAGTTGAGTTTGTGAATTCGGTTATGGTAAAATCAGCACCACATTCTTTGGCCAACAGGCGAAATGGCAAATCGGTTACTCCAGCCATTGGTGCAAGAAATAGAGGGCGGGCTTCCCCATCCCATTCTCCTGGCTTGGCTGAAATATATTGGCTCATGTTCATCCCTCAGTATTGACACTCAATTTTGAGCAGATTCAAGAAGTTCTGCAACACGACGCATACGTCGTAATACCTTGTCTAATCGTTCGTTAACACGGCGTGTTACATCTTCGGCAGTTTCTCCACTAAGGCGATGACCTAGGGGTAAACGCCCACCTAACAGGTTAAGCAGTAACATCTGTTGTTTGGAACTGACATCTTTCAATAATAATTCAACATCTTCAACCTTCAATTTGCTTTTCTTTAGTTTTTGAATCAACTTTGATTGTTGGGTTTCGTCCAGAATGCGATTAAATCCACCCTTCTTTAGCATCCAATCTTCTCCACGGCGCTGATATTGAGCCACCATGGCTGACCACAATGAGATAGAAAGGCGATCTGTCCTTGCGACCCGCTCTACCATTCCTGATGCTCTAAAGCGCTCTAGAATGCGTCCGATACGAGGCTTGGGCCCATCGAGCAGTTGCGCCGCTTCATCAAGAGATAACGGCGCATTTCGACTTATTAGAATTTCAAACAATTTACATGACAAGGAATCAGCATCTGATTCCTTTCCAGGTCGTTCACCAAGAAGTCCAAAATCTCCAAGCCATTGTGAGAGCAGGCTTTCACTGCTTTGTGGGGTAAGTGGCCTATGGTCGACAACTCCAAGGCATAATAACGGGGTATCTTCTTCAGGTAATTCAAGCGCTAAGCGGCAATCGGTACGACTCCAATTTGTCTGAAGAAGAGACATTCTTTGATCGATAATAATTTTGCACTGAACCGAGAATAATTCAACAGCATTTGAAATGCTTCCACCGCGCAGATAATATCGCCTCCATCCCTTTCCCTCATTGGTATAGGCAATTATTCCAGCCTCTACTAAGCGGGTCAAATGGTGATTCAATGATGCAGGAGTTAGCGCTAGTTCATCGGCTAGCATCTGTGCATCCCAGCCGATTTCAGGGGATGCGAGAATATGGTCGCGCAGTAATCGGTGAACTGGACTTGCCATGCCATAATCAGCCATTGCATCGCCCTTTTTCCGTACTAAGCAAAGCGTATCTGTGAACCAAGTGACCAAGCTATCGACATCTCTGTCACTTGTCGGTAGCGCGACTTCTTGTAATCGTACACTGAACATTAATCTCTACCAAAGGGAAGTGGTGGCCAAGAGTCTTTGAAGACTTTGTATCAATTGCTTGTCAAAAAGCGTTTATTGAATAAAGTTAGTCACGGCGTTGGTCATCCCAATCATAATCGACAGCCACTGTGCCATGCCAAGTCATATCCATATTGATGTGAGGCATTAATTCAACTCTATCTTCGCGCAGGATTCCTCTTCTTCTCAGTACCTTGACAGCAGAATGGATAGTGGCCCTTGAGCGACCGATACGACGCGCTAATTCGGCCTGAGAGCGCGGCACTCCTTCCTTGTCAATATCTTCAAGAATTAATCTTTGTACTAATGACAAACCAATCGGTAGCGCATTTGCTGCAGCTTGATCGCCGATATTCATACCTCTTAACTCTTCAATTTGGCTCGGTGCACCTGCAAAATAACAAGTTCTCCCATTTACCGGCATGACAACCACACTCTTTCTCGCTTGTAATACATCGAGATGATGGCGCAGAGTTCCATTTGCAGCATTCAATACAGTTTGTAATTCGCGATAACACAAACCAGGATTTATTTCTAATGCAGAGAGAATTCTTTGACGTTGTGGATGTTCATGTTGGTGTTTCGATTTACTTGAAACTCCACCGAGAGTAATAGCTCCAATAGCGCTTGCAGCGGCGACCATGCCGCCTGCGATGCCAGCTAAACCTCCCGTTGCACCGAGTAGCCCAGCGGCCAACCAAGGACGCTGACGAACCCACTGCGATAGAAGAGGCATACATCTGGGTTGTACTCTTCCCTTCTTAATCCATTGGAGCGTTGTTCAAACAATAATTTAGTTTTCACTTAGAACAGAACTCTTTTGAATTTTCAAATGAGCTACTAATGGTGAAAGCAATCTTCCACAGGTTCTACCGTGTTCGGATAGAATATATGTTACACGGATTGGTGGTCCTTCATCAACTTCTCGAATAACCAATCCTTCTTCGACCAGGAAACGTAATTTGTCACTTAATGTTCTAGAGGATATGCCGGATAGCATATTCTTCATTTCATTGAATCTACGAGGTCCTGCAATGTATAGGGTTGAAAGTATTTCTATTGTCCAACGAGAACCAAATACGTGCAATGCCTCAACTGCTGCTTGGACTTCCCAAGTTGTATCCCAAGGCCCTTTATTAGAATGGTTTGCAAGAATATCTCTAATATTACTACCACTTTTTATTGTACTATCAATATGATTTTGGATGGCCTCAAAAGAGTCTTTTGGTATAGTGAGTGCAGGTTCCGGCATAGTTGTCCCCAAACATCCTGTTAGTCCGCACTACTTAATTTCTTTTCTACACCGAATATAGGGGTGGTTGCCGATAGTCATTGCTGAGATTAAGTATTTGAATTACAAATTAAACAAAAGTGAACAAATAGAACTTATCCTTCAAAGAGGGGATGGTTGCTCGGGTTGCTATGGTCAAGTCGGTTATACTCGCTCGTGGAGGTGTACTTGGCCGTAATACGGGCTTAGGAGGGGCGCATCACAATTTGCTAGTCGCCCTCAAAAACGGTGACATCAAAGGTTACCAATTAGACGCTACATGCGAGTATGATTTGGCATTAAAAACAAACCCTGTCAGGCGTTTATTGATGCGCTGGTGGTCGCATCCGAGGGTTGTAAAAAGGTTCGTAAAATTTTCAGCATCTTCTGGTGATTGTGATATTTTACATATTACCGATCAAGAACAGGCACATCTAGTTCCAAAAAACTGCAACGTTCCAGTTGTGGTAACAGTTCACGATTTATTCCATTTATTTCCTAAGCAAGTTAAAATCGGTCAAGAGACAATACAAGTGGGTGAAGCAAAACCAGCAAGTTACCGCTCAAGAGATTTGAAAAAACTAAAAAGTGGATTGATGAGGGCAGACCTCTTAATTTGTGATTCAAAAGCAACTTTATCCGATTGTAAAAAGTATTTTCCAAATGTCAAAAGTATTTGTGTTCCGCTTGGACTTGACATCGATGCCTTTGCAAATTTTGCTCAAACAGATTCACAGGTCATAGGCCCAGCACAAAATTTGCCCGAAGGCTGTAATCTCCTAATAGTGGGTAGTCATGACCCAAGAAAGAGGTTAAAATTCATCTGCGAGGTATTGGGTGGTCTAGACGATTCAATAAAAAGTGAGATTCATATTCACCATGTTGGTAATGCTGAATGCCCATATGGTGGCCCATCCACTCACCATTTGGCAAAACAAAATGATGTTAAAAATTGGAATGGCATTGGAATGAATCTGAGCCATCAAGAACTGATGTGGATGAGAATAAAATCAGATGCACTATTATTTCCTTCAGGCAGTGAAGGGTTTGGTTATCCCCCTCTAGAATCAATGGCCTGTGGAACAAAGGTTCTCTGTTCAGATCTTGCCAGCCACAATGAACTAATGCCCGATGATTGTTGTATTGAGGCGGATGATACCGCTGCCTGGCAAAAGGCCATTATTGAAATTCATTCACAATGGAAGCAAAGAGAAGGGCCGATTGATGCAGACCAACAATTGATTCAACATTCGCGTAATTTCAGCATGAGTACCTTCAATGAAAGGATGGCTGAAGCCTATTCAATGATGGAATGAGAATTATCACTTTGAATATTTAGAGCGATTTGTTCTTGAACAGGTGGTTAGTGGGCGGTAATATGCAACCTATTCAGAGTGTGGCAATTGTTGGTGCAGGAAATATGGGGTCTGGAATTGCGCAAAAAACAGCGCAAGAAGAATTCGATGTTCAAATGGTAGACAGAGAGCAACAATGGGTTGACAGAGGACAAGAAATTATCTCAACTTTTCTTGATGAGGCTGTAGAACGCCGAATCTTTAGAGAAGCACAGGTTGAAGCGATAAAAGGTAGAATCACTGGCGTTGTAGGTGTTGAAAATACCGCGACTGATACCGATTTGGTAATAGAAGCAGTGTTCGAAGATTTTGATGTTAAAACTGCGGTTTTTGAAACATTGAATACCGCTTGTGGCGACAATACCATATTTGCATCCAATACATCTTCATTATCTGTTAATGAATTGGCAAAATCATCCGGAAGGGCTGATAGATTCGTAGGACTTCACTTCTTTTTCCATCCTGCAAAGAACCGTCTAATCGAGGTCATTCCTGCAAAGTCATCATCTGCTCAAACCATTGAAAAAGTTGTTCAATATTGTAAGATGCTAGGCAAGGTCGTCATCGTCTGTGCAGACCGTCCTGGCTTCGTAGTCAATCGTTTCTTCGTACCATGGCTAAACGAAGCTTGTTTGCTATTGGAGGAAGGAATTGCTTCAGCAGCCCAAATCGATGCGGTTTCTCGCAAAGCATTCTCCATTGGATTAGGTCCATTTGGATTAATGAATCTAACAGGTCCACCGATCGCATTACATTCAACAGATTATCTGTCTGAGCAATTGAAAACTCCTCGTTATCATGGTGCTCAAAATCTAAGAGATTTGGTAGCGAATAAGAAAATGTGGGACATTTCACAAGATGAAGAGTATGATGAGTCTCAATACAAAATAATTTCAGAGCGATTGCTCGGAGTTGTTTTCGGTGTGGCTGCGCAAATCGTTAACGAAGAAATATGTACCATGGAAGACGTTGACCGTGGTGCAAAAGTAGGTCTTCGTTGGGCTCATGGTCCATTTGAATTAATGAATAAAGTTGGCTTAGAAAATGCTCACAGAATGGCCAACCAGTATGCACAATTGGCTAACGGTGGTTGGGAAGTACCAGAAAATCTTAGCGGCCAAGGAAATGCTGATTGGCATTTCAAGGTTGTAGATACTTCAATCGATAATGGCATTGCTACTATTACTATCAATCGCCCTGAAGCAATGAATGCTTTGAATGAGACGGTAATGGCTCAATTAGGCAGTGCATTGGATGATGTAAATTCAGATAGTTCTGTGTCAACCATAGTGCTAGATGGGGCCGGTAAGGCCTTTGTTGCAGGCGCCGATGTCAAGTTCTTCGTCGACAAAATACGCGCAGATTCAATCAATGATATTTACGACTTCACAGCATTTGGACATCAAGTTCTAGACAAATTGGAATCTTCTTCAAAGACGACAATTGCATTAACCACAGGATTAGCTCTTGGTGGTGGCTTAGAACTTGCACTCGCTTGTGATTATCGGGTTGGTACTCGCAGAACACAATTCAGGTTTCCTGAAACTTCAATCGGAATCTATCCCGGCTTAGGTGGTTCGCAAAGGCCAGCAAGAATTTGTGGTATTCCTATTGCTAGGTGGGCTGTTTTGGCAGGTAATTTCATGGATGCAAAAACAGCCAGTGATTTGGGAATGATTACCCATTTGGTTGATGTTGCAGCAGTAGATGATACTGTATTGCAGATTTCAAATCAAGGTAAACCAGCCAATAAGTATCCTGGTCAAGCAGCAAATCTTCAATCACCAGTTGTTCAATTCGCTAATAATTTCTTTGCAGATGACAATATGTCGGACATAATGAATGGAGTCTGCCCTCAAGGTTTTGATGGAGAGGACAAATTAGTTGCTCGTCAAATGAAGAGTTTGAAATTCACTGCTCCAATCGCTTTAGCAAAAGCCAGCGAATTGATAGATGCGACTTCTTCAACAGACCTTTCAGCAGGTCTTGCTCTAGAATTGGCAGGACTTAATGAGATATTTTCAACTGCGGATTCATTAGAAGGCTTGAGCGCTCTAATAGAAGGAAGAAGACCTACTTACTCCAATCAATAATCCTATTGATTAGGTAGACTCAAACCCACTTGCCTTGAACCGCAAGCATTCCAGTGATAAGTGCATGAACATCAATTTCCTCACCACTTTCACTGGCAAAGCGGAGTCTATTTTTGATCGCATCAATCAGTTGCTCGTCAACTTCTTCATCACTGATGAACTTGATGAATTCTTCAATAGTCTTGCCTCTACCAAGTGCAATCGCTAAACGTGCTTTTTGCTCTTCGTCCTCATCTTTCGGGTTTCTAACACTCATACAATCACTTCACTAAAATCTTTTATTTGTTGATACCATTCATCCCATGAAGTGACAGTTTCATCACTCCAACTCGACAAAGGTCCACTTGTATTAATTGTATTAGGGGCATCATGATCTAGATTGAAAGCGAGGTTGGTTGCAATCTTTAGACCAGGTGAGCCAAGCACTATTGCTTGACGAAGAATTCCACTTCCAATCGCTAAACTATTGGTGTCGGTAGCACTCCAGTATGCGTTAAACCCTGGGTGGGTATGAACCCATGTTTTGAAGGGCATTCGTGAACCGATTGGAGGTTTTAATGGCACTCTGCCAGAAGTCCCCCAATCAATGAATACCACATCATCCGCATCGATAAGAACCGATGTTTCAAGGCCTGCTAACATTGATATTGCGTAAACAGCATCCCATCTTCCAGCCGAGGCACTATTGCTTTGGAACTCGAGTAGAAGTGGTGAATCAACTTGCTTATTCTCAGCAAGATCACAGATATATTGCCATGTTTTTTTGTCCCCACACAAGTGTTCAATACCAGGAATATAAATCATTGATTGACCTCCGGAAAATGCATTTGGCCATAGGTTATACTGGCCATACTCTGTACCGGTGTAGGTTTGCCCCGTAATTGCTGTAGAGCCCACTGGGCGCCGAAAGCCGCAGCGTTGAGGAAGCCGAATTCCAGATTTCCAGATTCAAGAGCACCCTCATGTTGACATGATTTAGCAGGGTGATCTGGAGTCATAGCCTCGACCAAGGCGTTTTGGCTATTGCTGGTCATTACTAGGTGGCCATCTCCACCACAGCGCAAATCAGCCCAAGGGACTTGCAGTTGGTGAATTAGACGTCTTGGTTCAGGTCTATCGACACAAACGATGACTAGATCAGCATCCTTGAGTTGTTCCAAGTCATGTAAGTCCTCTGCAATCGCTCTAACGGTTACACCTGAATCATTGTTAGCAATATGGCGTTGAGCTAAAGCCTCAACCTTTGCCACCCCAATGTCGTTGCTGGTAAACCTTTGATGTCCTAAATTGGTTGCTTCAACCAAATCTCCATCCATGATTATTATTTGACAATTTATTCCTATTCTTCTCAGTGCAGGGGTCAAGACATCAACAAGTGTAGAACCTATTCCTCCAGCACCGACAATAAGTAGCGTTTTGCTATCCGCAATTTCATTCATATGATCATAATTGTCTGAGGACATATAAAGAATTGAAACAAGTTAGCAATGTCTCGGTCCCTGAAATTACACTGTCTCGGTCACTGAGCACTGTTGATGCATTCTAGAAGTAAGTTTTCAAGCGCACTCATTTGAACATCTATTGTGAAATTATCTTCAACATATTTGCGTCCATTTTCAGCCCATAGTTTGCGAGTATCTTCATCTTGGGATAAGCGATAAGCCTCATCCCATAATTCGTAATCTTCTCGTGCAATTAGCATTCCACTATCAGCATTGCTCATGGTATAATGGAACCCACCTTCATCGACCATCAATGCTGGCACTCCAATTGCCATCGCTTCTAATGGAGTCAATCCGAACGGTTCGCCATGTGCATGGCTAACCATGGCAACAGAGCCTCTAATCACTGCTCTAAGCGCTGATTGACTTAGGCGTGGCATACAATAAACATCGACGCCTAAGTAACTTCCATAGGCCATTATTTTTTCTTTATCAGATTGTTCTCCGCCACCAATTTGCAGCAATGAAAGTCCAGTTCCTTGCAAAGATTGAAGCGTTTCCCATGCACCTTTTACAAAGGATAATTTACCAATAGTCACAACATATTGTTGCGGTAATTTCTCTACTTCTGATAGATTCTTTTCCGCATTGAGAAGCGCTTGTTGAATTTCATCAGCAGCATCATTCTCTTCAGAATCTGCAAGTTGTGGCCATAAATCCCAATCCAAAACATGCATTAGATGTGTGGCTTCAAGCAATTGCCCCTTGCTATTACGGCGCGGAGCAGAACCATTGCTCTTATTTTCATCACAAGCCAAATCATAAATATCTCTCAATTGCTTTTGAATCCACATTGAATTTCCAGAAATAGCCGTACCCTTCATCGCCTTCAAGCGTCTAACTAATTTTTGGTCAACTCTTCGTTGATTTGCAAAAATTAGATTGGTTAGCCATAACGGTCTTTTCAATTTACCATCCAAATGTCGATGAAGAACATCTTCATACAACCAACGCGGTGGTTCAAGACAATGATAGTGCAATCCTTTACCGGTGAGGGTTTCATCCGAAACTGAATTTAGAATTTCCAATGTTCCACGGCAAACCGAAAGGTGTATAGCATCATATTGTGACCAATCTATTTTCATATTCATCCATTGCTTAGTGGCTGCAGAGCTTTGCCCTGCAGTAATTTCAGTGATTGCACCTTGAGGCCAGGAGAAAGGCTTCTCAGGCTGTATTATCTCAATATCACTATCACCTAACAATTGTTTTGCCTGTTGTGGAAATTGAAGGGTTGCGAGACTAACTTGCCATCTCTTGTTAGCATGGCGAAGTAATTGTAATAATTCTCGTTCAGCACCACCAAGAGTATTGAAGGAACCTCTGACAATCAAAACGCGCAAAGGAGAATCAGCAACATCAGACTCCTCAGCCATACTATGCTGTCATGACTTACAACCTTAATTTGAACCCATAAAAAGGTAAATTTATGCTATATATCTAGTAACTTTTACGCGACCAATTGAAAAGAGATAAGCCGCAGGGCAAAACATGACCGGCAAGACAGCGATGATTACTGGTGTAACTGGGCAAGATGGTTCTTACCTAGCAGAATTGCTATTAGAAAAGGGATACAATGTCTATGGATTCGTACGCAGGGTTTCCCAACCGACTGTAGGACGCAACCTCATCAACCACTTGATGACCAATGAAAAGTTTCACTTAATCAATGGAGATTTGGCAGATCAAAGTTCCATTGACAATGCAGTAACCGCTTGTCAACCAGACGAATTTTACAACCTTGGTGCTATGTCATTTGTTCCTGAATCTTGGCGCTCACCGATGATGACCGCTGATATCACCGGTCTTGGTGCTCTACGTTGTTTGGAAGCGATTCGTAAGAACGCACCAAATTGCCGATATTACCAAGCTGGTTCAAGCGAACAATTCGGTAAGGTGCATGAAGTTCCTCAAACTGAAGAAACCCCATTCCACCCACGTTCACCATATGGTTGTGCTAAGGTATTCGCCTTTGAAATCACCCGTAACTACCGTGAATCATACGATATGTTCGCTTGTACTGGGATTCTTTTCAACCACGAAAGCCCGCGCCGTGGACTAGAATTCGTAACCCGTAAGGTGACGATGACCGCAGCACGTATCGCCCATGGATTCGATGAGAATCTATGGATTGGTAATGTCGAAGCAAAGCGCGATTGGGGATTTGCTGGAGATTATGTCGAGATGCAATGGAGAATGTTACAGCAAGATGTGCCTTTTGATTACGTTGTTGCAACCGGAAGAACTCACAGTGTCAAGGATATGATAAACCTCGCATTTTCGCATGTTGGAATGATTTTGACTTGGTCAGGAGAGGGCGTTGATGTTATCGCTACAGACCAAAACGATGTAGTCCGTGTTAGAACTAATCCGAAATTCTTCCGCCCTGCTGAAGTCGATTTACTGATTGGCGACCCTGCTCTATCACGCAAGGAATTGGATTGGGTTCCTAAGACCTCATTTGAGGAATTGGTCGCTATGATGGTCGATTCTGATGTCAATATTGTTAAAGAAGCGGTAAAGGGTGGTTATGAACCACCTATCCCACCTGAGTGAAATCTACTGGAGTGAGTTATGATGGCAACACAACAGTTGCCTATTTTGTATTCTTTTAGACGCTGTCCTTATGCGATGAGAGCCCGTATGGCGATTGTTAGACAAGGATTCAAAGTTGAACATAGAGAAGTAATTCTCCGTGATAGGCCCTCGCATATGATGCAGATATCCCCCAAAGGTACAGTTCCAATTTTACAATTACCCAATGGTGAGGTAATCGAGGAAAGCCTTGAGATTATGCAACATGTTCGCGATTGGCAACCAAGTGAAGAGGAATTGATTTGGATAGAAAGAAATGATCTTGAATTTAAACACCACTTGGACCGTTATAAATATCCTAATCGCTATGAGGATATTGATGTTATAGAGCAAAGAAATGCAGCAGTAACCTATCTTGACGATTTAGATGCAAACCTTCAGGAGATTGAACAAAATAAAAATCTAAACGATTCATTATTTCCATTTGTACGCCAATTTGCTAATCATGATAGAGAATGGTTTGATGCTCAACCCTGGACGAACCTTCACAATTGGCTATCCACGAATCTTGCTAGTGCTGAATTCAAAACTTGTATGAACAAAAACAAGCAATGGTTTGAGGGCGATTCCCCAATTGAATTCCCTGCTGAATAATCAGTTGATAACCGTCAAGTGCTTGACCGATGGCGCAATTCCCAAATCATCTGGGAAGAACTTGGTAGCGATAGGAATTTGCATTGGTGACATTTCAGTGCCAACCAGAGCAACCCGACTAGGTTTTGAATCGGAGAGAACCTTTCTTCCGGTCAATGGGGCGATTTTATTGCTGAAATCCATGATATCCTCATGACTTGGCATATTCTCAGCGGCCAAGTTTTCTCTACTGTGTCCAACGTAGACATAGCCCTTATTTTCAATGAAATCTGGGTCGGCCCGCAAATCTAATTTTGCAAACTCTTCAATATTTTTATCTGACATATTGATACCCTTCATCAATGTATGACGGCAAACGATTCTAGTATCCAATGATGGTAATAGGTCGATGGTTTCCTCGAATTTATCCCATGCATTTGTATTCCATTTTGGCTTGCATACAGCATCAAAAATTTCCTTGTTAGGAGCATCGACTGAAACATATAGTTGAGTCGGCAAAACGTCGAGATTTTCGATCACTTTAGGAAGGGTTCCATTGGTCACCAACATCGTTGTCATTCCGTGCTCGTGGCACAATTCCATATATTCACTAAGGCGTGTATAGAGAGTAGGTTCTCCATTGAGAGATATAGCGACGTGCTTTGGATTTTGAGCAGATAACCATCTTTCTTTTGGAACCTTATCATTGCCTTTGAATCCAGACAATAATCGTCGTTGCGCACGAACTGATTCATACAGCATGTCAAGTGGGTCCTGGTCAGATAGTTCTAGGGAATCCATATGTGGTTCTCTCCAGCAATAAGTGCAAGCGAGATTGCATTGGTCGACCACCGGAGACATTTGCATGCAACTGTGGCTAGCGACTCCGTAAAATTTGCCTTTGTAGCATTGACGGTCTCTAAGCAGTGATTCTTTGGTCCAATGGCAGATTTTGACACCACCATGTTCTCCAACAATGTGGTAACGTTGTTTCTGTAACTTTGCTTTGAGTGCTAAATCCATCGGTTTCACTTCCACAGCCATGATTCCTCGCTGGGCAAATCCGCCCCCTGATGCCTCTTTTTAATTGGCTAACGGTTTGTGAATTTGCACTTTGGGAGTTGGCTCGGTATCTTTGGCCTAGCATCACTTCTCATTAAAGCAATTCATTGAGAAAACAAATTCAAAACCAAAATGGCGATGTTATTCGCTCGACGAACCTCGATTGTTTGGATTTAAAACGATGGCAGCACAGCAAAGCAGAGCTTTGCGATCGAGGGATTAGTAGTAATCTCGCTATGATGTATAGTTCGCCATTTTGGCTAAGATTTTATCTGTGTCAAATAATTATTTCAGATGAGTGATGTGCAGGCTATTGTTGGCCATTTTACCAAACCAAAATGGCGAACCAATAAGCATAGCGGGATTTTTTTCAATCCTTTGAAACGCAAACTCGAAGAGTTTGCTGTGCTTTAATCTACATTCTTCTTAACTTTCAAAGAGCGTCAAGCGAATAACATCGCCATTTTGGTTTGGTTATTTATGCATCATAGGCAAAAATGCATTTGCAGCCTTCTCAGCAGCATTTGCAACATCATCTAAGCGTTGAAGGATTCTATACATGTGCATAGCGGCAAGCGGTTTATCATCACCTTCTGAGAACACATAGGCAGCAGCCTTATTTTCAAATCCATCAGTATCATTTTCAAGAACATTAACTTCCAGAATCAACTCTTTGAGAATAACCATTTGCATTGGAGCAAATCCAGATTGAGCTAGAACATTGAGTTGGTCCACTGTTTCAGAATACTTCAGAATAGTTTTGTGGACCGATTCGGCCATCGCTTTCAAATTCTCTCTTGCTTGGTCATCGGCCATCAAGTCTCTAAACGAGATTTGTTCCGCAACATTTTGTGCATAATCTGCAATTCTATCTTGGCGTGAGAGCATTTGGAAGAAGGTGTCACGCCCGATTGCAATCCTTACACCTGTTCCGATGTGATTGCGTAGATTGTTTTTGATATTGTCAGCGTCTAACTCGGCAGAGATGGTCGCTTCGATATGTTTGCTTGCATCCTTGCCTTGTGATGCTACTGTTACAGCGGTTAGCATATGCTCAACAGTCTTCTCAACGGACTTTGCATGCTCATAGAACATATCAAACGGTGTTGAGTCAAGAGTCTCAAATGGTGTTTCCATCAAGATGTCTCTGCTTTCTTCCTTGTCAGGACGCATTACTATCCCTAGGGTTATTGCGATTGCAGACAATGTAACTATTGCAACATTAACTGGGCTACCGGCGAATAGGATTACGAAAATAACAGCACCTGCAGCAGATATTGGTAGGCTTGCCACCCAACTAGCGGCAATCTTTGCAAATACTCTGAAATCAACAGCACCTGCACCACCTGCAAGTCCAACTCCAACCACGGCACCGACTAAAGTGTGGGTTGTTGAAATAGGGACAGCGAGGAACGGCATTGAGAAAATTAGTACTGTTGTTGCAGCACCAAATTCAGCAGCAAAACCTCTTGAAGGAGTAATATGAGTAATCTTCTTGCCGATAGTATCCATTACTTTGTAGCCCCATGTTGCCACACCGATTGTGATTCCAATACCACCTATTAGCAAAAGGAATAGAGGTACTCCGACGTTTCCATCGGTCAATGTACCCGTTGTAGAAGTTGCAATATCATAAATCGCTGCCATCGGTCCAATCGCATTCGCAACATCATTTGCACCATGTGCGAATGCAACATAACATGCGGTGATTATCTGTAGCCAAATGAAGACGCGTTCAACTCCATCCATTCCTTCTTCCTTGAATTGATAACGCCTTAGTACGACCCATAGGATGAAACTTGCGAACATTCCGATAGCTAGGGCAACTGCTAGGCTGTTAATCGGAATCCATGCACCATCGGTGAATGGATTGAAGGTAGTGCCTTCCTTTGCAGGTAACCAAGCGCTTTTGTCAATATAACCTGCATCATCAAGGTTTGAATAAAACCCTTTCAGACCCTTGAATTGGAATGCGAGACCCAAAACAAAAAATGTAGGTAGGGCAAGAATTGGTGCTAATTTTTTGGTTTGTGTAAACGGATCTTCATTGTTGAAGATTAGTCGCTTGATAACAAAGAATGAAACGAAAGCAAGAATTCCTCCTAATAATGGTGAAGCAACCCAACTCAATACAATTTCTATTACCTTATCCCAGTTTACAGAAGAAGGTTGAATGTATAATCCCATTCCGATTACGCCACCGACAATACTGTGGGTGGTTGAAACTGGCATACCAAATCTTGTTGCGACTGTTAGCCAAATAGCTGCAGCCAATAATGCGGCCATAAATCCATACATCAATTTTTGACTTAACTCCTCAGTAAAACCAGCGTCGCCAAAATCAAGGACTCCCTTTCTAATGGTTTCAGTTACGTGACTTCCAAAGAACACAGCACCAGTAAATTCGAATACAGCGGCAACGATAATGGCACGACGTAAAGTCAAAGCGCCCGAACCAACCGAAGTTCCCATAGCATTTGCGACATCGTTTGCTCCGATGTTCCAGGCCATATATGCACAGACAACAAAAGCAGTTCCGAGCAGTATGGTGGTTGGTTCCATGTACCAGTCTAGTTGCTATCGGTATATATTGAACAGTATAGGTAATCTATATAGGTCAATATAGATTGGTAAGTTTATGGCTGAAGGTGCAGGTGGATATGAGGTTCGCAAAGTACAACTTACGGGTGGGGCAACTTATACCATCAGCCTTCCAAAAGCATGGGTTGTTGAGAACGCCATCAATGCCAAAGATTCCCTTAGAATCGATTGGAGGCCGAGTGGTGCATTGAGAATAACGCCTCTCGATATGGCTGAAAACAAGTATCAGAGAGTGGTATTAAGTTGTAAAGAAATTCACATTGGAAGTTTACACGATCATCTAATGGGCGCATATATATCGGGGGCTGATGAAATAATCATTACCGCCTTTCAAAACAATGATAAAAAGCACCAAGCTGAATTAAGACGCTTTTTGAAAAACACCCGTGGCTTCGAGATAATAGACGAAGAAGATGGTACGATACGAATGGTTTGTTTGATGAATAGTGGAGAAATGCCATTGTATGCAAGTTTGAATAGAATGTATTCACAACTGGTTTCATTGATGCGGGATATCCTGGCGGTATTCGATGGAGGAAGTATTGAACTGATTGAGGATGTAGCAGAACGCGAAGCCGATGTTGATGCAATGTTATATCTGGTTGAGCGCCAAGTGAGAGTTGCATTAGATTCTCATTTGGTAGCCTCGTCATTGAAAGTTAGCAGACATCAAGCACTCGAGTACTCCAATCTAGCCAAAAGCCTTGAGCGAATGATGGACCATGCATTTCAAATCGGCAACTATCTTTTGGAATTCGAGATGCCGAAACTATCATTGGAATCGACCCCTTTGAGTTCAATCCCTCAATGGTTAGATGCTTTGAAGGAATTGATGATAAATATTCGAACCCGAGAATCTCCTCGAATAGAAGCAGCTCGTAATGAATTAAAACAAGCCCAGAAAGTACTCGAATCACACGAGGAAATCATGATGAAGAGTAACAAGAAAGGGGGAACTATTTTGTTCGAATTTAAGTTATCCGAATCACTTAGGCGCCAATGTGCTTATGCTAGCGAGTTTGGAGAGACTCTGCTAAATTTGAAAGTCAACGATGAAATGTCATCACGTAGGATAAATGAAGAATAGGTGTTGTAAAAAACACTTGCTTTGGGATTTACACCTGCGTGTTGGCAACTTTACCGCCTCTTGATATAGGGTATGCTTTACAATTAACACTACGAGGATGTTGAAGACGACAGCGGAGTGATTGAAATGGATATTGAATTAGAAACATATATTGAGCAAGTAATGGATGAACAGAAAACTAGTAATGGGATTGATTTTGGATTTTCAAAATTAGTATCTGCATTCGTTTATGGTGTAGGATTGTATAGAGGCTCTATCGATGAGCGTCAATGCCTAGTTTATGAATCGAGGAAGGTGTGATAATGGATCAATATTTGGATCAATATGTTGAACTGGTTATGGAGCAACAGGAATTCGTAAATGGGATTAAGTTCTTTTCCTGGATTAATTTGTTTAAGCGTTAAGAGCTGAATTATATCGCTATTGTCTTGAATAAACAATCAGTGTACTCCTTGATATATCAGTGGCAATGCGATATATTTTAGTGGGTGTTAATCATTGGACTGTGGCAACTTTTTGACACGAACATAAACA
>Ga0307986_10000033_pt1 | contig 85533 bp, 91 predicted proteins | sample EllFjometageno82_FD_203170 | JGI IMG/M metagenome (GOLD analysis project Ga0307986, IMG submission 203170) | Marine microbial communities from Ellis Fjord, Antarctic Ocean - #82 | ecosystem: Environmental > Aquatic > Marine > Unclassified | place: Southern Ocean | collected 2014-10-09 | reverse complement strand
TTATTAGTATTTTAGCTATTGTAATTTTTATTTTATTAGTATTTTAATTATAAAGATGTCTTTAAAAAATAAAAAAATTCTTCTTATAATAGGTGGTGGAATTTCTGCCTATAAGTCCTTGGACTTTATAAGACTTTTAAGAAAAAAAAATGTCGAAATTAAAACAATAATCACTAAGGGTGGTAAAGAGTTTGTGACTCCTTTATCTGTAACTTCTTTATCAAATGGAAAAGTTTATGAGGATATTTTCGATATCAAAAATGAGAATGAAATTGACCATATTTCATTGTCTCGCTGGGCAAATCTAGTTTTAGTAATTCCTGCTACGGCAAATTTTATGGCCAAATTAGTTGCGGGGAAAGCTGAAGATTTAGCTTCAACAGTAATATTAGCTTCCAATAAAGACGTTGTTTTAGTGCCTGCTATGAATATAAGAATGTGGTTGCATAAAGCCACTCAGGGTAATTTTAAAACTTTACTAGACTATGGATACAATTTTATAGGACCAGAAAATGGTGAAATGGCGTGCGGAGAATACGGCGAAGGAAAAATGTCAAGTCCAAGACAAATTTTTTCATTCGTTAGTAATTATTTTGAAAATAGAAATTTAATTAAAAAAAAAAAAATTAGTGCTTTAGTTACAACAGGACCAACCAGAGAATACTTGGATCCAGTTAGATATATTTCCAACGAATCGAGCGGCAAACAAGGTTATGAAATAGCTTTGGCTCTTTCTAAGTTTGGGGTAAAAACTACTCTTATAGCTGGACCATCTCAATTAAAATTTTCTAAAGATATTGATGTCAGAAGGGTAGTAAGTGGTGATCAAATGATGAAAGAAGTAAAAAAGAGACTTCCTGTTGATATAGCTGTATGCGCTGCTGCAGTTTCAGATTTTAAGCCTGCTTTGAAAAACATAGAAAAAATTAAAAAAGATAGAATAAATTCTATTAAATTAGAGCATAATTTAGATATTTTAGAATACCTAGGGAAAAATAATAAGATGAGGCCTAAAGTAGTGGCAGGTTTTTCAGCAGAAACTGAGAATATAATTAAAAATTCTTTAGATAAGTTAAAAAGAAAATACTGTGATTTTATTATAGCAAATGATGTTTCAAAAAAAGACTCGGGTTTTAATGTAGATTATAATGAGGTTTCAATCATTAATAAAAAAGGATTTGTAGAGTCTTTTCCAAAAAATAAAAAAAGTTTTATTGCAAATTTGCTTGCAAAAAAATTAATTGATAAGTTTCTACTTAATGACGAAAATATTAATTAAAAAGTTATCTGATAAAGCATCTTTACCAAAATACGAAACTCCTGGGTCCGCCGGGATGGATATTGCGGCTTGCTTAGATGATAATATTGTTATTAGACCTGGGGACTCAAAAATTATACCTACCGGTATTTCATTATCAATACCCAGGGGTTTTGAGGTACAAATTAGACCACGATCAGGCCTAGCGGCAAAAAGAAATATAACGGTCCTTAATACTCCTGGCACAATAGACTCTGACTACAGAGGAGAAATAAAAGTTATTTTAATTAATTTGAGCAAAATTGATTTTTGCGTAGAAAATACTATGCGTATAGCACAAATGGTTGTTTGCCCAGTGACTCAAGTAGATTTGGAAGAAGCTATAGAATTAGACAAAACTAAACGAGGCTCAGATGGTTTTGGGTCAACAGGAACAAAATAGAGCTTGCGATGGAAATTAACGAAAAAAATTTTAAAAGGTATTCTAGACAAATAATATTAAAAAAAATCGGTATTGCAGGACAAAAAAAAATTGCTTCCGCAAAAGTTTTAGTTGTCGGAGCAGGGGGGTTAGGATGTCCAACGATAATGTACTTAGCGAGTGCTGGCATTGGTAATATTGGTATAATAGATCCTGACAAAATTGATCTTTCAAATCTAAATAGGCAAATATTATTTAAAACAAAAGACATTGGAAAATATAAAGTAGATATTGCGATGAAATTTGTTAATCAAATAAATAGTAAAATAAATGTTTTTAAATATAAAACTAAATTAAATAAGAAAAATATATCCGCTATTTTTAGAAAATACGAAATTATTTGTGATGGAACAGATAATTTTAAAACAAGATATTTGATAAATGATTATTCTTTAAGACATAAAAAAATTTTAATATCAGCTGCAATTAGTAAATTTGAGGGACATATTTTTAATTTTAACTTCAAAAAAAAAACACCCTGCTACAGATGTTTTATGCCAGAACTTCCAAATTATGAAAATAATTGTGAAACTGAAGGAGTTTTTCCAACTTTAGCGGGTGTTGCAGGGACTCTTCAGGCTAATGAAGTTGTTAAAACAATTTTAAATTTTAAAAATAATTTACAAGGAAAAATTTTAATTTATAATTCAATGACGTCTGAAATTAGAAAGGTAAAGTTTTACAAAAATTCAAAATGCGCAAAAGAATGTACAAACAGATAATACTTTTTTGGTCAGTTTTTTTTATTTCATACAACGAAGTTTTTGCTAACGATAAATATTTTTTAACATTACGAAATGATATAGTTAATTTAAGGCAAGGACCTTCTTTTGAATATCAAATAAAAATTTTTTATAAAAAGAAGTATTTACCTGTTTTAGCTGTTGACAAATCTGATAATTTTATAAAAATATTAGATCATGAAAACAATTCTGGGTGGATACATGTTTCTCAACTCTCAAAAAAGAAAGCTGCTATAAATACGATAAATCAAGCAATTGTTTTTAAAAACCCAACTATATATTCAAAACCTTTAGTTGTTTTAGAAAAGGGAAAATTATTATTGGTATCAAAATGTAAAATTGATTGGTGTAAAATTAAAGCTGGTAAATATAAAGGGTGGATTAATAAAAAGTATTTGTGGGGAAGGCTTTAATTTAAATCAAAACGATCTGCGTTCATTACTTTAACCCACGCAGAAACAAAATCAGATAAAAACATATCATTAGAGTCTTCACACGCATATACTTCCGCTAACGCTCTTAATTGAGAATTTGATCCAAATATAAGGTCAGCTCGAGTACCAGTCCATTTGGCTTTTCCTGTTTTACGATCTTTACCCTCAAATAATTGTTCTTCTTCAGAAACTTCTTTCCATGTATTGTTCATATCTAATAAGTTTACAAAAAAATCATTATTAAGTTTGCCTGGTGTTTTTGTAAATACACCATTGTTAGAGTTGTCAAAGTTTGTATTCATCACTTTCATGCCGCCCATTAGCACAGTCATTTCTGGTGCGGTAAGCTTCATTAAATTAGCGCGGTCAATTAACATTTCTTCGGCTGATAATGAGTATTTTCCTTTTTCATAATTTCTAAATCCATCTGCTTGTGGCTCAAGTAAACCAAACGAATGAATATCTGTTTGATCTTGAGTGGCGTCACCTCTGCCCGGAGCAAAAGGTACATTTATTTTTTTTCCGGCAGATTTAGCAGCTTTTTCAATTCCAACGCTTCCCCCTAAGACAATTAAGTCGGCTATAGAAACCATTTTTTTTTTAGAGTTAAATTCTTTTTGAATTTTTTCTAATACTTTAACAACTTTTGATAATTGTGTTGGGTTGTTAACTTTCCAATTTTTCTGAGGCTCTAGTCTTAATCTAGCTCCGTTTGCACCACCTCGTTTATCTGAAGCTCTAAAAGTAGATGCTGATGCCCAGGCTGTAGATACTAATTCAGATATTGAAAGGCCTGATTTTAATATTTTTGTTTTTAGTGTTTGGATATCTTTGTTTTTAAGTTTGTACTTAGATTTTGTAATTGGGTCTTGCCATATAAGAACTTCTTTGGGAACATCACTACCTAAATAACAAGCACGAGGCCCCATGTCACGATGAGTAAGTTTATACCACGCTCTTGCAAATGCGTCTTCCAGCTCTTTTGGGTTGTCATGAAAGTTTTTAGAAATAGGTTTGTATTTAGGATCCATCTTCAAAGATAAATCAGTTGTTTGCATCATAGGAAGGTTTTTTTGACCTTTTGCATGTGCGTCTGGAGTCATTTTAATATCGTGACCATTTTTTTTTGGTTGCCATTGATGAGCTCCCGCAGGGCTTTTTGTTAGTTCCCAATCATAACCAAACAAATTATCAAAGTATCCGGTATCCCACTTTGTCGGATTGCTAGTCCATGCTCCTTCGATTCCACTGCTAATAGTATCAACTCCCAAACCGCTTTTATAATTACTATTCCATCCGGTTGCTTGCTCTTGAATTCTTGACCCTTCTGGTTCGGGGCCTTTATGCGATTCTGGTGCAGCACCATGAGATTTGCCAAAAGTATGTCCTCCAGCTACCAGAGCTACAGTCTCATAATCGTTCATTGCCATACGTCCAAAAGTTTCCCTTATGTCGTGAGCTGCTAAAAGTGGATCTGGGTTTGCATCTGGTCCTTGAGGATTTACATAAATTAATCCCATGTGAGACGCTCCAAGAGGCTGTTCTAAATCTCTTTTACCACTATACCTGTTGACGCCCAACCACTCTTTTTCTGAACCCCAATAAATATCTGCTTCTGGTTCCCATATGTCTTCTCTGCCGCCTCCAAAACCAAAAGTTTTAAATCCCATATTCTCAAGAGCTACATTTCCTACTAAGATAAAAAGATCAGCCCATGAAATTTTTTTTCCATATTTTTTCTTTATAGGCCAAAGTAATAGTCTTGCCTTGTCTAGATTTACATTGTCCGGCCAACTATTTAATGGAGCAAAACGTTGGTTTCCAGTTCCAGCACCGCCACGTCCATCGGCTGTTCTATATGTTCCTGCAGCATGCCATGATAACCTTATAAATAAAGGTCCGTAGTTACCGTAATCTGCTGGCCACCAGTCTTGGGAGTCAGTCATTAATTTAGTCAGATCTTTTTTTAAAGACTTAAGGTTTAATTTTTTAAATTCTTTTGCGTAATTAAACTTCTTATCCATTGGATTAACTAAAGACGAATGTTGTGATAAAATATTAAGATTAAGTGCATTTGGCCACCAATCTCTATTTGTTGTACCTCTGCCAGCTGAAAATTTTGGAGGAGTTCCCGCGCCTGTGAATGGACATTTACTTTGTTCGCTCATAATTTTTCTTTCCTTTTCTTTTATAAATATTTTTTTCTTTGTGTCAAGTAGTTTAGAACAGTTATAAACTAGTGATAATTGTTCTCAATGTTGATGACGACGTCTATGTCCTTGATAGATTTTCCTTTCGGTGCATTAGGAATATTTTTTATTTTAATTTCTTCTGGGTCTATATCTGTAAGTTTACTACTTTCTAAATCAAAAAAATGGTGATGCGATCCCGTATGTGTGTCGAAGTAGCATTTATTATTACTCGTTAATATTTCTTTTAAGTGCCCAGCTTTTTTAAAAGCATGGACTGTGTTATAAAATGTTGCTAAAGAAATTTTTTCAACAGACGTTTTCAAGTTTATTAATTTATCTAGTTCCTCCACTGTAAAGTGAAACGTTTTTTCCCTTTCGAATAAAAATTCGGCTATCCTAACTCTTTGCTTTGTGGGTCTAAGTCCTGAGGATCTTAATTTATCTATGATTTTTGACTTATTTTTCATGATTTTGTGATTTTACTTTAAAGTAGCTTATAATCATTCTAGAGTATTTATATTTGATAAATGTTCTAAATCAAGTAAAACTTTATTTTAAAATCATGCAAAAAAATAATTATAACTATAGTGAGCTAATAGAGTGTGGTGAAGGTAAGCTTTTTGGAGAGGGTAATGCGAAATTACCACTTCCTCCTATGTTAATGTTTGATAGGATTACAGAAATAAGTCAAAATTCAGGTGAATTTAAAAAAGGCAAAATAAAAGCTGAATTAGACATTAAAGAAGGTCTTTGGTTTTTTGATTGTCATTTTCAAGGAGACCCAGTAATGCCCGGTTGTCTTGGTTTGGATGCAATGTGGCAATTGGTAGGTTTTTATCTTGGTTGGTCGGGTGAGCCTGGTAAAGGAAGGGCGCTTGGAGTAAATGCAGTAAAATTTACAGGAGAAGTTCTAAAAGAAGTAAAAATAGCAACTTACGAAATTAATATGAAAAGAATTTTGAAAAAAGAAGGTACGGCTGTAGGTTTGGCTAATGGGTCTTTAAGTGCTGATGGAAAAATAATTTATACTGCTGAAAATTTAAAAGTAGGAGTATTTAAATCATGAAAAGAATAGTGATAACTGGTATTGGAATTGTCTCATGTCTTGGAAATAATCAAGATGAAGTTTACAAATCTCTTCTAAATTCAAAATCAGGAATTACGTTTTCAGAAGAGTATAAAGAATATAATTTGAAAAGTAATGTTCATGGAAAGCCAAATATTAAACTAGAAAATTACGTTGATAGAAAATTTATTAGATTTATGGGTCCGGGCTCCGCTTATAACTACGTAGCTATGAATGAAGCGGTTAAAGATTCTGGGTTAGAAGAAACAGATGTAAGCAATATTACTACCGGAATGATTATGGGTTCTGGAGGTCCTTCAATAGAAAATGTTATACTTGCAGCTGACAAAACGAGAGCAAAAAACCCTAAAAGAATGGGTCCTTTCGTTGTTCCTAGAACAATGTCTAGTACTGCTTCTGCAACTTTAGCAGTTCCTTTCAAGATTAAAGGTGTTAATTATACAATTAGTTCTGCGTGTGCAACTAGTGGGCATTGTATCGGTAATGCGATGGAATTAATTCAACTTGGAAAACAGAAAATTGTTTTTGCAGGGGGGAGTGATGAAGTTCATTTTGCTATGACAGCAATGTTTGATGCTATGACTGCATTGTCATCTAAATATAATGATACTCCTGAAAAAGCCTCAAGACCTTATGATAAAACAAGAGATGGCTTTGTTATATCTGGTGGCGGTGGTGTGGTAGTACTGGAAGAATATGAGCATGCAAAAGCAAGGGGTGCAAAAATATATGCGGAACTAACAGGATATGGAGCAACGTCAGATGGTTATGATATGGTGGCACCATCTGGTGAAGGTGCGGTCAGATGTATGAAAATGGCTTTGAGTACTGCAAAAAATAAAATTGATTATATCAATACTCACGGTACCTCGACCCCTGTTGGAGATATCACGGAATTAAAAGCAGTAGGAGAAGCATTTGGTGACTATAAACCTAAAATTAGTTCTACAAAATCTTTAGCCGGCCACTCACTTGGAGCTACATCTGTGCATGAAGCTATTTATAGTTTAATAATGATGAAAAATAATTTCATAGCAGCTTCTGCTAATATAGTCGATATGGACGATGAAGCAAAAAAATATCCAATTGTTACAAAAGTTGAAAAAAATGTAAACCTGAATTCAGTTATGTCAAATAGTTTTGGTTTTGGCGGCACTAATGCAACTTTAGTTTTTGAGAAAGTATAATTTATGAGCTTAATGAAAGGTAAAAAAGGCCTGATAATGGGTGTTGCTAATGAAAGATCGATTGCTTGGGGTATCTCTCAAAAACTTGCAGGGGCAGGGGCTGAATTAGCATTTACTTATCTTGGTGATGCTTTAAAAAAAAGAGTTATACCACTTGCAGAAAAACTTAATTCAAAAAGAACTTTTAGCTGTGATGTTGAAAAAAAAGAAGAAGTTATAAAACTTTTTGAAGATATAAAATCACAGTGGGGACAAATCGATTTTGTTGTTCATGCTGTTGCATTTTCAGATAAATCAGAATTATCTGGAGAATATTTAAATACGACAAGAGAAAATTTTTTAAGAAGTATGTTAATCTCATGCTTTTCTTTTACTGAAGTCGCTAAAGAAGCCTCAAAACTAATGAAAGAAGGTGGAAGTATGATTACCTTAACTTATGAGTCTACAAAAGCTATTCCTAATTATAATGTTATGGGTGTCTGCAAATCAGCTCTGGAAGCTAGTGTAAAATATCTAGCGAGAGATTTAGGTGCCAAAGGTATTAGAGTTAATGCAATAAGTGCTGGACCTATTAAAACGCTTGCCGCTTCTGCCATTGGTGATGCAAAGTTTCTTTACAAATGGAATGAAGATCATTCGTTTTTAAAAAGAAATGTGAATATTCACGATGTTGGTAATTCAGCTCTATATTTGCTAAGTGATTTAGCAAGCGGTGTTACCGGCGAAATTCATTATGTAGATGCTGGTTATAATAAGGTTGGAATGCCAGATCCTAAGAATATTACTTAAAATTTAGTTAAAAATAATTTAGTTTAATGTAGATAAACCTTCAATAAAAATTGGGTCTGAGGCTACAGGCCCTCCAGGACTTAAATTAATATATCCTTTTTTAAATTTCTTTTTTACAATTTTTTTATGGGCACAACTACTACCAATAATTGATATCTCAAAATCTACTTTTTCCCAATCATTATAATTTGAATTATCATTTTTTTCACAGATTGGTCTATAAATTATTAAATCTTTTTTAATCTCAATTTTAATATCTTGTTTTTGATGTCTTTTAATTCTTATTAAATAAAACTTTAGAAGTTTTATATCATTTTTGTGATTATAATAAATTCGATCAGCCCAAATACTTTTTCCCTCAGAATATTTGATTAAATCGAGTTTTTTGTTATCAAAATTTTTGTATTTTTTTTGGCTCAATAGCAGTTGTTGGTAATGATTCTTATTAAATAGGTTGTCACTTTTTGTAGAGAATTGAACATAAATCTTATTTTTTATTTCTTTCAAAATTTTATATGGGAATATTTGACTGTGTATTATAAAAATACACCAAGAGAGAAAAGATACTGCTATAATAAAACTAAAGATAAAATTTTTTTTAATCATTGAAACTTCTTTAAATTACATAATCAAAACTTATTAAACAACGGATTTAATTTTGTAAAGCAAGAATGTTTTTTTTTACCTCCTGAAAAATCCTAGAACTTTCATTTCAGAGGTTGGAATTTTAATTTAAGTTTTTAAGCTTTTGATTCTGTCTCAGTTTTTGCTTGTTTCATTGATAATTTAACTTTTCCTCTATCAAACCCAACTACTTTAACCGAAACTTCATCGCCTTCTTTTACAACGTCTCCAACTTTTTCTACTCTTTTAGCTGCAAGTTCTGAGATGTGAACTAGACCATCTTGTTTTCCAAGAAAATTTACAAAGGCACCAAATTCCATAATTTTAACTACTTTACCCTTATAAATTTTTCCCATTTCTGGTTTAGCTACAAGACTTTTTATAAATTCAATTGCTTTATTTCTAGATTCTTCGTCTGGAGCTGCAACAGTAACTTCGCCTGTATCTTTTACGTCTACTTTAGCTCCTGAAGTTTCAACTATTTCTCTTATTGTTGCTCCACCTTTTCCAATAACGGTTGCAATATCTTTTTTATCTACTTTTATTATCTCCATTTTAGGTGTGTGCTTTGAAAATTCTTTTCTTGATACTTTTATAACTTTATCCATTTCTCCAAGAATATGCTCTCTACCACCTTTCGCTTGATCTAAGGCTTTTTCCATAATTTCAAAAGTTATACCTGTAATTTTGATATCCATTTGAAGAGACGTTATTCCGTTTTTTGTACCAGCTACTTTAAAATCCATGTCTCCTAGATGATCTTCATCTCCTAATATATCTGATAATACTGAAAAATTGTCTCCCTCTTTAATTAAGCCCATTGCTATTCCTGCTACTGGTTCTTTTATTGGGACACCTGCATCCATAAGGGCTAACGAGGTTCCACAAACTGTTGCCATTGAAGATGAGCCATTTGACTCAGTGATCTCAGAGACAACTCTTAAAGTATAAGGAAAGTTTTCGGCTTTAGGTAAAGATGAATTAATTGCCCTCCATGCTAATTTTCCGTGACCTACTTCTCTTCTCCCCGTTCCTATTCTTCCACATTCTCCAACAGAAAAAGGAGGAAAGTTATAATGCAACATAAATCTATTTCTTTGCATTCCATTGAGGCTTTCAACTCTTTGTTCATCGTCTGACATGCCTAAAGTAGTAACTACTAAAGCTTGTGTTTCACCCCTTGTAAACAAAGCCGAACCATGAGTTCTTGGTAATACGCCAACTTCACATTTAATTTGCCTTACATCTGCAAGGCCTCTTCCGTCTATTCTTTTTTTGTCTTTTATAATTGCAGTTCTTACAATATCTTTTTCAAGTGACTTAAGTTGAGCCATAGCTTGATTTTCTGTAACATTTTCGTCTTCGGCAAACATTTCTTTACATTTTGTTTCCGCCTCTTGTATTGCTGTAGATCTTTTCTTTTTATCAATTTCTTTAAATGCTTTTCTAAGGTCTGCTTCCAAAGCTTTAGCAATTTTAGTTTTAACTTCTGAATGGTCTACTACTTCAACTTCCCACTTAGGTTTACCAGCTTTTTTGGCTAGACTTTCTATTGCTTTGATTACAGGTATAAAATTTTCATGGCCAAATTTAACTGCATCTAGCATTATTTTTTCTGTCAATCCTGAAGTCTCGGACTCAACCATTAAAACAGCATCTTTTGTTCCTGCTACTACTAAATCTAATTCAGAATCTTCTAACTCTGCTGGCGACGGATTTAATAAATATTTACCATCTTTATAGCCAACTCTACTCGCAGCGATTGGGCCTCCAAATGGTAGTCCTGAAATTGCTAATGCGGCAGAACATGCTATGATTGAAAGTACATCTGCTTGGTTTTCTCCATCATAAGATAAAACAGTCGGAAGTAGTTGGACTTCATTCATAAAACTAGAGGGAAACAAGGGTCGTATTGGTCTATCTATTAATCTTGAAATTAATTGTTCTGACTCTGTCGGTCTTGCTTCTCTTTTAAAATACCCACCTGGGATTTTCCCCGCTGCATAATATTTTTCTTGATAATTTACTGATAGTGGAAAGAAATCTTGACCATCTCTAAGTTTTTTTGCACCGACTACAGTTGCAATTACAACTGTTTCACCACAAGTAGCTATAATCGCTCCGTCAGCTTGTCGTGCAATTTTTCCGGTTTCTAATATTATTTTTTTTCCGTTTACTTGAATTTCTTCTTTGTTAATTTTGAACATTATTTCCTTAAATTTAATTGTTTTAATACTTTTATATATGAGCTCGGATTTTTTCTTTTTAAGTAGGCTAAAAGTTTTTTTCTTCTATTAACTGATTTTGTTAACCCGACTGTAGAGTGTTTGTCTTTTTTTGATCTTTTAAAGTGTTCAGCTAATTTTGAAATTTTGTCTGTTAAAAGTCCTATTTGAACTTCTGATGATCCCACATCTTTATCGTGTATTGCTAACGATTTAATTGTATCTTTTTTTTTCTGTTTCATTTTCTTTATTTTTCTTAATCAATCTCTCTATTTTTTCAGCATATTCAAAAGAATTATCTTCTACAAATGCAAGTTTAGGAAGAAACTTGATATCAAGTTTTTTTGACAGTGCTTTTCTAACAAGATGAGCGTGCTCAGTCAAGACACTTACAATTTCAGTCATGTCAGTTCCCCCCAAAGGTATAACGTAAACCCTAGCGGTTTTTAGGTCGGGGGTCATCCTTACTTCTGTAACAGTAATAATTCTTGTGTTTATTAAAGGAATTTTAGCTTCGTTTCTAATAAATATCTCTCCTATATTTTGTTTTACCAACTCTCCTACTCTCAATTGTCTTTGGCTGTAAGCAGGTAAATGGCTCCCTTTTTTCATTATATTTTTCTTTCTATTTTTTCTGCCTGGTAAGATTCTATTATGTCTTTCTCCTTAAAATCGAGAAAATCTTTAAGACTAATTCCACACTCTAAACCCGATGTTGCCTCTTTAACTTGATTTTTTTCTCTGAATATACTTGAAATTTCTCCATCATAAACAACAACGCCGTCTCTTATAATTCTAGCTTTGGATTTGTTTTTAATTTCACCGTCTATAACCTTTGAGCCGGCTATTTTACCTGCATTTGACACTTTAAATATTTTTTGTATCTCAGCAGATCCATTTACAGTTTCTTTTATATCGGGTTCTAGTAATCCTGATAATCCTTTTTCTATAAATTCAAGGGCTTCGTAAATTATATTAAAATATTTAATTTCTACACTTTGTTCTTCTGCTAATTTTTTAGCTTCTCTATTTGGCTTAACATTAAATCCGATTAATATAGCATTGGAAGCTTTGGCAAGGGATACGTCGGTTTCATTAATCATTCCTATGTCTGCCAATATAATATTAGATTTCACTTCATCGTGCTTTATATTGTTTATCGCTGTTTTTAAAGCTTCGCTTGATCCTTGCACATCAGACTTAATTATTACATTTAGTTCTTCTTTATTGTCTTTGTTTTCAAACAAAGTGGTTTTATCTTTTGCTTTTAATGCGTTGTTATTTCCTAAAGACTTATCTTTTCTAAATTCTGAAATTTCTTTAGCCTTATCTTCATTTTCTGTAACTAAAAATTCTGCCCCCGCAAAAGCAGAGCTGTTCATTCCAAGTATTTCCACTGGCATTGAAGCAGAGGCTTCATTAATAATATTTCCTTTATAATCAATCATTGCTCTAATTTTTCCCCATGTGTTGCCACAAACAAAATGGTCTCCTCTTTTCAACAATCCATTGGTGATTAAAATAGACGAGACAGGTCCTTTGCCTTTGTCTATTTTTGATTCTATAACAACTCCTGATGCCGGGCTTTTAAAATCAGCTTTTAAATCTAGTAGCTCGGATTGCAACATTATGCTTTCTTTAAGTTTATTTAAATTTTCTTTTTTTAAAGCAGAAACTTCCACAAACAAAGTGTCTCCACTTAGGTCCTCTGCTATTAACTCATATTGCATTAAGTCATTTTTAATTTTACTAATATTTTTATTTGGTAGGTCGCATTTATTTATAGCAACTATTATTGGCACTTTTGCAGCTTTAGAATGCTGAATAGCTTCAATAGTTTGAGGTTTTATGCCATCATCTGCTGCTACAACTAAAACAACTATGTCAGTTATTTTTGATCCTCTAGCTCTCATTTCAGTAAAGGCAGCATGTCCTGGTGTATCTATAAAAGTAATAACTTGTTTTTTTTCAGTTTGAACTTGGTAAGCTCCTATATGTTGAGTAATACCTCCATGTTCACCTGAAACTACATTGGAATCTCTTAATGAATCTAATAATGAAGTTTTACCATGATCCACATGACCCATAATCGTTACAACAGGAGGTCTTTTTTGAAGATTTTCACCTTTTAATTCTATTTTTTTTCCAGTTTCTAAAGTTGGAGCTTCTTCAACGTATGGCTTATGCCCAAATTCTTTAACAATATATTCTGCGGTGTCTTTATCAATAACATGGTTTATAGTGGCTACTACCTTCATATTAAATAAAAATTTAATAATATCACTCGATCTTTCTGCCATACGATTGGATAATTCTTGAATTGATATTTGTTCTGGAATTTTTACGTCTCTTACAACTTTCTTAAATTCTTTTTTATCATCTTGAGAGGTATCTGATTTTTTTTCTTTTAAGCGCGCTCTTTTGACAGATGCAAGACTTCTCTGTTTAATTTCTATTTCCTCAACATTCATTGCTCTCGATACAGTAAGTTTAAAATCTCTCTTAGAAATCGGTTCTTTAAGTTTAATTTTACCTTTGTTATTAGTTTTTTCATCTTTTTTAATAAAATTTTTAGTTGCCTGTTGTTCTACAAACTTTCTAGCAAAAGTTTTTTTAACTCCCGGTCTACTATTTAAAAAATTACTTGGGCCAGTTTTACTTGTATTTGATTTGCTTTTAAAAGGTTTTTTTTTATCAATGGAAAAAGATTTTTTTCCATCTTTGTTTAAAGATGAAATATCAATTTTTTTTGTTAAAGTGGTAGAAATAGTTAATGTTTTTTTCTTGTTTTTTTTATCATCCATAAAATCTATTTAAATACTATCTCCCTTGCAGACATAATTAATTGATCCGCTTCTTCTCTTGAAAGAGAGAACTCTTCCAAATAACCCTCTATTCTTATCTTTTTTCCTTTTAACTCATCAAAACCACCTATCAATTCGTCAGAAGACAAGTCAGCGAAATCACTTAGTTTCTTTATATTTCTTTGCCCTAATAACACTAACATTCCTTGTGTTATTCCTTTAAGATTAATCAAAGATTCCTCAACTCCTAATTCTTTTAGTCTTTTTGAGATTTCTTCTTTTTCTTTAACAAGGTTTTCTTTTGATCTATCAATTAATTCTTTAGCTGTTACCTCATCAATTCCTTCAACTTTAGTTATGTCGTCAATCGTTGATTGTGAGATTTCTTCAATATTTTGAAAGCCCTCGGAAACAAGAAGCTGCCCAAGGGTTTCGTCTACTTCTAAACTTTTTATTAAATTTTCTGTTTTTTCTTTAAATTCGGATTGTCTTCTATCCGAGTCTTCTTTGTCAGTCAAAATATCTATTTCATAATTAGTTAATTTAGATGCTAATCTTACATTTTGACCCCTTCTTCCAATAGCTTTACTTAAATTTTCTTCGCTTAATATTACGTCTATTCTTTTGTTATCCTGGTCTATCAAAACTTTTTGTATTTCCGCGGGAGAAAGAGACTCTGAAATTAAAGTTGGAAGATCTTCTGTCCACTTTATTATATCAATTTTTTCTCCATGAAGTTCGTTGACAATGGACTGTACTCTGCTTCCTCTCATTCCTACACAGGCACCAACTGGATCAATAGAACTATCCTGGGAGCTAACACAAATTTTTGCTCTACTACCAGGATCTCTAGCTACAGATTTAATCTCAATTATTCCTTCATATATTTCTGGAACTTCTTGAACAAAAAGCTTAGCTAAAAATTGGGGGTGAGCCCTTGATAAAAATATTTGGTGTCCCTTAAGTTCTTTTTTAACCTCATAACAATAGGCTTTTACTCTGTCTCCAGTCTTTAATATTTCTCTCGGTATTAATTCATCTTTTTTAATTACACCTTCGGCTTTGCCCAGATCCATTATTACATTACCATATTCTAATCTTTTAATTATTCCACTTAGTATTTGTTCTTGTTTATCAACAAAGTCTTCGTACTGCCTGTTCTTTTCAGCTTCTTTTACACGTTGACTTATTACTTGTTTAGCGCTTTGTGCTGCAATACGACCGAAATCAATTTGGGGTAACTCTTCATAAATTTTATCACCAACTTTTAAATCTTTATTTTTTTTGTCTTCGTTATTAAGATCACTTAAAGTTATTTGTTTACTAAAATCTTCAACTTTTTCAACTATCTCAAGCACTTTTTGGATCTTTATTTCACCACTTAGACGGTCTATTGAAACCTCAATAGTATTTTCACTTCCAAATTTAGTTAAAGCAGCTTTTTGAATAGCACTTTCCATGGATTCGATCACTAGTTCTTTGTCTATTGATTTTTCATTTGCTACTGCCTCTACTATTCTAAGTAATTCTAATTTGTCTAAACCTCTGTTTAACATTTTTTCCTTTTTTTATATTTTCCAAAAAAAAATGGGCTTAAGCCCATTCTGCTAATCTCCAAGTTTTTTATACTTTTAGTAAATAATTAGACTTTTATCAAGGTTACAATTTAAAAATGTTCGTTTTATTGGTTTTTTCCCAAGAAAAGTGCCCAAGATCAGATGGTTTTCTCCCAAAATGACCATAAGCTGAAGTTTTTTCATAAATTGGTTTATTTAGCTCTAATAGCTCTCTAATTCCTCTTGGAGACAGGTCAAAATTTTGAGTAATTAGTTTTTTTACATCTTCAGTTTTTTCAAAATCTTTATCATCTAACTTTAAAAAAATTGAAAGAGGTTTTGACACGCCAATAGCATAAGCTAATTGGATTAAACATTTATCCGAAACCCCAGCTGCAACAATATTTTTTGCCACATATCTTGCTACATACGCTGCTGATCTATCTACTTTTGTAGGATCTTTTCCAGAGAAGGCTCCACCACCATGAGGCGCGGCTCCTCCATATGTATCGACAATTATTTTTCTACCTGTTAATCCTGTGTCTCCATCTGGGCCTCCGATTATAAATTGACCTGTTGGATTTATATAAATCTCATCATCATCCAATTCTTTAATAAAATTTTCAGGAATTGATTTTTTTATATATGGAATTATTAAATCTTTAACTTGTTTTAAATTTAAATCTTTAGAATGTTGTGTAGAAATAACCACTGACTTTACTTTTACTGGTTTATCGTTTTCATATAGCATCGAAACTTGACTTTTAGAATCGGGCTCTATTCCTTTTAAAATTCCTTTTTTTCTATCACTAGCTATTAACCTTAACATCTTATGTGAAAAATGAATTGGCGCCGGCATAAGATCTTCTGTTTCATTACAAGCATAACCAAACATAATACCTTGGTCTCCTGCTCCTTCTTCTTTGTTGTCTTTAGAATCTACCCCCATTGCAATATCTTTTGATTGTTCATGTAAATGGCTTTCTATGTCAGCGGTCTTCCAATTAAATCCTTCCTGTTCGTAGCCTATATCTTTTATACAAGATCTTACATCTTCAATTAATTTATCCTTATCGATATTAGGTCCCCTTGTTTCTCCGGCTAAGATAACTTTGTTGGTTGTGGCTAAAGTTTCACATGCAACTCTAGCATACGGCTCTTTAGACAGGTATGTGTCAACGACCATATCTGAGATTCTATCACAAACTTTATCCGGATGTCCTTCTGATACGGACTCGCTGGTAAACAAGTAGCTATTTTTTTTCATTTTAATTTTTTTCTTAAAGTAAAAAAGATAAATGTATATGTAAATAAAAGTATAAAAAATATCAAATCATTTCTGTTGTTAAGCCTGTTATTAAATACAGGTACATTTAATTCTATACTCCCTGTTTCGTTTGGTTTTAATACTTTTAAAATTTTACCATTATTATCTATAAAGGCACTAAAACCTTTGTTTGCTGACCTCACTACATATGTGTCACTTTCTACTGCCCTAAAAATAGCCTTAGCAAAATGTTGGTGCGGGCCTATAGACCCTCCAAACCATGCATCTTCTGAAATATTTACAATTAAATTTGTATTAAATTTTCTATTTTGAGTTAATTCAGGAAAGATTATTTCATAACAAATTAATGGCAAAATATTTAAATTCTTATAAATAAAATTTTCTTGATCACCCCCTTGTTTAAATGATTTATAACCATAAGTAATTTTTTTTAAACCAAAACGCTCTAAGAAATCTTCATAAAATATAAACTCACCGAAAGGAACTAGCTTTTTTTTGTTGTACTTGTAAATAACCTCTAATTTATTATTTACTACTAATAAACTATTATAAATATTAAGTGAATTTTCTTCATTAGTATTTATGCCAAAAATAATTATATGATTTGAACTAAAATTTTCTAAAAAAATATCTTTAAATTTTAAAATCTCTTTAAAAGAATAACCAGTGAAAACACCTTCGGGCCATACAAAAATAGTTTCTTTTTCACTTTTAGGCTCGCTATATTTTACTAATTTCTTAATAGCTTGCTCAACATCAGATTCTGAAAGGTTATATTTTAGATCAAAATTAGGTGATACAACTTTAATATTAACGGAAGATTTTTTTTTTAATAAATTGTCATTTTTACTATTTATTGTTAGTGATCCATAAATATAATTAGAGAAAAATAATATAATAATTGCAGAAAAGTAAAAAAAATTATTTTTTTTATTATTAAAAATTAATAATAACGGACAACAAAATATAGTTATAGATATAAGGTTATGAGCGAATAATCCTATTAGATTAAGAGATTGTATGACCTCAGGAAACCAAGACCAGCTGTAAGACCATAAATTCCATGGAAAACCTGTCAGAATTTTACTTCTTAAATAGTCAATAAATGATAACGAAGCACAAAAAATCAAAATTGAAATGAAGTTATTTTTTATAAAAGGACCCGCTATAAAAATTGCAATTCCAAAAAATAAACCCAAAAATAATGGCAATAATACTAATACAAAAGGTATTAAAAATTTAAAACTTTCATCAAATGTCAAAGAATATGAAATCCAATAAGTTCCAGTTAAAAAAAAACCAATACCAAAAAAATAGCCTACAAAAAATAAATTAACTAAATAAGGTTTTTTCCTATAAATATTTTTTGATTTTTTGTTTACGTGCGTTGTGATTAAGAAAAGAGCAGGTAATATTAAAAAATTAATAAAAGTATAATTAAAAGGTTGGAAGCAAAAAACAGTCAGTATACCAAGTAGAAAAGGGTAAACAAAAACCATTAGTATTCTGTTGTTAAAAATCAAACTATTTATCATTTATTTATTGATCTTAAAAAACTATTCTCTAATTTCAACATTTTTTTATAGTCTTTATCTTTTTTGTGTCTGTGACCAAGTAAATGCAATAATCCGTGTACCCATAGATTATTAAAATATTTAGTAGAAAATTTTTTATCAAACTTGTTCTTAATTTCATTCAAATTTATTATTATATCACCCAAATAAAATAATTTTTTTTTCTTTAAAAGTTTTTTTAGTTGCTCCTGATCATAAAAAGGAAAAGATAAAATATCAGTTACTTTGTTTTTGTTTGTAAATTTTTTATTTAATTTTTTAATTTCTGAAGCTCCTGTAATTTTTACTGTAAATTCTATATTTTTATTTTTAAAATATTTTTGGTCTCGGTAGAGTTTTTTTATTTTACTGTGTAAGTATTTTTCTGCATTTTTAAAATCTTTTTTACAGCCATTATTACTGATAAATACATTAACTTTTATCATCAGTATTTTTTTGATAGGCTTGGATAATCTTAGAAACCAAATGATGCCTTACAACGTCTTCGTGATCAAATTCTATAATTTTTATCTCTTTTATACGATTTAAAATATTTTTAGCTTTTAATAATCCAGAGTGCGACTTATTAATTAGATCAATTTGCGATGGGTCTCCGTTAACAACTAATTTTGAATTTTCACCAATTCTTGTTAAAAACATCTTAATTTGTGTTGAAGTTGCATTTTGTGCCTCATCTAATATTGCAAAAGAATTTTTTAAAGTTCTTCCTCGCATGAAGGCTAAAGGGGCAATTTCTATTTCACCAGATTCAATTTTTTTTTGAATTTGTTCAAAACCAAATAGATCATATAGGGCGTCATAAAGTGGCCTTAGATATGGATCTACTTTTTCTTTCATGTCGCCTGGTAAAAAACCCAGTTTTTCTCCTGCCTCTACTGCCGGCCTAGACAAGATCACTCTTTCAACTTTTTTTTCCATCAAAAGTGTTACTGCTACTGAGACAGCTAAAAAACTCTTACCTGTTCCCGCAGGTCCTAGTGCCATAATAATTTCATTGTCTTTAAGTGCCTTGATATAGTCAGCTTGTTTTTCTGACCTAGCTATAACAGATTTTTTTGGTGTTCTAATTAATTGTTTTAATGACTGAACATTAGAATTAATATTTGAATTTATATTTTTTTTCACAGATAAGAATATATCATTTTTTTCTATCAAATTTGTTAAAAGAAGTTTGTTAATTAAAAACTTAATTGACTCGCATATTTGGCTAATATTCTCACTTTTTCCTTTTGCTGTAATAGAGTTGCCACGAAAAAAAATTTTAGTTTTCGTTAATTTTTCTAAAGTTATCAAATTTTGATTAAATTCACCTACTATAGAAAGTAACATTCCATTATCTAAAATCTGAATATTTGTGGTTTCTTTATCAATTTTTTTTATTGTATATTTTTTTGATAATTCACTTATTTCAGACATAATATATCTTATGCAGCCATATATTTATTTTTAACAACTTCACCAAACATTGTGTTGATATTAAAGTTATTTATTTTAACTATCAAAGTTTTTCCTGTTAAATTTTCGCTACTTTTGACAACTACGGAATTTTGAAACTCATCTCTTCCAAAATAACTTACGTTGTCTTTCATTTTATTTTCAAATAAAACCTTAGCTTCTTTATTCATTAATTTTTCCCTATATTCTTTTTTAATCTTATCGGCAGCATTCTGAAAAATCATAAGTCTTTTTTTTGACTCGCTTAAATCAAAATTATTAATATTTGCGGCAGGTGTTCCTGGTCGTGGACTATATATAAAAGAAAATATATTTATAAATTTTACCTCCTTAAGTAAAAGAAGTGACTTCTCAAAATCTTCATCGGTTTCTCCAGGGTATCCAATTATAAAATCACTAGAAAATTCTATATTTGGCCTTTTTTCTTTTAAATCATTTAAAATACTTCTATATTCTTCGATACTATGTCTTCTATTCATGCTTTTTAGAATTTTAGTTGAGCCACTTTGTACTGGTAAATGTAAGTAGGGCATCAATTTACTGCAATTTTTATGAGCATCAATTAAATCTTTACTCACGTCTTTAGGATGTGATGTTGTGTAACGAATTCTTTCTAAGCCATTTAATTCATTAAGTTCTAAAATTAAATCCGATAATCTATTTTTATTATTGCTATAAGCATTAACATTTTGACCTAGTAGGGTTATTTCTCTTGTGCCATTATTAATTAAATTTTTTGCTTCTAATAAAATTTCTTCAAGTGATCTTGAATATTCAGACCCTCTTGTGTAAGGCACAACACAAAAATTACAAAATTTATCACAACCTTCTTGAATTGTTAAAAAACTTGAAACTTTAGAATTTTGATTTTTAATTACATTCAACTTATCAAATTTTTCTATTACATTAAATTCAGTGCTGTTTACTTTAACTTTATTCTTCTCAATTTTTTTTAGTATATTAGGAATTTCATGGTAGGACTGCGGACCAACTACTCCATCAATGTATTTTTCTCTTTTTAACATTTCCTCACCTTCTGCCTGCGCAACACATCCCGTAACTAATAGAATAGGCTTCTTTTTTTTATTAAATACTTTTCTAAGCCTTCCTACATCGTGGTAAACTTTTTCTGTCGCTTTTTCTCTTATATGACATGTATTAAGAATATAACAATCTGTTTCCTCTATTTCTTTAGTTTGCTGATAACCTGCAGATTTAACTAAATCTAAAATACGATTACTATCGTATTCGTTCATTTGACAACCAAAAGTTTTAATAAATATTTTTTTTAGCAATTTATTTTTTTATTTTTAAACCATATAGTTCTAATTTATGATCTGCTAATTTATACCCTAATTTTTTAGCAATCTTAACTTGAAGCTCTTCAATATCCTTGTCTACAAACTCGATAATTTCACCTGTATTAATATCGATCAAATGATCGTGATGCTCATCTGTAGATGGTTCGTATCTAGATTTACCTTCTTTAAAGTCATGTCTTTCTATTATGCCCGACTCTTCCAAAAGTTTTACTGTTCTGTAAACAGTTGCTATGCTTATTTTCCTATCTACTAAGCTAACTCTTTTATGGAGCTCATCAACATCGGGGTGGTCCTTAGAGCCATATGTATCTTTAGACTCGGACATTACCTTCGCTATTACTTTTCTTTGATCGGTAAGTCTCACGCCTTTTTTTTTACATTTTTCTTCAATTACACTCATAAATTATCCTAATTTAACTTAAATACAGTGGATTAATCAATTTATTTTCTATTAAATTTTTTTTTATTAGAAATTCAATATTTTTCAGCTTAAATTCACCTAAATCAAAATCTTTATAGCCATAAAGTATCGCCCCAGTAGATAATTGTATTCCTTTGCCAATCGATAATGCTATCCTTATTGATGAAAAACTGCCTGGCCCCCTATTGATTATTATAGAGAATTTTTTATTTATTTTTACGTTATTTTTTTCTATAAAATCAAGTATATTGCTAACAAGCATATCGTTATTTTTACTTTTTAAATTATGTACAATAAATTTTTTTTCTATTCTCAATCCAATAGAGTCATTTTTGCCAGTGCAATTAATTATTAAAAAGTTTTCTATCATAATATTGTTTATATTTTTTTTAATTATACCTAATATTTCCTATTCTTTAACGCCTTTATTATCTGACAGAGGAATTATTACTCTCATGTATCACAGATTTGAAGAAAATAAATACCCTTCTACCAACATTAAAATTAAAGATTTTCAACAACATATTCAGCTTATTAAAAAACAAGGGTTTGAATTTATTAATGTCAATGAGTTTGAAAAAAAACTAAACAACGAAACTAATAAAAAAAAGATACTGTTAACAATAGATGATGGGTTTCTATCTTTTTACAATAATGCCTGGCCTATACTAAAAAAAGAAAAAATACCTTTCTTATTATTTGTTAATACTAGAGAAGTTGGAAAATACAATTATATGTCATGGGATCAAATAAAAGAGATATCTAACAGTAAATTTGCTCATATAGGAAATCATAGTCATACACACGAATACCTTATTGATTTGACGGAAAATGAAATTAAAAAAGATTTAAATCTTTCAATTTCTATTTTTAAAAAACAATTGAATAAAAACTCTTTATTTTTTTCTTATCCATTTGGAGAATATAGCTTACCCTTTAAAAAAATAGTTAAAGACCTTGGTTTTAAATATGCTTTTGGCCAACATTCTGGTGTTGTTGATGCTACAAAAGATTTTCTTGAATTGCCAAGATTTCCGATAAATGAAAAATATGGTGAAATTGAAAGATTTAAGACATTACTTAAAACACTGCCTTTGCAATATAAAAAAATCACTCCAAAAGAGAAATATCTTTCAACAAACAATAATCCACCAGAAATAATTATAGAATTTTTTGAAAACCAATCAAATTTAAATCTTATAAACTGTTATTCTAATGAACAAAATAAGTGGAGAAAATCAGAAATTATTTTTCCCAGTAAAAATATAATGAAAATCCAACTTCAAGATAAATTTACGACTGAAAGAGGTCGTGTTAACTGCTCTCTAAGAAATGAAGATGGAAGTTGGAGATGGCTCGGTTTACAATTTACAATTGCGAATATAAAATAAATTGCTATAAATTTAGACCGCTAGAATTTTTCTTGTCAATTAAAAAAACATTTTCAAAATCAGAAAGAGAGTTCTGACGGATTATTTTTTCAAGTATCCTAGTGTATTCTTTTCCTGTCTCTGCATATTTATCTAAACTATGAATTAATTCTAACCCTGATAATTTTTGTTTTTTGTCTCTCATGACTAATCTTTTATCTCTAAATTTTTTATAGGCATTTTGTGTATTTAAATTTTTAATATAGGCCTTAACGGAAGCTCTTAAAATTGGAAATTTTAAAATTTTATGTTTTTCTTCCTTGTCTCTTTTTAAAGGCTCTATACCGCTTCCATTCCAAGTCCATTGTCCAAATAAGGCATTTCCTTCAAGCGCAAACCTTGAAGTTCCCCAGCCACTCTCTTTCGCGGCCTGCGCCAAAGCTATAGATACCGGTATAATATCCATTCTAACTAAAAGATCTGATGGTTTTTTAGATGCCACTTTATATTCTCTTAATTTTTTTGAAAGCCATAAACTTTCCTCTTCTTTTATTTTTTTCTTTTTAATGATTTTTTTTAATTTATTTCTATCTTCGGTAATTTTTTGATTCTCTGTAACAATTAAAGGCAATACTATTTTAATAAAGGTTTCTTTTTTTTTTCTAACACTTGATAAATTTGCGAGATCTTTAGGAAATTGAGTAAAATATATAGGTTTAATTCTTTTGTCTGATCTAACTTGGTCCAAGTCATACTCTAAATCTTCAAACAAACTTAAAACTGTTTCTGTGTTTAAATCAAAAAAAGTTCTTTCTTGTACTGAAGAAGATTTAGGAGAAGAATTTTTTTTCTCCTTAGGTAGCTTAACTATATTTTTTTTTTTTAATTTTACTTTTTCTTTTTTTACTACCTCTTGTTTTTTTTTTAATTCAACTTTTTCTTTAACCTTCTGCTTTTTAACTATTTCTATGGTCGTATTTTTTTCTGATAAACTTTTTGATTTGTCAGATTTGATCTCTAAAGAAATTTTTACAAAATCTAAATTGGACACTGTTTCTTTCAGGTAAAATATACCAAAAGCAATGAATGCTAAAAATGAAATAACTCCGATTCTTGAAATTATTTTGTTAAATTTATCCTCTTTAATATTAGAGTTGTGAACATTATTTAGAAAATTAACTGTCTCCTTATTTATATAAAGATAGACTTTTTTAATATTATTTATTACTGAAATCAAAAAATATTTATATTTTTTAAGAATTGAAGATAACTTATTTATTTTTTTTATTAAGCTAATTAGAAGAAATTGAATTTGACCTACTGAATTTAAAAAAGGCTTTATAAAAGTATTTGAGATAAATATAGAAAAAGAAGTCTTGCCATTAGGTATAGGGACTCTATTTTTTAAAAGTTGCAGTTCAATTTCTTGAGTTTTTAATTTTGTTTGATTTTCTAAAATTATTCTTATCTTATAAATTTTTGCTAATTCTAATAATGTTTGTCTATAACTAAGAACTTTTTTCATTTTAAATTGCCTCTACTGATTTTACCTCATTTACATAATGACAAAGAAGGTTTTGTACGCCTTGCTTTAATGTCATTAATGAGCTTGGGCAGCCCGAACAACTACCTTGCAACTCAACATGCACAACTCCGTTAACAAAAGATTTAAACTTGATATCACCACCGTCTCTAGCTACTGCCGGTCTCACTTTTGTGTCTAGTACTTCTTTTATTTTTTGAATAACTTCATTAGATGTATCTTCTGTTTTATTAATATCTTTTTTTACCTTTAATATAGGTTCGTTATTTTTTTGAAAATAATCGTTAAGATGAGATATAACTATCGGTTTTAAAATACTCCATTCTGTATTTTGAGTTTTTTTTACAGTAATAAAATTTTCTGCAAGAAGAATTAGTTCTATACCCTCAACGTTTAATAAATTTCTTACAAATTCATTATTTACTTTTGAAACTTCTTTTTTCTGAAATTCCTCCATTCCAATCGACGAAATAACTTTTTCCGAGAGAAATTTCAAAGAGTCGGGGTTAGGTGTTTGTTCAGTTTGTATCATATCAATAAGATCTTATATTATAATAATCCCACAATATCACGTACCTTTTTTAAGTTGTCCTCTGCTATTATAGAAGCTTTTTCTGTTCCTTTATTTAATACCTTCTCCAAATAATCTTTGTTCTTCATCAGTTCCTTGATTTGTGCCCCAATTGGGCGAACAACCTCAATTAGAACTTCTGAGAGTTTATTTTTTAAATAAGAAAACTCTTTTCCTTTCATTTCGTTTAAAATCAAATCTAAACTGGTCTCTGTTAAGTCAGCGTATATATTTAATAAATTTAAAGCCTCTGGCTTTTCCTCTAGTTCTTTTTTTGTTTCAGGTATTGGTGAAGAATCAGTTTTTGCTTTTTTAATTTTTTTAATAATTTCTTCAGGACTATCCTTAAGGTTTATTCTAGAAAAATCTGATTCCTCTGATTTACTCATCTTTTTTTTCCCATTTCTCAAACTCATTACTCTAGAAATACTTTTTTGTATCAAGGGTTCAGGTAAAGGAAAAAAATCATCACACTTAAAATCATTATTAAATTTTTGAGCAATATCTCTAGATAATTCTAAGTGTTGTTTTTGGTCCGCTCCTACGGGAACATGTGTTGCTTTGTACAAAAGTATATCCGCTGCCATTAAATTTGGGTAAATATAAAGGCCGACGCTAGCTTTCTCTTTGTCAGAGCCTGCTTTATCTTTAAATTGTGTCATTCTATTCAACCAGCCAATTCTAGAGATACAGTTAAAAATCCAAGCCAGTTCAGCATGACCACTGACCGAAGACTGATTAAAGATTATACTTTTTTCAGAATCTAATCCTGATGCTAAAAATCCAGCGGTTGTTTCTAATATATTATTTTTTAACTGGGAAGGTTCTTGAAAAATTGTAATCGCATGAAGGTCAACAACACAATAAATACACTGCGTATTTTTTTGTAACGAAACAAAATTCTTAATGGCTCCAAGATAGTTTCCTAAATGTAAGTTTCCAGTTGGTTGGACACCTGAAAAAACTAATTTATTTTTATTCATATTAATTTATTTTATATTTTTTAACTTTTAACACACCTAATAAATAACACGATATTAAATAAATTGTTGCTACAAAACCTATAATAATAAGAAGGTAAATAGACTTGAATCTATTAAAATAATCCAAATTATCCTGAAAATAATTTAATCCATAAAATAAAACTAAAGACATCAAAATAGTAGAAAAAATTATTTTAGATATATTAATTGCAAGATTGGTATCAATATAAAAATACTTATATTTTTTGAGTATCATAAAATATAAGATTACTCCGACCCACGTGGATAGCGACGTTGCTATTGGAATTATTATAAAACCCACTTGTTTAAAAAAAAACAAACTCAAACTAATGTTCAAAGAAACAATCAACACAGAAACATAAAAAGGTGTTTTTGTGTTATCTCTAGCAAAGAAAAAATTAGAAAGAACTTTTACCAAAGCAAATGAAGGTATTCCATAACCAAAATACTTAAGCGCCTGAGACGTCATGTGGACGTTTTCTTTGGAAAATGACCCATACCCAAATAAGACATTAACTATTTCGTCACTTGCCAAAATTAATCCAAAGCTTGCTGGAACTGAAAGTAAAAGAGACAATTCTATAGATTGATTTTGAATTTTATTGATCTTAAAAATATTTTTTTTTTTTAACACTCTAGATAAAATTGGTAGTGAAACTGTTCCTACAGCAATACCTGCAACGGCAAGATTTATTTGGTAGATTCTGTCTGCATAGTATAAGTATGATACTGCGCCTGCTTCAAATGAAGCAATAATAGTTCCAACTAAAATATTTATTTGTGTAACTCCTGAAGAAAAAATACTTGGTAATAATTTCTTTAAAAAAATTTTAATTTTAGATGTAATTTTTATTTTAAAATTAATTCCTGGTTTGTAATATTTTTTTGTAAAAAAAATTAAAAAAATTAATTGAAGTATACCTGAAAATGTCACTCCATAAGAAAGATTTTTTGCAAAATTTAAATTAAACAAATATGAAATAAACAGAGTTAATATTAAAACTATATTTAAAATAATTGGGGCCGCAGCGGCAGCGGCAAATTTATTATTTGAATTTAAAATACCTGAGAAAAAAGATGATAAACTTACAAATAATAAGAATGGAAATGTTATTCTAGTTAATTCAACGGCTATTTTATATTTGTCTATATCGTTATAGAAGCCGGGTGCAATTAAATAAACAAAATATGGAGCAAATATTTCTACCACGACAACTAAAATAAAAAGCGATAAAGTTAGTAAAGTAAGAACATCATCTGCAAACTTAATGCTTGCTCTTTTATTTTTTATTTTTTCAGTTGTGTAGCTTGGTATAAAGGCTGCATTAAAAGTGCCCTCAGCAAATAGCCTTCTAAAAGTATTTGGAAGTCGAAAAGCAACAAAAAAAGCATCAGCATATATAGATGCTCCCAAAAATATAGCTATTAGTATATCTCTAACATACCCAAGTACGCGACTAATTAGAGTATAAAAACTGAAGATAGAAGTTGAAGATAATAAATTCATAAAATTTCTAAATTAAGCCACAAATTAATAGTGATATATTCTAAATTATATTACATACTTAAATATTAAATGACAAAAAAATCTAAGATAGATCATTATTCAGATAAAGAGGCTTTAGATTTCCATATAAAAGGGAGGTCAGGTAAAATTGAGGTTATTTCATCAAAGCCTCTGACGACCAAAAGAGACCTTTCTCTAGCTTATTCTCCCGGTGTTGCTGCGCCAGTAAAAGAGATAGCTAAAAATCCCGAAGCCGCTTACGATTATACCAGCAAAGGAAACCTGGTTGCTGTAATAAGTAATGGTTCAGCTATTTTAGGACTCGGAAATCTTGGAGCATTAGCTTCAAAACCGGTAATGGAAGGAAAAGCAGTATTATTTAAAAGATTTGCAGACATCGATTCCATAGACATTGAAGTAGATAGTTCAAATGCTGATGAAATAATCAATACTATAAAAAATATAGGAAACACTTTTGGTGGAATAAATTTAGAGGATATTGCTGCCCCTGACTGCTTTATAATTGAACAAAAACTAAAAGAGCTTTTAGACATACCTATCTTTCATGATGACCAACATGGCACAGCTATAATCACGACAGCTGCTCTTATAAATGCTTTAGACATTTCTGGAAAAAAAATTGAAGAAGTAAAAATTGTAGTTAATGGTGCTGGCGCTTCTGCTATTGCTTGTACTAATTTGTTTAAAAGCACAGGTGTTAAAAATGATAATGTAATAATGTGTGACCGTAAAGGAGTAATTTACAAAGGTAGAGATAATATAGATCAATTTAAATCTATTCACGCTGTAGAAACAAAATTAAGAACACTTGAAGATGCAATGAAGAATGCCGATGTTTTTTTAGGTTTATCTGCAAAAGATGTTGTTTCAAAAGAAATGATAAAATCTATGACAAAAAATCCCATAATTTTCGCTTGCGCCAATCCAGATCCAGAAATAAAACCTGAAAGCATTCAAGAAGTAAGAAGCGACGCAATAATTGCAACAGGAAGATCGGATTATCCTAATCAAGTAAATAACTTAATTGGATTTCCATATATATTTAGAGGAGCATTAGATGTTCGTGCCAAAGAAATTAACGAGGACATGAAAATAGCAGCGGCAAAGGCTATTGCATTATTAGCAAGGGAAGATGTTCCGGACGAAGTTGTTTCAGCTTATGGTGGTGATCGTCCTAAGTATGGAAAAGAATATATTATTCCATCAACTTTTGACCCCAGACTTATAAGTGTAATACCAGCTGCCGTAGCAAGTGCTGCGATGAAAAGTGGTGTTGCTAGAAAGGCCATCTTGGATTTAGAAATTTACAAAGATCAACTAACTAATCGTTTAGATCCTTCAATGGCATTAATGCAAGGTATTAATGCTAAAATAAGAAAAAACCCTAAGAGAGTTATTTTTGCTGAAGGTGAAGACAAAAACATGCTTAAAGCGGCTATTGAGTTTGGTAAAAATAAACTAGGTATTCCTATTTTAATTGGTGCAGAAAAAAGAATTAGAGAACAACTTAAAGAAATAGGGCTAGATGAAAGCTTTAAAATTGAGATAATTAATTCTACTGACAAAGAAAAAAGAGAGAAATATGTTAAGTTTCTTTACAAAAAACTACAAAGAGACGGACAGCTTGAAAGAGATGTGGATCGTTTAGTGAGAAATGACCGAATAGCTTGGGGCTCTTCAATGATTGCATGCAAAGATGCTGACGCAATGGTAACAGGCAATATTAGACACTACGCTGCTTCTATTGAAAAATTAAAAAAAGTTGTCGAGTCCAGACCGGGAGAAGAAATTTTTGGTATGACAATGATGGTGTCTAAAGGAAAAACAATTTTAGTTGCAGACACAAATGTTAAAGATTTTCCTTCAGCAGAAAGGTTGACAAAAGTTTCAATATCATGCGTTAGAGTTGCAAGATTGTTTGGTTTTGATCCTAAAGTAGCTTTCTTATCGCACTCTACTTTTGGCAAGCCAGTTTCAAAAAATACAAAACATGTTAGAGATGCAATTAGTCTACTAAAAAGTAAAAAAGTTGATTTCGATTTTGATGGAGAAATGCAGCCAGATGTAGCTTTAAATCCAATTTATCAAGATATTTACCCGTTTTCAAAAATTGTAGGAAAAGCAAATATACTTATAATGCCTGCTTTACATAGTGCTGCTATATCTACAAAACTGATGAAGTCTTTTGGTGGAGCTAAATTGATTGGTCCTCTTTTGATTGGGCTTGGTCTTCCTATTGAGGTTGCCCCACTAAGATCTTCTACTTCAGAGATACTTAACCTTGCCTCTATAGCCGCTTATTCCTCTGATGTAATTGATTATAGTTAAATTAATTTTTATTTCTACTTAGGTCTTTAACCAAATATATTGAAGGTAAAACTTCTTTAACTCCATAAATCTTATTAGCTTCAACCATAACTTTAGCCCTTTCTTCTTCGTCCATTGAAATTCCAAAAATATAAATTTTTTGGTTAAAAGTCTCTAAAGTGTAATTCGAAGACCTGATACCTTTATTGAAAATAAGAGCAGTTCTTAGCTGAGAAGTTATCAAAATATCTTTTGCAGTATTTTTAAAATTAGACTCTCCTTTAATTTCAATTGCATTGTTAACAGATCTTACTCCTTTTGTTTCCCATGCCATTTTTGTTATTTTAATTTTTTCTTCTGGCTTTTTTACTTTACCAGCAAGAAAAATTCTACCATCTAAAACTTCTACCTGGATTGTGATAAAATATTTTTTTTCCTTTAAAGAAAGTCTAGCAATTAAATTTTTTTGCATAATTGTATCATCTATTTGCATGCCCACTGTTCGAGGGTCAAATCCTATCGATACACCCTTACCGAATGTACCAAGATTTTTTACTCCACAGGAAACTGTAATTAAAAGCAATAATACTAAGCTAAATATTTTTTTCATTTTTTATATTTAAACAAATTTCATATATTTTTTTTTTAGAAATTTTTTCTTTTTTTGAGATTAAGTCAGTCACATCTTTTACACTATATTTTTTCAAATATATAATAGCCTGTTTTTTAATTTCTTCATCTCCTATATTTTTAACATCTTTAAGATTTTTTTCAGATATTACAATAGTCAGCTCACCTTTTAAAGGCGACTTAAAAAGATCAATTGAATCTACTGTTTCGCGATAAAAAGTTTCGTGCATTTTTGTTATTTCTCTTGCTATTAGTATTTTTCGTCCAATAAAATATTTTTTAAAATTATTTAAATAAAAATTAATTTTTATTCCAGGAACAAAAAAAACTAAAGAAAAGTTTAAAGTTACAAGATTTGATAAAACTTTTTGAAGTTCATTTACGGTTTTAGGTAAAAAGCCATAAAACATAAATTTATCATTAAATCCAGATATGCTCATTGATGCAGTAATAGCCGAGGCACCCGGAATAGGACAAATATTTATATTTTTTTTTATAGACTCATTAATAAGCAATCTCCCAGGATCAGATAATGTTGGTGTTCCTGCGTCAGAAATCAAAGACAAAATTTTGCCTTCATTTAAATATTTAATGATTTTATCTATTTCTTTTTTTTCATTAAATTTATGATATGAAATTAATTTCTTTTTAATGTTATAATAATTTAATAATTTTAATGATCTTCTGGTATCCTCACAAAGTATTATGTCTGATTTTTTTAGTATCTCCAATGTTCTCAATGTAATATCATCAAGATTTCCTATTGGTGTAGATACGATGTATAGTCCAGAATTAATTTTGTTCATTTATAATGATTAAAAATCTAATAACATTTCTATATTATATTTTAATATTTTTTAACTTTAATCTATCGGCCGATGAAGAAGTTAATAAATTAAAGATTGGTCTTCTTGCACCTTTTTCAGGAGAATATAAAAATCTTGGAGACTCAATACTTTTATCTACTCAAATGGCGCTGGAAGAAATAAATGACAAAAATATCATAATTATACCTAGAGACAGTGGATCTAATAATAAAATTCAATTAATCAAATCAATTGATGAAATTATTGAATCTGGAGCCAAAATAATTATAGGCCCGATGGATTCCACTCATATGGAAGATTTAAAAAAATATAGAGATGTCATTTTTATTTCTTTGTCTAACAAAGAGCCAAAAATTTTAAAAAATGTAATTAGTATCGGAATAAGTCTTGAGTCACAAATTCAGGCAATCCAAAATTTTATCAAAAAACAAAAGAAAAATAAAACCATTATAATATATCCAAAAAATAAATATGAAGACTTTGTGGACTCAAAAATTAAATCATTGAATTTAAAAAATTATAAAGTTTTTAAGTATAATCCTGATCCAAAATTATTAACCGGAGAAATAGAAAAGCTTACAAATTACTCACAAAGAAAAAAAAATTTAGAGTATCGAAAAAAAATCTTAGAAAAAAAAGATGATGATAAATCTAAAAAAGAATTAGAACTATTAGAACAAAAATATACTTTAGGAGATGTAAGTTTTGACTCAATTATAATAATAGATTTTGGAAGTAGTTTAAAAAGTGTTTTAGCTTCATTAGTATTTACAGATGTGGATGATAACAAAGTCTTATACACGACTGTAAATCAATGGTTTGATAAAAGTATTTTTTATGAAAACAACGTAAAACATTTATATTTTCCATCAGTAAATTTCGAAAATTTTAAAACATATAACAATAAGTTTTTCAAAACATTCGGTGTCAAACCTAATGAAGTTACTATACTTGCGTATGATACTTTAGGCTTAATATACTATGTTTGGAAAAAAAATAATGGAATTGAGTCAATTAATGACTTTTTAATTAAAGATAAAATTAAAGGAAAAATTGGAACATTTCAGTTCAGCAACAATCAATTAATTCAAGAATTAAAAATATATAAAACTGAACAAAATAAATTTAAAGAATTTTAACTATTTTCTTTAATTTTTCAAAAGCCACAAACCTATGATCTATTAATATTTTTTTATTAGGTTTCATTTCTCCAAATGTTAATTTAGATCTATTTGGAATAAAAATTGGATCGTATCCAAAACCATTTTTTCCTCTTATTCTATTAGATATATTTCCATTTATTTCTCCTCGTACACTAATAGATTTTTTCTCATTTATCTTTATAGTTAAAACGCAGACAAATTTTGCTTTTGTGTTTTTGTTTTTTTTATTTTTATTAATTTTATTAATTTTATTTAAAATATAAATCATTGCTTTATGAAAGCTTCCGTGGGTTTTAGCCCACCTTGCTGAGTAAATTCCTGGCTTTCTATTTAAACAACTAATAGCTAAACCTGAGTCATCAGAAATAGAGGTAATTTTAGTTTTTTTGTAGAAATAATTTGCTTTAAGCTTTGAGTTGGCTAAAAAAGTTCTTCCTGTTTCTTTGGGACTTTTTATTTTGTATTCTTTAGGTGATATTTTTTTCACTTTTTTAGATATTAAATAGCTAAGTTCTCTAAATTTTCCATTATTATGAGTTCCGATCAGTATCTTTGATATTTTTTTCATATATGCCTAGTAATTATAATTTTAGTTATTATATAGCAGTTATGTCTGGAGAAAATAAAGAAGAAATTGATAAAAAAGACGAGTCAGAAGAGTCCTTAAATAATGATATTGAATCTCAAACAAATAACGATTTAACTATCGATGAAAAGCTCAAAGAAACTGAAGACAAACTTTTAAGAAGTCTTGCTGAAATAGAAAATCAAAGAAGAAGGTTTGAAAAAGAAACAAGAGAAGCTTTCGAATTTGGAGGCTTTAATTTTGCAAAAGAAACTTTAAGTCTTTTAGATAATTTACAGAGAGCTCAAATTTCAATAAAAAATGATGATAGTTTTAAAGAAAATAAAGATCTAGACAAATTCTTATCAAATATTAATATTTTAGAAAAAGACCTGATTACAATTTTTGAAAAAAATAATATTAAAAAAATTGAATGTCTAGGTTTAAAATTTGATCCAAATCTTCATCAGGGAATGCTTGAGATTGAAGATGATAACAATGAACCTGGTGTTATTCTAAAAGAAATACAGGCTGGTTATATGTTTGGAAAAAGGCTTTTAAGACCTTCTTTTGTTGGCGTTTCTAAAAAAAAAATAGATGAAAATAGCAATAAAAAAGACTCGGGTGACTTGTAGAACTTAAAAAAACACCTATATAAACACTAACAACAAAAGGAATATTTATTATGAGCAGAGTAATTGGAATTGATTTAGGAACTACAAATTCATGTGTATCTATCATGGATGGTTCACAGCCAAAAGTTTTAGAAAATGCTGAAGGGGCAAGAACAACACCTTCTGTTGTCGCTTTTACAGAAAATGGAGAGAAGCTAGTAGGTCAACCTGCTAAAAGACAAGCGGTAACAAATCCTCAAGACACAATTTTTGCTTCAAAAAGATTGATAGGAAGATCTTTTGAGGATGAAACAGTAAAAAAAGATATAGGAAAAGTTCCATTTAATATTGTTAGATCAGATAATGGAGAAGCTTGGGTAGAAGGTAAGGGAAAAAAATATTCTCCTTCGCAAATTTCAGCATTTATTTTACAAAAAATGAAAGAGACAGCTGAAAAGTATTTAGGTCAAGCAGTAACTAAAGCGGTTATAACAGTTCCTGCATATTTTAATGATGCTCAAAGACAAGCAACAAAAGATGCTGGTAAAATAGCTGGTCTTGAAGTTTTAAGAATTATCAACGAACCTACTGCTGCAGCTCTTGCTTATGGTTTGGATAAAAAGAGTGGGCAAAAAATTGCAGTGTATGATCTTGGTGGTGGAACTTTTGATGTTTCAATTTTAGAAATAGGTGATGGTGTATTCGAAGTAAAATCTACTAATGGTGATACTTTTTTAGGAGGTGAAGATTTTGATGATTCAATTGTTGACTATCTTGTCACTGAATTTAAAAAAGATAATGGAATAGATTTAAAAAATGACAAACTTGCCTTACAAAGATTAAAAGAGGCTGCTGAAAAAGCTAAAATCGAACTCTCTTCTGCAACACAAACGGAAATAAACCTTCCTTTTATAACGGCAGACAAAACTGGACCAAAACATTTAAATCTTAAATTCACTAGAGCAAAACTTGAAGCTTTAGTATCAAGTTTAATTGAGAGAACTCTAAAACCTTGCAAAACCGCATTACAAGACTCTGGTTTCTCAGCTGCTGAAATAAATGAGGTGGTTCTTGTTGGGGGCATGACTAGAATGCCAAAAATAATTGAGACGGTAAAAAACTTTTTTGGTAAAGAACCAAATAAAAGTGTAAATCCAGACGAAGTGGTGGCAATGGGTGCTGCTATACAAGCAGGTGTTTTACAAGGAGATGTAAAAGATGTACTTTTATTGGATGTTACACCACTATCCTTAGGTATTGAAACTTTGGGTGGTGTTTCAACAAAATTAATTGATAAAAACACAACAATACCTACAAAAAAAAGCCAAGTTTTTTCTACTGCTGAAGACAATCAACCTGCTGTTTCTATTAGGGTTTTGCAAGGCGAGAGAGAAATGGCAACTGATAACAAAGTTCTTGGTAATTTTGAACTAGTTGGTATTCCCCCAGCTCCAAGAGGTACGCCTCAAATTGAAGTTACTTTTGACATAGACGCAAACGGTATCGTTAATGTTTCCGCTAAAGATAAAGGAACTGGTAAAGAACAAAAAATTCAAATTCAAGCTTCAGGTGGACTTTCTAAAGAAGAAATTGAAAAAATGGTTAAGGAAGCTGAGGCCAATAAAGAAGCTGATAAAAAGAAAAGAGACGGCGTAGATGCTAGAAACCAAGCTGATAGTTTAATTTTTTCTACTGACAAAAGTTTAAAAGAACATGGGGACAAAATTTCAGCGGAGGAAAAAAAGGCTATTGAAAATGGGATTTCTGATCTTAAAAAATCATTAGAAGGAACTGAACTTGAGGACATCAAGAAAAAAACACAAAATTTAATTCAAGTTTCAATGAAATTAGGAGAAGCCGTGTATAAAAGTCAGCAAAAAACAGAGGAAAAACCTGAAGATAACAAAAAAGCCAAACCTAATGAAAAAGAAAAAGAAGATGTTGTTGATGCTGATTTTGAAGATGTAAAAGAAGATAAAGAAAAAAGCGCCTAAGATTTAATTAAAACAGGAGACGTCCTTTGGCTAAGAATGATTATTACGATGTCTTAGGTGTTGCTAAGTCATCCTCTAAAGATGAAATTAAAAAAGCTTACAGAAAACTAGCTCTCAAATACCACCCCGACAAAACTAAAGGGGACAAAGATTCTGAAGAAAAATTTAAAGAAGCAAGTGAAGCTTACCACATACTCTCTGACGAAAAAAGAAAATCCAATTATGATCAATTTGGACACGCTGCATTTCAAGGAACAGGGGGTGAAAATCAAGGATTTGGAGGTTTTGATACATCTTCTTTCTCAGATATTTTTGAAGATTTTTTCGGTGAATTTGGAAATGATAACAGAACATCTAGAAGATCTAGTAACAGAGGAAATGATTTAAGATATGATCTGAACATTACTCTTGAAGAGGCATACAACGGCTTAGAGAAAAATATTAGGTATACTACTTATAAAAAATGTTCTGAATGTATTGGGAGCGGTGCAGCCAAAGGATCTAGTCCTATAAAATGTAAGTATTGTGGTGGAAAAGGTAAGATTAGATCTAATCAAGGATTTTTTACTATTCAACAAACTTGTCCAGAATGCAGTGGCTATGGAGAAGCAATAGGAAAACCATGCTCTGACTGTAATGGAAATGGAAAAGTACAAAGCAATGAAAGTGTAAATGTAAAAATTCCTAGAGGTGTAGATGATGGAACTAGAATAAGAGTATCAAATAAGGGGGAGGCTGGTACAAAAGGCGGCTCTAATGGTGATCTATACTTATTTGTTTCAATAGAGAGTCATAACATTTTTAAAAGATCCGAAGAAAATATTTACTACGAATTACCAATTACTTTCTCAGATGCCGCTCTAGGAACTACTGTTGAAGTTCCCTCGGTTGATGGTGGAAAATCAAAGATTAAAATACCATCGGGGACACAACATGGTAAACAATTTAGACTTAAAGGTAAGGGTATGCCAATACTTAGAAGAAGTGTTTTTGGAGATTTATATATTAAAATAATCACAGAAGTTCCCATATCTTTATCAAAAAGACAAAAAGAAATTTTAGAGGAGTTTAAAAAATTAGAGGATACTAAGCCCAATCCTTTAATTAAAAGTTTTTTCGAAAAAGCCAAGAAATTTTGGAAAAACTCTTAATTTAGATGGATGCCAATCAAATAATGCCTGCAATTTTTTTAATTGCAGTTTTAATTCTTATCCTACCTCAATTTTTGTCAACAAATAAAAAAATTAATCAATTTTTTAAAAATTTATCTATTTGGGCTATAATTCTGTTTGTTATTATTGTAATTATTTATTTTATAAAACAATGAAAAAAATTAATTTAACAATCACAGGATGCATGGGAAGAATGGGTCAACAGATCATAAAATCCTCTAAAAAAAACAATAATTTTAAACTAGTCTCTTTAACAGAAAATAAAATAATTAATAAAAAAATTGCAGGCTTAAAACCCAGTCTCAATAATATTGAGGCATTTAAAAATACAAATGTTATTATTGATTTTACCATTCCAAAATGCACTCTAGATGTTTTAAAAATTGCATCAAAACTTAAAAAAAAAGTTGTTATTGGAACAACAGGTTTTTCTAAAAAAGAAGAAGATTTAATAAAAAAATTTTCCAAAAAAATTCCAATTTTAAAAGCTGGCAATATGAGCCTCGGTGTAAATTTACTAATGTACATTACTGAAATTGCCTCTAAGTCTCTTGGAGATACTTTTCTCAGTAAAGTTTATGAAGTTCATCATAAGCATAAAATAGATTACCCCTCAGGGACAGCTTTAATGCTGGGCAAAGGAATAGCAAATGGCAAAGATAAAAACTTTTATAATTTAATTGGGAAAAAATATTTAAATAAAAAGTCTTTTCCTTATTCAAGTAAAATTAATTTTAATTCCGTTCGTAAAGGTGAGGTAATTGGTGAACATGAAGTAAGATTCTCAAGCGGAAAAGAAATTATTAAACTCAATCACGAATCTTTTGACAGAGCCCTTTATTCAGATGGTGCTTTAATTGCAGCAAAATGGCTGATGACTAAAAAACCAGGCCTGTATTCAATGCGTGATCTTCTGAACTTTAAGTGAATAATAAACAAAAGGCTAAAATTATTTCAAGGATACTAAATAAATCTTATCCCAATGTTCCTATTCCTCTTAATTATAAAAATACTTTTACTCTATTAATTTCTGTACTGCTCTCGGCTCAGTGTACAGATGTAAATGTTAACAATGTTACTAAAAATATATATCCAAAATACAATCAACCGAAACACTTTGTTAAAATTGGTAGAAAAAAAATAGAAAAATTAATCAATAAAATTGGTATATTTAGAGTTAAAGCAAAAAGTATTTATTATCTATCAAAAATTTTAATTGAAAAATACAAAAGTAAAGTTCCTAAAACATATGATGAATTGGAAAAACTTCCAGGCGTAGGACACAAGACTGCGAGCGTAGTTATGTCACAAGGTTTTGGTTTCCCAGCCTTTCCAGTAGACACACACATACATCGACTGGCTCAACGATGGGGATTAACAAATGGTAACAATGTAGTTCAAACAGAAAAGGACTTAAAACAAATTTTTCTAAAAAAACATTGGAATAAGCTCCATCTGCAAATTATTTGGTATGGAAGAGAATATTGTAAGGCAAGAGAATGCTACGGAATAACTTGTAAAATTTGTAAAAGTTGTTATCCAAATAGAAAAAGACCAATTAAAATAAAAAAGGCTTAAATGAAAGTAACTGGAATAGGTAACGCAATCGTAGATGTAATCTGCAAGATAGAAGATGGGTTCCTTACAAAAAATAATTTAACAAAAAGTAACATGAAATTAATTGATGAGTTGGAATTTAAAAAATTATTAGGCAATCTTAAAATTGAAGAAAATATCTCAGGTGGGTCTGTGGCTAACTCAATTGTTGGATTGTCACAACTTGGTAATAATGTAGGATTTATTGGAAAAGTAAATGATGATGATCTAGGACAAAAATACGAAGAGGGATTAAAAAAAGAAAAAGTTAAATATTTCTATAATAAAAAAAAAGAAAACCTACCTACTGGCACTTGTCTTATACTTATTACTCCAGATTCAGAAAGAACAATGTGCACTTTTCTTGGCACAGCAGGAAAAATAAACAAAACTGATATAGACATTAAGGCTATCAAGGATAGTGAAATAACTTTTCTTGAGGGTTATTTGTGGGACGAAGGAGAGCCAAAAGAAGCTTTCAACGAGGCTATCAAGTACTCTAATAAAATAGCAATGACATTGTCTGATAAATTCTGCGTAGATCGTCATAAGGAAAACTTTATAGAATTAGTTCAAAATAAATTGGATATTATTTTTTCAAATGAACAAGAAATTTTAGAGTTGATAGATGCCAAATCATTTGATGAAGTTATTTCATTTGGAAAAAAACTAAATAAAACTTTAGTCATTACTAGATCAGACAAGGGAAGTATTATGATTAGTGAAAATGAAATAGTGGAGTGTAAAAGTAAAAAAAATCTAAAAATTATAGATCTTACTGGTGCTGGTGATTTATTTGCAGCGGGCTTTCTTCATGGCTATATAAATAAAATGCCTACTCAAGAGTGCCTGAATAAGGGTACAGAAATGGCTTCAAAAGTAATTCAAACTATAGGTGCGCGTCTTTAATCTATTAAGTTTTTTTTCTTTTAAAACTTCCTTTACCTCTTTTAGGTTTGATAACACGTTTTCTGTATTTCTTAGTATAAAGGTCAGCGGCAATTTTATTTCTCTTTTTCAAATAATATAGCCCTCTTTAGTATTTTTTATAAGATTCTCATCTTTAAATTTATCTAATATTTTTTTTCTTAATCTGTAGATGTGGGTTTCTACTGTATGGGTATCAGCATCACTAGCATAATTCCAAACAGTATTAAGAATATTTTTTTTCATGATAGGATTGGTACTATTAAATAATAATTCTAATAGTTGAATTTCTTTTTCTGTAATTAATATAAACAAATTATTCTTTTTTAATTTTTTTTCATTCTTGTCTAAAACATAATCTCTTATTTTAATTGAAGAATTCGAGGCAAATTTTCTCCCTATATTAACTTTTTTAATTGTTTCATTTAATTGGTTCAAGCTTATAGGTAAATTAATTTTATCAACATAATCAATTTTTTTAAATTTAATAGAATTACATAATAATACTATATCTTTTTGACCCAAAATATTGATAAAACTTTCTGATAAACTTTCTATTAAATTAGTTTCAATTAATATAATTTTGTAATTATTAACAATCTCGGAAGAATCTTTTTTATTATAAAAATCAACATTGAAATATAAATACTCTTTAAGTTCAATTAAAAAATTAACAAATTCAATACTTGCCAAGCACAGAACATTAGTCTTAATATTATTATTATGCATATAAAATTAATAAACAAAAAACTACTGTTTGATAAGCATAAAATAAGGTGTGCTATTGGCAAAAATGGATTATCTACCAACAAAAAGGAGGGTGATCACACAACTCCAAAAGGAAAGTTTAAATTTTTAGATTTATATTATAGAAAAGATAGGGTTTTAAGCATCAAAACAAAACTTAAAAAAAAAATAATAAAAAAACATATGGGTTGGTGTGATGACACTAAATCTAAAGATTATAATAAGATGATAAAAATACCTTTACATAAATATAAATACGAGAAATTATACAGAGAAGATCATATTTACGATGTGGTAGTAGTCATAAATTATAATATAAGGCCAATAAAAAAAAACAAAGGCAGTGCTATTTTCCTTCATATAGCGGCTAATAAATTTAAACCGACAGAAGGATGTCTGGCCGTTACAAAAAAAGATATGAGAAAACTATTAAAATATATAAATAAAAATACAAAACTAATTATTAACTAAGATCTTTCTCCAAATATAGCACTACCAATTCTCAAATAAGTAGAATTGTATTTTAAAGCCGTAAGGTAGTCGGAGGACATGCCTATACTTAGATCTTTAAGTCCTAATGAGGAATTGGCCTCATATAAATATTTAAAATATTTATCAGAATTATTATCATTGGGAGGTATAGACATTAGTCCAACAATATTTAAACCTAATTTTTTAAAACAATAAGTATAAAATTCATCTACGTCACCCGGTAAAATTCCAGATTTCTGCGACTCCATTCCAATATTTACCTGTATAAAGTATTTTAATTTTTTGTTCGAATTAATTTGCTGCTTAGAAAGTGCATTTGCAAGTTTGACGCTATCTAGGGAGTGTATAAAATCAAAAATCTCCACTGCTTTTTTAGCTTTATTGCTTTGTAAACCACCAATCATATGGAGTTGAATACTTGGGTTTTTCTTTTTAATATCTGCCCATTTAGTCTCTGCTTCCTGGACCTTGTTTTCACCAAAATGGCAATGGCCAAAATCTATTAATGGTTTAATGTGGTTGATAGGAAAAGTTTTGCTAACAGCCACTATATTAATTTTTTTATTATTAATATTAGCTTTTATTTTTTGATATCTATCAATTATAATACTCATAAAATGTTTGCTCTAAAAGATAAATACTACATATATTTAGAAAATACCAAAACACTTAATTTAAATTTAATAAAACTTAGGGGTAAGTTTGCTATTATTTACCATAATAAATGCATTCCTGAAAATTTTAAGAAATTGAATAAGTTTAGACTTGAGTGTAAACGAAAAAATATTGATTTCTACGTGGCTAACAAAGAAAGCTTAGCAAGAGATTGTAAGGCAGATGGGCTTTATATATCAGCTTATAATAAAAAAAATTACTATAAAAAATTCAAAAAAATTATTGGTGCCGCTCATAATTTCAAAGAAATTTATCAAAAAAAAAGGCAGGGATGTGATCCAATTATATTATCTCGAATACTTAGAACTGACTATGAATTCAAAAAAGGTTTTTTAGGTGTTGTTAGGTTTAATAAGTATACCCATCTTTTTAATATAAAGTTTGTTGCCCTTGGGGGTATTAGAGCCAAAAATCTTAATGTCGTTAGAAGTGTAAATGTAAAATCTATTGCGTTTTTGTCTGAGGTAAAAAAAAAGCCGGCTGTTCTTAGCCGGCTTTTTTAAATATTTGATATTAGATCGAATTAAAACGCCATGTTTAAACCGATGATCGTTTCTTTTTGATCAACAGCAGTAGCATAAGCTTCATTTTCTATATCTTTCAGCATTAAGAAAGTTGTAAAACCTCCCATAGTATATGCACCTTGGATAGTAGATACTTTTAACTCAACATTATTTTTAACATCAGCGGCTGTAGCTCCTGTTTTAGTTCTTTTTAGAGCGTTAGACGTTTCTTCGCCGTATGATAATGAAAGAGCATCGTTAACTGCATAACCGATAGACCATGCTTCGTTTTCGAATGCTTTAACTGTTGCAGCTGTCGTAGCTGTTAACTTAGTTGAAGCAGCAATCTCATCATTTACTGAGGCTACATTGTTAGAAACTCCACCTTTAGTCGCTCCTACAGATACGTTACCGTATGTATAAGCTACTCCAGCGTAACCAGTTTCGTATTTCTGTAATCCACCTTCATCATTTTTTTGCATGTATGAACCACTAATAACTAAACCATCTATTGGTGTAGTTTGTAGTTGAACTTCAGTTGCACTTGATAAAGTGTTTGCAGATCCAGAACTGTTTCCAGATACTTTACCTGAACTACCACCTGGTGCGTAACCTACTTTGATACTTGTACTGTATGGAAGCATGTCCGCAGCAGTATGTAACTGAATGTTGTTGTAAGAGCTGATGTTTGTACCATATTGGAATAATCCAGAAGCACCATTATCAGAACCTACACCGTATGCAGCGTGTGATTGTTTGTACTTAACAGAAAGAGATCCTTCAGTATTATAGGCTGCGACTGTTCCCATACCTGTAGTAATTTCTAATCTAGTATCGTCAAACGTTGAAACACCATCTGCGTTATCATCAAGTTCAACTTGGTATTTCCATGTCCAACCTTGATCAGTTTCACCTGTACCTGTGAATGCTAATTCGTTAGTTATTCCAACTGCTTTATTTTTGTTGTTACTTGCTGTTGCAGAGTCACCACTCGAGATATTGTAAGTGGCTTTAGCAGTACCAGTTACTTCAACTGGACCAGCGTTAGCAGCAGACAAAATAGCAAATGATCCGAATACAACGAACATTATTTTCATTACATTTTTCATATTTTTCCTTTGTTTTTTATTACTTTTTAAATTAAATTTAATTTAACAAGTATTTTATATTGAATTTTTTCACTTAATTTTACGATATTATCAATATCACCATTAATTTTAACTTTATTGTGATATTTATACAACACACCTAAAAAGCTTGATTTATAGGGATGTTTAAATAAAAATAGTATAATTATTTACTTTGAAAGCAGAATAAACCCAATATACCATTAAAAGAATGAAATTTTTTAAAAACAATACAATTTACTTACTAATCTTCGTTTTCTTAGCTTCTTGTGGGGGCTTTAAAAAAGTGGATAGCAGAAATATTCCAGTAAACGCTCAAGAAAGAGCTAGAAAAAACGTCGACGAAGGTCGTGGTATTTCTTTAAAAGGTCTTACTGGAAGACGTGGAAACACAAGCTACGAATTCAGTACATCTAACCCTATGTGGAGATCTTCACTGGAAGTTTTAGACTTTCTTCCCTTAACTACAGTAGATTATTCTGGTGGGATCATAATTACCGACTGGTATAACGATACATTGAATAGCAATGACTCTATAAAGATTACAGTAAGATTTCTTTCTAATGAGGTTGCCGCAAATAGTTTGGATATTATAATTCATAAAAAAAATTGTAATATAAATTCTAACTGTTTAGTAAATAAAATTGACTCAAAAATAGAAGAAGAATTAAAGAAAACTATTATTAGAAAAGCAGCTCTACTAGATGCAGAGTTAAAAAAGAGAAAATAGTTTTTTACGGCCATGGAAAGAATTAATTTTCAATTAATTGAGAAAAAGTGGCAATCAATCTTTGAAAAACAAAAACTAAGTAACTCAAATAAAAATAAAAAATTCTATTGTTTGGAAATGTTTCCCTATCCATCCGGAAAGATTCATATGGGTCATGTGAGAAACTATACAATAGGAGATGTTATAGCTCGATTTAAATTTTTAAATGGGTACAATGTTTTACACCCAATGGGCTGGGACTCTTTCGGCTTACCTGCCGAAAACGCAGCTCGAGAAAATAATCTACACCCTAAAGACTGGACTGAAAAAAATATTTCTGAAATGAAACGCCAACTTAAGATGCTTGGACTATCGATAGATTGGGATCGAGAAATATCTACTTGTAATGAGAATTATTACAAGCATCAGCAAGCAATATTTATTGATCTATACAATAAAGGCTACGTTTCTAGAAAAGAAAATTACGTTAACTGGGACCCTGTTGAACAAACGGTGTTAGCTAATGAGCAAGTCGTAAATGGTAGGGGCTGGAGATCAGGTGAAGTCGTTGAAAGAAAGAAGCTTTCTCAATGGTTTTTTAATATTACTAAGTTTTCTGAAGACCTTCTGACTGGTTTAGATAAACTAGAAAATTGGCCAGATAAAGTAAAACTGATGCAGAATAATTGGATCGGAAAATCAACTGGTTGTGAAATTAATTTTGAATTAGATAAAATTAAAGATAAAATCAAAATTTTTACTACTCGACCGGATACTATATTTGGGGCGACTTTTTTAGCCATTTCAGCAGATCATCCACTGTGTAAAAACTTTGAAAAAGACCCTAATTTTATAAAATTTAAAGAAGAGTGCTTAAAAGTCGGCACCACAGAAGAGGCATTGGCCAATGCAGAAAAAATTGGATATCAGACCAACTTATTTGTTAAACATCCATTTATTGACCAAAAAAAACTTCCAATTTTTGTTGCTAACTTTATTTTGATGGACTATGGAACTGGAGCAATTTTTGGATGTCCGGCGCACGATCAACGAGATCTTGATTTTGCTAAAAAATATCATTTAGAAATCATAGAAGTTGTTGCTGAAAATAAGGATAAGAGAAAAGATTTTAAAAATCTAAATGAACCCTATACAGGTGAAGGCACTTTAGTTAATTCATCCTTTTTAAATGGATTAAATATTCAAAAAGCAAAAGAAACAGTTATAAATAAAATTAAAGATAGCAAACTTGGTAATAGTAAAACCACATATCGCTTAAAAGATTGGGGAATATCTAGACAAAGATATTGGGGCTGTCCTATTCCGATGTTACACTTAGAAGATGGCACTATTGTTCCTGTAGAGAAAGACGAACTACCTGTCAAACTTCCTAGAGATGTAGACCTGTCTAAAGGTGGAAATCCATTAGAAAGTCATCCTACTTGGAAAAAAACAATTGAAAAAAAAACTGGAAAACCAGCAATTAGGGAAACGGACACACTTGATACTTTTGTAGACTCTTCTTGGTATTTCATGAGATTTTGTTCACCTCATGAAAGCAAAGCTCCCTTTTCTAACGAAGAATTAAATTATTGGATGCCTGTAGATCAATATATTGGAGGTGTAGAACACGCGATATTGCACCTTCTTTACTCTAGATTTTTTATGAAAGCTCTCAAAAAAACTAATGACAAAATAAAATACGACGAACCTTTTAAAGGTTTGTTTACACAAGGCATGGTTTGTCACGAAACCTACAAAGACATCAATGAAAAATGGTTAAATCCAAATGAAATCGAAAAAGATAAAAATGGAAATATTGTTAAAGCTAGTGACAATAGCAAAATTTTTGTGGGACCGTCTGAATCAATGTCTAAATCTAAGAAGAATGTAATAGACCCTGAAAGTATGATTGACTCATACGGAGCTGATGCAGTGAGATGGTTTATTCTTTCTGACAGTCCTCCGGAAAAAGACATACAATGGTCACATCAAGGCGTGAATGCAGCATACAAATTTTTACAAAAAATTTATAACTTAAATCATTTAATAATAAATCGTAAAAATTGTAAGTCTGAAAAAGACGAAGAATTTGAGAATAGTTTTAATAATTACATTTTTAAAATAACTGACCTAATAAATAATTTTCATCTCAATGTAGTTGTCGCTAACGTTTATGAAATTTTTAATCTCATAAACTCAAATTTAAAAGAAAATATAAGTAATGATTGTTTAAAAAGAAATTTTTCAAATCTAATGAAAATTCTAATACCATTTACTCCTCATCTGGCACATGAGTGTTTAGAGCTTATGGGTGAAAAAGGTGATATAAGATGGCCAAGAATAGATGAAAAATTATTGAAAAACCAAAAAATTAAAATAGCAATTCAAGTGAATGGAAAAACTAAAAAAGTTATCGAAGTAAAAAAAAATTTAACAGAAAAAGAGTTGCTAACGGAAACGATGAAAATTGATAATATAAATAAATTTTTCAAAGAAAAAAAAATATTTAAGACAATTTATGTTAAAAATAAAATTATTAACTATCTGGTAAAATGAAAAAATATTTCAAGATAACTTCTATATTTTTTATATCACTACTTCTTATTTCATGTGGTTTTAAAAAAATTAACTCCTCAAATAGTAAAAATTATACAATTGAAAATATAAATATTAATGGTGATAATCGTATCGGCTATTTGGTAAAAAATGAAATTTTTTTAAATTCATCAAAAAACTCTGAGAATCAAATTGACATCACTTTAAGGATTAGCAAAAGAAAAAATGCCAAAGAAAAAAATATTTCTGGAAGAATAAAAAAATATACCCTTGAGTTAATAATCAATGTTACTGTCGATGAAATTAATTCTTCAAGGACAATTAAAAGAAATTTTACTAAATCAATAGACTACGATGTAATGGGAAATCATTCGGATACAATAAATGTAGAGAGAAAAACTACAATCAAAGCAACTGAACTTATTACTGAGGATATAGTAAACTTTTTAATAATAGCTTACAGGAATAAGTGATTTTAAAAAGCTACATCATTGAACAAAATATTACTTCTTTAGATAATTACCATTGTGTTCTTTTGTATGGAGAAAACAATGGCATTAAAGATGACATAAAAGAAAAGATTAAAGAAAAAAGCCCAGAAGCTGAAATTATAAATTTTTTTCAAGATGAGCTAATTAAAGACAAATCTATACTAGCAAAAAATCTAGAAAATTCTTCTTTGTTTAGTTCAGATAAAATTATTTTTTTACATGAAATAACTGACAAAGTGTTGGATCAGCTCATTGCTCTAAAACTATTGTTCAATAAAGAAAATAAACTCTTTATATTTTCAAACATCTTAGACAAAAGATCAAAAATAAGGTCTTTCTTTGAAAAAGATAAAACATCTGCAACTATTGCCTGTTATCAAGATAATGAGAGAACACTTTCTATGTATATAAATAATTTGTTAAAAGATTTCAAAGGAGTAACACAAGAAATAATTAACTTGATCATATATAATTCAAGTAAAGACCGAAAAAAAATTAAAGGCGAAATTACAAAAATAATTGATTACTTTGATAATAAAATAATTAATAAAAATCATTTAGAGGAGATTTTAGATATTAAATACGATAATAATTTTGACCAGCTGAGGGACGCAACACTGAATGGTGAAAAAAATAAGTTAAACAAATTAATAAGTGAGATAGAATTTTTGCAGGAAGATAATTTTTACTACTTAAATAATATGACACAAAGAATATCAAAATTAATGGAATTAAAAAGTATAAATAATAATCTTAACAATATTGAGGAAACTTTGGAAAAAATAAGTCCTAAGATTTTTTGGAAAGACAAGCCTGTCGTGACTCAGCAATTAAAAAAATGGGATGAAAGAAAACTTCAAAAAGCGCTAAGTGAAATTAGTAACACTGAAATATTAATGAAAAAAAATTCTCTAATTAGAAAAGATATATTGATTAAAAATCTAATAATTACCCTTTGTAATGAGGCTGCTACTTCTTAAGTGAATTAGAAATAAGTTCAAATTGCTCTAAATTACTATACTCTATTATTACTTTTCCGCAATTATTTTTTTTGTTAATTATGGTAACTTTTAATCCGAGTATATTTTCTAAATTTTTTTGTTCACTTAAAATATTGGCGTCAACTTTACTATTATTTTTCTTATTTTTTTTATTAATTTTTGAAATATTTTCAACTGCTCTAGAACTTAATCTTTTAGAAACAATTTCTTCTGCTATTTCAGAAGCGTTATTTAAACCAATTAATGGCCTGGCTTGACCTGCAGATATATGTCCCTCTTCTATTAAACCAATTACATCCTTTGGAAGAGATAATAATCTCATAGTGTTACTGACATGACTTCTGCTTTTAGACATAAATTTGGCAATCATTTCTTGATCATAATTGAATTCTTTATTTAATCTTTGATAACCTTTTGCTTCCTCAATCACATTTAAATTTTCTCTTTGAATGTTTTCGACTATAGCGACTTCTAGTGACTGACTGTCATCTAAATCTAGAATTGTCACTGGGATTTCATTTAATCCAGCTTTTTGTGCGGCTAGCCACCTTCTTTCACCCGCTACGATTTCATATCTTCCTGGATCAGTTTTGTCTTCTCTTACTGCAATCGGTTGAATTATACCATTCTTCTTAATTGATTTTGCTAGATCGTTTAATTTTTCTTCATCAAAAAAAATCCTTGGCTGAAATTTATTACGATTTAAATCTTCTATCGCAACATGTTTTTGTGCCAAGGCACTATTTTTATTTTCCTCGCTACTTTTCTGGTCTCCGAATAAAGCAGAAAGACCTCTGCCTAATCCTCTTTTTTTTATATCGTTCATGCTGCGCTCCCAATTTTAGATTTATTTTGATCCAAAAACTCCTCTGCAAATTTAATATAAGACTTACTTCCTGAACAATTTTTATCGTATATTACACATGGCAATCCATGAGAGGGGGCTTCGGACAACCTAACATTTCTAGGAATTACATTTTTATATACTTTATCTTTAAAATAATTTCTGGCTTCACGATCTACTTGTGAGGACAATTTATTTCTTCTATCAAACATAGTTAACAGTATTCCCCTGACATTAAGGTCAGGATTAAGATTAATTTTAATTCTATCAATAGTCTTTACTAACTGAGTTATTCCTTCCAGTGCAAAAAACTCGGTTTGAAGAGGAACTAAAATTTCATGAGAAGCGACCAAAGCCATTATTGTTAATAAACTTAAAGACGGAGGACAATCTATAAATATATTGTCATATTTAGCTAAAATTTCGTTTCTTTCTTTTTCTATTATGTTCTTTAGTATGAATGCCCTGTTTGTGTCGTTAGCTGTTTCGACTTCTAGTCCAGATAAATTTACATTTGAACCAATTATATCTAAACCTCTTATTTCTGTAGTTTGAATTACATCTTTAATTTTAATTTTTTTTATAAGTAGATTATAAATATTTTTATTTTCATCGTTGTTAGACTTACCTAGTCCTGTTGTGGCGTTTCCTTGTGGATCTAAATCTATTACCAAATTATTTTGACCCAAAATGGACAAAGAGGCGGCCAAGTTTATAACGGTTGTTGTTTTTCCTACTCCGCCTTTCTGATTAATTACTGCTAAGATAGATTTTTGCATTTATTTTTTTACATTCACTATTACTATTTTAGAATCTTTATCTGTAATGCTATTTTCTAATTTATACTCAAATTTATACTCCTTTAAAGCTTTATTTACCTCTTCCTGTGCACTCTTTCCTTGCATTATGATCATTTTAAATGGTTTTTCCTCTATTTCACGTGAAATTTTCATTAATTCTGAAAATTTTTTAAATGCCCTTGAAACAATATATTCGCTTGATAATTGCTCATTTTTTATGTTACTTTCCAACACTTCAGCCTCAATACTTAACTTTTTTAATGAATCTCTGAGAAATTGACATTTAACGGGAGATTTTTCATATAATTTCACATGAAAATCTTTTGTTTTGTTAAAGATCGAAAGAACAATCCCTGGAAAACCTGCTCCGGAGCCTAAATCAGCTAATGATGAATTTGATTTGAAATCAATAAACTTTGTAATTTGTGCAGAGTCTAGAATGTGCCTAGACCAAATTATTGATTCCGAACTTTGAGAGATAATATTGTAATTTTTATTAAAATTTAAAACTAATTCAGCAAAAATCTCTAATTTTTTTATATCATCTGAAGTGAACAGGAGATTTTTTTTAAGAACTTCTTTACACAAACTATCGTTCATTAAGCAATTGCTTTATACTTAGATTTTTTAATGTAACCTAATATAATTAACACTGCAGCTGGCGTAATACCATCGATACGTGAAGCTTGGCCTAAAGTAGCGGGATTTATCGATTTAAGTTTAGATTTTACTTCATTTGAAAGCCCGCCTAAAGAATCATAATTTATATCGGAAGGGATAGAAACGCCTTCGTCTTTTTTAAATAAATTAATGTCCTGCATCTGCTTTTTCAAGTAACCAGAATAATGAGCATCAATTTCAACCTGCTTATCATAAGAGGATCCGTAGAATGCTATGGAGGGCCAAATTTGCCTTATTTTTGCCATATTTACATCTCTGTGTGATAAAATCTCAAAACCATTTCTTTTCACGCCATCCTTAGAAATTTTTATAGAATATTTGGAAGCTGCATTTGGTGTAATGAGGTTATTAAGAAGACCTCCTGATATCTCCATAATTTTTTTTTGCTTATCTAAATAATTTAACTTTCTTATATCCTTGACTAGATTAATTTTAATTCCTAAGGGAGTCAAACGCTGGTCAGAATTATCAGCTCTTAAAGTGAGTCTGTATTCAGCTCGAGAAGTAAACATACGATATGGCTCAGAAACACCTTTAGTAATTAAATCATCAATCATAACTCCAATATATGATTCGGATCTATCTAAAATAAATTCTCGTTCCTGTTTTACTTTTAAAGCTGCGTTTGCTCCGGCCATAAGACCTTGGGCAGCAGCCTCTTCATATCCGGTCGTTCCGTTAATCTGACCTGCTAAATAAAGAGATTTAATTTTTTTTGTTTCAAGAGTAGGTTTTAACTCCCTAGGATCGACATAATCATACTCAATAGCATAGCCTGCGCGAATCATCTTAACATGCTCTAAACCCTTGATATTAGCTAATATTTGAAGCTGAACGTCTTCTGGTAATGATGTAGATATTCCATTTGGGTAAACAGTGCTGTCATTTAGTCCTTCAGGCTCAAGGAATATTTGATGTCTCTCCTTTTCTTTAAATTTAACAATCTTGTCCTCAATCGCTGGACAATATCTAGGTCCTACACTTTTAATGTTTCCTGAATACATTGCGCTTTTAGAAATATTATCGCTAATAATTTTATGAACAACGTTGTTAGTATACGTCATTCCACATTTAATTTGATTATTATGTAATTTTTCAGTTAAGAATGAGAAAAAAGTGGGGTCCTCGTCAGCGGGCTGCATTTCTAAATCATTATAATTAATAGTTTTGCCATCAAGCCTAGGTGGAGTTCCAGTTTTAAGTCTACCAATTTTCATTTGATGTTTAGCCATCTGCTCGCTTAATCCTGTAGAAGGCTTCTCGTCATAACGCCCTGCAGGAATTTGAGTTTGACCAATATGAATCAGCCCGTTTAAAAAAGTGCCTGTTGTTAAAATTAATTCTTTACATCTAAATTCTTTTCCACTCTGACAGATAAAACCAATAATCTTTTTATTATTGTTATCAAAAAGAAATTTAGTTACAGGATCAGCAATAACTATTAAATTTTCATAATTGAGCAAGAGTTTTTGCATGTGCTTCTTGTAAAGCGCTCTATCGGATTGCGTTCGTGGCCCTTGTACAGCTGGCCCCCTACTTCTATTCAATAATCTAAATTGTATTCCTGATTTATCTGCTATAACTCCCATTACTCCATCAAGCGCATCGATTTCTCGAACAAGGTGACCTTTCCCAAGTCCCCCAATGGCTGGGTTGCATGACATCTCTCCAATTGTCTCTATTTTATGTGTAAAAAGTGCAGTATTAACGCCCATTCTAGCTGATGCAGCAGCAGCCTCGCACCCAGCGTGCCCACCACCTATAACTACAACATCATAATCCTGTTTGCTCATGATAATAATGTATCTGTCTATAATGATTTTACAAGCTGTATTTTACTTGCCTATACAGAAATCTCTAAAGATCGAGCCTAATATTTCCTCAACATCTATCTTTCCAACAATACTTCCAAGGTGCCTGGTCGCCATCCTTAAATCTTCTGCAGCAAGTTCAATATCTTTACTTTGATCTTTATCTAAAAATTTATCTATTTCTTTAAGACATTCATTTAATTTAAGACGATGTCTCTCCCTGGTGATTATAAAATTATTATTTGTAGTAAATTTCTTACTTAATTTTTCTTTTATTTTTTTAATTAACACATCAACATTTTTATTTTTTTTAACTGAAATCAAAATAGTTTCAACATCAAACTTATGATTTTGTCTATTATTAATATCGGACTTATTTAAAACGACTAGAGAGTCCTCATTTATTAAATCCATAATTTTTTTATCAACAGTCTTTGAAGCATTATCAATCATAATGATGTTTAGATCTGCTTCTTTAGATTTGCCCAAAGCTAATTTGATGCCTTTTTTTTCTACCTCATTTGTGGTTTCCCTAATTCCTGCGGTATCGGCTAGTACAACTGGATAACCATCTAGATTAAGGTACGTTTCTATAACATCTCTTGTTGTCCCTTCTTCCTCTGAAACTATTGCAACATCCCTTTTTGATAATAAATTAAGTAAAGATGATTTGCCTGAATTGACTTCGCCTGCAATGGTTATGCGGAATCCGTTTCTAATTTTTTCTCCAATTTTATTGTCTTCTAGAATTTTTTGGATATCTCGATAAATATTTTTAATAGATAATTGAACTTCTAGTAATACTTTTTCTGGGAGATCATCTTCAGCAAAATCAATTTTTGCCTCGATATAAGCAAGGGATTTAATAAGCTTCTCTCTTAAATCATTATAATGCCTAGATGCCTTACCCTGAACTAAACTTATAGCTTGTTGTCTTTGTAGTTCAGTTTCAGAATTTATAAGATCTCCGATACTCTCGGCTTCGACTAAATCTAATTTTCCATTTAAAAATGCAGTTTTAGTAAACTCTCCAGGTTCAGCTAAACGGCAATTTTTTTGCAACGAGAGAATCTCTAAAAATTTAGTAATTATAGCATTGCTTCCATGCAGATGAAATTCAACAACATTTTCTCCTGTAAAACTATTTGGAGTTGGGAAACTTAATAACAAGCCTTCGTCTATCAATTGATTATCCAAGGGATTATAAAATTTACAAATATTTATTTCTTTTGATTTAATTTCTTTTTTTTGACACAAAAGCTTTGATATATCCAAGGCATTCTCACCTGATAATCTTATAATAGCTATACCTGACGGGCCTTTTCCAGATGATAATGCATAAATATTCATTTTTAATTATTACGTAAATAATCTATATTTTTTAAAAAACTAATATATGACAAATAATCAAATATCTAAAATTAATATTTATTTATATATAACTTTATCTTTTACCTTACTTCTAGGATTATATTTTGGAGAAGATAGTTCGGGTAACGGTGGGTTTATTGGTGACTTTAAAGGAACCTTGTCACTTGTAAAAGACCCTTTAAACTATTCAACAATAGTAGATTTTAAATTTCCACTACATTATTATTTAACAGGAACCATTTATTACTTTTCAAAAAGTGAATTAATATTGCGGATTATTTATTGCTGTGTTTCTTTAATAACACCATACATTTTTTTTATGTGTCTAAGAGAAAAGTTTAAAAGTGTTAATAAAAATAATCTTTTTTTATTCTCACTTATAATATTTATTTTACCTTCTTTTCGATCAGGGGCAATATGGCCAAACACCCAGGTAACAGCCTTAATATTTTTTTTAGCTTCATTATATAATTTTGTAAAGTGGCAAAATTTAAACAACTTCAAAATTATTAATCATTCTTTACTTTATAGTATTTTCTTTATGTCTATGGCAGTTTACAGCAGACAATTATATGCTTTGATTTTTTTATATTATGTTTATGTTTTTTTCTTAAATTATAATTTCAAAAAATTTGTTCAAGTATCTTTATTAATTTTTCTTCTTGCGGTTCCTGGAATTTATTTTGCCTTTAACAATCCAAATATAGCGGCTGTTACCTTTAATTCTAGCCTCTATAACAGCATATTAGTGAACTCATCAATAATATCATTTTATTTAATCCCTTTTTTTACAATACTTTTTATGGATAAAAAATTAAGTATTAATTTTAAAAATAAAAACAACATCTACATTTCAATTTTTTCTTTGGCTATAGTAATTATTTTAAGTAATAGTTTTAATTATAACTATAGAATGGGAGGTGGATATTTTATTAAACTTTCAATTCTTTTATTTGACAATTTATACTTTTTTTATTTATCAAGTGTAATTGGCCTCATATGTATTTTTAGTTTTATGAAAAAAAACGTTTTGATACTATGTTTGCTTATTTTTGGATTTTCATCGTGGCTTATATTTCAAAAATATTTTGAGCCAATGTTTTTAATTTTATTATTTTTAATTTTTCAAACATCCTTAACAAGGAAATTCTTAGAGAGTAAAAAGAATATTATGATATATCTACTTTTTATTGGAATATATTTTCTATCGGCTTTAATTAATAATATTTTTAAAATTACAGGAACTATATAATTTAGTTGGTTTTATTCATTGAATCGAAAAAATCAGCATTATTTTTAGTGTTTTTTAATTTTGAAATTAAAAATTCTATTCCATCCATTGTTCCCATTGGACTTATAATTCTTCTTAAAACATTCATTTTTGAAAGTTCGTCTTTTTGGAATAACAATTCTTCTCTTCTGGTGCCCGATCTTGTTATGTCTAACGCAGGGTAAATTCTTTTATCGGCGACTTTTCTATCTAAGATTAATTCTGAGTTACCAGTTCCTTTAAATTCTTCAAAAATTACCTCATCCATTCTGCTTCCTGTGTCAACTAATGCTGTAGATATAATGGTGAGAGAACCGCCTTCTTCTACGTTTCTTGCGGCTCCAAAAAATCTTTTAGGTTTCTGCAAGGCGTTAGCATCAACACCTCCAGTTAAAACCTTGCCAGAACTTGGTATTACTGCGTTATAGGCCCTGCCTAGTCTAGTTATAGAATCTAACAAAATAACTACATCTTTTTTATGTTCAACTAATCTTTTTGCTTTTTCAATCACCATTTCAGCAACAGCAACGTGCCTCGACGCGGGCTCGTCAAAAGTCGAGCTAACAACTTCGCCTTTGACTGATCTTTGCATGTCTGTAACTTCTTCTGGTCTCTCGTCTATTAACAAAACCATCAAAAAACATTCAGGATGATTTGTTGTTATTGATTGTGCCACGTTTTGCAGTATTATAGTCTTACCGGCCCTTGGAGGGGACACTATTAAGGCTCTTTGGCCTTTTCCAATTGGACTTACGAGATCAATTAATCTCGCCGTGTTATCTGGTTTTTTTTCAACTTTAGTACTTTCTATTTCTAGCTTAATTCTTTCATTGGGATAAAGAGGTGTTAAATTGTCAAATGCTATCTTGTTTCTTCCTTTTTCTGGTTCTTCAAAATTAATAAGGTTGACTTTAAGTAAAGCAAAATATCTTTCAGCATCTTTAGGTGCTCTTATTTCTCCTTCAACAGAATCTCCTGTTCTTAAACCAAATCTTCTTATTTGACTTGGGCTCACATAAATATCATCTGGTCCAGGCAAATAATTTGACTCTATGGCTCTAAGAAAGCCGAAACCATCTTGTAAAACCTCAAGAACTCCAGCTCCTGTAATTTGTTCGTTTTTTTCAGCTAATTTTTTTAATATTGCAAATAGAATTTCTTGCTTTCTAAGTGTGCTTGGATTTTCAATACCCAATTTTTCAGCCTCACTAATAAGCTCTGCAGGATTTCTTTTCTTAAGTTCTTGTAGGTTCATAATTGATTTTTATTAAATAGGAAAGATTAATTAAATATATGTGTTTTTAGGAAGATATCAAGCCTTATAAAGGTTTAAAAATTACAGAAAAAATAATGATTATTAACAAAAGAGTCGGTACTTCATTGATAATTCTGTAAAATTTGGATGATTTTTTATTTTCGTTGATTGAAAATACCCTAACACGCTTTCCTAAATAGAAATGATAATGTGTTAATAATAGCACCGAAACTATTTTTATTTGCATCCACAATTCAAAAAACACCGAAAAACCTAAAAAATGTAATAACGATAAGCCAAGCAGCCAGGACAAGATCATAGAGGGCATCATAATATAATTATATAATTTTCTTTCCATTGTTTTAAAAGTGTCGATTTGTTCTTTATTGTCCTTAGATTCAGCGTGATAAACAAAAATACGTGGAAGATATAATAATCCTGCCATCCAAGAGATTATAGCAATTAAATGTAGAGACTTTAAAAATAAATAGAAATTCATTTTATTTTTTAACCAAATACCTTTCAACAAGAAGTTCCAGCAAATTAATATGATCATAACTATCATTTAAACAAGGAACTAAATCAAAGTTTTCACCTCCATTTTTGATGAAACTACTTTTTCCTAGAATGGCAATTTCTTCTAAAGTTTCAACGCAATCTGAGGAAAAGCCTGGACATATTACTAAAATATTTTTTTTTCCTTTATTTGGTAAGCTCTCTAGAGTTTTGTCAGTATAAGGTTGCAACCAAGCTTGTGGCCCAAATCTAGATTGAAATGTAGTTTCAATAGGCACTTCTTTAAATTTCTCTTTTATAAGTCTTGTAGTCTTTTGGCAATAACACTGGTAAGGATCACCTTTGTCAAAATATGACTTGGGTATTCCGTGGTATGAAGCAATAATTAGCTCCGGCTTCCAACTTAGTTTTTTAATTTTCTTGTTTATCGAATTAACAAGCCCATCTATGTATAGAGGCTCGCTTTCATAATGGGGTATAATTTGTAAGCTTGGCTGCCATCTCATTACCATTAAATTTCTGTACACCTCGTCGCAAACGGTTGCAGTTGTCGCCGCTGCATACTGAGGATAAAGTGGCAATACAATTATATTTTCACAGCCTTTGTCTTTGAGTTCGTTTAGTTTGTTTTTTATACTAGGATTTCCATATCTCATTGCAAAATCTACAATTAAATCTTCGCTATTTTTCCTCTTACCTAATTTTTCAGACTGCATTTTTGTGTAAAATCTTAGGGGAGATTCATTTGTTTCTTTCATCCAAATTTTTTTATAAGCATGAGCCGTTTTTGAGGGTCTAAAAGTAAGTATAAATAAATTTAATATAACCTTCCAAATCAGTGGGTTGACTTCGATTACTCTTCTGTCAGATAAAAATTCTTTAAGGTACTTTCTTATATCCCACCAGGTAGTTGAGTCTGGTGTTCCTAAGTTTATAAGAAGCACGCCCGTCTTACCAAATTTCACTTTTGGATGATTTTCTTTGCCTTCTTCATTCATAAGATTTCACATAATCTACAAGTTTTTTGACACTTTCAGGATTTGTTTCTGGCAACAAACCGTGTCCAAGGTTAAAAATATAAGGATAATCCTTAAAGATTTTTAAATATTTTTCGGCTTCATGCAACATTTTTTTTGTGTCCTGGAGCAAGAATTTAGGATTCATGCCTCCTTGTAGAACAATATTATTTAAATGTTTCCTAATCCACTCTGGATCTACATCATAATCAATACTCATACCATCGGGCTGAACAAATTTAGCAAAGTCTATATAATTTTTTTTTATTCCCCTGGGGAAACAAATTACTGGTATTTTATTCTCCTTACAAAAATTAACTATTTTGAGATTAGGTTGATAGCAATAATTTTCTAGTTTTTCATCTGGTATTAAACCAGCCCAGGAATCAAATATTTGAATTACATCTGCCCCTGCGTTTATCTGGTTTTTTATGTGTAGTATAATATATGAGGTTATTTTTTCTAAAATTGATTCTATTTTTTTTTTATTTTCCTTCATTAATCCTAAATTCAATGTGTTCTTGTCTTCTTTCATGCCCAACATATAAACGATTAATGTCCATGGTGCGCCGACAAATGAGATTAAAGATTTTCTGTTGCCAAGTTTTTTTTTAGTTTTAGAAATGGCTTCATAAATAGGACTTAATTTAGTGGAAAAATTTATTTCATTATTGTTTAAAAATTCTTTCTCCTTGAATGCTGACAATATAGGACCTTTGTTTTTTTCAAATCTTATACTTTGACCAACTCCATAAGGTATCATTAAAATATCAGAAAAAATTATAGCGGCATCTAAATCGTATCTGTCGACGGGCTGCATTGTGATTTGTGCGCTTAAATCACTATTTAAACAAAGTTTAGTAAAGTCTGTATTATTTTTTCTAATTTTTTGAAATTCAGGTAAATGCCTACCCGCTTGTCTCATAAACCAAACAGGAATACAAGATGTATTTTTATTGATCAAACAGTTTATTAATTTGTTCATTAATAATAATAATATATTTTTTAATTATAATAATTGTAATAGGGCATGTTAGTTTTATATATAACTATAAACCTATAGTTTTTAACACTTTATACACAAATTATTTAATAAGTTATCTATAGTTTAGGCTAATTTAAAAATATTGTTAACATATTGATAAAAAGATTATTATGAATGTGTATTTCTAATAAAATGTTAGGATCTTGTTAATTAATGTTAGTATTTTTTTTATAAAAAAAATAAAAATGTATAATAAAGAGTTATCATAATATTATTAACAAACTTATGTCCCAAAAATACAATGTATATCTTGTTAGCGACTCGACTGGAGAGACTTTAGATAGAATTTTTCTCTCATTAAAGTCACAATTTCAAAACTTTGAATATAACAAAAAAGAATTTGCATTCATAAGAACAGAGCAACAGATAAACAGGATTATTAATGAAACAGTCAAACTAGATAACGCAATAATATTATATACGATTGTCGAAACGAAATTGGCCAAATATATATCTTCAAAAAGCGCAGATAATAACATTCCCTGCTTTGGAGTTTTAGGAAACTTAATAATAACATTCTCCAGGCTGCTAAACCAAAAGGCAACTTATACGCCTAGCGCACAACATGTTTTAGACGCTGATTATTATAAAAGAATCGAAGCTATTCAATTTACAATGTCCCATGATGATGGAAAAAAAACAAATGACATCAAACAATCAGACATAGTTTTGCTTGGTGTAAGCAGAACAAGTAAAACACCAACGGCTATTTATTTAGCTAATAGAGGCTTTAAGACCACAAATATACCCCTGGTGTTAAACCAAGAAATACCGGAAGAACTTAAAATGGCAAACAACTCTTTATGCGTTGTTGGGCTTTATGCCGACCCCGAACGACTTTCTGATGTAAGAAGAAACCGAATGGAAATTTTAAAAGATAGAAATCTATCAACTTATACAGACTTGGGGGCAATAAAAGACGAACTAAACGATTCCAAAAAATTATTTAAAAAATACAATTGGCCCACAATAGATGTTACTAGAAAATCTGTAGAAGAAACCGCTGCTTCAATTATAAAAATTTATGAAATTAAAAAAAATAAATGAAAATTATTTTAGCTTCGAAAAGCGGTGTAAGAAAGAAAATTTTAACGAATAATGGTATCGAATGCAAAGTAATACCATCAGGAGTTGATGAAGAACAAACAAAAGATTCTTTGATAGACGCTGGTGCTGACCCTTCTATAATCTCAAAAAATCTTGCTGAACTAAAATCTATTAAAGTCAGTAACAAAAACCCTACAGAACTAGTTTTAGGAGCCGACAGCGTAATTTCTCTTAATAACGAATTAATTAATAAACCAAAATCGCGAGAAGAAGCTTTAAACATAATTTATAAATTAAACAATAAATTACATTATTTAATAAGTTCAGTTTGCATTTCAAAAGGCGGTTCAATGATATGGAACTATACTGAGGCCTCAGAATTAAAAATGAAAAATCTTAGTAATCTAGAAATAAATGATTATTTAAAAAAGATTAAAACAGAGACACTTCTGAATTATGGAGTGTACCAAGTAGAGGCCGAGGGCCTGAATTTGTTTGAAAGTATTAAAGGTGATATAAACTCAATTATGGGCCTGCCAATAAAACAAATAATAGCTTATATTAAGAATTATAAAGACTAATAAAATGAATTTTAAAATTGTAGGTAAACCTATTTCGCATTCACTGTCTCCAACGATTCACAATTATTGGTTTAAGAAATATAGTATTAAGGCTAATTATTCCCATCTAGAAGTTGATGAAAAAGAATTACCCGGCGTTATAGAAGATATGAAAAATAATATTATAAAGGGAATAAATGTTACTCTTCCCTATAAGCAGAAAATTATACCTTTCTTGAATAAAATTATTAATGAAGCGAAAGAAACCAATTCAGTAAATACTGTATATTTAAATGAGGACAATGAAATAGTGGGAGAAAATACAGATGTGTACGGTGTCCAAGCAGCATATTTAAAAAAGATGGTTAGCGAAAATATTAAAAGGCAAAGTGCTTTAGTAATAGGTGCGGGCGGAGTGGCTCCCTCTATAGTTCTAGCATTATTAAAATCAAACATTTCTAAAATTTCTATTACCAATAGAACACATGAGAAATCTCTTTTTGTAAAAAAAAAATTTCCAAGTCTAGAGGTTATAGAGTGGTCAAACATAACCAAACTATCAAATAATTTTGACATTATAATTAATGCTACTAGTCTTGGTTTAAAAAATGAACAGGATTTTGATTTCGAAATAAAAAATTACAAACGATCAATGAAGTTTATAGACACAATATACAACCCACTAGAAACTAATATGGTTAAACATTTTAAGAAAAATGGAATAAAAACTTATAGCGGACTGGAGATGCTAATTTATCAAGCCCAAAAGTCTTTTTATTTATGGACCAAAATAAACCCTGAAATAGATGATGTTCTCGTTAATTTGCTAATGGAAAAATTAAAGTGATTAAAGTGGGAATAACAGGATCTTTAGCTTCGGGAAAATCAACTGTTACAAGATTCATAGCGGATCACAAATATCCAGTTTATAGTGCGGACAAAGAAGTTGCAAAATTATATAAAGATAAAAAATTTATTTTAGAAGTAATGAAACTTTTTAAATTAAATTCAAAAAAAAAAATAAAAAAAAAAGTTAAAGAATTAATTATCTTCAATAAAATCAATTTAAAAAAAATTGAGAAGTTAATTCATCCCATTATTAGAAAAAGAATGATTTCATTCATCAAAAAAAACAAGCAGAAAAAATTATTAATCTTTGAAATTCCACTTTTAATAGAAGGTAAAATGAAGAAATATTTCGATATAACAATTTTTGTTCAATCAAAAAAATCTATTAGATTAAGTAGATATCTTGCAAAAAATAAGGATAAGAAATTATTTAATTTTTTAGATAATAAACAAATTAAACAGAAAATAAAAAGCAAACTATGCGATCATGTTGTTAACAATAATAAATCTTTAAAACTTCTAAAAAATAAAATAAAAGATATAATAAGCGCTTATGCCTGAAATTTTTTTAGACACCGAGACAACGGGTTTATCGCCCGCTAATAATGATAAAATAGTTGAGATAGCCTGTATAGAGACAAATGACTTGATAGCTACTGGAAATGTTTTTCATAAAATTATAAATCCCAAGAGAGATGTTCCAGAAGCAGCTGTAAAAATTCATGGACTTACTTCTGAGTTTTTAAAGAGCAAAGAGTCATTCGATGAAATTGCAGATGAATTTCTTGAATTTGTTAAGAACAAAAAGCTTATTATCCATAATGCAAATTTTGATTTGAACTTCCTCAACCATGAATTAAAAATTTTAAACAAACCTGAAATTAAAAAAGATCAATCTATCGACAGTTTGGAGGTAGCAAGAGGCAAGTTTCCGGGCTCTTCAAATTCTTTGGATGCTTTGTGTAGAAGATTTAATATTGATCTTTCAAGACGAACTAAACACAATGCTCTTTTAGACTGTGAATTATTGAGAGAAGTCTATATTAACTTATTAGATGCAAAAGAACCAAAATTAATTTTTTCTAGTGAAAAGTTAAACTCTAAATTTATTAACAACAATGAGGAAACGAAGGAATATTGTAAAACAATTATAAATTTATCTAATAACGAAATGGAGTTACATAAAACATTCGTTAAAAAAGAAATTAAAAAAAACTTTTTTTAATTTTTTCTTTTTAAATAAAGTTCTTTGAAGTTTACTCTTTCTGCAATTTTTATCTTTTTAAATCCACATTTTTCAAATAAAGAGACAAAAATACTTCTTATTTCAGGATAAATTTCTGTTGGAACTTTAATAAGTATTATTTCTTCTAGCATTTCTTTATTAGAAATATCACCATCAATTTCAATTATAGTTGAATAAGTTATTTTGGTAACAATTTCTTTTTGCTCAATTTCGTTGGATTTCAAAGCAAGCGTTGTCTCAATTTCTATTATTTTTTCTTTAAATTGATTACTTTTTATATCAATACTAATTTTGTATTTAGAAATATTTTTTTCCAGCATGAAAAAAACCTTAGGATTTTGGATGCCAAAATTTAAATCTTTAATATATCGGGCTATAATTTTATAATTCATCATCTCTCTTTTCTTTTTCCTCTATAATTTCTGCCTCAACAATATCTTTCGAATCTTCTTTATTTGAGAAATTTTCTATGTTTTTTTTATTTATCCAAGTTTTGATAATAATTTTTCGTGTGAACGGAATTAAAAGAAAAAAACCAAAAGCATCAGTAAAAAAACCTGGTAAAATTAAAAGAAAAGCAGCGATAGCAATAGATGCGCCAGATATAATTTCATTAACAGGAGTTTTGTTTTGATAAATATTGGACAAGCCACTTCTAATAGTGTTGACACCCTCTATTTTTGCATAATAGATGCCAATTGTGGCGGTTAATAATATTAACAAAACAGTATTTAGTGCTCCAATTTTTTGGCCCACTTCGATCATTAATATTATTTCTATAATAGGAATACCTACTATTATTATTAAAAATGAGTTCATTTGTCTGATACAAAAATATATTAATAATGTATATTTATCAAATAATGAGTAACAATTTCGGATATATAGACATAATTTTGCTTGCAATGATAGCGGGTTTTATCATCTTAAGGTTGAGAAACATTTTAGGTAGAAAAACTGGACATGATAGCAAAATATTTACAGAATTTTCTGCAAAAAATTTTCAAAAACTCAAAGAAGAGATTATAAAAACTGATATAAAAGAAAATGAAACTGAATTAGTAGGACAACAAAAGGAAGACTTTTTAAAAGGGGCTGAAATTGCTTATGAAAATATAATTGTTTCATTTGCCAAAGAAGAAGAAAAAAAGTTAAAAACTTTATTAACCCCAGAAATGTTCATAAGTTTTGAACAGGCATTAGCCCAGAGAAAAAAAGATAACATAAAATCTGAACTAACTTTTATTGGCATTAAAGAATCAAAACTGGAAAAATTTGAAAAAGTAAAAACCAACTTTTTTGCAACTGTAAAAATTGTGTGTGAAATTATATCTGTTAAAAAAAATAAAGAAGGTATCATTGTCGAAGGTAATCCCGATAAAATTAAAATTGTAACGGATTATTGGAAGTTTTCAAAAAACATTTTTAGTAAAAATCCAAACTGGTATTTAGCTGAAATTGTAGGTAAGTGAAAAAAACAAGAAGCATTTCAAGCACAGATGAAAAAGACTGGGAAAAATATATAGATAATCCAAAAGATATATTTGACAAAGATACCGAACATAAAAAAAAAGAAAAAAAAATACGATATAAATTTGATCTACATGGTTTTCCTTTAATTGAAGCAAATCAAAAAGTTAGAGAATTAATAATAGACTGCCATGAAAAAAAGTATGCAGAAATATTGATAATTACTGGAAAAGGCCTTCATTCAAATACTGACAAAGATGTTTTCAAATCTAAAAAATTGAGCAAATTGAGATTTTCAATACCAGAATATATAAATTCTGATATAGATCTAAAAAAAAAAATTATTTCAATAATGTCAGCGACAAATGAAGATGGGGGAGAAGGGGCATTATTAATAAGATTAAAGAGCTTATAAAATAAACTTAGATAAATCTGTATCTTTAACTAAATTTCCTAAATTATTTTGAACGTATTCTTTATTGATTGTTATTGTTTCTCCAGATTTATCGCAAGCATTAAAACTGATGTCATCTAAAACTTTTTCTATTATAGTATGAAGTCTTCTTGCTCCAATATTTTCTACAGAAGAGTTTACTTCTGCTGAGATCTTAGCCAACATATCTATCCCGTCTTCAGTAAAATCAAGATTAACATTTTCTGTTTGTAGTAAAGCTTTGTACTGTTTTATTAAACTATTGTCGGGCTCTTTTAATATTCTTTTAAAATCTTCTTCATTGAGTGCGTTCAACTCAACTCTTATGGGAAGCCTTCCTTGTAGTTCAGGTAGCAAATCCGAAGGTTTTGCCAGTTGAAACGCTCCAGAAGCTATGAATAAAATATGGTCAGTTTTAATTGTACCATGTTTAGTGCTAACAGTGGTTCCTTCTATTAGGGGCAATAAGTCTCTTTGTACACCTTCCCTAGACACATCTCCACCTGTTCGGTCACCTCTTGCTGAGACTTTGTCAATTTCATCCAGAAATACAATTCCATTTTCTTCTGTAAATTTTTTTGCTTCTTGAATTATATTATCTTCTTCAATCATTTTATCTGATTCTTGTGCAACTAAAATATCGTGGGATTCTTTTACATGCATTTTTTTCTTCTTCTTCTTTTTTCCACCTACAGATTTTCCTAAAATATCTCCAATATTAACCATGCCAACATTGGCACCAGGCATCCCAGGTATTTCAAAGCTTTGCATGTTTGATGGGCTATCATCAACCTCGATCTCAATTTCATTTTTATCTAAATCTCCACTTCTAAGTCTTTTTCTAAAACTCTCTCTTGTGGCAATACTTGCTTTGTTACCAACTAATGCATCTAAAACTTTTTCTTCTGCAGCCTGTTGAGCCTTAGCATTTACTTCTTTTCTTTTTTTCTCTCTTTCCATAGCAATAGCTATTTCAATTAAATCTCTTATTATTTGTTCAACATCTCTGCCGACGTATCCTACTTCCGTAAATCTTGTAGCTTCAACTTTTATAAACGGTGCTTGTGCTAATTTTGATAATCTACGAGAAATTTCAGTTTTTCCAACACCAGTTGGTCCTATCATAAGAATATTTTTTGGGAGTACTTCATCTTTCATTTCATCTGATAGAGCTTGCCGTCTCCATCTATTTCTTAAAGCAACGGCAACAGCTTTTTTGGCTGATTTCTGACCTATTACATATCTATCTAATTCTGAAACAATTTCTCTAGGCGAAAGAGCGCTCACGTGAGACTCAGTTTTTTCTTTATTTTTTTTAACTAAATTTAAATTCGTAACTTTTTTTATACCCGTCATTAATATTAAACTTTTTCTATTGTTACATTGTTATTAGTAAAAACACATATTTCAGAAGCAACTTTGATTGATTTTCTAGCTATTTCTTCAGCGCTTGAATCTGTTTCCATTAAAACTTTTGCAGCAGCTAGAGCATAATTTCCTCCAGATCCTATTCCTATAATTCCATCTTCAGGTTCTAAAACATCTCCAGTTCCAGAAATGATATAACTATTTTCTTTATCAGCTACCGCCATCAAAGCTTCTAGTCTTCTTAAGTATTTATCTCCGCGCCAGTCTTTTGCAAGTTCAACAGCTGCCCTAGGTAAGTTGCCAGCGTGTTTTTCAAGCTTAGCTTCTAACCTCTCAAATAATGTTAAAGCATCTGCAGTAGAACCAGCAAAACCCGCTATAACTCCTCTTTTTTCGATCTTACGAACTTTTTTCGCCTTACTTTTTAAAACAGTGTTTCCAAGACTTACCTGGCCGTCTCCTGCAACAACGGTTTCGCCATTTTTTCTAAGTAACACAATTGTAGTACCATGCCATTTTTCAGCTGTATTCATGTTACTATATGTGGAGATTAATTTCAGATCTTCAATAGTGAAATCTGATTTATTGATAAAATGAGTAATTATATATATATCAAATATAAGCATACATTAGATTATGAGTAGAAAAGCGAAAATTAATAGAAAAACCAAAGAAACAAGTATTTCAGTTCAAGTAAATCTGGATGGAAAAGGAAAATATAAAATTAAAACTGGAATTGGTTTTCTTGACCACATGTTAGAGCAACTTTCAAAACACTCATTAATAGATTTAGAAGTCAAGGCTATCGGGGACACCCATATTGACTTGCACCATACAACCGAAGACACAGGCATAGCTATAGGTGAAGCCATTAAAAAAGCAGCAGGCAATAGAAAAGGGATCACGAGATATGCATCTACAGTGATACCAATGGACGAAACGTTAAGTAGAGTTTCAGTCGACGTATCCAATAGACCGTATTTAATTTGGAAAGTAGATTTAAAAGTAGAAAAATTAGGAGAGATGGATACGGAACTTTTTAAGGAATGGTTTCAGGCATTTTCTCAATCTGCAGGAATTACATTACACGTAGAAAATATTTATGGTGAAAATAGTCACCACAAAGTGGAGTCTTGTTACAAAGGTTTAGCTAGATCTCTTAAAGATGCTTTAACTATTGATAAAAGAATTAAGAACTCAATACCATCCACTAAAGGCAAGCTTTAATTATAAATGTTATTAACCGTTGTTGATTATGGAGTTGGCAATCTAAGGTCAATAGCTAAATCTATTGAAAAAGCAAACTCTGATAACAATTTAGATTATTCAGTTAAAGTTAGTTCAGATGTTGCAGATGTAAAAAAATCAGATAAAATAGTCTTACCTGGACAAGGTTCATTCAAGGCTTGTAAAAAAGGTATTGATAATATCAAAGGACTGCAAGAAGAACTGAATGAAAGCGTTTTGATTAAAAAAAAACCAGTTTATGGAATTTGTGCGGGCATGCAATTGTTTGCCACTACTGGATACGAAGAAGAAAAAACACTAGGGTTAAATTGGATACCAGGTGAAGTAATCAAATTAGATTTAAGCACATCCAAATTTAAAATTCCTCATATGGGATGGAACGAGCTAAAAGTAGAAAATGTTTCTAAAGTTTTTACAGATATAAATAACAATAGCCATGCTTATTTCATTCATAGTTATGAATTTATTCCTAATGATAAAAACATGGTATCTATAACTACTGATTATGGAAAAGATGTAATAGCTGCTGTCTCGTTTGAAAACATTTATGGTTCTCAATTTCACCCAGAAAAGAGTCAAAATACTGGAATTAAAATTTTAACCAACTTCTTGAGTTTGTAAATTTAATGAAAATATTCCCAGCAATAGACATTAAAGATAAAAAATGTGTGAGGTTGATCAAAGGAGATTTTGATAATAAAATTGAATATGAAATATCACCAATTGATCAAGCTGGAAAATATAAGGATCATGGTTTTAAAAATTTACACATTGTTGATTTGGATGGTGCTTTAACTGGCAATACAGTTAACCTAGATATTATTCAAGAAATAATAGGAAAATATGATTTAAAGATTGAAGTTGGTGGGGGCGTTCGATCCATAGAAAGTATTAAAAAGTATGTTGATTCAGGTGTGGAAAAGGTAATTTTAGGCAGTGCTGCAATAAAGAATAAAGACTTTCTAAAAGAAGCTTGTGTTAAATTTGAAAATAAAATTGCTTTAGGATTAGATGCCAAATATGGGAATCTTTCTGTTTCAGGCTGGAAAGAAAATTTAAATATCAAAACCTTAGATTTTTTAAAGGAGGTTAATGATTTTGGTGTAAGTAGATTAATCTACACCGATATTAATAAGGACGGAACTAAAGCTAGCCCTAACTATGATGAAACTGATAAAATAGCAAAGATATCAAAATGTCCTGTAATTATTTCAGGAGGTGTTTCTTCAATCAAAGATATTAAAAAAGCAAAAAGGTTAAATAATAAAAATATTGAAGGTATAATAGTTGGTAAAGCTATATATGATGGCGATATAAAACTTGATGAACTTTCAAAGGAGTTAGATGCTTAAAAATAGAATAATACCTTGTTTAGATGTAAAAAATGGAAGAGTTGTTAAGGGTATAAATTTTGTTGATTTAAAAGATGCTGGGGACCCGGTGGAGCAAGCCAGTATTTATGACAAAGGTGGAGCAGATGAAATATGTTTTCTTGATATAACTGCAAGCAATGAAAATAGAAATACAATTATAGATGTAGTCAACAAAACTGCTGAAAAATGCTTTGTTCCGCTTACTGTGGGCGGAGGAATTAGAACTATAAACAATATAAGAGATTTATTGTTAGCAGGAGCAGATAAGGTTTCTATTAATACTGCCGCTGTTAAAGATATTAATTTTGTTAACCAGGCGTCAAAGAAATTTGGAACCCAATGTATAGTAGTGGCTGTAGACGCCAAGAAAGTTTCAGACGGTAGATGGGAAATTTTTACTCATGGTGGTAGAGAAAAAACTGGTATCGATGCAGTAGAGTTTTCTAAAAAAGCAGAGGCCAATGGAGCCGGTGAAATTTTACTTACTTCTATGGATAAAGACGGAACTAAAGCTGGCTATGATTTAGAACTGATAAATAAAATTTCTAAGTCAATTAGTATCCCTGTAATAGCTTCAGGAGGAGCGGGTAATTTAGAGCATTTATATAAAGCAATTCAAACTGGTGGAGCAAGTGCAGTTTTGGCCGCTTCTATTTTTCACTATGGAGAATACACTATTAAAGAAGTTAAAGAGTATTTGAATTCTAAAAATGTATCAGTAAGATTGTAGTATGTTTGAAAATTTAGAATTTCTAATTAAGATTATCAGAGAAAGAAAAAATTCATCTCCCGATACATCATATACAAACAAATTACTAAATGATAAAAAATTAAGCGTATCTAAAGTTAAAGAAGAAATTGGTGAGTTAATTGAAGCAGTAGAAAAAAACTCAAACAAAATACATGAAGCAGCAGATGTTCTTTACCATTTGATGGTTTATCTTGAAGCTAATAATGTCAAGATAGAAGAAGTAATGCTCGAGTTAAAGAAAAGGCAAAAATGAGTTATGATAAGAATAATATATTTGCAAAAATTCTTAGAGGAGAAATTTCTTGCAAGAAAGTTTATGAAAATGATTTCGTGTTAGCTTTTCACGACATTAGCCCTCAGAAAAAAATTCATGTTTTAGTAATTACAAAAGGGCAATATATTGATTTAGATGATTTTAATAATAAAGCATCAGATAAAGAAATAATTGAATTTAACAAAGCAATTACACATGTTTCAAATTTATTAGGAGCACAAAATAAAGGCTATCGAACTTTAACTAATATTGGAAGTGATGGAGGTCAAGAAGTTCCACATTTACATTTTCACATATTTTCAGGAGAAAAAATAGGCAAAATGGTTAGCTAATGATATCGAGAATAAAAAGATATTTTTTAGAAATAAAAGATTTTAATTTAAATAATAAAAATTTAAATATACCAAAAAATTTTCAAATTATTTTAGACAATAAAAAAAATTTTCAAGTTAATAAGTTCTTTTATAAACAAATAGGCATTGATCATTATTGGCGAGATAGATTGCTTTGGTCTGACAAAGAATGGTTAAAATATATTTTGAGTAAAAATCTTGAGACTCATATTTTGAAAAAAGGCGATGATTTTGTTGGATTCTATGAACAAGAATATCATCCAACAACAAACGAAGTAGAATTAATTAATATGGGGGTATTGAAAGAATTTAGAGGTATCAAACTTGGTTCTACTCTTTTAAATCATGCAATTGAGAGTGCCTCAAGAAAAAATCCTTGTAGAATGTGGGTGCATACCTGCAGCCTAGATCACAAATATGCGCTGCAAAATTACAAGTCAAAAGGCTTTGAAATTTTTAGAGAAGAAGAAATAGATTTTGTTGCTTAATTAATTTTAGGAATTTGAAAAGTGTTTTTTTGATAAGTATCATTTTTAGAAATTATTTTTAGTAAAAAATTAATATTATTGTTATATTGATCTGTTATTTCCCATCCTTTTAAATTTAAAGTTTTTTTATCAAATAAAATAATAATTTTGTTTTCAAATTTATAAAGTAATTTTATATTTTTATCAGATTTTTTTAATTCTCCCCGTTCTATAATTTCTAATAATTTGTCTTTATATAAAATATTCAAAAAAGGAGATTTAGAGATAGGATAATAATAAGTTTTGTCGTATCTTTTTTGTGTAATAGCAAGTTTTTTATTATTTATCACAAGCTGTTTTTCTTTGTCATCAAAATAATTACATTTTAATTTCCCCGGAAATTCTAATAAACAACTTCCCGTCTCTTTTCTTTCATTAATTATTTGATCAAATTTAAACTCTAAAGTCTTTAAATTATTTAACTGAGATATAATTTTTGTTTTTTCATTTGCAGAAACAGAAAAAATAAAAATTAAATAAATTACGGAAAAGATTGTTAATTTCTTTAAAAAAAAAATCAAAGAACTTCTCGTTTGCCAACATGATTAGCTTTACTTACTATTCCACGTTCTTCCATCATGTCAACAATTCTTGCCGCTCTATTATATCCAATTTGTAATTTTCTTTGCAAAAAACTTGTTGAAGCCTTTCCTTCAGTTTTAATTAGTTCTAGAGCCTGAGTATACAGTTCGTCACTATCTACATTACTAGACAAACTATCTATTTCGTTAATTTCTATATTTGTAATTTCATCTATGTAGTCAGGCTCCCCTTGTCCTCTTAGTACACTAGTAACTTGCTCAATTTCTTTTTCTGAAACGTAAGGACCGTGTATACGTACAATTCTATTCGCAGAGGACATAAAAAGCATGTCTCCTTTGCCTAAAAGCTGTTCCGCACCTTGTTCACCTAGAATCGTTCTGCTATCTATTTTTGAACTAACTTGAAATGAAACTCTAGTAGGAAAATTTGCTTTAATTGTTCCAGTAATAACATCTACGCTCGGTCTTTGAGTGGCCATAACTATATGTATTCCTGCAGCCCTAGCCATCTGAGACAGTTTTTGTATATAATTTTCTATTTCTTTACCAGCAACAAGCATTAAGTCAGACATTTCATCAACTATAACAACTATATAAGGCATTTTTAATCTATGCCTCTCGTTGTAGCCGTCTATATTTCTTACTCCAACTTTGCTCATCAATTTATACCTACTGTTCATTTCTTTAACCGTCCAGCCTAAGGCTGAAGTGGCTTTCTTAGCATCGGTAATAACTGGTGTTAACAAATGCGGAATACCCTCGTAAGAAGACAGTTCTAACATTTTAGGATCAATTAAAATAAACTTACAAACATCAGGACTCAACTTATAAAGCAAAGAAACTATTAGAGTATTTATACAAACTGATTTACCTGACCCTGTAGTTCCAGCTATTAGTAGGTGTGGCATCGTTGTGAGATCACCAATAATAGGAATTCCAGAAATACTCTTTCCTAATGCTATCGGTAGTTTAATTTCCCTTTTTTGAAATCGTTCATTGGCTATGATTTCTCTAAGAGAAACACCTTCTCTAATATCGTTTGGTATTTCAATCCCAACAGTATTTTTCCCTGGAATAACAGATACTCTAGCCGATGTAGAACTAGTATTTCTCGCAAGGTCATCAGAAAGATTAATAATTTTTGAAACTTTCACTCCTGGGGCGGGCTCGAATTCATACAGGCTTACAACAGGTCCATTATTAATTTTTGTAATTTTACCATCAATACCAAAATCTTTTAAAATTTTTTCCATGAAACTGGAGTCAGGTCGAGAATAATTGACACTAGAAGAATTTGTTTTAGAAGAGACTTTTTCTAACATTTCTATTGAAGGAAGTTTGAAATTTTTCTTAGAAATTTCTTGTCTTGTTATTTCTTTTTTTTCAAATAAAAAAGATTGTTGTGGTTTAGTAACTTCGTTTACTGCATTTTGTTCTACTAATAGATCAACCATATCCCCCAACTTTTTTTCGTTGTTTGTTTTAATTAGTTTAAAAAGAAAAAATATAGATAATTTAATTATTTTTTTTACATTAATTGCTGAGGCTAAAATAAAGAATAAGATTGTAGATAACAAGAAAGCGACATTAAAGTAATAGCTTTTAATTTCTTTAATATTTATAAATATAAAATTATAAATATTTTGACCAAGAAAACCTGAATTTCCATTATCTATTAGCCAAAAAGAATTATTGAAGGTAGCATACAGATAGGTGCATCCAAAAATTAAATATAAACAAACAAATAAAAGTTTTAGAATAATATTTTTTAACGTTTTTTTTATAAGTAAATTGAGACCCCAGGAAGTTAATGTGATTATTAGTAAAAAAGACATTAAGCCAAAACTCTGAAGTAGGAAATCTGAAATTATACTTCCATAAATGCCAAAAAAATTTTGTATAGTGCTATTTTGTTCGCCATACACTAATGATGGATCGTTGGGAGAATAGGTTGTAAATGATATTAATAATGCTAATGATAAAATAATAAACAACAAGCCTATTAATTCAAAAGTTCTTTTTTTTATAAAATTTGTTATAATATCTAAATAATTATTATTCATATGACGAATCACTTAATCTACTTTTTACCACCTTTATGATTCTGATAAAAATTTTTAAAATATGAAAAAACAGAAAATTTGTGTAATAGGAGATGGTTTAACAGGACTAACAACTGCTTTATCCATAAAAACAAGCATTACAGATGTCGATCTTTATTGTGGAGATAGTTCCAAATTTAAAAAAAACGACACAAGAACTACAGCTATATCAAAAAGTAATCATGATTTTATTGTTAATAAAATTGGAATTTCAAATAAAAGATTATTTTGGGAGTGTAATAAGATAAATCTATATTTTGAAAATAAAAATAAGCATTCTAATTTTTTAAATTTTAGCGAAAAAGAAAATTTAATGTATATTTTTGAGAATAAAAAACTAAAAGAACAATTAATTAAAAAAATCAAAAGTAAAAAAATTAAATTATTAAGAAAAAATGTTAGTGAAATAAATATTAAAGAAAATTACATAAAAGCCGGTAGTAAAAAAAAATATGATCTTTATTTGCTTTGTCTAGGTGCCAAATCAAGTTTTTATGAATCATTGACAAGTAGCAGGTCAATAAAAAAAGATTATAGCGAAATCTCTATCACAGCAAACATAAACCATAACTTAAAAATAAACGGTCCAAGTCAATATTTTTTAAAAGAAGGACCATTAGCAATACTTCCATTTAAAAAAAATTACTTCTCATTTGTTTGGAGTGTTAGTAAAAATTTTTATGAGGTAAATAAAGAAAACTTAAAAGAAAAAGTAGTTGAAAAATTAAGTGAGCTATTAAAAAGCAATTTATTTAAAATGTCTAAAATTCAATACTACCCAATACATTTAAATTTACAAAAAAATTACCATAAAAATAATTTTTTAATTTTAGGCGAGGGACTACATTCCATACATCCGATTGCGGGACAAGGTTTTAATCTTGTCTTGAGAGATATTATAGAGCTACGTAAAATTATTAAAAAAAATTTAGATTTAGGATTTTTAATTAAAGATTCATTAGCTCTAGATGATTTTTACAGCGCTAGAAAAGCAGAAAATACAATTTTTTCTTTGGGAGTTGATATGACTAATTCTTTTTTTAAAACAAATTTAATATCGCGATCGATGAAAAGCTTTGCTCTAAAGGAGTTCAATAAATTTGAAAAATTAAAAAAAATTACTAAAATTATTTCTGATAAGGGTTTTTATTAACTTATTGAATAGTTTGAGTTTCAAAATTTTCATTATGAATATAAAATTCTATTATCTCAGACAACGTATTCCATTTTTCGTCAACAGTGACTGTCTCTAGAAGCTTTTGTTTTTCTTCATTCGAAATTGGTGAGATCATTGCCAGAGTATTAATTTTTTGATTTTGACCTAATTTTTCAAATTCTTTCCAATTTAAGAGTAAACCGTTTTTTTTAAAAAATTTTTTTACTTTATTTAAAGAATCGTCCGTCCGGAACTTATTGAGTACTTCATCTTTTTTCTCTATATCAATTTTGAATTTTTCATAATCAACATTAAATTCTCTGTACAATTTTTTAGTATCCACCTCGTCAATAATTTTAAATCTACTTATACCAGCAAGATTAATAACAACTCGGCCATCCTTAGTTTCATTGAAGTCAATAATTTTACCTAAACATCCAACATTATAAACTTGGTTACTTTGCTTTTTAGACTGCACCATGCCCATCAATTTATTATTCTTCATACAGTCTTTTACAAGCTTCAAGTATTTCTCTTCAAAAATATTTAATGGGAGATTAGTTTTTGGAAAGTATATTACTCCGCTTAATGGGAATATAGGAATTTTTTTAGGTAAATCTGATTTCATACTTTCAATTATAATATAAAAATTAATTTAGCAATAGTGACATTTTATTAATATTGGCCTTATTAAAATTAATGTACTATACTCTTTAATTATGCGGGTGTAGCTCAGGGGTAGAGCGTCTCGTTGCCAACGAGAAGGTCGAGGGTTCGAATCCCTTCACCCGCTCCAAAAAAATGTTTAATTTGTTTAAAAAAAAAACTGAAGATAAAAATTATAACGGCTTAAGTTATAGTAAAAACAATAGTTTAATAACTATAGATAAATATACCTATGGACACTCAAACTTAAACATAATTGAATTTGGAAATGGAACAAATTTAAAAGTAGGAAAATTTTGTTCAATTTCACAAGGAGTAAAAATCTTTTTAGACTACGGAGGTCATGACCCAGATTTAATGTCCGTTTATCCGTTTCAACACTTATATAATGACAAATTTGATGGAAAAAAATCTATCAAAGAAAATGAGGATACTAGAACATTGGGTGGAGCCAAAAATAAAGGCGATGTAATAATCGGAAATGATGTTTGGATCGGACTCGATGCTTTAATTATGAACGGAGTCAAAGTAGGAGATGGATCAATAATTGGAGCAAACTCAGTAGTAACAAAAGATGTTAAACCATATGAATTAGTAGCAGGGAATCCTGCGAAACACATAAGATTGCGATTTGAAGATGAAATTATAAAATTATTAAGCTTGCTGCAGTGGTGGAATTTAGAGGAAAATATTATTAAATTAATAATAGATAATCTGAGAGAAAAACCAAAAGTTGATGTTTTAAAGAAATTAATCAGCAAGTATAAATGAGTGATTTACATAAAAAAAAATGTGTTCCATGTAAAGGAGAAGTACCACCTTACGATATTGATGAAATACACAAGTATTTAAAAAAAGTTGACGGTTGGGATGTTAAAAGTGATGAAAAAAAAATCTTTTACTTAGAAAAAAAATTTCTATTTAAAGATTTTAAGGCAAGCCAAAAATTTATTAATGTAATTAGTGAATTAGCTGAAGTTGAGGGTCATCATCCCGACATATCATTTGGATGGGGGTATGCTACTATTAAAATATTTACACATGCAATTAAAGGTTTGGCCGAAAGTGATTTTATTCTTGCTTCTAAAATAGATCGAATTTAATGATTAAAGTGTCTAGAGCCGGTGAAAATCATCTTTATTTTTGCTTTGTTGGCAGCGGAAATAACCTCTTGGTCCTTAATTGATCCACCAGGCTGCACAATTATCTTTACTCCAGCTGATATAAGTTTTTTAACGCCATCAGGAAATGGGAAAAAGGCATCAGAGGCAGCTATAGAATTTTTAAGTTTCTTGGGCTGAAATTTTCTTGCTTTTGAAGAGGCAATTTTACAACTATCCAAACGACTAGGCTGGCCAGCACCAATACCTATACTTGATAGTTTATTTGTTATTACAATCGCATTAGATTTTACATATTTACACAAATTAAAAGCAAATCTAATTTCTGTTAACTCTTTTTTTGAAGGCTTGTTTTTAGTAACAAACTTTAATTTTTTATTATCAAATATTGAATTATCTTTTTCTTGCAAAAGAAACGAGCCATTAAAAGATTTCAATGTTGTATTATTTTTTTGCTTAAATTTTGAAATATCTATAATTCTTAAATTTTTCTTTTTCTTAAGAATTGCGAGAGCACTGGGCTTAAATCCTTTTGCTAATATTACTTCTAAAAAATTTTGGTTAATAATTTTGGCTAGTTTATCGTCAATAGTATAGTTGCACGCAATAACACCGCCAAACGCGCTAATAGGATCACACATGAGTGCATTAGTAAATGATAGCAAAGCGGATTTATTTGAAGATACACCGCAGGGGTTAGCATGCTTAATAATTACTGTTGAGGGAATCTTGTTAAGTGAGTAAAGCAAATCTAGTCCAGAATAGATATCGTTATAATTATTATAACTCAATTCCTTGCCGTGCAATTGTTTCAAATTGCTTTCTGTGTCATTAAAATCATTTATATATATAGAGCTTTTTTGATGTGGATTTTCTCCATATCTTAAATTATTTAGTTTTTTTCCATAGATTGTTTTTCTTTCTGGAAATTTTATCTTCAATTTATTGTTAAACCACTCTGCTATCATTGAATCATAATAAGCAGTTAGTCCGAAAGCTTTAGCAGACATATGTTGTCTAAAATCTAGGCTTGTCCTGCCATTATGCTTTTCTAATTCATTAATTAAATCAGGGTAATCATTTTTATTTGTTATTATTAAAACATTTTTAAAATTTTTTGCAGCTGAACGAACTAAAGTTGGCCCACCTATGTCAATATTCTCAATAATATCTTGGGACCGCTTAGAGTTTAATACAACTTTTTGAAATGGGTAAAAATTAACTATTATTAAATCTATTGATGGAAATTTGTTTAAACGCATTTCTTGACGGTGTTTTTTATTGGATCTATCGTGGAGTATTCCGGCATGAATTTTTGGGTGCAAAGTTTTTACTCTTCCATCTAACATTTCTTTAAAACCAGTATATGTCGACACCTCTTTGCAGTCGTACCCTAAATTTTTAATAATTTTATAAGTCCCGCCCGAGCTTATAATGTTCACATTATTTTTTTTTAAGATTTTTAAAACAGGAGTTAAATTAGTTTTGTCCGATAAAGATATTAAGACGTTTTTAACATTTTGTAGCATTTTTTATATATTTTTCTTAATTTCCCAGTTTATTGTTTTGTTTTCATTTTTTATATTACCAGAAATAGTAATACAAAAATTATTAACTATTTGATTTCTCCCCATAAATATACTTTTTTCTAATGATAAATTTTCACTTTTTGAGACGAATATTAAAGAGAAATTTTTATTAATTTGGATTAAAATTGAATTCCCCCCGATAGTTTGCACAGCAGAAATGCCAGGGTATAGATGAAATCTTATGTTGTAATATGATTTTTCAACATTTTCCTTAATTTTAATTAATGTGTCTTGACCTATAATACTATCGTCTTTTTTGTTTATTTTTAAAGATCTTTTAAAATGATAACCAAATCTAGTTTCATACGCATTATGTTTTGCTGAAAAATTAATAAATAAATCATTTTCTTCTCTCTGAATTTCGCTAATTCCAAAAGTATCTTTTATAGAGATGCCGAAAGCTTTATTAATAAATTTATTTTTTTCAAACTTAACTACTGAACTGTCGTTGAGCGTTAAGGTCGACTGTGCAGAAGTGAGCCTACTAATTAATTCTGCTCTTTTTGAAATTTGTTTTCCATAACCGCAGTTTGTAATTATCTTTTCATTATTATAAAAAAATTCTATGGATAAAGGACCTGATTGATATGTCTCAGAATAGTCTTTTTTCGGTGGCGTGCCTACATCCATATATATTAAAATTTTTTTATTTTTAATTATCTCCAAGCCAGCAACACAATTGTGTTTTTTCTTTTTTTTATATTTTAGATTATTTATAAATAAAAAAAATTCATTCATTTTATTTTCAGTAGCGCCATTGAAAAGAGGATTGATGCCGGAAACTGTTTTGAAAGCAAAAAGACAGTTAATATTTTTTTCCAAAATATCATCTAAATAATCAGGTATATATTCCTGCGCGTCTTTACAACATTCTTTAATCAAAATTAAATATTTAGCTGAAATAATTAAATCATTAATATTCCTATTTTTAGGAAATCCATTTGCATCGTAGTAATCTTCAATTAATTTTTCTAATTCTCTCATTCCCATTTCTAAATTTTCATTGTATTCTTTAAAAACAAGACCCGATAATAAAACGGCAGAAATAATTTCTAATTTTTTAATTTTATTATTTTCAAATCTTATATTTTTTTTTAGATGATTTATTTGCATTATTATTGACTGTAAAAATAATTCTCTAAAAACCTTATTGGTATTTTTTAAAATAATATCTGCGTTAAGTATCCAAGAAACAATTCTCTGGCTAATGTTTTCATTATCCCATATTTTCGTTGTGTATTTGTTGTTTTTAACAATCCAGTCTTTTATTATTTTTTGAATAACAGTGACATCATTTTTTCGATCTATTAAGCTTAGCCATAAAAAACTGTTAACAGCTAAATTTTTTTTATTATTAATTTTATCCCAAAAAAAATTTGTATAATTAGCAATTTTAAATGAAAAATTTTTGTAATTAATAAAAGTAGATAAAAGTAATGGATTTGGAAAAAAATAAAATTGATTAGGAATTTCTGATTTTAAAGATTTATTATAAAAGTTTGTAGTAAAATAAAGTTTTTTAAAATATTTTATTAATTCTATTTTGATAGCTAAAAAGTAGAAATACTTACTTTTTAAGTTAAACATTTGTTAGCTTGTTCTTAGCAGTTCTATGTTTTTTTTTAAGTTGCCACTATTTTCTTTAAAAATTGTAGACCCAGAAACCAATATATTTGCTCCTGCTTCTTTTGCTAATTTGCAGTTATCAAAATTTATTCCACCATCAATTTCAATATCAATATTTAATTTTTTTTCATTAATTATTTTTTTTATATCTTTTAATTTCCCCAAAACCTCTGGCATAAATTTTTGTCCTCCAAATCCTGGCTCAACACTCATTATCAAGATCAAATCAATTTTTTCATAATGATTTTTTAATAGTTCAATACTAGAATTAGGTTTTAAGGAAACACCAACTTTTTTTCCATGATCTTTTATAGATTGTATAGTTTTACCCATGTCACTAGTTGCCTCCGGGTGAAAAGTTATTATATCAGAACCTGCCTCGGCAAAATCTTTAATAAAATTGTCTACTGGAGAAATCATTAAATGAACGTCAAATATTTTTTTAGTCAAGGGTCTTAGTTTTTTTATTACCTCTGGGCCAATTGTAATATTTGGAACAAAGTGTCCGTCCATTACATCTATATGGATATAATCTGCACCAGATCGCTCTAAAGAAATTACCTCCTCTCCTAATTTACTAAAATTAGCAGATAAAATAGAAGGCGATATTTTTATTGAAGAAGTCATCTATATATTTATATTTTAATCTTTAAACTTGTCAAAAAAAAAATTGTTAATAAAAAAGCTGATAAAGTTGTTTTGAAAAATCACTTTCTAATGGAAAAGCCAACATTCCCCACACATCATAACCTAATAAATAAGGCATTGCATAAAATCTAAATAAATAAAAAAACCAAGCAACATAAAGAGCAACAAAAGGACCAAACAAAAAACTAGGAGTAATAAATTTAAACAATCTAATTACAGGATTGGTGTATTTTACAAAAACTCTCATAAAGAAAAAAGTCGAATCTTCTCTTTGAAAAATATTCATAAAAGCTCGACCTATTAAGGTCCACATAATCATTCCCAAAATATAGTCTAAAACAATTATCCAAGTTGCCATAATTTAAGATATCATTATTTGAACAAAAAAAAAGGGGCGAATAAATCGCCCCTCTAATTTTTATTTTAGATTCTTAGTGTTGTTTTCCAAGAATTGTTTTACCACTCGGAATTCTAGTCTCGTCGACCATTCTCTGAGTAGCTGCGTCTGGTTCTGGCGTCATTAAACTAACAACAACCATAACTACTAAACAAACCGGAGCTCCAATCATTCCAAATCTTAAATGATCAATACCCAACCACGGTTCATGCGCAACACCCCAAATAGCAACAGAGAATTTAGGATAAACATACAGTAAGTATATTAATCCAGAAGTTATTCCTGTCAATATTCCGGCGATTGCACCTTGTCTAGTTGCTCTCTTCCACCACACTCCAAGTACTAGTGGGAAGAATAAGCCTGACATTGCAAAGTCAAATGCCCAAGCTACTGAACCTAAGATACTTGTAAGCCTAAATGAGGCTATGTAAGCACCTGCGGCACCGATTACTACTAGAAGCACACGCGCAACAATTAGTCGCTTTCTCGTATCTGCTTTTGGATTTACTATTTTGTAGTAAATATCATGTGATAAAGCATTAGAGATTGCTAAAACTAATCCATCCGCAGTCGACATAGCAGCGGCCATACCTCCAGCAAACACAAGTCCTGAGATTACGAACGGTAGTCCCGCTACTTCTGGTGTAGCTAATACTACAACGTCACCTCTCATAAACCATTCGTTTAACTGAAGTATACCATCACCATTAAAGTCCGCGATGAACACTTGTTTAACTTCTGACCATCTCTGCACCCATTCTATAGCTTGAACATCGGTAATAGACTTACCAATAATCCCTGTAGCTAAGTTTGGATCCATTAATTGAAGTTTAGACAAAGTTGCTAACATTGGCGCTGACGAATAAAGTAAGAAGATAAAAAATAGCGACCATGCTACTGATTTTCTTGCTGACTTAACAGAAGGAGTTGTAAAGTATCTCATAAGAATATGAGGTAACGATGCAGTTCCAACCATCATACAAATCGCTAACGATAGGTATTTCCATACAGCCATTCCACCTGCAGGTACTGCAGAGTGAGGTCCAGAGATATATTTCAATCCTCCTGGTACTCCTGCTGCTTTCATATCTGCGGCACTGTTTTTAACTAGTCCAAATTGTGACTCAAGTTCAGCAAGTCTTGCTACTTCATCACCTAACATCAAGTGTGGAAATATTCCATATCCACCTCTATTACTAATCCAGAAAACTGGAAGTAAGTAAGCGACGATTAACACGATGTACTGAGCAACCTGTGTCCATGTTACGGCTCTCATTCCACCTAACATTGAACAGACTAAGATACTAAGTAAACCAACCCAAACACCTAGTTCGAATGGAATACCTAATGCTCTTGAAGCAATTGTTCCCGTAGCATTAATTTGAGCTGTCACATAAGTAAATGAAGCTATAAAAAGCACGAACACTGAACAAGCTCTTACGAAATTGCCCCCGTATCGTGTTCCTATAAAATCAGGCACTGTATAGCAACCAAATTTCCTTAAGTACGGAGCTAATAAAGTTGCAACAAGCACATAACCACCTGTCCAACCAACTAAGAAAGCCATATAAGTATAACCACCAAAGTAAACTCCTCCTGCTAATGCAACGAATGATGCACCTGACATCCAGTCAGCTGCAGTGGCCATTCCGTTAAATACGGTTGGCACTTGTCTTCCAGCAACATAATAAGCATCTACTTGGACTGTTCTTGATAAATAACCGATTAAAGCATAAATCAGAACTGTAAAAGCAACAAACATTACTCCAATGTTTTTTGCTGATACTCCCGCTTGTTCTGCAATGGCCATAATCAATATAAATACTGCAAAACCTCCCGTGTAGAGACCGTATATTTTTGGAAGATTATTTATAAATCCACCTTTAAACATCAGCTATCCTCCTTTTCTCCATAACCAAACTCTTCATCAATCTTCTCTTGTTTGTTGGATGTCCAAAATAGCATGATAACAAATGCAAGAAGTGATCCTTGAGCAGTCATGTAGTATGCTAGTGGGTAACCAAGAAATGAATAAGCGTTTAGTTGTGTACCAAACATAAATATAACTAATGAGAAGAAGAACCATAGAACTAATGTTATAAACATATGTCCTTTTGTCTTCGCCCAATATGCGTCTTTATTTGACATTTTTTCCCCTTTTTTTACTATTTACGTGATTCGTATACTCTTGTTCTAGGATCATACCCATCTATACGTTAAATAAAAGTTAAAAATCTTATATGGAGGTGTTAGAAAGGTAGAGAAATAAAGGTTAATTTTAAAATACAACGTGAAATTGAATATAAAAACAATTATTGAAGTAATAAAAGAGGTGGGTCGTTATGTGCTTCCTATTAAAAAAATCAAAGAAAGATTTATTGTTATTAATTCAACTGAACAGCTAAGAACATTCATTCAAGAGAGATCAGCTCATGTTACCCAAACTACTTTGTTCGGCTATATAAAAACAAGAATAGGTTCTAGATATGCTTTGCTGTTTGATGATAAAGAATTTTCTAATTCTATTGAGATTGCCAAATGGAATATTTATATTGTGGCTTTAGCCGACTGCACATTTTATACCTTGTCTTATCTTCATTATAAAAAAAAAATTGATAAAATTGACCCAACCAAATTGTACGTTGAAATTTTAGACTCAGAAAAGCCTAATGGATTACCAGAAAAAAACTACAACAATGCAAAATTGATTTTTGAAAATAGACTTAAACAAATTAATTTAGAAAGCTATTACAACAAAGAACCTTTTTTATTAAGTAGTAAGGCTTTATACGAATGGGCTCCAATAGCTGATAATTTAAAAATACTAGATAAAGAAATTGTACTAAATTCTATTAAACTTAAGTGGAATTTAGTTGAGAATGAATTTAAAAACTTGGTATCAAAAGTTGAAAAAAATTAATTTGTATTTTGTCTATTGTTTATTAAAGCATCTACAACCGAAGGGTCCGCAAGAGTTGACGTGTCTCCTAATTGTTCAAATTCATTAGCCGCTATTTTTCTTAAAATTCTTCTCATTATTTTTCCCGATCTTGTTTTAGGTAGTCCTGGCGTAAATTGAATCACATCAGGTGTAGCTATAGGTCCTATTTGTTTTCTAACCCAAAGTTTTAGTTCTCTTTCTAAGTCTCCAGAAGGATTCTCTCCAACTTTTAAAGTGACATAGCAAAATAGCCCACTTCCTTTAATGTCATGTGGATATCCAACAACTGCAGCTTCGGCAACTTTTTTGTGCGCTACAAAAGCACTTTCAATTTCAGCTGTACCTAAGTTGTGACCTGAAACTATTATAACATCATCGACTCTACCAGTTATCCAATAATAACCATCTTTGTCTCTTCTGCATCCATCTCCTGTAAAGTATTTACCATCAAATTGAGAAAAATAAGTTTCTATAAATCTTTTGTGATTTCCATAAACAGTTCTCATTTGTCCAGGCCATGAACCAACTAGACACAATTTTCCCTTACATTCTCCTTTTAAAACTTTTCCCGTTTCGTCTACTATTTCAGGTTTAATACCATAAAAAGGTTTTGTTGCTGAACCGGGCTTGAGGTCAGTGGCCCCAGGTTGTGGTGATATTAAAATTCCTCCTGTTTCTGTTTGCCACCAAGTGTCTACTATTGGACATCTTGAATCTCCTACTGTTTTATAATACCACATCCAAGCCTCAGGATTGATTGGTTCACCAACTGTACCTAAAAGTTTTAGAGATTTTCTGCTAGTTGATTTTACAGGTATATCTCCTTCCCTCATTAATGCTCTTATAGCTGTTGGTGCAGTATAAAAAATATTTACTTTATATTTGTCAATAATTTGCCACCATCTCGAACTGTCAGGATAATTTGGTGTTCCCTCATACATGACAGAGGTTGCTCCGTTAGCTAAAGGACCATAAATAATGTAGCTATGCCCGGTTACCCAACCTATGTCCGCCGTGCACCAGAAAATATCCTTACTTTTATAATCAAAAACATATTGGTGTGTCATTGAAGCATAAACCATGTAACCACCTGTGGTATGCAAAACACCTTTTGGTTTTCCTGTAGAGCCCGATGTGTAAAGAATAAATAGTGGATCCTCTGCACTCATTTCTTCAGGATCACATTTTGTAGAAGCTTTTGATACAATACTTTCATAAGAAACATCTCTATGGCCATGCCAATTTATAGGGTTACCCGTGTGTTTTACTACTACACATTTTTTAACATTTGGACATTGTTCTAATGCTTCGTCTGCAATTTTTTTAAGTGGAACAATTTTTCCACCACGCACACCTTCGTCAGCAGTGATTAAATAATTAGAGTCGCAATCATTTATTCTCGTAGCAATAGAGTCTGGAGAAAATCCACCAAAAATAATTGAGTGTACGGCACCTATTCTCGCACATGCCAACATCACATATGCAAGCTCAGGAATCATTGTAAGATAAATTGTTACTTTGTCTCCCTTTTGAATTCCTAAACTTTTTAGACCATTTGCAACCTTACAAACGTTTTTATGAAGTTCTTTGTATGTAATTTTTTTTGAATTTGAAGGATCATCCCCTACCCAAATAATAGCAGTTTTATTTCCATTCTTCTTTAAATGTCTATCAATGCAGTTAGCCGAAGCATTTAAAGTTCCATCATAAAACCATTTTATTTTGACTTCTTCTTTGCTGTATTTGATATCTTTAATTTTTTTATAAGGCTTTATCCAAGTTATCCTTTTACCTTCTTTTCTCCAGAAATCTTCATTTTTCTTAATTGAAGCGCTGTATTTTTTTTGATAACTATTTTTATTTACATATGCATTCTTAGCCCATTCTTTAGAGACCTTTATTATTAGGTTGCCATCATCATCTTTTGAAAAAGACGGAACATTTGTTTTAACTTTTTTTAATTTTTTAATATTTTTAGTTTCCTTTATAGGATCTTTTTTTAGTGATTTTTTTCTAGATTTTTTTCTAGATTTTTTTATTTTTCTAGTTTTCTTTATTTTTCTAGATTTTTTTATTTTTCTAGTTTTCTTTATTTTTCTAGTTTTTTTTATTTTTCTAGAATTTTTTTTATTTTTTCTACTTCTTCTTCCCACTTTTCTTCCTTTTATTATTGTTTCCAAAGACCTTACTAATCTTATTTATTATTTTCCAGCTTTTTTGATCGATAGGCATGACCGATAATCTACTTTGTTTAATAAGTGGTAAATGGCTAAGACTCTTAGTTTTTTTAATAATTTCTAGACTCACGGGATTCTTTAATAATTGCTTAAACTTGATTTGAACAGCTACAAATCTACCATTTTTATCAGTTACATCGATAAACGCTGTTTTTATTATCACAACTATTCCAACAATCTCTTTACCTATATTTGAGTGATAAAAAAAACAAAGATCACCTTTTTTCATTTTTTTTAAATTATTAGCTGCTTGATAATTTCTGACACCGTCCCAAGCAGCTCCTTTCTCCCCAGCTTTTTTTTGCTGTTCTATCGACCAAACGTCGGGCTCTGATTTCATTAACCAGTATTGCATCTAATTGTTTCTCCAATGTTTACTTATCTTTTTGAACATAACACTTTCATTTTCCTTGGTTTTTTACAAACACGTACCATACAAAGTACCATACAATCTTAAATCTCGTTGTGGTTACTGGCTAATATTAATTATTCTCTACCTTATTACAAATATAATCCTCAATGTAATCGATAGTTATTCACTACAACCAAATCAAAGAGCAGATACTAGCTTTGTTCTTTTAATTAGGGGTCTCATTGGGTTTTGCTTTTTTGGTAGGATTAAAAAGGGCGACCAAGGTTCTCACAGTTTAACTTCTTTATATCTTGCTTTACTTCTTTGTCAGAGACATTCAGACGAGTTAAAAACGAAATGAAAAAAATTATAAAAAAAAATAATGAAAAATATTTCAAAAATGAAGGGCGGTAGAGATGAGCTATGCTTAATTACTTGGGCCTACGCACCCTTCACTTCAAGTACTATTGATGTAATTACAATATAATGGTTC
>Ga0307986_10000032_pt1 | contig 86002 bp, 85 predicted proteins | sample EllFjometageno82_FD_203170 | JGI IMG/M metagenome (GOLD analysis project Ga0307986, IMG submission 203170) | Marine microbial communities from Ellis Fjord, Antarctic Ocean - #82 | ecosystem: Environmental > Aquatic > Marine > Unclassified | place: Southern Ocean | collected 2014-10-09 | reverse complement strand
ATCGCTGTACCTTTTTGGGCTGGATCTCAAATGTCAAATGCTAAGCTAGGAATGGCTCACGCAGAAACATTAAAGTAGTATTTAGATATAAATAATTATAACTGAAGCGGACTTAACAGTCCGCTTTGGTTTTTTTTTAGAAAATTTTTTTATGCCAAAAAACCATAATCCACATAAACCCAAAAACTCAATCGAATCTGCAAAACTAGATATTTCAGATGAAATGATTGCTGAAAGGCGTGGTGGTTCGGGCTCAATGCCAAAAGACATGCCAAAATGGATGGCATTGACTATTACAAAAATTGATTTAGCAAATAAATGGGTTGGTAATGTGGTTTGTTGGATAGTAATACCTTTAACTTTTACTATGGTCTACGAGGTTTTAGCAAGAAAGCTTTTTAATGCCCCAACAATGTGGGCATATGATATGAGTAGATTTTTCTATGGTGCTTTATTTATGCTTGGTGCTGGTTACGCTTTGTCAAAAGGTGTTCATATAAGAGCAGACTTTTTGTATAGAAATTTTAAGACTAGAAATCAAGGTAGAATAGATTTTTGGTTATATCTTGTATTCTACTTTCCTGGATTAACTGTATTTTTATACATGTCGTCAATTTTTTTACAAGAATCTATAATGAGAGGTGAAAAGGGAATGGACACAGCATGGATGCCCTATATGTGGCCAATTAAATCATGCTTATGGCTTGGAATAGTTTTTTTACTTGTTCAAGGAATTTCAGAGTTATTAAAAAGTTACTGGGCCGCTACTAAAGGCAAATGGCCAGGAGAAGTAGAGTAATGTTAGCAGAATTTATAAACCCAGCTTTTTTAGGATTTATACTTATTGGTGTAATGCTTTTTTCTATCTTTATTGGGTTTCCAATTTCGTTTACATTAATTTTTTTAGGATTTGTTTTTGGGTATTTAGGTTTTGGTAAATTAGTTTTTTATTTAATGACCTTGCAATTCTCGATGGTTATGACTGAGCAAACACTTGCTGCTGTACCACTCTTTGTTTTTATGGGAATAATGATGGAGCAAGCTGGATTAATGGAAAGATTATTTTCAGCATTTCAGCTAATGTTAGCTAAAGTAAGAGGCTCTTTGTATTATGCGGTACTTTTTGTTTCGGTTATTTTTGCAGCTGCCACAGGAATTGTTGGAGCTTCTGTTACTATACTTGGAATTATGGCTGCAAAATCTATGAATAAGTCAGGTTATAATGTTAGATTAGCTGCAGGAACAATTACAGCAGGCGGTACCTTAGGTATTTTAATACCACCAAGCATTATGCTTGTTGTGATGGGCCCTATAATGGAAATTCCAGTTACTGATTTATTTGCAGCTGCAATTATTCCGGGAATATTACTAGCAACGCTATATGCAGCTTATACAACAATTAGATGTTGGATTGATCCTAGTTTAGGCCCAGTTTTGCCCCCAGAATTAAGAGCCTCAAGCATGAAGGAGGTTTGGATTGAGTTCTTCCTAGGTTTAGTTCCACCTGCTGCATTAGTATTTGCTGCATTAGGGAGCATTCTTTTTGGCTTTGCAACACCAACAGAAGCAGCTGGATGTGGAGCTATGGGATCTTTACTTTTAGCTTTAGCGTATAGAAAATTAACATTTGGAAAATTGCAAGAAGCCCTTATTAAAACTTTAGAAATTTCTGCTTTAATAATGGTTTTAGTTGCAGCATCAAACTTTTTTGGAGCTGTATTTTCACGATTAGGAACACCAATGCTACTTACTGAATTTTTACTTGGCTTAGAAATGAACAGATATTTGATTTTGGCAATGATAATGGCTATGATTTTTCTTTTAGGTTGGCCGTTAGAATGGGTGCCAATTGTAATGATTATAGTGCCAATTATATTGCCTTTAGTTGAGGCTTTAGGATTTAATTTAACTTGGTTTGCAATATTAGTTGCTGTTAATTTGCAAACTGCTTGGCTCTCACCTCCGGTAGCTCTATCTGCGTACTTTTTAAAAGGAGTTGTTCCTGAGTGGGATTTAAAAGATATTTACCATGGAATGATGCAGTTTATGGTTATTCAGGTTATTGGTTTAGTTTTAATAATTATTTTCCCTCAAATTGCCTTATGGCTTCCAGCCTATCTATATGGACAGTAAAAAAAATTAGTTTATTATCTTAATCGTGAGTATGAATAAAATTAGTGAAAAAATTATAAACTGGGAATTAGTTTCAGTTAATCCAAATTCAAAAAATTGGGATTATAAAGATCTATTTTGTTTTTGGGGTGTTAATGTTCAAAGTATAATTGGTTTTTCTTTAATAGCATCTTTATATACCATTTATAGCTTGAACTTCTTTGTGGTTTTCTTTGGAACTGTTTTGGGATCTTTTTTAGTTTATTTTTTTTCAAACTTAATAGGAAAACCTTCTCAAAAATATGGACTTCCCTTTGCTACTTTACTGAGAACTTCCTTGGGTTTTAATGGTGCTAAATACTTTGGTTTTTTAAGAAGTCTGGTTGGAATATTTATGTTTGGTATACAAACATATTTTTTATCAAAAGCACTAAGTTATTTAATAAGAATTTTATTTTTTACAATCGATAATACAATTTTGGATCAAGATATCTTTTTGATATTTTTATTAGGTTTAAATGCTATTGATTGGTTGGCATTAATTCTATCTATAGTAGTTCAGATTTATTTTTTTAGTAAAGGAATGAATTATAATAAAAAGATTATTAATATTTCAGCTATTACTGTTTATTCAGGAATGGTATTTTTTTTTATTATAGTTTTATTAGCTGATGTGAAATTGACAACTAATGCTTTTACAGAAATATTAAATTTTGACAATTTTTTAATTTACAACAATATAATAGCTTTATTAACTGTTGCAGGAACTATTTTTGCTTATTTTTCCATTGTTATAATAAGTTTTGGTGATTTTTCTCGTTACGTTAAAAATGAACAACAACTAAAGATTGGCAATTTAAGTTTATTAATAAATTTGTTAATCTTTTCTTTCTTTGCGGTTTTTATTGTTGCTGGTTCAGATATATTTTTAAGTCAACAATTTGAAGATATTGAGAGAATATATACCAATCCAACAGATATAATTGGTAAATTTGATAATTTGCAAATAACAATAATGGCATTATTTTTTATTATTATTGCCTCAGCCTCAACAAATTTAATTGCAAATTTTATACCCTCACAATATTCTTTAATCAACTTTCTTCCCAATAAGTTAAATTTAAAAAGAGTTAGTTTTACCATTGGTTTTTTCGCTTTTTTGATAGGTATACTTTGGACAACTTTATTAAGTCAAATAGGTATTCTTTCTTTTTTAGATACATTTAGTTCTTTTTTTGGCCCTATAACTGGAATTATGATTGTTAATTATTATCTTGTTGATCATTCAACAATTGAAATAAAAGACATACATAAATTTTCGGAGGATAGTTCATTTTACTATTCAAAAGGCTGGAATATTAAAGCTGTTTATTCGATTATAATTGGGTTCGTTTTTTCATCATCAACTATTTGGAATTATAATTTAATGTTTTTACAATCCTCAGCGTGGTTGATAGGAGCTTTTGTATCTTCATTTTTATATTACCTTTTAGCAAAAGAATAATATGAAAGCTTTAGTTTACACTGGAACACAAGAATTAGTTTATAGAGATGAAAAAAATCCTTTAGAAGTTAGTGGAGAAAGTATATTAAAAGTTCATGCGTCAGGAATTTGTGGTTCAGATATGCACGCTTATCATGGTAAAGATGATAGACGTATACCACCATTAATTCTAGGTCATGAAGTTAGTGGTGAAGTTCAAAATGGAAGATTTAAAGGCAAAAATGTTGTTTTAAACCCTTTAATTACTTGTGGAAAATGTGATTATTGTAAAAAAGGTCGAGAACACTTATGTCCTACCAGAATAATTCTAGGCATGAATAGACCTATAGAAAGACAGGGAGTATTTGCTGAATTTGTAGCAACACCAGATCAAAATATTTATGAAATACCAAGTGGATTAGACAAAAATGAAGCACCAGTTGCTGAACCAACTGCCGTATCTTTACATGCTGTTTTAATAGGTGAAGAGTCTTTAAAAAAACCATTATCAGAATGCAAAACTCTAGTTCAGGGAGGAGGTGCAATAGGATTATTATGTGGTTTAATACTATCTAAAATTAAAGGTAATAATAATATTGTTTTATCTGATCCAAATAAATTGAGATTAAACGAATGTGCAAAATATCTGGATGCTAAATTTGTTGCACCAGATGATAAGGAAATCAAAAGCAATAGTTTTGATATTATTTTTGATACTGTTGGTCTCGAGGTTTCAAGACAACAATCAATTGATGTTGTTAAACCGGGTGGTTCAATCATTCATATAGGATTAACTCAGTCAGCAGGACCTTTTAATTTTAGAAAAATGACCCTACAAGAAATTACAGTCATAGGTACTTATTGTTATACAAACAAAGATTTTGAGCAAACTCTCAATATTTTATCTAATAAGGATATAGGTCCACTTAATTGGATTGAATTTAGAGATTTAAAGAATGGTGGGAACGCTTTTAAAGAAATTCATGAAGGAACCTGTGTGGCCCCTAAAATTATCTTACTACCATAGAAATTAAAGTTATTTGAGCTTCATTGATTTTGGCCCGACTTAATTTGAGCTCTTTGGACACAACAGGTGCAAAGATCATAATTGACCAGTAAATTAATAGAAAAAAAACTGAAATTGTCCTCATAATTATTAAATACATATGAAAAATGATTTTTGGATGTTTAAATTTTGTCAAAATAATGTATTAACATTACTTTTAAATCTCAATTTATGACTCAATTAATAAGTTTTATTTTTATATTATTAGTTTTTAGTAACACAGGCTTTGCAAATGAAGTTAAGGTTTTTGACTTTACGAAGTCAGAACTTTCTGATCTAGAGGTCAGAAAAGTAAGAGGAGCAGATAACAAGACTATCTATACAGTAGGATCCAATGATAATGGTAATTTTTTAAAGGCAGTAGCTGATAATGCTGCTTCAGGACTAGGCAAAGAAGTTAAAATTGATCTAAATAAAACACCATTCATAAATATTACTTGGAAAGTAGAGAATAATTTATCTGGTATCAAAGAAAATACCAAAAAAGGACATGATTTTGCAGCCCGAGTATTTGTAATTAAAAAAGTGGGTGCAACACCATTTTCAAATAGAGCAATTAACTACGTATTTTCAAGTAATAATGAGGTTGGATTTAATTCACCCAGCCCCTATACAAAAAAATCTGTAGATTATGTTTTGGCAAGTACGAGAGACAATTTAAATGAATGGATTACGGTTAAAGCAAATGTAAAAGATGATTTTAAAAAGTTTCATGATATTGAAGTTAATGAGCTCGATGGGCTAGCAATCATGTCAGATACTGATAATTCAAAAATGAAGGCTGTCACTTACTATCAAAATATTTTTTTTTCTGCTGAATAATTAATTATTTGATATAATTTTTTTATGCATGAGAATTTTTTTCACAAGTTAAAAGTTTATTATGAGGATACAGACTCTGGTGGAGTGGTTTATTATGCCAATTATTTAAAATATTTAGAAAGAGCCAGAACAGAATCTTTGTTTTGTATTGGATTTAGTAACAAAAAAATTCAAAATCAATTTAATTCTTTAATTGTTGTGAAATCTTGCAATATTGAATACAAAAAACCTGCTCATTTAGAAGATGAGTTAACAATAAGGTCTTTTGTTAAATCAATAACCAAAACATCTTTTTTTATGAATCAAATAATTTCAAAGGATGAAAATGTAATTGTTGAAGCCCAAGTTCATTTAGTTTTTGTTAACATGGAAGGAAAACCAGTGAAAATTCCAGAAGATATTTACTCAAAATTCAAACCTTATTTTTGTGATACCATTAAAACTTAGCAAGCTTTTTTGCATCACCAAATAATCTGTTTAACATTTTAAGATTAATAATTTTAGTATTTACATTTCTTGGGCTCGGATGATAACAGGGTATCAATATCCGATTATCTGGTAAAATATATTTTTTACCATGTTTAAATTTAAACTTGATGTCAATTTCATAATTTTTTTTATAATTTTTTATACAATTGTCAAAAGCAACTTTACCAAGCGTAACAATGACCTTTAATTGTCTTAAGTTTTGTAGCTCTTCATTAAAATAGTTAGAACAATTTATAAGCTCTTTATTTAATGGTTTATCATTAGGAGGGACACATTTTAATATATTCGTTATATATGTTGAATTTAATTTTAAGTTATCATTTAAACTTTTTGAATAGTTTTGATTTGAAATCTTTGTTTTAAATAAACTTTGAAAAAGAAAATCTCCTGATTTATCACCAGTAAATGCTCTTCCAGTTCTTGTTCCACCATGAGCCGCTGGTGCTAAACCTAAGATCATTAACTTAGCTTTTAATTCACCAAAACCTGCAACTGGCTTTCCCCAATAGTCTTCATTTACGTTCTGTTTTCTTTTATTAGTTTTTATTTTCTTGATAAAATTAACTAATCTCGGGCACTTTTGGCATTTAATTATTGTTTTATTAAGTTTTTTAATTTTAATATTCATTAATGAAACTATTTAATATTTTTCTTCTTATTTTTATAACCTTAACAGGATCAATTAAAGCTGAAATAAATACAAATTTAATAAAAGAACTTAAAAATGGTAACAAGTTAATCTTTATTAGACATGCTTATGCACCAGGTGGAGGGGATCCAGAAAATTTTAATATTAATGATTGTACTACTCAAAGAAATTTAAGTGAAAGTGGCAAAATACAAGCAAAAAAAATAGGAGACTTTTTTATAAACAATCAAATACCATTTGATGAAGTTTATTCTAGTGAATGGTGCAGATGTAAAGATACAGCGTTGATTGCCTTTAAAAAACTCAAAATTAAAATTTTTTTAAATTCTTTTTTTAGTCATAAATTTTCAAAAAATAAAAAAAAACAAATAAAAAACTTAAAGAAATTTGTTTTAAACTCAAAGGATTCTAAAAATATTATTTTTGTAACCCATTATGTGGTAATTTCAGAAGTTTTGAGTTATGCACCAGGATCAGGAGAGATAATAATATCTGACAAACAGTTTAATAAGATTGATAGTATTGAGATAAATTACTAAAGTAATCTTATGTCTTCAAAAAAAGCAATGAAACAAGCTCAAAAACAAGCATTTGCTAAGCACAGAAGTAATATTACAAATTCAAGGTTTGGCTCAAAAATTAAAAATTTTACAAATAAAAAAATAAAAAAAAATAAAAAAAATTAGCTTTCCTTTTCAAATTTTTCTATTCTTTTACAAGTCGAAAGTAAATCAATTCCTTCTTCATTGTTAATTACTGTTTTAATCTTAATTAAATGACTATCAACATCAAACACTAATTGAGTAAAAAATTGTGGATAACCTAATTTTTCAGTCAATATTTTATCATTATCTTTATAAATAAGTCTTTCTATTTTATTTTGTTTTTTAACAGACAGGTCAGTAATTTTATATTTTTTATAAGTTTTTTCATTGAAAACATAATTTCTTGTCATCATTGATTTATCTAAATCTAAAATGTATTCATTTTTAAGAAAAACATCTTTTTTATTATCGCATGCACTTAAAATAATTATTTCAGCAATTGATTTAATAGGCAAAACCAAAATAAAGACTATTATAAAAATATTTAGCAAGTTATCTTTCTTCATTTTTGTCTATATAAAAAAGTGCAATTAAAAAAATAATTGTCCATAAGAATATTGACATTGTTTTAATAAATGTTGTTTCAGCTCCCCAAACATCCAAAAAAAGAGCACCAATTATCACTCCAATTATATAAGTGATCGTTAATATTGTTAATTTATTCATTAAAACTATTTTTCTTTAACAAGTTTTTTTTAAAAAGAGATATACCATTTTTGATCTTATATTGATAAGATTCCTTAAAACTTTCTAGTTGCCATCCAGTCAATCTTTTTTTTATTGTTTCAATATTAGTTCTTTTCCATTCATCACTTGTTTCGTCAAGTTTCCAATTTCTTTTTTCATCATTATCTCTGCCACAGCCATAACAATAGCCTGTTTTAGGATCTGTTCTGCATATGCTTATACAGGGAGAAATAATCATAATTTATTTCATTAATTATAGAGGTATTTTAATAAAATTTACAATATTTGTCGTTGGACAAATAAATTCAATAATATATAAAATGCTTTAATTTGTGGGGCGATGGCGGAATTGGTAGACGCGTTGGTCTTAGGAACCAATATTTTCGGATGTGAAGGTTCGAGTCCTTTTCGCCCTACCATTAATTAATATTATGAAAGTAACTGTAGTAAATAAAAAAGGCCTAAATAAAGACATTAAAGTTTTCATTGATAAGAAGACTATGAATTCTTATATGGATAAAAAATATGAAGAAATCAAAAATACAGTTAATTTAAAAGGTTTCAGACCAGGCAAAGTACCTAAAGAAGTTTTAAAAAGACAATTTGGAAAAGCAGTTTTTAGCGAAGTACTAGATAAAGTTTTAAAAGACACATCAACAAAAGCATTAGAGGAAAACAAGATTAAACCTGCGGGACAGCCAAAACTTGATCTTAAGACTTATGGTGAGGATAAAGATTTAGAATATGTATTGTCATTGACTGAACTTCCTAAGGTAGAGATAAAATCACTAAAAGATATTAAATTTGATCAATATAATGTTAAAATTGACGCCTCTGAAGCCGATAAGAGAATAAAGGAAATAGCAAAAAATCAGCCAAACTTTAAAGAAGCAACATCCGACACTAAAGCAAGTGTGGGAGATTTGGTTGTTCTAGATTACAATGCAACCGTTGATGACAAACCATTTAAAGGCGGTGAGGGTAAAAATATACAATTAACATTAGGAAAAGATTTATTTTTAAAAGGTTTTGATAAACAATTGATTGGTGTTAAAAAAAATGACGAAAAAGTAGTTGATGCCACTTTACCAGAAAATTTTACTGAAAAAGATTTATCTAATAAAGAATCTAAATTTACCTGTAAAATAATTTCAGTAAAAAAACCAGAAGATGTAAAGATTGATGATAATTTTGCAAAAAATTTAGGTGCCAAAGATTTAGATGATTTAAAAAAGTTAGTATCTAATCAAATTAATGATGAATACAAAAATTCTCTAGATCAATTATCTAAAAAACAAATTTTAAAAGAAATAGAAAAATTCAAAGTTGATGAAATACCTGAAAATTTAATTGAAGAAGAGATTAAAATTTTATCTCAAGGTATGTCGGATGAAGATTCTAAAAAAAGCAGAAAAGATTTTGAAGAAGTTGCTAAAAAAAGAATAAAAACTGGTTTAATTCTAAATGAGGTTGGTGAACAAAATCAAATAAAAGTTACTGAACAGGAGCTTCAAGCTGAAATTCAAAAACAATTAAGAATGATGCCTGGACAAGAAAAAATGGTAATGGATTTTTATCAAAAAAATCCATCTGCACTTGCAAGTTTAAGAGGTACTGTTTATGAGGATAAGATAATTAACTCTATCAAGGAAAAAGCTAAACCTAATAAAAAAGAAATTTCTAAAGATGAGGCAGAAAAAATTTTAAAAACCTCTCAAAAACAAGATAATGATATAAATTCTGAAGAAAAAAAACAGACTAAATTACCTCTAAAACCTAAATCATCACCAAAACAAACTACCAAAACATCTTCAAGGACTAAGCCCTCATCAAAAAAAGTTAGCAAAAAGTAACCTGAAGTTATATAAATAACTCGAATCAAACTTTATGAGTAAACTTTCAGAACAAATGAGTAATTTAGTGCCGATGGTAGTAGAGCAATCTAGCAAAGGTGAAAGAGCCTATGATATTTATTCTAGACTATTGAAAGAAAGAATAATTTTCTTAACTGGACAAATTGATGATAATGTTGCTTCATTAATTACAGCACAACTTTTATTTTTAGAAGCAGAAGATCCAAAAAAAGAAATTTATTTATACATTAATAGTCCAGGTGGTTTAGTAACTGCAGGACTTGGAATCTATGACACAATGCAGTATATCAAGCCAGAAATTTCCACATTGTGTATGGGGCAAGCTGCCTCCATGGGATCATTTTTACTTGCAGCGGGAGGTAAGGGTAAAAGATTTTCCTTACCAAACTCAAGGATAATGGTTCATCAACCTTCTGCAGGGTTTCAAGGTCAAGCTACAGATATAGAGATACATGCTAAAGAAGTGCTTTCGTTAAAAAAAAGATTAAACGAGATATACTCCAAACATACAGGTAAAAGTGTGGATGAAATTAAGATTGCTCTTGAAAGAGACAATTTCATGACCGCGGAAGTAGCAAAATCTTTTGGCTTAATCGACGAAGTAGTGGAAAAAAGATCTTAAGATACCATATATTGAACTCTGTTAATTTGAAACTTGAAATCAATGACTCTCTTATAATAAAGTAACTAAAATGATTCGTTTTAAAAATTATGAACACTAATAATAAAAATATTCTTTATTGCTCATTCTGTGGCAAAAGTCAGCATGAAGTGAGAAAATTAATTGCAGGTCCAACGGTATTTATTTGTGATGAATGTGTTGAACTATGTATGGATATAATTAAGGAAGAAAATAAAGACACTTTAGTAAAGCATCAAGACGGTCTTCCTGCACCAAAAGAAATTTGCACTGTATTAGATGATTATGTAATTGGCCAAGCTCATGCTAAAAAAGTTTTATCTGTTGCGGTTCACAATCATTATAAAAGATTAAATTATGAAAACAAAACAAGTAAAAATGTTGAGTTAGCAAAATCCAATATACTTTTGGTTGGACCAACAGGTTGTGGGAAAACATTATTAGCTCAAACTCTTGCAAGAATTTTGGATGTTCCTTTTACCATGGCTGATGCTACAACATTAACTGAAGCTGGATATGTAGGTGAAGATGTTGAGAATATAATTCTGAAATTACTTCAAGCTGCTGATTATAATGTTGAAAAAGCTCAAAGAGGGATTGTTTATATTGATGAGGTAGATAAAATTAGTAGAAAGTCAGAGAACCCGTCTATTACAAGGGATGTATCGGGTGAAGGTGTTCAGCAAGCTTTATTAAAAATTATGGAAGGTACAGTTGCCAGTGTTCCTCCTCAAGGTGGAAGAAAACATCCTCAACAAGAATTTTTACAAGTAGATACAACAAATATTTTATTTATTTGTGGTGGTGCTTTTGCAGGTTTAGATAAGATAATCTCTCAAAGAGACAAAGGTACGTCTATAGGATTTGGTGCAGATGTAAAAAATACTCATGATAAAAAAACAGGTGAATGGATGAAAATTTTAGAACCTGAGGATTTATTAAAATATGGCTTGATACCAGAGTTCATAGGTAGGCTGCCAATGATAGCAACATTAGAAGATTTAGATGAAAAATCTTTAATTAAAATTTTACAAGAACCTAAAAATTCCTTAACGAAACAATATCAAGAATTATTTAAACTTGATGGTGCAAAATTAACTTTTAAAGATAACGCGCTAAAAGAAATAGCACATAAAGCTATCAATAAAAAAACAGGTGCTAGAGGTTTAAGATCTATTTTAGAAAATATTTTATTAAAAACTATGTATGATTTACCAAGTCAAGAAAACATAGACGAAGTTATAGTTGATGCTTCAGCAGTAAAGGGTCAGACTCAACCTATCATAGTTCATTCTAAAAATGATAGTAAATCCAAAAATAGCAAAACTTCAGCGGCTTAATACCCATAATAACTTATAAAAAGCTATTGCAATATTAAATATAATATCCATATTCATCTCATGGATGTTAAAATTTTACTGCCCTTATTGCCATTAAGAGACATTGTTGTCTTTCCAAGTATGGTTATCCCTTTATTTGTTGGAAGAGATAAATCAATTTCTGCATTAAATGAGGTTATGAAAAAGGATAAAAAAATTATTCTGGTAACACAAAAAAATTCTGAAATAGACGATCCAAAAAAAACTGACATTTTTATGCACGGATGTGAAGGTAATATCTTACAATTACTAAAGCTACCAGACGGAACTGTTAAAGTTTTAGTCGAAGGTGTTAAAAGAGTAAAAATCCTTGAATTTAAAGATAACGATAAATTTATCACTTGTGAATACACAGCTAATAATGATGTGGTTAATAAGGATGAAGATCTATATCCTTTAGCAGCAACTGCTATTAGAAGGCTAGAAAAACTAACTTCAATAAACAAAAAAGTTTCTACCGAAACTATTAATACTATTAAACAATTAAAAGAACCTTCTCAGATTGCTGACAATATAGCATCACACTTAACAGCTACAATTTCTGAAAAACAACAAATATTTGAAACAATTGATGTTAAGAAAAGATTAAATGCCATTGTCAAAATAATGGAAAATGAAACTAGCATAATAGGTGTTGAAAAAAGAATTAGAGGTAGAGTTAAAACTCAAATGGAGAAGACTCAAAGAGAATATTATTTGAATGAGCAGCTTAAAGCTATTCAGAAAGAACTAGGAGAAATTGAAGATGGTAAGGATGAAAACTCAGGCCTCAATAAATCAATTTTAAAAGCTAAAATGCCTAAAGACGTTGAAAAGAAGTGTCTACAAGAATTAAAGAAATTAAAAAATATGAGCCCAATGTCCGCAGAGGCCACGGTTGTAAGAAACTACCTTGATTGGATGATAGATTTGCCATGGTCTAAAAAAAGTGAAGTTGCAATAGATCTAACAAAAGCATTAGATATTCTTGATAAAGATCACTTTGGGTTAGAAAAAGTTAAAGAAAGAATTATTGAGTTTTTAGCAGTTCAAAAAAGAATGGATAAAATCAAAGGTCCTATCCTATGTTTAGTTGGTCCACCAGGTGTTGGAAAAACATCTTTAGGCAAATCAATTGCTAGAGCTACCAATAGAGAATTTGTAAGAATGTCTGTCGGGGGTATGAGGGACGAGGCAGAAATTAGAGGTCATAGAAGAACATATATTGGTTCTTTACCAGGAAAAATTATTCAAATGATGAAAAAAGCAGGAAAAAAAAATCCATTAATTTTATTAGATGAAATAGATAAGATAGGCAATGATTACCGAGGAGACCCTTCTTCAGCGTTATTAGAAGCACTAGATCCTGAGCAAAACGCTACTTTTAATGATCACTATTTAGAAGTGGATTATGATTTATCAGATGTAATGTTTGTAACTACAGCCAACACTTTAAATATACTTCCTCCATTACTTGATAGAATGGAAGTAATAAGACTTGCTGGATATACTGAAGATGAAAAGATTAGTATTGCTAATAAATATCTATTACCAAAACAGGTCAAAGAAAACGGTGTTAAAGAAAATGAAATGAAACTTGGAAAAGATATTATAAAAGAAGTAATTAGAAGTTACACTAAAGAGTCTGGTGTTAGAAATTTAGAGAGAGAAATTTCTAAACTTGCCAGAAAGGTTGTAAAAAAAGTTGTATCTGGTGAGCAAGAAGAAGTTTCAATAGATAATAAAAATCTTTCAGATTTTTTAGGTGTAGCAAAATATAAATTTGGTGAACTCGAGGCTGATCATAAAGTGGGTATTGTTACAGGTTTAGCGTGGACAGAGTATGGTGGGGAAATTTTAAAGATTGAAACTGTTACAATGCCTGGAAAAGGTAGGATGCAAATTACAGGAAAATTAGGTGATGTAATGCAGGAGTCAGTTAAGGCAGCAAAATCTTTTGTTAGATCAAAATGTTTAGAGTATGGAATTATTCCACCATTATTTGAAAGAAAAGATTTTCATATTCATGTACCCGAGGGTGCTACTCCAAAAGATGGCCCATCTGCAGGTATTGGAATGGTGACCTCTATTGTTTCATCATTAACTAATATTCCAGTAAGAAGAGAAGTTGCAATGACAGGTGAAGTAACAATTACAGGTCAAGTTTTGCCAATTGGTGGATTAAAAGAAAAACTATTAGCAGCGCACAGAGCTGGAATAAAAGAAGTTATAATTCCTAAAGAAAATGAAAAAGATCTCGTCGATATGCCAAAGAAAATTCTTGATGATATTAAAATTACACCTGTAGAGTATGCAGATCAAGTTTTAAGAATAGCGTTAACTAAAGAGTTAAAAAGAACAGAATGGGTTGAGGTAGATTTAAGTAAAAAAGATGACAAATCTCAAGCTAGTATTCAGTAGATAATACCCAACAATATAATGAAAAAAGTATTAAGAAAATTTTTTCCTAATTCTTTTTTACAATTTTACAGAAAATACTTAAAGAAATTTCATGGTAATGAGTTACTAGATAAGAAAATGTTAAAATACATTAATTATAAAAATGGATTTTACATTGAAATGGGTGCTCATGATGGATTGATAAATTCAAACACTTACTATTTTGAAAAAGAATTAAATTGGAAAGGAATTTTAGTCGAACCTTCTAATTTTTTTTATGATTTGAAGAATAATAGATCAAAAAAAAATATATTTTATAAAACTCTATGTATTCCATTTAATTTTAAGAAAAAGATTTCTTTAGAGGAAGTTGGTCCGTACTCCATGGCTAGAGAACTTATATCTGATAAATTTCTAAAACGGCAAAAATTAAAAATAAAATCTATTAAAAACAATTATTTAAAAAAAAAACCTTCTTTTCCAGTTTTAAAAACTTTAAATGAATTACTTAAAAAATCAAAAGCACCCAAGTTAATAGATTTTTTTTCCCTGGATGTCGAAGGTAGTGAATTAAGTGTTTTAAGAGGAGTCAATTTTAATGAATTTAATTTTAAATATCTATTAATTGAAATAACTGATGTTGATAAAGGTAAGTATGTTAGAAAAATTTCTAACTTTTTGAAAAAAAAAAATTATGTTTTAAAAGCTAATTTTACCAGTTATGATTACTTGTTTATGTTTACAAAATAAACATTAATAAATAATAAGTATTGATATTAACTAATAGTAATTAATCTTTTAGATATTAGTTTGACTTTTAGAGTATGCAGATCAAGTTTTAAGAATAGCGTTAACTAAAGAGTTAAAAAGAACAGAATGGGTTGAGGTAGATTTAAGTAAAAAAGATGACAAATCTCAAGCTAGTATTCAATAATAACTAATTTACTTTATTAAACTGTTGATGTAATAAGAAGCCTTATTTTGTGGGTGGTTAGCTCAGTTGGTAGAGCATCTCGTTTACACCGAGGGGGTCAAAGGTTCGAGTCCTTTACTACCCACCAAAATATCTTAAGTGGGGGTGTAGCTCAGTTGGTTAGAGCGATCGCCTGTCACGCGATAGGTCGAGGGTTCGAGTCCCTTCACTCCCGCCACTTAAAGCCCATTAAAATAATTCATATAAACAAAAAATTTATTATTTATTTGTGTATATTTACCGAAATGTGACCTAACTACACTTCATCGTGGAATAAAAACTGATATAGATCTTTACATGTTTCCTGAATTTTTAAAAGATTATTTACCGATTATACTTTTTTTAATAATTGCACTATGTCTAAGTGGAGCGTTTGTAATTGTTAATTTCATGCTTTCTCCAAAAAATCCTGACCCAGAAAAATTGTCAGCATATGAATGTGGATTTGAACCATTTGAAGATTCTCGTATGGAGTTTGATGTAAGATTTTACCTGGTAGCAATCCTCTTTATAATTTTTGATTTAGAGATAGCTTTCCTTTTTCCTTGGGCAATCTCTTTAGGTAATATTGGTTTATTAGGATTTGTATCAATGATGATTTTTTTGTTCATATTAACGATCGGATTTATTTATGAATGGAAAAAAGGTGCATTAGATTGGGAATAGAAAAAATTCATGAATAATAAATTAGATCAAATACCTGAAGAATTTAAAAAACTTTCAGAAGAATTCAGTAAGAATGGTTTCATTACAACATCTTTAAATAATTTGATTAATTGGTCTAGAGCAGGTTCTTTACATTGGATGACTTTTGGATTGGCATGTTGTGCGGTTGAAATGATGCAAACAGCGATGCCTAGATATGACTTAGAAAGATTTGGTGCAGCACCAAGAGGTTCACCACGACAATCTGATGTTATGATTGTAGCCGGAACTTTAACAAACAAAATGGCACCAGCGTTACGAAAAGTTTATGATCAAATGCCAGAACCAAGGTACGTAATATCTATGGGTAGTTGTGCAAATGGTGGAGGTTATTATCATTATTCTTACTCTGTTGTTAGGGGTTGTGACCGAATAGTGCCAGTTGATATTTATGTTCCTGGTTGTCCACCTTCAGCTGAAGCTTTGTTGTATGGAATTCTTCAATTGCAAAAAAAAATTAGAAACAAAGGTTCATTAAATAGATAATTATGAATAATTTAATAGATCTTGAAAAAAAAATTAATTCTGAACTAACAACTAAGATTAATAAATCTGAAATTAAATATAATCAACTATATGTAGAGATAGATAGAGAAGATTTAATAGACGTAACTCTTTTTTTAAAAACTGACAAAGATACAAAATTTAGACAATTAATAGATATTACTGCCGTAGATTACCCAGAGCAGAGTCAGAGATTTAAAATGGTTTATTTATTTTTAAGCCTTGAGTTTAATCAAAGAATGATTTTGAGCTATTTAGTAAATGAGAATGAGGTCATCAACTCATTGACATCAATTTTTCCAGCTGCAAATTGGATGGAAAGAGAAGTTTTTGATATGTATGGCGTAAGTTTTAAAGATCATCCAGATCTTAGAAGAATTTTAACTGATTATGGATTTGAAGGTCATCCATTAAGAAAAGATTTTCCATTAACTGGACACTATGAAGTTAGATATAGCGAAGATGAAAAAAAAGTTATTAACGAACCTGTTAAGTTAGAACAAAATTATAGAAATTTTGATTATGAAAGTCCATGGGAAGGGACTAAATACATTAACGAGCAATCAGAAAATAATGACAAAAAAGATTAAAAATCTAAGTCTAAATTTTGGCCCACAACATCCTGCGGCGCACGGTGTTTTAAGGCTAATTTTAGAGCTAGATGGAGAAGTGGTGGAAAAAGCAGACCCACATATTGGTCTGCTTCATCGTGGTACAGAAAAATTAATTGAAAACAAAACTTACATGCAAGCAGTACCTTATTTTGATCGTCTAGATTATGTTGCGCCAATGAACCAAGAACATGCTTTTGCTCTTGCAATAGAAAAAATTTTAAAAATAGAAGTACCTATTAGAGCACAGTATATAAGGGTTGTTTTTTGTGAGATTGGTAGAATATTAAGTCATATTTTAAACGTAACTACACAAGCTCTTGATGTAGGTGCATTAACACCATCTTTATGGGGATTTGAAGAACGTGAAACATTAATGACTTTTTACGAAAGAGCATCTGGATCAAGGTTACATGCAAATTATTTTAGAGCTGGTGGTGTGCATCAAGATTTACCAGCTGGTCTAGAAGAAGATATTGGAAAGTTTTGTGAAACTTTTCCAAAGATTATTAATGATTTAGAAAGTCTATTAACTGATAATAGGATTTTTAAACAAAGAAATGTTGATATAGGAATTGTAACTAAAGAAGATGCATTAGATTACTCATTTACAGGAGTGATGATCAGAGGTTCGGGTGTACCATGGGACTTAAGAAAGTCTCAACCTTATGAGTGTTATGATCAATTAGATTTCAAAATTCCTGTTGGTAAGAATGGAGATTGCTATGATCGTTATCTTTGTAGAATTGAAGAAATGAAGGAAAGTGTTTCAATTATTAAACAGTGTTTAAATAAAATGGAAAAGGGACCAATAAAATCACAAGATGGAAAAATAAGCCCTCCTCCAAAAAAAGAAATTAAACAATCAATGGAAGCATTAATTCACCATTTTAAATTATTCACAGAAGGTTATCGTGTACCAAAAGATGAAACTTATACAGCAGTAGAGGCTCCAAAAGGGGAATTTGGTGTTTATTTGATTTCCGATGGATCAAGCAAACCTTACAAATGTAAAATTAGAGCACCTGGTTTTTCACATTTACAATCAATGGATTACTTAATTAAAGGACACATGTTAGCAGATGTTCCTGCAGTTTTAGGATCTTTAGATATAGTCTTTGGAGAGGTTGATAGATGAGTTTAAGAAGACCTGCAAAAAATCAACCTGAAAATTTTGAATTTAATTCTTCTGCTTTAGAAGTAGCAAATACAATTATTTCTAAGTACCCTAAGGGTAAGCAACAAAGTGCTGTAATGGCCTTACTTTATATCGCTCAAAAACAAAATGATAACTGGATACCCTTAGCTGCAATGAAATATATTGGAAAATTTTTAGATATGCCTTACATAAAAGTTTATGAAGTAGCTACATTTTATTCAATGTATAATTTATCCCCTGTAGGGAAGTATTTTGTTCAAGTTTGTACAACGACCCCATGTATGATTAGAGGTGCTTATAAATTAGTTGAAGCTTGCAAAGAAAAGATTTCTGAAAATGAGTCAGAATTATCAAACAACAAAAATTGTTCCTGGATGGAAGTTGAATGTTTAGGAGCATGTGTTAATGCACCCATGATGCAAATTAATAATGATTATTATGAAGACCTTAGTAAAGAAAAAACATTGGAAATTTTAGATAAGATTTTAAAAGGAGAAACACCTAAACCAGGATCATACAGGGGACGTGTTAACAACGAACCTGAGAATATTAGAAAAACACTCATGGATTTAAAAAATGCTTAAAGATCAAGATAGAATTTTTCAAAATTTATATAATGATAAAGGCTCAGATGTAGTCTCATCACAACAAAGAGGTGACTGGGTTAATACAAAAGAAATAATTGAAAAAGGTAGAGAGTGGATAATTGAAGAAATGAAAACTTCACAACTTAGAGGCAGAGGTGGAGCTGGATTTCCAACTGGATTAAAATGGTCTTTTGCCCCTAAGGAAGTTGGATCAAGACCACACTATTTAGTTATTAATGGGGATGAGTCAGAGCCAGGTACCTGCAAAGATAGAGACATTCTAAGATTCGAGCCTCATAAGTTAGTTGAAGGATGTTTGATTGCATCGTACGCGGTTCAAGCACATACCTGTTATATTTATATTAGAGGTGAATATTTTATTGATGGTCAAAAACTTCAAGCTGCAATCGATGAGGCTTATGAAAAAAAATTAATAGGTAAAAATGCTGCTGGAACTGGGTGGGATTTAGATATTTATATTCATTATGGAGCGGGTGCTTACATTTGTGGTGAAGAAACAGCATTACTTGAAAGTATAGAAGGTAAAAAGGGTCAGCCAAGATTAAAACCACCTTTTCCAGCTTTGATTGGACTTTATGGTTGTCCAACAATAGTAAATAATGTTGAAACAATTGCTGTGGTGCCAACAATTCTTAGAAGAGGTGGTAAATGGTTTGCATCTTTGGGCAGAGAAAAAAATACTGGAACTAAAATTTTCTGTATTTCTGGCAATGTAAATAATCCATGTAATGTTGAAGAAGAAATGAGTATTCCTTTAAAAGAATTAATTGAAAAACATGCGGGTGGTGTTGTGGGAGGTTGGGATAATTTACAAGCTGTAATTCCAGGTGGGTCATCAATGCCATTAGTACCTAAAGATAAATGTGAAACATTGACTATGGATTTTGATTCTTTAATAGCAGAAAAAAGTGGACTAGGAACAGCCGGTATAGTTGTGATTAATAAAGATCAAGATATTATTAAATGTATGGCAAGAATTGCAAGATTTTATAAACATGAAAGCTGTGGACAATGCACACCATGTAGAGAAGGTTCTGGTTGGATGTGGAGAATGTTAGAGCGAATGGCAAAAGGAGAAGCATCTAGAGATGAAATTGATATGCTAGGAGATGTTACAAATCAAATAGCTGGTCATACTATTTGTGCCTTTGGAGAAGGTTCTTCATGGCCAGTCCAAGGATTGCTTAGACATTTTTCAAGTGAAATTAAAAAAAGAAATAAATTTGATCCAATTGTTAAAGAAAAAAAAGATATACCTTATTTAGTTGATCAACACTTATTGGATAAAAATGCTTAAATTAAAAGTAAATGATATTGATGTAGAAGTTGAAGAAGGTTTAACAGTTCTTCAAGCTTGTGAAAAAGTTGGAGTTGAAATTCCAAGATTTTGCTACCACGAAAAACTATCAATTGCTGGCAATTGCAGAATGTGTTTAGTTGAAATGGAAAAATCTCCAAAACCTATTGCTTCTTGTGCTATGCCTGCTGCAGAAGGAATGAATATTAAAACAAATACAGTATTTGTAGAAAAAGCTAGAAAAGGTGTAATGGAATTCTTACTAGCAAATCATCCTTTGGATTGCCCGGTTTGTGATCAAGGTGGTGAATGTGATCTTCAAGATCAGTCAATGTTTTATGGAGTTGATAAATCACGTTTTAAAGAAAACAAAAGGTCAGTTCCAGAAAAAAATATGGGACCTTTAATTAAAACACAAATGACAAGATGTATTCACTGCACTAGATGTGTTAGGTTTGCAACAGAAATTGCAGGAGTTCCAGAAATTGGAGTGATTGGTAGAGGTGAGGATATGCAGATAACTACATACCTGGAGCAATCTGTACAGTCAGAATTATCAGGTAATGTTATTGACCTTTGTCCAGTTGGAGCTCTTACATCTAAACCATATGTTTTTGAAGCAAGACCATGGGAACTTAAAAAAACAGAGTCTATCGATGTTATGGATGCCTTAGGTTCAAATATTAGGGTTGATACTTATGGCTGGGAAGTAAAAAGAATATTGCCAATAATTAATGAAGATATTAATGAGGAATGGATATCAGATAAGACCAGATATGCTTGTGATGGTCTTTCAAATCAAAGATTAGATACTCCTTTTATTAAATATAATGGCAAATTTGAGCAAGCTAGTTGGAAAGAAGTTTTTAAGATTATTAAGTCAAAATTTGAAAATACAAATAGAAATAAAATCTCAGGTTTTGTTGGAGATCTAAGTAATATGGAAGCAAGTTATATTTTTAAAGAGTTTTTTGAGCGTACATTAAATTCAAATAATTATGAAAGCAGATCATCAAATTATTATGTAGATAGAAGTAAAAGAGAAAATTATTTATTCAACTCTAGTATTAATGGAATTGAACAGTCCGATTTGATATTTTTAGTTGGTTCAAATACAAGATATGAGGCAACAATCTTAAATGCTAGAATAAGAAAATCCTTTGTTAACAATAATACGAAGATAATATCGCTAAATGATGTGGGTGATTTAACTTATCCTTACGAGCATCTGGATGGGGAAACAAAAACTTTAGTTGAAATATTTGAAGGTAAAAACGATATTTCAAAAAAAATTTTGAATTCTAAAAAACCATTAATAATTTTAGGTGAATCTTTTTTTAAAACACAGTCTGCAAATTTTATATTTAATTTAATTAAAAAATATTTAAATGATAATAATAAAATTTCAAATGAATGGAATTCCATGAATTCACTTTCAGTAGACGCCTCCACAGTTGGAAGTTTAGATTTAAATATTATTAATGATAAAAATAATCTATTCGATGAGTTGAATAATCACCAATTTGATATCGTTTATCTTTTAGGGCAAGATAGTCTGAGTTTTACAAAAAAAAATGAATTTGTAATTTATCAAGGAAGCCACGGAGACAAAGGCGCTGAAATAGCTGATATAATTTTACCTAGCGCTGCTTATACTGAGCAAAATGGATACTTCACTAATTTAGAAGGTAAGTTACAAAAAGCATATAAAGCTTCCTATCCACCGGGTGAGGCCAAAGAAGATTGGAAAATAATAAATGAATTAGCTGAATTTATAAACAATAAAAAATTATTTAATGATAAAGATGAATTAGAAAGTAGCATGTTTAACTATATTAATTTACAAAAAGAAAAAAAAGATTTGCCAACACTAGAAAAACAATCAAAAGAAAATTTTAAAAATGAGAAATTAAAAATCAAATATAAAGATTATTATTTTTCTAATGTAATTGCCAGGGCTTCTAAAACGATGTTGGATTGTCACAACGCTAAATTGCATAATAAAAAAACTGGAACTGACGGTTAAAAATGGAATATATGTCTGTAATTTTTCAGGAAGTTTATAAGATTTTATTTTTATTAGTGCCAGTGCTTGTGTCTGTTGCTATGATTGTATGGCTAGATAGAAGAGTTTGGGCTTTTGTTCAAAAAAGACAAGGACCAAATGTTGTTGGTCCTTTTGGTTTGTTGCAATCTTTGGCTGATGCTCTTAAATATATGTTCAAGGAAATCATAGTCCCATCTAGCTCCAATAAGATAATCTTTATTTTAGCACCTATTGTAACAATGACTTTAGCTTTAATTGCTTGGGCTGTAATACCATTCAGTGAAACACAAGTTTTAGCAGACATTAATGTGGGAATTTTATACTTATTTGCAGTTTCTTCATTAGGGGTTTATGGAATTATAATGGGTGGTTGGGCTTCAAACTCTAAATATCCTTTTTTAGGTGCAATTAGATCAGCAGCTCAAATGGTTTCTTATGAAGTTTCTATTGGTATTATTGTAATAAATGTTCTTTTGTGTGTTGGTTCATTAAATTTAAACGATATTGTTTTAGCACAACAAAACATCTGGTTTGTATTACCTCTATTTCCAATGTTTGTGATTTTTTTTATTTCAGCCTTAGCAGAAACTAATAGACCACCTTTTGATTTACCAGAAGCAGAAGCTGAGTTAGTTGCTGGATATCAAACAGAATACTCAGGCATGATGTATGCAATGTTTTGGTTAGGGGAGTATGCAAATATCCTTTTAATGTGCGCCATGGGTTCTATATTATTTTTAGGAGGATGGCTGTCTCCAATAGACTTGTATCCATTCAACCTTATCCCTGGAGCAGTATGGTTAATTTTAAAAATCCTAATATTATTTGTTCTCTTTGCATTAGTTAAAGCGACAGTACCAAGGTATAGGTATGATCAATTAATGAGATTAGGATGGAAAATATTTTTGCCACTATCTTTAACTTGGCTCGTATTAACAGCAAGTTACTTATTTTACTTCAATCTTTTACCGATAAGTAATTAAATGAAATTATCAAGATTTTTTAAAACTATTTTTATGACAGATTTTATAGGTGGTTTGTTCATTGCTATAAGAGAAATATTTAGATCAAAAAAAACTATAAACTATCCATTTGAAAAAGGGAAAATTAGCCCAAGGTTTAGAGGTGAACATGCTCTACGTCGATATCCTGATGGAGAAGAGAGATGTATTGCTTGTAAATTGTGTGAAGCTGTTTGTCCAGCTCAAGCAATTACCATTGAGTCTGCTGAGCGTAATGATGGCAGTCGAAAAACAACACGATACGATATAGATATGATGAAATGTATCTATTGTGGTTTATGTGAAGAATCTTGTCCAGTAGATGCAATTGTGCAAGGACCTAATTTTGAATTTTCTACAGAAACTAGAGAAGAGCTTTATTATACTAAAGAAAAGTTGTTAGATAATGGTGATAGATGGGAAAATGTATTGGCTGCTAATATTAAAGCAGATAATCCTTATAGATAAAAAATTATGGCTCACGCAATTTTCTTTTATATTTTTTCAACTATTGCAATTATCTCAGCAATAATGGTGACTGTTTCAAAAAATACCGTTCATTCTGTTTTTTTTTTAATTTTAGATTTTATCAGTATTTCATGTTTGTTTATCTTGATTGGTGCTGAGTTTCTTGGAATGATAATGCTTATTGTTTATGTTGGTGCTGTCGCCGTGTTATTTTTATTTGTAGTAATGATGTTAAATGTGGCTCAACAAAAAAATCAGTGGTTTTTATCAGCTGAGAGCTCAGGACATATCCCCATAGGTTTAATTATTAGCACAATAATTTTCTTTGAATTAATAGTTGTTATAGGTGGATGGAAGTATAAACCTGATTTACTCAACCAAGTTAATCCATTAACTACAAACACTATAAGTAATACTCACTCATTAGGTCTAGTTTTATATACTGATTACATTCATGTTTTTCAGATTAGTGGAATGATATTATTAGTAGCAATGATTGGAGCAATTGTACTTACTTTTAGACAAAGAGAAGGTGTTAAAAAGCAAAGCTATATCAAGCAAATTTCTCGAGAAAGATCCGAAGGTGTAGAAGTGTTGAGTGTAGAGACTAATAAAGGAGTTAGTGTAGATGATTAACATTGGGTTGGGTCACTATCTAACTTTAGGAGCAATAATTTTTACTATTGGTATTATTGGAATTTTTTTAAATAGAAAAAATATCATAGTCATTTTAATGAGTATTGAATTAATACTTCTGGCAGTAAATATTAACTTAGTGTCCTTTTCAATTTATTTAAATGATATTTCTGGTCAAGTTTTTACTTTATTTATACTTACAGTTGCTGCTGCTGAAGCAGCAATAGGCTTAGCAATTATTGTTGTTTATTTTAGAAACTCAGGAACAATTCGTGTTGAAGAAATAGATAAACTTAAAGGTTAAGATGGAATTATCAATTTTAGCATTACCATTAATAGCTTCAGTTATATCAGGTTTTTTTGGAAGATATATTGGTGATAGAAACTCAGAGATAGTCACAAGTTTATTTGTTTCAGTAGCTGCAATTATTTCTTTCGCAGTATTTTACAATGTTATTGTCAATCAGTATGAAGATAACATAATCATAGCTACATGGATTAGCTCTGGAACACTTGATGTGAATTGGTCAATGAAAATTGACCCCTTGTCTGCAGTAATGCTAGTTGTGGTAACTTCAGTCTCTGCATTAGTTCATATTTATTCAATTGGTTATATGTCTCACGACCCTCATAAGCCAAGATTTATGGCTTATTTATCTTTATTTACTTTTGCAATGTTAATGCTTGTAACTTCAGATAATTTTATACAATTATTTTTTGGCTGGGAAGGTGTTGGACTTTGTTCTTATTTTTTAATTGGTTTTTGGTTTAAAAAAGATGCTGCAAATACCGCCGCTATAAAAGCTTTTGTTGTAAATAGGGTAGGTGATTTTGGATTTGCACTTGGGATCTTCTTAATATTTTACTTATTTGGGACGGTTAATTACTCAGAAGTATTTCAGCTAATACCAACAATTATAAATCAGAATTTAAATTTTTTAGGAATTAACGTAAAAGCTATTGATTTAATCTGTTTATTATTATTTGTGGGAGCAATGGGTAAGTCAGCCCAAATTTTATTGCATACATGGTTGCCAGATGCCATGGAAGGACCAACACCTGTGTCTGCTTTAATACACGCTGCCACAATGGTTACGGCAGGTGTTTTTTTAGTAGTGAGATGTTCACCAATATTTGAATATTCTCAATTAGCATTAAACGTAATAACTGTTGTTGGTATGACAACGGCTATATTTGCAGCATCAGTTGCTTTAGTCCAAACTGATATTAAAAAAATAATTGCTTACTCAACATGTAGTCAACTTGGGTATATGTTTTTTGCGACAGGTGTTGGAGCCTATAATGTAGCAATGTTTCATTTATTCACTCATGCTTTCTTTAAAGCATTATTATTTTTATGTTCTGGTTCGGTAATTCATGCATTTAAAGATGAACAAAATATAAATTCTATGGGAGGGGTTTGGAAAAAATTACCTTATACATATACATTAATGATCATTGGAACCCTTGCTTTGACAGGCTTTCCTTTATTATCGGGATTTTATTCTAAAGATGCAATTATTGAGTTTGCATATTTAAGAGGAAACACTGTTGGGTATTATGCAGCTGGTATAGGAATATTTACAGCTTTTTTAACATCAATTTATTCATGGAGATTAATTTTTAAAACTTTTCATGGAAGTTATAATAATAAAAATATAAAAATTGACGAAACCCACGAGTCGCCATTAATAATGCTAATCCCATTAATATTATTATCTATTGGTGCAATATTTTCAGGTTTTGCTTTTAAAGAATTGTTTTTAGGTCATGGGGGTGTAAATAATTTTTGGGGTCAATCCATTTATTTTTTGAAACCATTAAGCACTGAACATCCTCCAACATGGTTTTTGATTTTAACACCTATATTAGTTACCATTTCTATACCAATTTCTTATTATTTATTTGTTAAGAATAAAGTTTTGCCCGAAACGTTTGTAAGTATAAATCAGCCTTTATATAAATTTTTGATTAATAAATGGTATTTCGATGAGTTGTATGAGTTTATTTTTATAAAAACTTCTAAAAAGTTAGGGCTATTTTTGTGGAAAATAATTGATGTAAAAATCATTGATGGTTTTGGACCTGATGGCATTTCATCAGTCATTAAAAAAATTTCAGTAAAAGCAAAAAAATTTCAGAGTGGGTATATTTATCAATATGCATTTATAATGTTGTTAGGTTTGTCCATTTTACTAACTTTTTTAATTATTAAATAATGAATTTTCCTATTATTTCAGCATTAATATTATTACCTACTATTGGGTCAATTTTTTTATTATTTTCAAAAACTAATAATGAAAATAACTCTACAGTAAAATATGTAGCTTTATTTACTTCTATAGTTAATTTTTTATTATCAATTTATCTTTGGTCCTTGTTTGATTTAACTATATCAGATTTTCAATTTGTAGAAGATCGAAATTGGTTAGTAGGGATAGTGAATTACAAAGTTGGCGTTGATGGAATTTCAATACTGTTTGTTATTCTTACGACTTTTATAACTCCTCTTTGTATTATATCTGTAAACAATACTGTTAAGGTTAGATTAAGAGATTTTTTAATAGCAATTTTAATCATGGAATCCTTCATGATTGGAGTTTTTTGTTCATTGGACTTGTTTGTTTTTTATTTATTTTTTGAAGCAGGTTTAATACCAATGTTTTTAATCATTGGTATTTGGGGTGGTCCGAAAAGAGTTTATTCTGCATTTAAATTTTTTTTATACACTCTGCTTGGTTCAGTTTTAATGTTAGTAGCGATCATTTCAATTTATTGGATTGCTGGAACCACCGATGTTGTTAAGTTATATGAAATTAGGATCGATGCGAAATATCAAAATTTATTATGGTTAGCATTTTTTAGCTCGTTTGCTGTCAAAACACCAATGTGGCCTGTCCATACATGGTTACCTGACGCTCATGTTGAAGCTCCCACAGCAGGGTCGGTATTGCTAGCTGCTATCTTGTTAAAAATGGCTGGATATGGATTTATTAGATTTTCTCTTGGATTATTTCCTATAGCCTCAGATTTTTTTACGCCCTTAATCTATTCATTAAGCCTTGTAGCTATAGTTTTCACATCACTAATTGCATTAATGCAAGAAGATATGAAAAAACTAATAGCGTATTCCTCAGTTGCCCATATGGGTTTTGTTACTCTGGGTATTTTTACAATTCAACAGCAAGGTATTGAAGGAAGCATTATTCAGATGATCAGTCATGGATTGGTATCATCAGCTCTGTTCCTCTGTGTAGGTGTTATTTATGATCGTGTGCACTCAAGACTGATCAGTACCTATGGTGGAATAGTAACTGTTATTCCAAAATATTCAGTTCTATTTATGCTATTTACCTTAGCTGCCTTAGGATTACCTGGGACTAGTGGTTTTATAGGTGAATTTTTAATTTTAATGGGTGTCTTTAAAGATAACTTTTTAGTAGCAGTCATTGCTAGTTTAGGTGTGATTTTAGGTGCCGCTTACATGCTGTGGTTATATAAAAGAGTTGTTTTTGGAAAATTAGTAAATAAAGAACTATTAAAAATGATTGATTTAGACAGATCAGAATTTATTATTTTAATAGCCTTAGCTATACCGATATTATTTTTTGGATTTTATCCAGACCCACTTATAAGCACAATTGAAGTGTCTGTAAAAGACTTAATTCAAACATATAATCTAAACTTACTTTATAAACCATAATGGAAAATTTATATTTAATATTACCAGAGATTTTTATCTCATTGTCAATCATGTTCTTGTTAATTTTAGGTGTATTTAAAAAAAATAGTTCAATTTTAATACATAATTTTTCTTTAATAATTTTATTAATAACAGCTGTTATTACTTTTAATGAAACAATAAATATTGATAAAACATTTTTATTTAAAGGAAGTGTTGTCATTGATTATTTGTCATCTTTAATGAAAATAATTACATTGCTATCTGCATTTATTGTTTTAGCTATATCAAAAAGCTATTTAAAAGTTTTTAAGATTTTAAAAATTGAATATCCAATTTTAATTTTAAGTGCTGTGCTTGGGATGATGGTGATGATTAGCTCAAATGATTTGATAGTTTTTTATATGGGTCTTGAGTTACAATCTTTAGCCTTATATGTTTTGGCAACATTTAATAGAGACAACCTAAAATCGTCAGAGGCTGGTTTAAAATATTTTGTTTTAAGTGCACTTTCTTCAGGATTACTTTTATATGGTTGTTCACTAATATATGGGTTTGCTGGCTCTACTAATTTTGACATTATAGCTGATCAATTAAATTCAAATCAATATGTATTAACATTTGGTATAGTTTTTATATTAGTTGGTTTAGCTTTTAAGATTTCTGCAGTTCCTTTTCACATGTGGGCACCTGATGTGTATGAAGGTTCACCAACAACCGTCACATTATTTTTTACAATGGTTCCAAAAGTTGCTGCATTAACAGTATTTGTTAGATTTCTATATGTTCCATTTCTAAACTTAGTTGATCAGTGGCAAATGATTATAATTTTCTTGTCTATCGCATCAATGTTATTTGGAGCAATAGCTGCTATTGGTCAAACTAATTTAAAAAGACTAATTGCTTATAGCTCTATTAGTCATATTGGTTATGCATTAGCTGGCTTGGCTTCAGTATCAAATGAGGGAATACAAAGTTCAATTGTATATATAATTATTTACATAATAATGAACTTAGGTTTGTTTTCCTGTCTACTAATGATGAAAAGAAATAATGAATATTATGAGGATATAACTGATTTGTCAGGCTTGTCTAAAAATCACCCCTTACTGTCTTTATCGTTGTTGATAATTTTATTTTCATTAGCAGGCATACCTCCGTTAGCTGGTTTCTTTGCTAAATTTTACATCTTTAAATCAGTAATAGAACAATCAATGTATTTTTTAGCTATTGTTGGATTACTATCTACCGTTGTCGCAGCTTTTTATTATCTAAGGATTATTAAGATAGTCTATTTTGATCCTGAAAAAGAAAAATTTGATGAGGATCATAGTCCATGGCTAAAATTTTCTCTAACATTCTCAACAATATTAATTCTTCTTTACTTCATTTTCCCAAGTCAGCTTGTCGAAATGGTATCGAGAATCAATATTATTTAATGACAATTCGTAAATTCAAATTTAAAAAAGTAAATAGCACAAACAACACGGCTATTAAGATTATCAAAAGTACTAATTTAGACTATGGGATGATAATATCGGAAACACAAAAAAAAGGAAAGGGTCAATATGGAAGAAAATGGATATCTTATAAAGGAAATTTATTTGTAAGCTTTTTTTACAACCTAAATAGAATAAATCTATCTATTAAACAATTAACAAGAATAAATTGTCTGTTAGTTAAAAAATTAATATCAAATTTTTACAAAAAAAAAATTGTTTTTAAATCTCCAAATGATTTATTTATTAACAAAAAAAAAATAAGTGGTATTCTTCAAGAGACCATAACAAATAACAATCATGAATATTTAATTGTAGGAATTGGCATAAATATCATTAAAAGCCCAAAAATTAAAAATTATCCTACAACAAATCTTTTAGAACTAGTTGGTAAAAAAATTGATTATAAGTTGGTAGCAAATTTGTTAAGATCTATCTTTGAAAAAAAAATTTTAAAATATTATAAATAAAGAATTAGAAAAATGTATTTAATTGGTGATATTGGAAATAGTGAAATTAAGATTTGTTTAGTAAATGAAAAAAATTTAATTATTACTAGAATTAATTTTTCTACATCCGATCTATCATTAAAAGAATTAAAGAAAGGTTTTAAAAAACTTAAAGATTATTTCCCTAAAGTAAAAAAAATATTGTTTTGTAGTGTTGTTCCAAAATATTTTAAATTAATTGAGAAATTTTTAAAGATAAAAACTAAAATTAAATGCTATGAAATCAAACAGTTAAAATTATCATCAATTATTAAGATTAAAGTTAATTATAATCAGGTAGGGTCTGATAGAATAACAAATGCTATCAGCTTAATTGACAACAAAAAAAACTATATTATTATAGATCTAGGTACAGCAACTACATTTGATGTATTAATCAAGAATGCTTATATGGGTGGCATAATTGCACCTGGTATAAAGATATCTTTAAATACATTATCTGATAAAGCTACCCTGATACCCAATATTAATTTGAAAAAAATTGATAGAGTGATTGGTAAAGATACAGTTACAGCTGTTAGATCAGGTTTTTTTTGGGGATATGTAGGTTTAATTGACAATATTATAAATTTAATTAAAAAAGAAACTGGAAAATCTTTCAAAGTTATTATTACAGGAGGATTTTCGCGCTTATTCAGAAACCCAATTAAAACGAAAGTAGTTGAAGACAAAGACATAACCCTTAAAGGCTTAATTAAAATTTTAAAATTGATAAAATGAAAGATGAATTACTTTTTTGTCCACTAGGTGGATCTGGTGAGATTGGAATGAACATGAACCTGTTTGCTTATGGTAAACCAGGCGAACACAAGTGGCTTATGGTTGATATCGGTGTAACTTTTGCTGATGATACTCTTCCAGGAATTGATTTAATTTATCCTGATCCTGGTTTTATTGTAGAAAAAAAAGATGATCTTTTGGGTATTGTTTTAACTCATGCGCATGAAGATCATATTGGTGCCATTGCACATCTGTGGCCTCAATTAGAATGTCAAATATTTGCAACACCATTTACAGCTGTTTTGATAAAAGAAAAGTTTAAAGAAAAAAATATAGATGTAACAAAATATCTTAAAATTGTTCAGTTAAATGGTACTATCAATTTAGATCCGTTTAAAATTGAATACATAACTTTAACTCATTCAATTCTTGAACCTAATGGACTCAGAATAGAAACACCTGCTGGTGTAATTTTACATACAGGTGATTGGAAAATAGATCCAGAACCATTAATCGGTGGTAAAATTAACTCTGATCGTCTTAAAGAAATTGGCAATGAAGGTGTATTGGCAATGATTTGTGATTCCACTAACGTTTTTAGTATGGGTAAAGCTGGTTCAGAACTAGATGTAAGAAAGAGCATGCTCACTATAATGAGTAGTTTAAAGAAAAGAATTATAATTGCATCCTTTGCATCAAATGTTGCGCGATTAGAAACAGCTTTTTATTGTGCTGAAAAAACTGGAAGACAAATATCTTTAGTTGGTAGATCAATGCACAGAATATTTAAGGCAGCAAAACAATGTGGATATTTAAAAAATATTATTGAACCAACAGACGCACGTGAAGCAAAAAATATTTCAAGAGAAAAGATTGTCTATCTTTGTACAGGAAGTCAAGGAGAGCCAATGGCTGCATTAATGAGAATTGCCAAATATACTCATCCTGATGTTTTTATTGAAAAAGGTGATACTGTTATTTTTTCATCTAAAATTATTCCAGGAAATGAAAAAAAATTATATAATTTGCAAAATCAACTCGTTAAAGATGGTATAGAAGTTATATCTGAAGAAAATGAATTTGTTCATGTGTCAGGACACCCAAATAGAGAAGACTTAAGAGAAATGTACGAGTGGGTAAAACCACAGTGTGCTATTCCCGTTCATGGTGAACATAGACACATGATTGAACACATGAAATTTGCCAATGAAATGAAAGTTCCAAATCCAGTTCAGGTGGAAAATGGTGATATTGTTAAGTTATACCCAGGTAAACCTCATGTTTACGACAAAGCACCAAGTGGTAGACTTTATCTTGATGGAAACATTAGTGTATCAGAAGACGCTCAATCTATTAAGGATAGAAGAAATTTAAGTGCTAACGGGTATATTGAAGCTACTATTTTAATTACACCAAAAGGCAACATTCATAAAAGACCAGTACTAACTTTAAGGGGAATTCCCTTTGTTGATAATGAGGATTTTGTCTATGGTTTAGAAGATGAGATAGAAAAAATCACAAGAACATTTAAGTTGGGGAGCAAAAAACAAGAACATAACTTGATAGATGCTATTAAAATAGGTTGTAGAAAATTTTCAAAAGAAAAATCTGGAAAAAAACCCTTTATAAACATTAATTTAGTTAAAATTTAGTATGAGCGTTACAGGTTTAGCAATTCTATACGTCATAATTTGGTGGGTTGTTTTTTTTGCAATTCTTCCAATTGATGTAAATAGACAAAAACCTGTTAAAATCGAAGGAGAAGATCCTGGATCCCCTGAAAATCCTAAAATGATAAAAAAATTCATGTATAGCACGGTAATAACTACTATTATTTTTATAATAATTTATTTATTAATAAAATTTGAATACTTAAACCTAAGGAATATGATTACGTAATATGTATTTATCACAATCATTTATTCCAATCTTAAAAAACAACCCATCTGAAGCTAAAATAAAATCTCATCAACTTATGTTGAGAACAGGGATGATAAAACAATCTTCTGCAGGTATTTATTCATGGTTGCCTTTAGGCTTTAAAGTAATGAAGAAAATAGAACAAATAGTTAGAGAGGAGCAAAATAAAATTGGTGCCCAAGAAATTTTAATGCCAACAATCCAATCCAGTGATATATGGAAAGAAAGTGGTAGGTATGATGATTATGGTGAGGAAATGCTACGAATTAAAGATCGTCAAAATAGAGAGATGCTTTATGGTCCAACAAATGAAGAACTTGTAACAGATATATTCAGAGCCTCAGTAAAATCATACAAATCTTTACCTCAATTACTTTATCATATTCAATGGAAATTTAGAGATGAAGTAAGACCTAGATTTGGAATTATGAGGTGCAGAGAATTTTATATGAAAGATGCATATTCATTTGATATTTCAGATGAAGAAGCTTTTTTTTCATATAATAAATTTTTTTTATCATATTTAAGAACTTTCAAACGTTTAGATTTAACAGCAATACCAATGGCAGCAGATACAGGCCCAATAGGTGGTAATCTTTCTCATGAGTTTATTATTTTAGCTGATACTGGCGAAAGTAAAATTTTTACTGACAAGAGAATTTTTAATCTTAATAGCGTAGGTACAAAAGTTGAAAAAAAATCATTAGAAGAGCTAAGAAAAAAATATCAACAATTTTATGCTGTCACAGATGAAAAATTTAATAAAAATGAATTTGAAGAAAAAGTGAGTGAAGAAAATAGATTGATTACAAAAGGAATAGAAGTTGGCCATATATTTTATTTTGGTGATAAGTATTCAAAACCAATGAATGCATCTGTTGATTTACCTGGTGGAAAAAAAGATTTTGTAAAAATGGGTTCATATGGAATAGGTGTTTCAAGGTTAGTAGGGGCAATAATAGAAGCAAAGTATGACGATAAAAATGAAATTATGAAATGGCCAATTTCTGTCGCACCTTATGATGTATCAATAATCCCAATGATTAATAAGAATGACAACACATCATTAGAAAAAGCTAAAAACATTAATTCAGAATTTCTAAAAAATAATATTGAAGCAATTATTGACGATACAGATGAAAATTTATCTTCAAAGTTAAAAAAGATGAATTTAATAGGTGCACCTTTCCAAATTATTATAGGAAAGCAAACTGAAGGAGATTTTGTTGAATTTAAAGAAGCAGGTAAAGATTCAGTGAAATTAAAGCTAGATGAAGTTATAAAAAAAATTAAAGAAGAAAAAGTAAAAAATTGATCTCTATACTTGAAAAGGAAATTACTTTAAGATTTTTAAAAGCCAGAAAAAATGATGGTTTCTTAAATGTAATTTCAATCTTTTCTTTTATTGGAATAAGCCTAGGTGTCGCTGTTCTTATTATAGTTATGTCAGTTATGAATGGTTTTCGAACAGAACTAATTAATAAAATCATTAGTTTTAATGCTCATATTACAGTCAAACCCTATAAAGAAAATACAATTGTTATAAGTGAGATTGATCAGAAGCTTCAAAGTATTTCCAAAAATTTAATTTTAAGTAACTCTGGTGAAGCAATTATTATTAAAAGCAATACCTCCAAAGGAATTTTGTTAAGAGGGTACAAAAGTAATGATTTTTCAAAATTAAAAGTTTTCAATAATAAACTTTTTTTAGGTAATGATGAAATTTTAAAAAAAAACTATATTTCAATTGGTAAAGAGCTTAGTTTTACGCTTAATCTTAATATTGGTGATAATGTAACTTTGATGTCATCAGCAGGTATAGAAACAATTATTGGCAATCTACCAAAGCAAAAAACTTTTGTGGTTTCATCTATTTTCGAAAGTGGCTTAGCTGATTTTGACAACAACATAGCTTTTATTAATCTAGAAACACTAGAAGAATTTTTTAATTTAGAAAAAAAAAATAGAAATTTAGAAATTTTTTTAGATAATCCTCAAAATATCGAGTACCAAAAATTAATTGTAGAGAATAATTTTCCAGATGATTTTATTTATAGTTGGGCTGATATGAATAGCTCTTTATTTTCAGCCTTAAAAGTTGAAAGAAACGTAATGTTTATAATTTTATCTCTAATAATTGTAGTTGCTGCTTTTAATATAATTTCTGGCTTAACAATCTTGGTTAAAAATAAGACTCGTGATATTGCTATTTTAAAATCCATAGGAGTTTTAAACAAATCTATTGTAAAAATATTTTTTTTAGTTGGTGTTATTATAGGAACATCAGCGACAATTTTTGGGATAATTTTAGGAGTAACCTTCTCTATGTATGTAGAAAATTTACGTCAACTCTTAAGTACAGTTTTTAACATAAGTTTATTTCCAGAAGAAATTTATTTTTTAAGTACTATGCCTTCTGAAATTGACCCGTCTTCAATACTAATTATTTCCTTAAGCTCAATATTTATAACCATCATAGTTTCAATTTTCCCTGCGCTAAAGGCAGCTAAACTTGATCCAATCAAAGCTTTAAAATATGAATGATTTTATAAAAATTTCAAATCTAAATAAACATTTTGATAATTTAAAAAAAATTAAAGTTTTAAAAAAAATAAATTATAAATTTAAAAAAGGAAAAATTTACTCTTTAATGGGACCATCAGGGTCTGGTAAATCAACATTATTAAATTTGCTTTCCTTGATTGATAAACCTAGCTCAGGTTCAATTACTATTGAGAATAAAGAAATTAATTTTAATAATTCGGATAAAAACGATATTTTAAGAGCAAATAAAATTGGTATTATCTATCAGCAAGATAATTTACTTTCTGATTTTACAACATTAGAAAACGTATATCTAGCTAGTCTAGCTGCAGATGATAATAAAGTATCGTCAATTCTTAAAGCAAAAATTTTATTAAAAAAAGTCGGACTACTAAATAGACTGGATCATTATCCGTCCCAACTTTCAGGTGGAGAAAAACAAAGGGTATCTATTGCTAGAGCATTAATTAACGAGCCCCAAATTATTTTAGCTGATGAACCAACAGGAAGTTTAGATTTAAAAACTGCAAAAGAAATTTTTCAAATTCTTAAAAATCAAATAAACTCTAATCGATTAATAATATTTGCAACCCATAATAGATTTTTTGCTAATAAAGCAGATTGCTTATTGGAAATAGTTGATGGTAGTATAAAAACCATTAATGAATGAACCACATTTTCTAAACTTTAATCATCTAAAAATTCATTCTCAGTATTCTATATGTGAGGGTGCCATAAAAATTGATGTCCTAAAAGATAAAGCAAAAGAATTCAAAATTAAATCTCTTGCCATATGTGATACGTCAAATTTATGTGGTGCAATAGAATTTTCTGAAAAAATATCCAAAATAGGAACACAACCTATTATAGCCACACAGATCAATTTTAAATTTGAGGAAACAACAGGTTTATTACCCTTGTTTGCACTTGATGAAAGTGGATACAAGAAAATCATAGAGTTATCTTCAAGATCTTATTTAGAAAATGATAAAACATCAGATCCACATTTGAATATCAATGATTTATTAGAATTAGACAATACTGGTATTTCAATTTTTTCAGGCACCATCTTTGGACTATTTGGAAAATTATTTGATAAAGGTAAATTTTCAGAAATATCCAACCTATACAAAAAACTAAATGAATCATTTAATGATAGATTTTATATTGAAATACAAAGACATAACGATCAAAATGAACTGAGTTTTGAAAAATTTAATCTCAATCAATCTAATAATTTAAAAATTCCAATAATTGCTACTAATGAAGTTTTTTATTTGACAAAAGATATGCATGAGGCACACGATGCACTTATATGTATTGGAAATAAAACTTATGTTAATGAAAAAAATAGAGTTCGGTATACCTCTGAACATTATCTTAAAAGTGATATTGAAATGTCAGAATTATTTGCAGACATTCCTGAGGCACTTGAAAATAATTACAACTTTCCTTTAAGATGTAATTTTAGACCATTATTTTCAAAACCGATTTTACCTAATATAAGTTCAACAAAAGATGGAGATGCTAGTGATATTATTAAAAAAGATTCCTTATATGGTTTAAAAGAAAAGTTTATAAGATTCTTTAACTTAAAAGATAAAGAACTTGAAAATAATGAGCAATATTTAATTTATAAAGATCGATTAGATCATGAATTAGAAATCATTATAAAGATGGAGTATGCTAGTTACTTTTTAATTGTTTCAGACTATATTAAATGGGCAAAGAAAAACGACATACCCGTTGGACCCGGAAGAGGATCTGGTGCTGGGTCCTTAGTTGCCTGGTGTCTTTCTATTACAGATGTGGATCCTATTAAATATAATTTAATTTTTGAGCGCTTTTTAAACCCAGATAGAATTTCAATGCCAGATTTTGATATCGATTTCTGTGAAGAAAAAAGAGACTTGGTTTTAGAATATCTAACAAAGAAATATAAAGATAGTGTTGCGCATATTATTACATTTGGAAAATTAAAAGCAAGAATGGTTATTAGAGATGTTGGTAGAGTGCTAGGTTTTGCTTATGGTTTTGTTGATAGTATTTCAAAAATGATACCATTTGAACCTTCTAGACCTCAAAGTTTATCAGAATGTATAGCTAGGGAACCCAGACTTCAGAAAATGATTAATGAAGACACACGAGTTAAAAAATTGACTGACCTTTCGTTAAAATTAGAAGGATTAAATAGGAATGTGGCAACACATGCAGCAGGAGTTGTAATAGCAGATAGAAAATTAATAGAAATTGTTCCATTATACAAAGATGCATCAGCAGACTTGTTATTGCCTTCTACACAGTTTGATATGTATTCTGCAGAAAATGCTGGATTAGTTAAATTTGATTTTTTAGGATTAAAAACATTAACAGTTATTAACAACACTCAAAAGCTAATTAGAAAAAATAATAAAGAATTTGATATAGAAAATATAAGTTTTGAGGATCAAAAAGTTTTTGAGCTAATGGCTTCAGGAAAAACTGTAGGTTTATTTCAAATTGAAAGTGCAGGTATGAGAGATGCACTTGTGCACATGAAACCAAATCATATTGAAGATATTATTGCCTTAGTTGCGTTATACCGACCCGGCCCTATGAGCAACATACCAGTTTACAATGACTGTAAGCATGGAAGAAAAACTCCAGATTATTTACATCCACTCTTAGAAGGTATTTTAAAACCAACTTATGGTGTGATTATTTATCAAGAGCAGGTAATGCAAATTGCTCAAAAGTTATCTGGTTTTACTGCGGGTCAAGCTGATTTACTCAGAAGGGCCATGGGTAAAAAAAAAAGAGCTGAATTAGAAAAACAAAAACAAAATTTTATTTCAGGTGCACTGAATAACGGAATTAGCAAAGATGTTGCGGCAGGAATATTTTTAAAAATTGAACCTTTTGCAGAGTATGGTTTTAACAAAAGCCATGCTGCAGCCTATGCAATAATATCTTACCAAACAGCATTTTTAAAAACTTACTATCCTAAAGAATTTATTGCAGCCTCTATGACAATGGATATTTCAAATCAAAATAAACTAAGTGAATTTTATGAAGAGCTAAAAAGATTAAACATAGAAGTGTTAAGACCAGATATTAATGAATGTTTTGCAGATTTTAAAACAGAAAATAACAAATTTTATTATGCCCTAGGTGGTGTTAAGGCAGTTGGATCTGAAGCTATATCTAATATTGTTAAAGAGAGATTGAGTAATGGAAAATTTTCATCAATTAACGATCTAATTAAGAGAGTTAACCCAAAAGATATTAATAAATTACAATTGGAAGGCTTAGTTAAAGCAGGAGCCTTTGATAAACTTAATGGGAATAGACAGTCAATATTTAATGCAATTCCAAATATCATAATTAAATCAAAAAATGATTTTGATAACAAAATTGCTAATCAGATTGATTTATTTGGTGATAGTAGAGAAAATGAAATTGATATAACCGAAAATATAAAAGACTGGGAATTTGAAGAAAGACTGTCAAAAGAATTTGAGGCTGTTGGTTTTTTTATATCTGACCATCCTTTAAATCAGTTCAAAGAGATTTTTGAAGATTATAAAATTATAGACTATCAAAAATTTTATTCTGACGATGAAATTAAAGAAAATAATGTAGCTGCAACTTTATTAAAAGTTCAAGAACGGAAAACTGCCAAAGGAAATTCATATGCTGTTTTAAAATTAACTGATTTAAGCAGTGTTTTTGAATTATTTATATTTTCTGATACCCTGGAATCTAATAGAGAAATGTTGAAAGAGGGGAGTTCTCTAATTTTAACTTTAAATAAAACTATTTCACCAAACGAAGATAAAACAAAAAGAATAAACGTACGCAAAATTACATCATTGAAAGATTTATTTAACACCTCCATTAAAGAAATTACTTTAAAAATAAAATCTAAAGAGCAACTTAATGAAATTTATAAATTTCTTGATGAAAAAGGTCAAACTATAGTTCATATCAATTATTCCAGTGATATCGAGACATACAATTTTAAACTCAAAAAACCCAGAAATATTGAAAGAAAATCAATAGATATTTTAAGAAACAAAGAAATTATTCTAAATATTCATTAATTAAGCTTGTTATTATTAGAAAAAATCAGTAAATACCAACTAAATTAATTAACACGCACACAGTTTTTGGTTTTATACCTCCTGTCCTTTAATGGTAACTACTGTGGTGGCTTAACAGGGAATAAACATGAAAATACCTAACATTACTATTCAACAATTATTAGAAGCTGGTGTTCACTTAGGACACAAAACATTGAGATGGAATCCAAAAATGAAGAAATATATTTTTGGTAAAAGAGACTCAATTCATATTATAGATTTAACTCAGACTTTAGAGTTAACAAAAGTAGCGCTTCAAAAAGTTTATGAGACAATTTCAAATAATGGTAAAATACTTTTTGTTTCAACTAAAAAACAAGCCTCAGAAGCAATTGCGGAAGTAGCAAAAGAAACTGATCAATATTTTGTAAATTATAGATGGTTAGGTGGAATGTTAACCAATTGGGGGACTATTTCAGGATCAATAAAAAAAATGAAAAAATATGAGGCTGATCTTGTTGCTGAAAATAGAGGATTTACAAAAAAAGAACTTTTAAAAATGAGTGTAAAAAAAGATAAATTAGAAAGGTCTTTAGGAGGCATTGCTGAAATGAAAAAAACTCCAGATCTAGTTTTTATTATCGATACAAATTACGAGTCTTTAGCAATTCATGAGTCAGTTAAGTTAGGTATACCTATTATTGCAATTTTAGATAGTAACTCAAATCCAGATGGAATTGATTTCCCAATACCAGGTAATGATGATGCCCGAAGATCAATTGATCTTTATTGTAACTTAATTAAAGAAACAATTATTTCTGCTAAACAATCTATACCAATCGAAGAAAAAAAAATTGATATTAAAAAGCCAGTTAAAGAATCAAAAACTGTTCAGGAATTGGATAGAGAAAAATTAGATAGTAAATTTTCTAAAGATAAAAAAGAGACTCTAAACTAATGAGTGATATTAAAAAAGTTAAGAAACTCCGTGAAGCAACAGGAGCCGGTTTTAAAGATTGCAACTCTGCAATTAAAGAGTCAGATGGTGATCTAGATAAAGCAGTAGAAATTCTTAGAGTAAAAGGTATTTCAAAAGCTTCTAAAAAAATGTCCAGAGATGCTAAAGAGGGCGTAATTGCTGTAACAGGAGATGAGAAAAAAACCTCTTTAATTGAGGTAAACTGTGAAACAGATTTTGTTGCTAAAAATGATGATTTTATCAATTTTGTTAAAGAATTAAGTGAATTAAATAATAATGTTAATTCAAATACTGAAGATTTAAAAAAATTAAAAATGATAAGTGGAGAAACAGTTGATAACAGCCTTGTAGCATTGATTTCCAAAATGGGTGAAAAAATAACTATCGGCAAAACAAAAACAATTGAAAATTCAGGTACATATAATTCACAATACCTTCACACTATTGTTAAAGATAATTTAGCAAAATTAGCTGTAGCTGTTTCATTAGAAACTAAAGACAGCTCTGATAATGTTAAAAATTTTGGCAAACAATTATCAATGCATATTGCTGCATCTAATCCCATAGCTTTAGATCAAAATTTAATTGATCAATCGATAATTGACAAAGAACAAGAGCTAGTAACAGAGGAATTAAAGAACTCAGGTAAACCTGAGGAAATAGCCAAAAAAATAAGCCTAGGTAAGATGAAAAAATTTAAAGAAGAAAATGCTCTTTTGACACAAGCGTGGGTAATGGAGCCAAAGAAAAAGGTTCAAGACGTAATCAAAGAACTTTCTATTTCTGATTTAAAGGTTAAAGAATTTGTTAGATTCAAAATTGGTGAATAAATGTTTAATGAAAAATCATATAGCCTCAAAATGGATAAAACTATCGATGTTTTTGCAAAAGAATTATCATCATTAAGGACAGGTAGAGCTAACGCGGCAATGTTAGATTTAGTAAAAGTTGAAGTTTATGGTCAACAAATGCCAATTAATCAAGTTGGTAGTATAACAACTCCTGAACCTAGAATGATAAATATACAAGTTTGGGATCAAAGCAATGTTGCTTTAGTTGATGCTGCTATTCAGAAATCAGAACTTGGATTAAATCCACAAATTGATGCACAGTTAATAAGATTGCCAATACCTGAGCTTAATGAAGAAAGACGATCTGAGTTAAAAAAAATGATTAAATCAATGGGCGAAAAATGTAAAGTTTCAATTAGAAATATTAGAAGAGAAGCAAATGAAGAACTTAAGAAAATTCTAAAATCAAAAGAAATAGGTGAAGATGAAGAGAAATCTTTTGAAAAGAATGTTCAAGCAATTACAGATAATCATATAAAAATAGTTGATGAAAAAGTCTCTTCAAAAGAAAAAGAAATAATGACAATATGAACCCACTGAATCATGTAGCCATTATCATGGATGGTAATGGGAGATGGGGTTTAAAATATAAAAATTCAAGAAACGCTGGTCACAAAGCAGGACTAAATACAGTTGAAAAAATAATTAAAGAAACAATTAAAAAAAAAATATCATTTCTTACACTTTATGCTTTTTCCACAGAAAATTGGAAAAGACCAAAAAAAGAGATCAATTATCTATTTAATTTACTAGAAACTTTTTTAATTAATAGAATTGAAGACCTGCATAAAAAAAATATTAAACTAAAAATTATAGGTGTAAAAAATTTTTCTTCAAAATTAAATAGAATTCTAAATCAATCAGAAAAAAAAACATCAAAAAATACAAAATTGCAAATTAACTTAGCATTAAACTATGGATCAAAATTTGAAATAATTAATGCTTTAAAAGATTTAAATAAAAGTAAGGATAAAATTACCGAAAAAAATTTGATTAAATACTTACAAACAAAAAAAATACCAGACCCAGATTTATTGATTAGAACAGGAAATACAAAAAGATTAAGTAATTTTTTATTATGGCAACTTGCTTATTCAGAGATTTTTTTTGAAAAGAAACTATGGCCAGACTTCACTGAAAAAGATTATAATAAAATAATTGAAAATTTTAAGAATATTAAAAGAAATTTTGGAAAAATTTAATGAATAAAGAATTTATCAAAAGAATATTTAGTTCTATAATATTAGCACCAATAGCTTTATATTTTATTATCAAAGGATCATTTTTATTTAATTTTTTTTTATTAATCTGTTTTATAATCACCATATGTGAGTGGCACATGATGAGTAAAAAAAAATTTTATTATATATTTGGATTTATTTTTTTAATTTTTTCATTTTACACTGTTTATTATTTAAGAAATTATGAAGGTAACGATTATACATTTTTTTTATTAGTTATAATAACCTGTGTAGCTGCTGATATTGGTGGTTATATATTTGGTAAAATCTTTAAAGGACCTAGGCTTACAAAAATAAGCCCAAATAAAACCTACGCTGGTATGTTTGGTAGTTTTCTTTTACCAATTATCTTCACAAACTTATTTTTGAATAACCGAGATTTTTTAGGACTTGGTAATAATATAGAAATGCAATTAAATCTTTTTATTATTGTTTTGTTAACTTCGTTTATTAGTCAAATAGGTGACTTAATTATTTCTATTTTTAAAAGACGTTCTAAAATTAAAAATACTGGTAAAATGATTCCTGGCCATGGTGGGTTATTAGATAGAATTGATGGAATGATTTTTGCTTTCCCATTCGTTTACATATTAACAAAAATTTTGTGATGAAAAAAAAAATTGTTATTTTGGGATCAACTGGTTCGATTGGGAAAAACACAATTAAGATAATTAGAAAAGATAAAAAAAATTTTGATATAAGATTATTATCAACTAATCAGAATATTTCTGAAATAATTAAACAAGCAAAAGAATTTAAAGTAAAAAATATAATAATTAACGATTATAAAAAATTTATTGAAACGAAAAAAAAATACAAAAATTTAAATATTAATTTTTATAATTCTTTTTTAATATTAGATAAATTATTTAAAAAAAAAGAACTTTCATATTCCATGATTTCAATTATAGGTATTGATGGTTTAAATCCCTCATTACAACTAATAAAATATTCTAAAAATATCGCTATTGTTAATAAAGAATCAATAATATGTGGTTGGAATCTAATTAAAAAAGAATTAAAAAAATTTAAAACTAATTTTATTCCAATAGATTCTGAACATTTTTCAATTTATTCTTTAATCCAAAATAATAATTATAATGAAATTGATAAAGTTTTTATTACCGCATCAGGCGGTCCGTTTTTAAATAAATCTTTAAAACAAATGAAAAATATTACAAAAAAAGAGGCTCTTAACCATCCTAACTGGAAAATGGGAAAAAAAATTTCCATAGACTCTTCTACGTTGATGAATAAAGTTTTTGAAGTAATAGAGGCAAAAAAATTATTCAATTTAAAATATAAAGATATAATTATCTTAACTCATCCAAAATCCTATGTTCATGCAATAGTTAAGTTAAAAAATGCTTTGATTAAGATTTTAGTTCACGAACCAGATATGAAAATTCCAATTTATAATTCTTTATATCTTACAACTAAAAAAAATATAAAGTCAAAAGAGTTAAATATTTCAATATTAAATGATTTAAGGTTAAAAAAAATAAACCATAATCAATTTCCATTAATCAAAATTTTAAACCATTTAAATGACAAAGATTCTTTATACGAGACTATAATAGTTACAATTAATGATTATTTTGTGTTAAAATACTTAGATAACAAAATCGAGTATCATCAGATGATCAAATTGATTCATAAATATTGTAATTATAGCGAGTTTTTAAAATATAGGAATATTTTGCCTATAAATGTAACTGAAATCTACAAAGTAAGAGATTATGTAAGTTTAAAACTCAGTGATTTAGGTATATAAACTTTTTTTTATTTATGTTTAAAATTTTTCCTACAACTTTACTTTTTTTCTTTTTACTGATTTCAGCTAGTTATGCTGAAGTAATTAAAGAAATTAACGTCACTGGTAATAAGCGTATCTCACGGGATACAATCCTTGTGCTTGGTGATTTGAAAATTAATTCTGAATACAGTGATGACAAGCTCAATGATACTTTAAAAAATTTATATAATACTAATTTTTTTAAAGATATAGATTTTACTTTTAAAGACGGCACTCTATCCATTGGTGTTATTGAAAATTTAATTGTAGAAAATATTGAAATTTTAGGTGTTAAGAGTGAAAGTTTTTTAGAAAAACTTTATGAAAATATGGTTTTAAAAAACCGTATGTCTTTTACTGAAAACCAACTTAAGAAAGACATTATACTAATTAAAAATATCTTAAAATCTAATGGGTTTTATTTTGCTAGTATAAAATCTTCTATAGAAGAAAATAAAGAATTAAATTCTGTAAAAATAAATCTAGATATAACTCAAGGTGATAGAGCAAAAATTAAAAAGATATCCTTTATAGGTGAAAAAAAAGTTAAAGATAAAAAACTATTAGAGGTTATTGCATCTGAAGAACATAAATTTTGGAAATTTATATCTAACAAGGTCTATTTAAATCAAGCTACAATTAATTTAGACAAACGTTTACTTGAAAATTATTATAGAAATTTAGGTTTTTATGAAGCTAATATCTTAGAGTCATTTGCAGAAATTGACAATAATGGTAATTTTAATTTAATTTTTAATATCCGGTCTGGTGAAAAATTTTATTTTAATGATTTAAATTTGAATCTACCTTCAGATTATAAGCAATCAGATTTTACTGAAATAAACGATATTTTTGAAAAATTAAAAGGAAAAACATATTCATTAAATAAATTTAATTTAATTTTAGATAAAATTGATAATATTGCTTCAGCAAAATTATATGAATTTATAGATGCTAAGGTAAGTGAAGAGGTGATTGAAAATAATAAAATTGATTTTACTTTTAATATAATTGATTCTGATAAATTTTATGTTGAAAGAGTTAATATCTTGGGTAATTTTCAAACAATAGAGGAGGTAATAAGAAATAGACTTATTGTAGATGAAGGAGATCCTCTAAATACTCTTTTATTTAATAAATCGATAGATAGCATCAAAAGTTTAAGAATTTTTAAAACTGTTGATAGTGAAATTATAGATGGATCTGAAGATAACCTTAAAATCATAAATTTAAAAGTTGAAGAACAGCCAACTGGTGAAATCTCATTGGGTGCTGGTGCGGGTACAAGTGGTACAACTCTTGGTGGTGGAATAAATGAAAGAAATTTTTTAGGTAAAGGTATTAACTTAATTACTAATTTAGAAGTTTCTGATGACAGCATAAAAGGAAAATTTGTATATTCAAAACCAAATTTTGCATATACAGACAACACTTTGTTTACTTCTCTACAGGCGACTACTTCTGATTATTTATCAGCTTATGGATATAAGACTACGCAACAAGATATAGGAATTGGAACTGCAATTGAACAGTATGAAAATCTTTTTTTTAGCCCAGAGGTAAAGTTATCTTTTGAAAATTTAGAAACAGATTCTACAGCTTCAACGCAATTAGCAAAACAAAAGGGTACATACCAAGACTTTTATTTTAATTATGGTTTGAAATATGATTTGAGGGATTCGTCTTATAATCCTACTTCTGGAAACAGCACTAATTTTTCTCAAGCTATACCTGTTGCCTCTGATAATAAAGAGTTTGCAAATACTTTAACATTTACTCAATACAAAAAATTTAAACAAAGTTCTGATATGGTAGGAAAAGCTAGTGTATATTTGAAGTCTGTAAACTCAATTGATGGTTCAGATGTAAGGGTTTCAAAACGAAACCATATTCCGCAAAATCGTTTAAGGGGTTTCAAAAAAGGAGAAGTAGGCCCAACAGACAATGGTGATTATATTGGGGGAAACTATGTTAGTGCTTTAAATTTATCAACAAACTTACCTGGAGTCTTAAGTACTGTTGAAAATTTAGATTTTACATATTTTATTGATATCGCAAATATTTGGGGTGTTGACTATGATAGCACTCTTGATAATTCAAATAAATTGAGAAGTTCAACTGGAATTGGATTAGATATATTAACTCCAGTAGGGCCATTAAGCTTTTCTTGGAGCCAACCTATTTCGAAAAATTCAACTGATAAAACAGAAAATTTTAGATTTAATCTTGGAACTACATTTTAATGTTAAAAAATATTAAGGTTTTATTTCTCACTTTATGCCTATTATTTTTTAATACTTATTTGTCAGCAGAAAATAAAATTTCTTTTATAGATGTTAATTATATTTTTATTAATTCTGATGCTGGAAAAAAAATTAATAATAAAATTAAAACAAAAAGTAAAAAAATCAACGATGAAGTATTAAATTATCAAAAAAAACTTGAAGAAGAAAAATTAAAATTAAATAATCAAAAAAATATTTTATCCAAAGAAGAATTCCAAAAACAGGCCAAGGGTTTAGAAAAAAAAGTTAAAGAATATAATGGAGCTTTAACAAAAGATAATGGTGAGTTAAAAAAATATACAAATAAAGCTCAAAATGAATTTTATTTACAGTTATCAACTATAGTTCAGGAATATGCTGTTAATAATTCGATAGAAATAGTTTTAAAAAAAAAGAATATTTTAATTGGTAAAAAAAATTTAGATATAACTAAAGACATTATGAATTTATTTAATAAAAAAGTTAAAGTTATTAAAATAAAATAAGTTAAGATAAATGAAACTGAATAAAAAAGAAATCATGGCATTGTTGCCTCATAGAGAGCCAATGCTTCTAATAGATGAATTAATAGATATTAAACATCTTCATTCAGCCACAGCAATAATGAATGTAAAAAAAGATGCTTTTTATGTTAATGGGCATTTTCCAGGTAATCCAGTTATGCCTGGTGTGCTAATAGTTGAAGCATTTGGTCAAGCTGCAGCTGCATTAACAGCTTACGGAATCGATAAAAAAGAGTATGAAAATAAATTGGTTTTTTTAATGGGTGTAGAAAAGGCTAGATTCAGACAGCCAGTTATACCTGATTGTAGGTTAGAATTGAAGATTGAAGCTATAAGATCGCATGGAAGAGTATGGAAGTATAAAGGAGAAGCTTTTGTTGATGGAAAACGTATGGCAGATGCACTGTGGTCAGCAAGCATAGTTGATAAAAAATAATTAGAAATATTAGTTGATAATTATTACATCTAAATTTTGATATTAGGATTGTGTGAATAATCCTTTTTTTAAAAATTATGGACCATTTAAGATTGAAGATCTTCTAAAATATTTAGATTTATCAAACACCTCCAATTACATGACAGACTTAATTCACGATGTTAAAGATTTAAACACAGCAAAAAAAAATGAATTAACTTTTTTTCATTCCAAAAAGTACATGTTAGTCGCAGCTGCCACTCAAGCTTCTTATTGCTTAACTTTAAAAAGTTTAAAAGATTATTTACCAAAAGAATGTAAGAAAATATATGTAGATAATGTTTTATTATCAATATCCCAAATTACTTCTAAATTTTATCCGGATGCTGTTAATGATAACTTTGATTTTACTGTTAAAAATATTAATGAATTAAAATTTAAAGATAAAATTCAATATGGACATAATGTTTTAGTAGGTGATAATGTTAAAATAGGAAAAAATTGTTTATTAGGGCACAACACAATTATAGAAAAAAATGTTTCCATTGGTTCAAATTGCTCTATAGGATCTAATACGATAATTAGAAATACAATTATAGAAAATAACGTCAGCATTTTAGATGGGTGTGTTATAGGTAAAAAAGGCTTTGGTTTTTTCCCCAATAATAAAAAGAATTTAAGGTACCCACATATTGGTATTGTTATTATTGGTGAAAATTCAGAAATTGGGTGCGGTTCAACAATTGATAGAGGTTCTATGTCTAATACTGTCATTGGTAAAAATACATTTTTAGATAATCAAGTGCATGTAGCTCATAATAATAAGATAGGTGATAACTGTATTATAGCAGGTCAGGTTGGAATGGCTGGTAGTTCATCATTGGGTAATAATATTATGATTGGTGGTCAAGCAGGTATTTCAGGTCACCTCAAAATTGGTAACAATGTTCAGATAGGTGGCGGTAGTGGTGTAATCAAAGATATACCTGATAATACTAAAGTTATGGGTTATCCCTCAAAAAATTTAAGGCAATTCTTAAAAGATAATAAATGATACACAAAACATGCATAATAGATTCTAAAGCTAAAATAGCTGACAACGTGGAGATTGGCCCATATTGCGTAATAGGTCCTCAGGTGGAGATTAAAAAAAATACAATCATCCACTCTCATGTAAATATTTCTGGGAAAACGATTATTGGAAAAGGAAATAGAATTTATCCTTTTTCATCTATTGGTAATCACCCACAGGATTTAAAATATGATAATGAAGAAACGGACTTAATTATTGGTGATGAAAATACTATTAGAGAACATGTTACGATAAACCCAGGTACTGTTGGAGGGGGGGGGGAAACCATAATTGGTAATAAATGTCTTTTTATGATCTCTTCTCATGTTGCTCATGATTGTGTTGTAGGTAACAATGTAATAATAGCAAACAATGTTCCTTTAGGTGGGCATGCAATAATTGAAGATAATGTAGTAATTGGTGGTAATTCTGCTGTTCAACAATTTACAAGAATAGGAAGAATGGCAATGATTGGTGGTATGACAGGTGTTTTACATGATGTAATTCCCTATGGATTATCAACTGGTAATAGGAATTCGTTACAAGGATTAAATTTAATTGGCTTAAGAAGAGCTAAATTTGAAAATAAAAGTATTTTAGGTTTAAGTCAGGCCTACAAAGAAATTTTTGCAACAAAAAATATTATGGAAAATATTAGTAAATTAAATGGAACATTTCAGGAAAATATATTAGTTAAAAGTGTAATAGACTTTATAACAAAAGATAAAAAAAGATCTATTTGCACACCTTTTTCATAACATGATAGGACTAATTTTTGGCGACACAGATTTTCCAAATGAAATTCTTAAAAGTATTAAGAAAAAAAAAATAAACTATTTAATAATTGATTTGTCAAAATCCAAAAAATTTAAGAATGATAAAAAATCCTATTCAGTTTCTATAGGTCAATTTGGTAAAATAATTGATATTTTAAAAAAAAATGACTGCAAAAAAGTCTTATTTGCAGGCAAAGTAGTTAAACCTAATTTTTCTAAACTAAAAATAGACCTCAGGGGAATTTATTATATTCCAAGATTAGTTAAAGCATCTAAACTAGGTGATGCTGCTATTCTTAAAGAAATTATAAAAATTTTTTTTCAATACAAAATTAAAACTATAAATTCATTAAAATTTAATCCTGAATTAACTCTTAAAAAAGGAAATTATTCAAAGACAAAACCTAATAATAAGGACAAGATAGATATTCAAAAAGCAATAAAAACTTTAAATAATCTAGGACAGTATAATTTTAGTCAAGGTGTTGTTGTAAGAAACATGCAAATAGTTTCGATTGAGGGAAAAGACGGAACTGAAAAAATGCTTAAAAATAGCAAAAGTAAAAAATTAAAAAATTGTGGTGTATTAGTTAAGTTTCCCAAAAAAAAACAAGATCTTAGAGTTGATTTACCAACTGTTGGGTTGGAAACTCTAAAACAAAGTAAAACAGCTGGATTAAAGGGCATAGTTATAAAGAGTAAGCAAAACATTTTTTTAAATAAAAAGAAATGTATTAACTTTGCAAATAAAAATAAGATGTTTATTAACGTTAAATGAAAAAAATATTTATTTTAACAGGTGAACCTTCTGGTGATAAACTAGCATCAAAAGTAATTTCTAAACTCAAAAATAATAATCCTAATATTGACTACTTATGTGTAGGGGGAACACATTTAAACTCACTAGGCATTAAGTCTATTTTTGATCTTAAGGATATAACCTATATTGGTTTCACTAGTGTTTTGTTAAATATTTTCAAAATTAAAAGTAAAATAAATAAAACTGTTGATGAAATAGTAAAATTTAGTCCAGATATCTTGTTCAGTGTTGATAGTCCTGACTTTACCTTAAGAGTTGCAGAAAGAGTAAAAAAAATAAACAATAATATAAAAACAATTCACTATGTAGCGCCTCAAGTATGGGTATGGAGAGAAGGTAGAGTGAAAAAATTTAAAAAGTTTTTAGACCATATTTTGCTATTATTTGAATTTGAAAAAAAATATTTTGATAAAGAAAATATTCCTAATACATTTGTTGGACACCCGTTACTTGAAACAAAAATTGATAACAAAATTGATTTATCTAGAGTATTGAAAAGTGATAAAAAAATTATTTCTCTTTTTGCTGGTAGTAGAAACTCTGAAACTAATATTCTTTTACCAATTTTATTTGAGTTTATTAAAATGATGAATAAAAAATTTAAAGACTATATTTTTGTTTTTCATGCAACTGATAAAAATAAATATTTGATTATTAATATGATTAAAGATAAAGATTTAGACAATACTCAAGTTATATCTGATGATAAAATCAAATCACAAGTTTTGTTTAATTCTTTATTTGCTGTTGCTAAGTCTGGAACAGTCTCTATTGAAATTTGTAATGCTAACGTACCATCAATCATAATTTATAAGGTTAATTTTATTAATTTTTTAATTATGAAATTTTTAATTAAAGTTCGTTATGCAAACATTATCAATATTATTAATAATAGAGAAGTAATACCAGAACTTTTACAAGGGGAGTGTAATGCAAAAGAAATATTTAATTCTGTAAACTATTTTTTAAATAATCCAGATTTAGCCAAGTTACAATTAAAAAGTATTAATAAAACTCTTAAAAATATTAAATCGCACACATCATCTTCGGAGAATGCTGTTGAAATTTTATCGCAATATCTCTAATTTCTGATCATAATATTTTTTTTAAAAAGTTTTTTAACTTATTTTATTAAGTCTTTTTAAAACTTCATCTTTGCCTAATGAAATAATTATATCATAGATGCCAGGTCCAAATTTTGAACCTGTTAAGGCTACTCTAAGTGGTTGTCCGACTCCTTTAAAATTCGTATCATTTGATTTTATAATTTCATTTAGGATCGGTTCTAATATTTCTTTGTTAAGCTCATCTAATTTCTCAAATTGCTTGTTAAAATCAGAGATAACTTTTTTTGCTCTTTCATCTATTAGCCTCATATCTTCTTTGTTAAAAGATACTTCATCTACAATAATGTATTGACCGTTATTAAATATATCCTCTAAGGTCTTTGCTTTGTTTTTTAAAAAAATTAGAGAATTTTTAATCTTATTTTTTTTGTCTGACTTAACCTCATTTTTATATAATTTGCAGTATTCGATGAATTGATTAAATAATTCATTTTCATCCATATTTTTTATGTAGTGTTCATTCATTGATAAAATTCTACTCATATCTAACTTCGATGGAGATTTACCAATACCCTCAAGGTTGAAGTACTCGATGCTTTCATCTAGGGTAAATATTTCCTTATCTTTATATGACCAGCCTAATCTAAGAAGATAATTCCTTAGTGCATCTGGCATTATTCCAATTTTTGAATAATCATCCAAAGTTGATGCATTATCCCTTTTAGAAAGTTTTTTACCTCCCAGTGTATGGATTAAGGGTATGTGTGCAAATAATGGTATATCCCATTTCATAGCTTCATATATCTGAATTTGTTTAAAAGTATTTATCTTATGATCGTCACCTCGAATAATATGCGTCATATTCATTTGATGATCATCAACAGATGCTGATAAATTATAAGTTGGTGTTCCATCATTTCTTAAAATAATAAAATCTTCAATAGTATTATTTTCTATTTCAACATTGCCCTGAACTAAATCTTTTAAAATAGAAGATCCTTCAATTTTACTTTTAAATCTTATAACTGGTTTAATATCCTTAGGAACATCAGCTTCATTAAAATCTCTACATTTTCTATTATATGTATAATGAATTTTTTTTTGTCTTGCTCTGTTTCTTTGTTCCTCTATTTCTTCAGGAGAGCAATAACATTTATAAGCATATCCATTTCTTAATAATTCACTAGCAATTTTAACATGATCATTAATTTTTTTTGATTGTATATATTCATCACCATCATGCTCGATACCTATCCACTTCAGTGATTTAATTATTTGATTTTTGTACTCATCTTTTGACCTTTCTTTATCCGTATCTTCAATTCTAAGATAAAAATTTCCTTTTAGCTTTTTTGAATACAACCAATTAAATAAAGCTGTTCTTACTCCACCTATATGCAAAGGACCTGTTGGGGATGGAGCAAATCTAGTTGCTACTTTTTTCATTGAAAATGTTTAAACTATTTTATTAAAAGTTTCTATATAAAGATACTAGTACACCTTGAACTTTTACTCTATCTGGACCAAATATTTTAGTTTCGTAGTTTTTGTTTGCACTTTCTAGTGCAATTACTTTCCCCTTTTTTCTTATTCTTTTTAGCATAGCTTCATGTTCATCTATCAAAGCAACAACAATTTTTCCATTGTCCGCTGAATCTGTTCTTCTAATGATTACTGTATCACCCTCATTAATCCCGGCCTCAATCATTGAATCACCTTGAACTTTAAGCCCAAAATAATCACCATTCTTTTCTAGGTTTGAAGGCAATGGTATTCTCGAAACTTCATTTTGAATAGCTTCAACAGGTGTCCCTGCAGCTATTTTACCTAAAACTGGTATTTCATTTGCACTCGAAGAAATTCTTTGCTCATCTAAACCACCTTTGATTACACTAGGTGAAAAGCTATTATAAATATCATTAGCAGATGCTGTTTCTGGAAGTTTAATAACCTCTAAAGCCCTAGCTTTATGTGCTAATCTTTTAATAAAGCCTCTTTCTTCTAAAGCACTAATTAATCTATGTATTCCTGATTTTGATTTCAAGTGTAATGACTCCTTCATTTCCTCATAAGAAGGCGACACACCAGTGCTTCTCAACTTCTTGTTGATAAATAAAAGTAGGTTTTTTTGTTTTTTTGTAAGCATAAGAACAAATATCGTACAAAATATGTTCTACAAAAGTTCTCTTAAATAAACAATAGCTAAAAAGCCTTTAAAATAGGGCCTTATTTGACTAGAGAACAGAAAAAATTGAATTATCATCTAAATTTTTCAACAGTGATTCACCAATTAAAAAAGTTTTAATTTTTGTTTTATCTTTTAAAGCAAGAAGTTCCTCTTTTGTTTTAATTCCACTTTCAGAAATTAAAGGACCGTTATGATCAATTAAAACTTCATGGATATCATAAGTTGTATTTATATCTGTCTTAAGAGTTTTAAGATTTCTATTATTAATCCCTATTAACGCATCTTTAAAGTTAAGAGCTTTTTTTGCCTCACCAACTGTATGTACCTCTACAATTATAGACATATTAAGTTTTAATGCCTCTTCATATAATTCATTTGCAAGTTCATCAGAAACGCCTGCTAATATTATTAATATAGCATCAGCCCCATAACTTTTTGCAAGGTGAACTTGAAACTTATCAATAAAAAAATCTTTACAAAGAATAGGTAGGTTTATTTTTTTTTTTACTTCGCTTACATGAATTAGATTACCTAAAAAAAAATCTTCTTCTGTAAGTATGGATAAACAGGTAGCTTTATTATTATTATAAATTTTAGCTATTTTAATAGGGTCGTAACTTTTTACTATTATGCCAGCAGAAGGACTAGCTTTTTTAATTTCAGCAATTATAGAAATTCTATTATTGTTGATGTTATTTTGTATTTTATCTTTGAAGTTAATAAATGATTTATTTGCATCTATTTTTTCGTTTAAAGATTTTAAAGAAATTTTTTTTTTTAGTATATCAATACGTTCACCCTTTTTTTTAATTATTTTTTCGAGTAAGTTTTTAGGCATTTTGTATATTTTTCAAACTTTCAAAAGTTTTACCAGACAAAATATGTATCCTCGCAGAATCGTAAGCATCTTTAAAGTCTAACTTTTTTTCCATAACTATAAGACCTGCCGCTGCATTCAAGCAAACTGCTTTTGAAAAATCATTATCTTCACCTTTAAATATATTTATCATTTTATTTGCATTAAATTGAGCATCATCACCCAACAAATCTTCAAATTTATTTGCACCTATGTTTAGATTTTTAGGGTCTATTATTAGTTCAGAAATTATACCATTTTTCAATTGAACAATATTAGTTTTGGCATAAGGTGATATTTCATCTAAACCATCTTCACTATTGACAATCCAGGCATACTTTATATTCAAGTTGTTTAGTGCACTAGCAAAAATTCTTAATAATCTTTTATCAAAAACTCCAACAACTTGTCTGTTAACTAGAGCGGGGCTACTTAAAGGACCTATCATATTAAAAATTGTTCTTTTACCAATTTTTTTTCTAGTTGGGCCAACGAACTTCATTGCACTGTGATAGTTTGGGGCATACATGAAGCCAAAGTTATTTTTATTAATTTGTTCTTCAATATCTTTGGGCTCTAAATTAATTTTGATATTTAATGCCTCCAAAACATCACCAGATCCACATTTAGATGAGACTGCCTTATTACCATGCTTTGCCACCTTAATGCCCATGCTAGACAATAATAATGCCGAAGCTGTAGAAATATTAAGTGTATTCATGCCATCTCCACCTGTGCCACAGGTATCTACACAGCCTTTAAAGTTAACTCTTTTAGACTTATTTCTTAATACATAGACACCCCCAGCAATCTCATCTGAAACTTCACCTTTTGCCGATAGTAAAGTTAAAAAATCAAATATTTCATCGTCCGAAGCTTTACCTTCCATTAGTATTTCAAAAGCTGCTTTGCTTTCCACAAATGTTAAATCTAGCTTATTTTTAAGCTTTTCAAGGTATTTTTCCATTAATTTTTATAATTGATAAAATTTTTTAATATTTTCAATCCTAATTTAGTTTTAATACTTTCGGGGTGAAATTGTACACCATGTATATTAAGTTCTTTATGTTTAACCGCCATAATTAAACCATCGTCTGTTTCGGCTATAATTTCTAAATTTTTAGAAAGAGATTTCCTTTCGATGATTAAGCTATGATATCTTGTAGCTTCAAATGTTTTTGGTAGATTTTTAAGAATTCCGACTTTCTTAGATCTAATTATACTTGTTTTCCCATGCATCAGTTTCTTAGCTTGAATAATTTTTGACCCAAAAATTTGTCCAATAATTTGATGACCAAGACACACTCCTAGAAAAGGAATTTCTTTATGAAGATTTTTTAAAATATTCAAACAATTACCAGATTGGTCTGGGTTACCAGGACCTGGGGAGATTACAATTTTATCATATTTATTTTTTACAATTTCTTTTGTAGTGATTTTATCATTCCTAAAAACGTCAACTTTAGCTTTTAGTGATGATAGATAGTGATAAAGATTAAATGTAAAACTATCATAATTATCTATTAATAAAATTTTCATTATCTCAAAGCATCAATCAAAGCTTTAGCTTTATTAACAGTTTCCATATATTCATTAATTGGTACACTATCAGCAACAATTCCAGCTCCTGCCTGCACATAAAATTTTTTATTTTTGGTAACAGCAGTTCTTAAAGCTATACATGTATCAAACTCTCCATTAGCTGAGAAATAACCTATTCCACCTGCATAAACTTTCCTTCTTGTTGTTTCTAGCTCATCAATAATTTCCATTGCTCTAATTTTGGGTGCACCAGAAACTGTGCCAGCAGGGAAACCAGACAATAAAGATCTAAATTTTGAAAATTGTTTATTGTATTCTCCGATTACGTTAGAGACTATATGCATAACATGTGAGTATCTCTCAATAATAAAACTTTCAGTAACCTTTACAGTATTAATTTTTGATACTTTTCCAGCATCATTTCTCCCCAAGTCTAAAAGCATCAAATGTTCAGAAAGTTCTTTTTTATCACTGAGTAAATCTCTTTCATAATATAGATCTTCTTTTACTGTTTTTCCTCTTGGTCTTGTACCGGCTATTGGCCTTACAGTAATTTTGTTATCCCTCAATCTAACTAAAATTTCAGGACTGGCACCAATTATTTGAAAATCATTAAAATTAAAGAAGTACATAAATGGAGAAGGGTTAGTTATTCTTAACTTTTTATAAATATCTAATGGTGATTTAGTCAATTTTGACTCAAACCTTTGGCTTAAGACTACTTGAAAAATATCTCCTATTTTGATGTATTCTTTTGCTTTCTTAACCATACTAAGAAATTTATTTTTTGAAGTATTTGACTTCACTTTGATATTTTGAAATGGCTTAATAACTTTATTATTTAAACTTTTTATTGAGGACTGAACCAGTAATTCAAGAAGTTCATTTTTTATTTTTTCGAATTTTTGTACATAGTTTGTAATTTTTTCATCATTAAAAATATTAATAATATAAAACATCTCTTTTTTTAAATTATCATAAATAACAAGTGTTCTTGGACGCAAAAGTCTAACATCAGGTAAATTTAAATCATTTTTACAGTTGTTTGGAATTTTTTCGATATATCTTATTGAGTCATAGGAAAAATACCCAGATATTAAAGAGCAAATTTTCGGTAATTTTTTTGGTGTATTAAATTTAAATTCTTCAATAATTTTTTCTATTAATTTATCTGGTTTATCTTTTAGTTTAATTTTCTTTTTATTTCTTATTAAATAGGAATTATCATTATTAAATTCCCAAATTTTGTCAGGGTTTTTGCCAAAAATTGTATATCTTCCTTTGATTTTTTCTTTCTCTACAGATTCAAATATAAAACTATTCTTTTCAATTAGAAAATTATCAATTAGGTTTAAAACCTCATCATCATTTCTAACTTTTTTTGAAGTGTATATTATTTGATTTTTTTTGCTTTTATGTCGAAACTTAAAATCTTTGAAGCTCCGATTAATTATCATTGAAATAAATTTTTAACGTTATCTATGGCTATTTTATTAATATCGATTTGGTATTTACTATTAAGAAAAATATCATATGATTTTAAAATAGTATTTCTATTATTTGTGTTTTCTTTAGCAATATATGACTTAAATTCTTCTGTATTTTTTTCTAAGTCAATATCTTTATCTTTATAGTTTTTAATCTTAGCTAGATAAACTTTTTTGTTGTCATCATTGATTAATGTAAACGTGTTTATTGGTAATGAGTAAAGCAATTGAACAGAATTAATATCAAATTTTTTATTATCTTTGATTGAATTTAATGTTAAAAGTTGTATTTGATCTTTTCCTAAATTTGAAAACTCATTATCAGTAAATTTTTTACTCCCAATCTGTTGTAGTAATTTTCTATTATAATCAAATTTATTTTTTTGAACTACTAGCTTTAAAATATTATCCTTAGTTTGCTTGTCTTTGATATCTGGCTTTTTCTCACTAATGCTATCTACCTTATAAATAATGAAATTTTCGTTATTTTCAAATATATCAAAATTATTATCTTTTATCTTGTATATTTTTTTTTCAATTTCATTGCTACTATCTGAATATTGGTAATCTTCAACCGCAACACTATCTAAATTAAACTCAGAAGTTATCTGTTCAAAACTAATGCCATTGAGAATATTATTTTCTATTTCATCAATTTTATCAAAAAATGTTTGATTAAACTCATTAAGTCCAATTAAATTTTTAGGGTTTATTCTTGCGTATTTAAAATCTATGTATTCAACCTTTAATCGGTCATTATTTTCATTAATAAAATTTATAAGATCTTCATCGTCAAATTCACTCTTTTTTTTATAGAACTTATTTAAATCAATAAAACTTAATTCTAATTTCTTATTTTCATTTTCAAATAATTTACTAATTAGAAATTTTGGAGAAACAGTCCCAGCACCTACAAAATCAAATAATTTTTTTTGCAACTCTCTTTTTTTTAATCTTTTTTCAAAAATAGGTGCAGAAATATTATTTTCTAATAAAAATTTTTCATATTTAATTCTTTGAAAAATTCCATTTTCATCAATAAAATTATCATTTAATTTAATTTTTTTTAATAATGAATTTTCTGAGAGCATAATATCAAAATCATTAACTTCTAAATCTATTAATATTGTTGAAATTAAGCCTGATAGAAGTTCTTCAATAATGCCGTTTTCCAAATTATTTTTAATTGCTTCTTGTGAGATGCCAGTTTGATTAATGTAATTAATAAAATCTTGCGTAGTAACATTGGTTTTATTTATTTTTGCAATATTGTTTTGATTATTTGACATAAATCCACCGCCAAATCCTCCAAAACCAAATGCAATAATAATTACAATTATTAATATTAATCCACCAATTTTTTTTTTGTTAAGGTTTTTTTTAATATTCATTATAGCTTTATTTATGTATTGATCTGTAAAATCAAATCTATAGATTAAAAAATGAATTATGACAAATAAATATATGTATTTTATAGCTAATTGGAAAATGTTTGGTGATTTAAGAACTCTAAATACATTAAATAAAGTTATTACTTTCGCAAATAAAAATAAAAAAAATAAGTTTAAATTAGTTTACTGCCCACCCTCAACTCTTATTTGCCCACTAGCCAAGATTTTTGAAAAAACATCAATCGATGTAGGTGCGCAAAATTGCCATGAAAGTACAAATTATGGAGCTTACACTGGTCAAGTCAACTCCAAGATGTTAAAAGGTGTTGGTGCTAAATATGTTATTTTAGGTCATTCAGAAAATAGACAACTAGGTGAAAATGATAAATTAATTAATTTAAAAATTAATGCTGCTATTAAATCTGGCCTCAAGGTTATTTTTTGTGTTGGGGAGACTCTAAATCAAAAAACTAAAAAAATTACTAAACAAATTTTATCAAAACAAATTAGCAAAGGTTTAAATAAAATTAAAAATAAGAAAAGTATATTGATAGCATACGAACCTGTTTGGGCTATTGGCAGTGGCTTAATTCCTAAAGGGTCTGAATTACGTGAATCAGTTGATTTTATTAAGAGCAAGGTAAATGGAGCTAAAGTTTTATATGGAGGCTCTGTTAATCCAAAAAATATTAGCACTTTAAAAGATATTAATAATATAGATGGGTTTTTAATAGGTGGTGCTTCACAGGTTTCAAATAATTTCATTGATATAATAAAAAAAACCTATAATTAGTCCGCATGGAAAACATTTTATTAGTGTTAAACATTGTATTTGCATTCATCCTTGTTTTATTAATTTTGTTGCAAAAATCTGAGGGTGGTGCCCTTGGAATTGGAGTTTCCCAGGAAAACATGATGTTTTCTAAGTCTGCTGGAAATTTTATGACCAAAGCTACTGCTGTGATTGCTACACTTTTCATAATATGCAGCCTTGCTTTAACTATTATTTCAAGGGGAGAGCTAACTCCAACAAGTTCAGTTTTAGACTCTGTTGAAGAAAAAAATGAAGATACACCTTCAATTCCTGAAAATAATTAATTCTTTTCAATCTCTTTATTTATCGTTATAAGATAATTCCATGGCGCGATATATCTTTGTCACCGGCGGTGTGGTTTCATCTTTAGGTAAAGGACTTTCTTCTGCTTCGTTAGCATATCTCTTACAGTCAAGAGGTTACAAAGTTAGGATTAGAAAATTAGATCCATATCTAAATGTTGACCCGGGAACGATGAGTCCATTTCAACATGGTGAAGTTTTTGTGACTGACGATGGTGCTGAGACAGATTTGGATTTAGGCCATTATGAAAGATTTTCTGGAGTATCAGCGAAAAAATCCGACAATATCACAACTGGAAGAATTTATAGTGATGTTTTGAAAAAAGAACGTAAAGGTGAATATCTTGGAAAAACTGTTCAAGTTATTCCACACATTACTGATCGTATTAAACAATTTATTAAAAATGAATCTTCCAAAGAAGATTTTGTTATTTGTGAAATTGGTGGAATTGTAGGAGACATTGAAAGCTTACCTTTTGTAGAAGCTATTAGACAATTTGCTAATGATGTAGGAAAAAAAAATGCGCTTTTCATTCACTTAACATTAGTTCCTTATTTGAAAGCATCAGATGAAATAAAAACTAAGCCAACACAACACTCTGTTAAAGAACTAAGAAGCATAGGTATTCAGCCAGATATTATAATCTGTAGATCAGAAAGACCCATACCATTAGAGCATAGAAAGAAAATTTCTTTATTTTGCAATGTAGATATTAAAAACGTGATTGAGACAGTTGATGTTAGAACTATTTATGAAGCTCCATTGAGTTTTTTTAGGGAAAAATTGGATATTCAAGTATTAAATTATTTTAAATTAAAATCAAAAAAACCTGCAAACCTCAATCCTTGGAAAAAAATAACTAAGATAATTTTACAAAATAAAAAACAAGTCAATATTGCAATTATTGGTAAATATGTAGAGTTAAAAGATGCATACAAATCTTTAGATGAAGCATTAACTCATGGTGGAATTGATAATAAAATTAAAGTTAATTTAGTGAGAATAGACTCTGAAAAATTAAAAGGCTCTGAAATTAAGAAAAAACTAAAAAATATTTCGGGAATTTTAATTCCTGGTGGTTTTGGGAAAAGGGGAACGGATGGGAAAATTGAATCTATTAAGTATGCAAGATTAAATAAAATCCCTTTCTTGGGTATCTGTTATGGAATGCAAATGGCGATAATTGAATTTGCAAGAAATCAACTAAATTTAAAGAAAGCTACCTCAAGTGAATTTGATAAAAAAGGCTTACCAATTATTGGATTAATTAACGAATGGACTAAAGAGGGTAAAACGATTACAGGAACTGATAAAAATCTTGGTGGCACAATGAGACTGGGTTCATATGACGCTAAACTTAAAGAAAACTCACAAATTAGAAGAATTTATAAATCAAAATTAATTAAAGAGAGGCATAGACACCGATATGAAGTTAATATTGCCTTTAAAGATAAGTTTGAAAAAAAAGGTATGATTTTTTCAGGTTTATCACCTGATAATAAATTACCTGAAGTTATTGAACTTAAAAATCATCCCTGGTTTATTGGTGTTCAATTTCACCCAGAATTTAAATCTAGACCTTTGGCTCCTCATCCATTATTCTCTTCGTTTATCAAAGCAGCAAAAAATCATAAATGAGCAGTATAAAAGTTAATTGTGGAAATATAGAAATTTCAAATGACAATAAGATTTGCATTATTGCAGGTCCATGTCAGCTTGAAACTGAACAGCATGCAATGGATATGGCTGGTAAAATTCAAGAAATTACCAAAAAATTTGGTCTTGGTTTCATATATAAAACTTCTTTTGATAAAGCTAATAGAACCAGCATAAAAGGGCAAAGAGGGGCGGGCCTAGATACATCTCTACCAATATTTGATAAATTAAAAAAAGAATTTAATATCCCAATTCTAACCGACATTCATAATGCGGAACAATGTTCACTTGTTTCAGATCATGTCGATGTTTTGCAAATACCTGCTTTTCTATGTAGACAAACTGATCTTTTAATTGCAGCTGCAAAAACTAATAAGATTATTAATGTTAAAAAAGGACAGTTTTTAGCACCATGGGATATGGTAAATGTTACAAAAAAAATTTCAGACTCTGGTAATAAAAATATTCTAGTTACAGAAAGAGGAGCTTGCTTTGGTTATAATACTTTAGTTTCAGATATGAGATCTTTACCAATTATGGCCAAGAATGGCTATCCAGTTATTTTCGATGCAACACATTCGGTTCAACAACCTGGAGGGCAAGGAGAGTCTTCAGGAGGACAAAGAGAATTTGTTGAATATCTAGCAAGGGCTGCTGTTGCAGTCGGTGTTGCAGGAGTTTTTATTGAGACACACCAAGACCCTGATAATGCGCCCTCAGACGGTCCTAACATGGTTCCTTTAAATAAATTAGAAAACTTATTAAGACAACTGACAGATATAGATAATTTAATTAAAAAAAAGTGAGTAAAATTATAAAAGTTAAAGCTCGTCAAGTGTTTGACAGCAGAGGAAATCCAACAGTTGAAGCTGAAGTTTATACAAAAAATATTAGTGCATCAGCTATTTGTCCATCAGGTGCCTCAACAGGAACTTACGAAGCATTTGAAAAAAGAGACACAAATAACAAAAAATATCTTGGTAAAAGTGTTCTTAATGCTGTTAATTTAGTTAACACAAAAATTTCAAAAAAACTTAAAGGTCAAAGTGTTCACAATCAAGAACGTGTAGATACTTTATTAATTAATCTAGATGGAACTAAACAAAAAACAAACTTAGGTGCCAATGCAATGCTTGCTGTTTCTATGGCAGTAAAAAAACTTTCAGCAATAACTAAAAAAATTCCTTTATATAAAACCTTTTTAGTTAAAAATAATTTTAAGTTACCTTATCCATTAATGAACATAATTAATGGTGGAGCGCATGCAAATAATGGTCTTAGAATACAGGAATTTATGATTAGACCTGATTGTGCAAAAAACTTCTCAGATGCGATGAGGGTATGTTTTGTTGTAATTAAAAATTTAAGCAAACTGATTAAAGACAAAGGCTTATCAACATCAGTAGGTGATGAAGGAGGTTTTGCACCAATGATTGATAGTAACAATCAGGCATTAGATTTGATTGTATCAGCAATTAGAAAATCTGGTTTTATTAATGGAAAGGATGTTTCAATTTGTTTAGATGTAGCAGCCAATGAATTATATAAAAAGAATAAATATTCAATACATTCAAAAAAATTTCTTTCAGTTGAAAAATCAATTCAAGAATACAAAAAGATGATTATGAAATACAAAATAAAGTCGATAGAAGACCCTTTTGCTGAAAATGATTGGTTGGCTTGGAGTAAATTTATGAAATCTTCCAACCAAGTACAAATTATTGGAGACGATTTGTATGTTACAAATCTCGAAAGACTAAAGAAGGGTTTTCTAAATATTTCTTCGAATGCAATATTAATAAAATTGAATCAGATCGGTACAGTTTCTGAAACTATTGATGTCATTAAATTTGCTCATGCAATCGGTTATAAAACCATTATTTCACACAGATCTGGCGATAGTGAAGATACATTTATCGCAGATTTAGCTGTTGGAACTAATTCAAATCAAATTAAAACTGGATCTTTAGCTAGATCTGAAAGAGTAGCTAAATATAATCAATTAATACGTATTGAAGAAGAGCTTGGAAAAAAAGCTAAAATGAATAAAATTTATTAATGCTTAAAAGTTTAAAAAAAAATTATTTTTTATTGGTTTCAACGTTTTTAATTCTATATTTTTTTTTCAATTTAATGTCAGGTGAAAGAGGCCTAATTTCATACTTTGAAAAACAAAAAATTCTTATGAACTTAAATGAAAAAGAAATGAGATTAGCCAAAAAAATTAAAAAATTAGATTTTAAGAATACTTTACTTAGTGACAATCTTGACCTTGATTATATAGAAACTTTAATTAGAGAAAGATTTTTATTTGGAAAAAAAAATGAAACACTTTATATAATAAAAAATAATGAAACAAAAAATTAAATTTAGACACCCAGAAAAAGTAAAGAATCCAATAAATCCAATTAAGAAAAAACCTGATTGGATAAGGTCAAAACTTACAAATAGTAAAGAATTTTTTCTAACAAAAACAATTGTAAATAATAATAATCTGGTAACGGTTTGTCAGGAAGCTAACTGTCCTAATATAACTGAGTGTTGGAGTAAAAGACATGCAACATTTATGATTATGGGAGATACCTGTACAAGAGCATGTGCATTTTGTGACGTCAAGACTGGCAAACCAAATAAATTAGATTTTCTAGAACCTATAAAAATCGCTGAGGCCGTTAACAAATTGAGTCTTAAACATGTTGTAATTACCTCAGTGGATAGAGATGATTTAGATGATGGTGGATCAAATCACTTTTATGAGGTTATAAGCCAAACTAGAAAAAAAAACCCTAATACTACTATTGAAGTTTTGACACCAGATTTTTTGAGAAAAGGTGATGCATATAAAAAAGTCCTTGAGGCTAACCCAGATGTTTTTAACCACAATATTGAAACAGTACCAAGTCTTTATTTAAAAGTTAGACCAGGATCTAGATATTTTGCATCTTTGGAGCTTTTAAAAAATGCAAAAAAAATAAACCAAAAAGTTTTTACTAAATCTGGAATAATGGTTGGTTTGGGTGAAACTAGAAATGAAATTTTACAAGTAATGGATGATTTGAAATCAGCAGATGTTGATTTTTTAACGATAGGACAATATTTGCAACCTTCAGTAAAACATTTTCCTTTAGATAGATATTATTCACCTCAAGAATTTGATGATCTTGGAAATGTCGCTAAGTCTAAAGGATTTTTATTAGTTTCATCATCCCCTTTAACAAGATCCTCTTATCACGCTGATGAAGACTTTGCACAGTTACAAAAAAACAGATTAAAAAATTAATGCCCAAAGCTTCTGTTAAGCGTCTAATCAAATGCAATAAATCACAATTAATAAATTTAGTTCTTGATATAGAAAAGTATCCTGAATTTGTACCTTTTTGTTTAGACTCTCATATCTATGAGAAAAATATGGAGAGTGATCAAACGTTAATTATTGCAGATTTAACAATAGGAAAGGGACCCTTTAAAGATACTTATAAAAGTGATGTTAAATTTGATAGAAAAAAAAATTCAATAATTGTTAAAAATATTGGAGGACCTTTAAAACATCTTAAAAACACATGGTATTTTAATGATCACGTCAATGGAACGGAAATATCTTTTGATATTGATTTTGAAATTGAAAACAAATTTTTAAACATTATAATGACTAAATCTTTCCAACTTGGCTTGAATAAAATAGCTGATGCCTTCCAGAAAAGAGCAGAAACTTTGAGCAAATAAAACAAATCTAAATAATAGATTTAGCTATTTTTAGTGCTTTTTGAACAGTAGCCCTCTGAATAGATGTTCGATTTCTTAATTTAAATATATTCTTATTAATTATTAATTTTTTTCCTTTTTTTACTCCAATATAAACTAATCCAACTGGTTTAGATTCTGTTCCACCATCAGGTCCTGCAATACCAGTGACAGAAATATTAATATGTGCTTTAGATATTTTGGCTAAATTTTTTACCATTACCTCACAACATTCAGAACTAACAGACCCATATTTTTTAATTACGTTTTTATTAACTTTTAAAATTTTCATTTTTGCATAATTAGAGTATGTAATCAGACCAAGATTAAAAACCTTTGAAGCACCTCTAATTGATGTAATGGTTGAAGCAAGCATTCCACCTGTGCAAGATTCTGCAAAAGAAATTGTAAGTTTTTTTTTTATTAATTCCTTAACTAAAGAGTTCATTTAAATAAAGTAGTTTTTTAAAACCATAAAACAAATTAAAGATAAAACAACATATAGTCCCGCACAAACGTCATCCATGATAACACCAAAACTGTTCTTAAAGTTTTTATCAAAAAAACTTACCGGAAATGGTTTAAAGATGTCAAAATATCTAAATAAAACGAAACAAATCCCATAAAAAATTATTGCTTCATTTGGTGATTTTTCTGTTCCATGCGAAATCTCATATAAATAAAGAGGAATAGATTGTCCAATGAACTCATCAATTATTATTTCACCAGGATCCTTGTTTTTGCTATTCTTAATATGACTAGCTACTGCAGAAAATGAGTAAATAAATACAATAACAAGACCTAACAAAACTATATTAGAAGAAATATTGAAAACATGAAACAAAAGATAAAGTAAAAAAACAGTTGCTAATGAGCCGAATGTTCCAGGAATGAATTTTAACTTCCCTAGACCAAACATGGTAACAAACAGTGAATTAAATGTTTTAATCATATCTAGATATTGAAATTATAATTTCACAGGCGATAGCTTTTTCTTTACCAATTAAACCCAGTTTTTCAACTGTTTTACCCTTAAGACTTATTTTATTTTTATTTAATGCCATTAGTTTTGATATTGAATCAATTATTTTACTTCGATACCTTGATACCTTAGGTTTTTCACAAATTAAATTTATATCTAAGTTATTAACAGTATAATTATCATTTTCTAGTTCTTCCATTACAGGTCTCAACATTTTAGGAGATCTTATATTCTTAAATTCTTTTTTATTGTTAGGAAAATACATTCCTATATCACTTTTTCTCATCGCACCTAGTAAGGCATCAATAATTGAATGTAAAATAACATCCCCATCAGAATGTCCTTCTAAACCAGAATGAAATGGTATTTTAATACCACCAAGATATAGTTTTTTATTTTTGATTAATTTATGAATATCAAAACCAATACCGTAATAGGTTTTAAGACTTTCTATATCCTCTTTATATGTAATTTTTATATTCTTATTTTCACCATTGATAAATTTTATTTTTTTATCGTGATTTATAAATAATGTCGATTCATCTGTTATCTTACTTTTTTCTTTAATTGCCAAATTATATAACTCTTTAAATCTAAATCCTTGTGGTGTTTGACTTAAATAAGAATCTTCTCTTTTAAGATTAAATAACTTTTTTTTTATTTTATATTTTAAAGAGTCCCTTGGTTTTAATGCAGGTATTACAGATTTATTAATTTTTAATTCTTTTATTATCTTTTCTAATAAACTTATAGAGAAGTTTGGTCTTGCTGCATCGTGTATTAAAACATTGTTGGGTTTATATTTTTTTATTGTTTTAAGTGCTAATAATGATGAGTCAGATCTTTCTTTTCCACCTTTAATTATTGTTATAATTTTGGAATATCTTTGTTTAATCTTATTAGGATTATCTACTACTAATACAATTTTTTTGAATAATTTTGACTTTAGAGCTTTTTCAACTGAATGTTCAAATAACTCTTTATTTTTGTATAAAAAGTACTGCTTAGGTTTTTTGTGATCAAATCTTTTCCCTGATCCAGCAGCTAAAATTATTAAATAGTTGTTCATTTTTTATAACTATAATATCCCTAAATAATGCAAGAGTTTTTAAAAAAAAATATTATTATCATCATAATATCCTTAACTAGTCTTTTTGTTGGGTTTTTTACATTTTTAACTTTTATCGATAAAAGTTTTATTGAGTTAAATCAACAAAATCTTCAATATTTATTATTTTTAAATATAGTTTTATTATTTTTATTATTTAGTTTTATTTTTTTTGAAATTAAAAGATCAATTCAAACTGATATAGATAAAGATGGGCTTAATTCAAATAAAAAATATGTAACTTATTTTTCATTATTTACCTTAATACCATCAGTGCTTATTTCAATTTTTTCACTTTTTTTATTTTCTTTTGCTTTAGAAAAGTATTTTGATAAAAAAGTTACTACTGTTGTTAATAACTCTTATGAACTAGCCAAAAGTTACGTTCGAGAGGTTAGAAATAAAGTTCAAGCAGAAATAGTTCTTATAGCATTTGATACAAACAAAAGTGGAAAATTTCTTAATGATAAACCTGATGCGTATCTAAGATTTTTAAAAACCCAAAAAATAATTCGTAATATAGATGAAATACATATTATTGATCAAAATAAAAAATTAATTTTTACAAATATTGATAATAGATCAAAGTACAAGCCTCCTTTAGATGAGGCTTTAGAACTTGTTTTAGATGACGATCGCCCTCTAAAAATAATAAATCCACCTGAAAATATTTCGGCTGCAATTATGCGTTTACAAGCATTTGATGATAGATTCTTATATGTAATTAAATATCTAGATGAGAATATATCAAATTATTTAACAGAATCACAAGAAGCTATAAATTTTTATTATACTGTGGAGGAAAAAAGCACTGGTATTAAAATTTCATTTGCTATTATTTATTTAATTATAGTGACCCTATTGATGTTTATTTCTATAACTATTGCAATTAGATTTTCATCAATATTTTTTAGATCAATAAATAATCTAATTTTTGCTTCTACAGCTATTGGTAATGGAAATTTAGATGTGAAAGTTCCCGAATTAAAAACAGATAAGGATTTAGAGACACTAAATAGAAATTTTAATAATATGATCAATCAATTAAAAATGCAGCAAGAAAAGCTAATCATCAACGAAAGACATGAAGCTTGGGGCAGTTTAGCCAGAAAACTTGCGCATGAAATTAAAAATCCATTAACACCTATTCAGTTAACAATAGATAAAATTAAAAATAAATATACGAGCCAAATTAATAATAAGGATAAATTAAACTTTGAAGAAAATCTAAAAATAATAAACAATCAAATTAAGCAAATAGGAAATTTAGTTAATGAATTTTCAGATTTTGCAAGAATGCCAAAACCATTATTAAAAGATAACGACTTGATTCAAGAATTAAATGATAATATCAAATTATTATCCCAAATTGATGATAAAATTAAAATTGAGTTTAAGAGAAGCCTGGAAAAAATTTACTTTAATTGTGATAAAGAGCAATTGTCTAGAGTTTTTTTAAATCTAATTAAAAATTCGATAGAAAGTATTCATCAAAAAGTAGCAAATATTGGTAATTTTGATAAAAAAATATCTATTGATATTAAGGAAAATAATGATCATATAACGATCATCATGACTGATAACGGTATCGGGTTTGGAGTTTTTAAAAATAATATTAAAGAAATATTGCATCCGTATTTTACAACAAAAAAAAATGGAACTGGCTTAGGACTTTCAATTGTTAATAAAATTATAAGTGATCATAATGGAAAAATTAATTTTATTTCAATTAATGATGGTGCCAAAGTTGAAATAATTTTAAATAAATAATGACTGCTGAAATATTAATAGTAGATGACAATTTAGATATAAGAAATATTTTGAATGAGTTAATTTGTGATGCTGGTTATACAACAAGGGTTGCTGCTAATTACAACCAAGCATTAAGTGAAATTGATAAAAAGGTACCTGACGTTGCTATTCTAGATGTTAAATTAGATAAAGGTGATAACGATGGTATTCAATTGTTATCACATATCAAGTCTAAAAATAAGGACGTTCCTGTAATTATGATATCTGGACATGCAAATATTGAAATGGCAATAAAATCTTTAAAACATGGTGCTTTCGAATTTGTTGAAAAACCTTTTGATCAGGTAAGGTTATTAAATTTTATAACTAGAGCTATTGAAAACGTAAATTTAAAGACTCAAAATAAAGAATATGAAAGTAAACTTTTTTCTTCTTTCGATTTAATTGGTAATAGTAAAAATATTTCATTAATAAGAGAACAAATTGATAAAATTTCTTTAACGGATAGTAGAATTACTATAAATGGCCCAGCTGGTTCTGGTAAAGAATTAATAGCTAGAAAAATTCATAAAAAGTCTAAAAGATATAATAAGCCATTCATTGTTTTAAATGGAGCGTTGCTGGATAATAATAAATATGAATTAGAGTTATTTGGTGAAGAGAAAACAGATGGTTCAATTTCATATGGTGCTTTAGAAAAAGCAAATAACGGATCCTTATTAATTGATCAGATATCAGATATTCCGTTAGATATTCAATCAAAAATTTTAAGAGTATTAATTGATCAGAAATTTAAAAGAATTAATGGATCAAATGATATAAGTGTTGATGTGAGAATAATAAGCTCTTCAAGCAAAAATTTAAAAAATGAAATTGAAATGGGAAACTTTAGGGAAGATCTATATCATAGAATAAGTGTATTTGAAATCCAGATAGATCCTTTAACAGACAGACTTTCTGACATACCACTATTAATTAAATATTTTTCAAAGAAGATTTCAGAAAGCTATAATATTAAAGAGTTGGAGATTGATCAAAATAATAATTATATATTAAACCATAATTGGAAAGGTAATGTTAGAGAGTTAAGAAATTTAATAGAGAGAATTGCTATTTTACAACCTAATAGCAAAGATAAAGTATCAAATATTATTAAAGAGTCTTTAAAAAGTGAAAATTATGTTGAAAAAGTAACAGAAAACAGCCTATCTGTACCTTTAAAAGAAGCTAGAGAAAAATTTGAAAAAGAGTATTTAACTGTGCAGTTAAAAAAATTTAATGGAAATATTACTAAAACAGCAAATTTTGTTGGCATGGAAAGAAGTGCACTTCATCGCAAGCTTAAGGGATTAGGAATTAAAGATTTTAATTAAATGAACATAATTATTTGTGGAGCTGGAAGAGTAGGGTTCACCATAGCTAAATTGTTAAGTGAAAAAGGTCATTCCATAACTGTGGTTGATCAATCTAGTGAAGATATTCAAAAAATTAATGACAGCTTAGATGTAAAAGCAATTGTTGGAAAAGGTACGTATCCATCTATTCTTGAAAAAGCTAACGCATCTGATGCAGACATGATTATTGCGGTTACAAGAAATGATGAAATTAATATGTTAATTTGCCAAATAGCCTATTCTATTTTCAATGTTCAAAAAAAAATTGCCCGAATCCGTTCGCAAGACTATTTAAATCCTAAATTTACCAGAGTTTATAATAAAGAAAATTTACCTATAGATGTAATTATTTCACCAGAGATTGAAATTGCCAAATCAATACAACGAAAACTAGAAGCCCCAGGTGCATTAGATAGTGTTCCTTTTTCTGACAACAAAATAAGATTACTTGAAATCCTTATCAAAGATAATTGTAAATTAATTGATTATAAACTTAATGAATTAACTAAAAAATACCCTCAACTTGATGCAAACATAATAGCCATAATAAGAAATGATAAAACTTTTATACCAAAAAAGACTGATCAAATTGAATTTGATGATAAAATTTATGTAATTATAAATTCATCTCATATGAGTGAAACGTTACGAGCATTCGGCCACGATGAAAAAATTTCTAAAAAAATTTTGATTATAGGAGGTGGTAATATTGGTTTTAATCTGGCAAAAAATCTGGAAGAGAGTTTAGACTCCCCAAGAGTTAAGATTGTTGAAAAAAACAAAGAGAGAGCCGAGTATTTAGCTAATAATCTGAATAACACGATAATAATAAATGGTGATGGTCTAGACGAAGAGGCCTTAGAGGAGGCCAATTTAGGTGAGGCAGAAACAGTTTTGGCACTAACTAATGATGATGAAGATAACCTTATGGTCAGTATTCTTGTTGAAAAATTTGCAAAAGATCAAAAAAAAATTGAGGATAAAAGAACGATGGCATTAATAAACAAACCTAATTACTCTCTTTTACAGTCATCTTTAAACATTGATGATTTAATTGATCCAAGAATGAATACTGTATCGAGTATTTTAAAACATATTCACAAAGGAACAATTGAAAATGCTTACACCATATCTAATGGTGAATTTGAGGTGATAGAAGCTGAAATTATTGAAACATCGGAATTAATAAATAAAGAAATTAAAAATTCAAACTTACCGGATGACATAAGAATTGGCGCGGTGCTGAGAGACAAAAAGGTAATTATACCAAGATCTGATTTTGTATTTCTGAAGGATGACAGTGTAGTTTTTATAGCTAAAAATGACTCTATTTCTATTGTAGAGAATCTTTTTAGATTAAGTTAATTAAAATTTAATGTACGGCTTAAGAATTAGATATTTAAGTTTCTTTTTTGGTTTAATTTCTATTTTATCCTTTTTCAATGTAGTCTACTCATATTATCTAAATTTATACCTAAATCTAAATACTTATTATGTAAGCTTAATTACATCTTTATTTATTGCTTTGTTATTTTATAAATTTGAACACACTCAATTAAAAACTACTATTTTTGATAAAATTTTAACTGTATTTGCTGGTTATGTATTAATACCAATTGTATTATCTCTTCCTTTTTATTTAAGTATTTATAATTTAACTTTTTTAGATGCTTTCTTTGAGGCAATTTCTGGATTTACCTCCACGGGATTTACAGTTTTTGAAAATATTAAAAATATAGATCAAAGTTTAATATTGTGGAGATCATCAATTCAGTGGATTGGAGGTTTATACTTTTTATTTTCAATAATTTACTTAATTGATATTTATGATGAAAGTTTTAAGAAATCTTTAACAAATTACTTATCTTTTAATAGTTCTGAATTATTAAAACAAACAGCTAAAATTTTTCTTTTGTATTGTGGCCTAACTTTTTTTTTATTTATAATTCTAAATTTATTATCGATTAGAGCTTTTGACTCATTGAATTTAGCATTTACTATTATTTCTTCAGGTGGTTTTTTACCAACTAATGATCTTTCAAATATATTAAAAAATAACACACAAATAATTATTTTTTCTCTATTACTTTTATTCTCATATTTTAGTATTTTTTTTAGTTACAACTTACTTTTTATTAAAAAAAAAAGTATAAATTTCTTTTATGAAGATTTACATTTAATATTTTATTATTTAATAGTTGTATTAATTTTCTTTTTGTTTTTTTCATTTAACAATAATTTTTCAATAAATTTATTATCATTATCAAGCAGCATGTCTAATGTTGGTTTTTCCTTAGATCATAACCAGTCTAGATTAAATTTTATTTACCTAATTTTAGTTATAATTGGTGGATCTTTTTTTTCTACAAGCTCTGGTTTGAGATTTATAAAAATTTATTCATTGTTTAAATATTCAATAAATCAAATTTTATCGTTTAGTAAACCCAAAAATATATTTATGAATAAACTTTTTTTTACTGAAATTAATTTTGATTTTAAAGAAATTAACAAATATTTTTTAACAGTTTTAATATTCGTTTTGTCACTATTTATCCTAACAACTTTATTAACTTTAAGCCAAATTGATTTTGAAAGTTCATTTAAGTTAGCAATCTTAACCTTAATGAACACTGTAAACTCTACAGCCTATGGGTTAGCAGATTTTGAATTTAGTAATTTACATTATTTTACCAAGTATTGTTTGATTTTATTTATGATAATTGGAAGAATTGAACTGTTAACTGTTTTGATTATTGCTAAAAAATTCCTTTTTAAAGATTAGCTAAATATTGTATATGTATATAAAATTTGCGCCCTTAGCTCAGTTGGATAGAGCATCGGTTTTCTAAACCGAGGGTCGGAGGTTCGAATCCTCCAGGGCGCGCCATTACTAAGGTTTTTAATATATAATTTACCCTGATTTATCTTGAAGAGTTATTTCTTACATGTTTAAATTGTGGATATTCAAATTTATTTTGAATTATTTGTTAACAAATAAAAACAAACAAAAGGAAGAATAATGTTTAAATACTTAAAACAATTGACTTCTTTAGTTGCTATGGTTGCTGTGTTGTTTACTTTTACAACAGAGACTATGGCTGCTAAAAAATCTAAGACACTTAAAAACACTCAAAAAAAGGGTTTTGTAAGATGTGGAGTATCTCAAGGTCTACCAGGATTTTCTAATGCTGACGCTGCAGGAAATTGGACTGGTTTGGATGTTGATGTATGTAGAGCGGTAGCTGCTGCAGTTCTGGGTGATGCAAACAAAGTTAAGTTTACACCACTAAGTGCTAAAGAAAGATTTACAGCTTTAACTTCTGGTGAGATTGATATCTTGGCTAGAAACACAACTTGGACTCTTTCTAGAGATGCTGATATCGGACTAACATTCGTAGGAGTAAATTTCTATGATGGCCAAGGTTTTATGGTTAGAAAAAGTTCTGGTATTACTTCAACAAGCCAATTCAAAAATGGGATCTCAGCTTGTACTAACATTGGTACAACAACCGAGCTAAATATGAGAGACTTCTTTAATTCAAAAGGAATTTCTTATACTCCAGTTGCTTTTGAAAAAGCTGATGAAGTTGTAGCTGCTTATGATGCTGGTAGATGTGATACTTACACTACTGACAAATCAGGTTTAGCTGCACAGAGAACTAAAATGAGCAATCCTGATGAACACATCGTGTTACCTGAAACTATTTCAAAAGAGCCTTTAGGCCCTGTTGTTAGACAAGGTGATGCTGTATGGGAAGATATCGTAAGATGGTCTTTAAATACAATGATCGAAGCTGAGGAGTATGGAATTACTTCTGCTAATGCTGACTCAATGAAAAACTCAGAAAACCCACAAATCAAAAGATTAGTTGGTGCTGAAGGTGAAATGGGTGCTGCATTTGGTTTAGATAATGAGTGGAATCTAAGAATTATCAAACAAGTTGGAAACTATGGTGAAAGTTATAAAAGAAATATAGCAGACACTGGTATCTTACCAGACAGAGGTCCAAACGCATTATGGACTAAAGGTGGTATTTTATACGTTCCACCATCAAGATAATTTAAAGTTATAAATTGATAAAAAAGGGCTAGATTTATCTAGCCCTTTTTTTATAGTATCTCAATAATGAAATTTAAAAAAATCTTTCCTCAGTTACTTACTCTATTATTTATAGTTTTAATCTTTGGATTTTTTACGATGAATGCTCAAGAGAATATGGATACGAGGGGTATTGAGTTTGGATTTGGTTTTTTAAAAAAAGAAGCTTCATTTGATATTCAATTTTCATTAATTGATTATGATGGTTCAATGTCATATGGACGTGCTTATTTAGTTGGACTTTTAAATACACTGTTGGTTTCATTTATTGGCATTATTTTATGCACTTTATTAGGTGCGGTAGTAGGTGTAGCGCGACTATCACCCAACTACCTAATTAGAAAAACAGCTAGTTTTTATATTGAATTTTTTAGAAACATCCCTTTATTACTTCAGATTTTTTTTTGGTATTTTGCTGCATTAAGAGCACTACCAATGCCAGAAGATGCACCATTAATTTTTGGATCTTCTTTTATGACTATTAAAGGTTTTTATACGCCAGCTCCAGTTTGGAATAACTTTGATGTATTTATGATATCTTTAATTGTAGCTTTAATTGTCATTTATTTTTTTAATAAATTTGCAAAAAAAAAACAAGAAGAAGAGGGCAAACAGTATCCAAAATTTTTAATATCACTGGGAATTTTTATTATAATACCAGCGTTAACTTTTATTATTGGTGGTGTTGATTTATCTTGGAGCTTTCCTGTATTAAAAAAATTAGCGTTAACTTCATATACTTTTGACGGTGGTGTAGGAATACCACCTGAATTAATTGCATTAACACTAGCATTAACACTTTATACAGCAACATTCATTGCAGAAAATGTAAGAGCAGGAATTCAGGGAATTGGTAAGGGTCAAAAAGAAGCGGCTGCATCTATAGGTTTAACACCTAACCAAGTTTTGAAATTGGTAGTTTTACCACAAGCTTTACGAATTATTATTCCACCTACTACAAATCAGTATTTAAATTTAACAAAAAATTCATCTTTAGCAGCAGCAATCGCTTACCCAGATTTAGTTTTAGTATTTGCTGGAACAGCGATGATGCAAACTGGTAGGGCTATTGAGATAGTTGGTATAACAATGGCTACATATTTAACAATAAGTCTTTCAATATCTTTATTAATGAATTGGTACAATAGACGTATAGCAATTCACGAAAAGTAGAATTTATGAAAAATATTAATTTGTTTAAAACTCAACAAAGGAAAAATTTAAAAAATTTTTTAATATTGGGTGCTTTGTTTTTTTCATTAGGTATTCTCGATTTTTGTCTAAATAATTTTCAAGATAAAAATATAACTTTCTTTTTACCTGGATTTATTAGTTTTTTTACACCTCTTATTTTTGGTATGATTGGTCTTTATCTTATCAGAATAGAGTTTTCTGGTATTAAGCAGCTAGATAATTTGAACAAAAATATCAATACTAACAACTTCAATGCAGCCTTAAGCATAAGTATAATTTTATTAATAATTTTTAGTACTGCACCATTGTTAAATTGGTTCATTTTTGAGGCAACTTTTTTTGGAGATAGTAAAGAAGCCTGTACGAGTGATGGTGCTTGTTGGGTTTATATAAAAACTTGGTTTAATAGGTTCATTTATGGAATGTATCCTAATGCAGAGCAATGGAGGGTAAATTTAACGTTTATTGTTGTTTTAGCCTTTTCTAGTTTGGGTTTTTTTGTACCAATGAAACTAAAAAAATATTTGACACTTTATTATACAATTTTTTTACCAATAATTTCGTTCTTATTAATTTATTATTTAATTTCAGGAGGCCAATTTGGTTTGGAGTGGGTTGAAACAGGTGCTTGGGGAGGCTTGTCTTTAACTTTTATTGTTGCATTCTTTTCATTAATATTTTGTTTTCCAATTGGTATGATGTTGGCACTTGGAAGAAGATCAGATTTAGCTGTTGTTAAGTATTCATCAATGTCATTTATTGAATTTTGGAGAGGTGTACCGTTAATTACTGTGTTATTTATGTCAGCGGTGATGTTTCCAATGTTTTTACCAGATGGAACTTATGTTGATAAACTAATCAGGGTTATAGTCGCAATAACATTATTTGAAGCTGCTTATACAGCAGAGGTTATTAGAGGCGGTTTACAAGCCTTACCTAGAGGCCAATATGATGCAGCTAAATCATTAGGTATGGGCTACTGGCGACTTCACTTATTAGTTATTTTACCTCAGGCTTTAAAACTAGTGATACCTGGTATTGCTAATACATTTTTAGCTCTAGTTAAAGACACACCTTTAATCTTTGTTGTTGGTTTACTAGAATTAGTTGGAATGTTGAATTTAGCAAAGACTAATCCTAAATGGTTAGGTTTTTCGATGGAAGGATATGTATTTGCTGGAATAATATTCTGGATTATTTGTTATAGTATGAGTAAATATAGTCAAAATTTAGAACTAAAATATAAAACGGATAGATAAAAAATGTCAGATTCAATTATTCAAATAAAAGATGTAAATAAATGGTTTGGTGATTTCCAAGTTCTAAATGATATTAATCTTGAAGTTAAATTAAAAGAAAAAATTGTAGTTTGTGGACCATCTGGATCAGGTAAATCAACATTGATTAGATGTATAAATAGATTAGAAGAACATCAAAAAGGCACTATTATCGTTGATGGAATAGAAATTTCAGAAGATACTAAAAATATTGAGCAAGTTAGAGCTGAAGTTGGAATGGTATTTCAACAATTTAACTTATTTCCGCACCTATCTATATTAGATAACTGCACATTAGCACCTATCTGGGTAAAGAAAATGTCTAAAAAGGAAGCTGAGGAATTAGCTCTTAGACATTTAGAAAGAGTGCAAATACTTGATCAAGCACAAAAATTTCCTGGCCAATTATCTGGAGGTCAACAGCAACGAGTTGCAATAGCTAGAGCTCTATGTATGGAGCCAAAAATTATGTTATTCGATGAACCCACTTCGGCATTAGATCCAGAAATGATTAAAGAGGTATTGGATGTTATGGTGAACTTAGCAAAAGAAGGTATGACAATGATTGTTGTTACTCACGAAATGGGGTTTGCTAAAGAAGTTGCAGACAGTATGATTTTTATGGATGAAGGGAAAATTGTGGAAAAGGCTGGAACCAAAGAGTTTTTTGCAAATCCAAAGAGCGACAGAACTAAGCTTTTTTTAAGCCAAATCTTATAAATCTAGACACGCAATTGCACAATATAGCAAACATTATGTTGGCTTAAAAAACACATTTATTTTATTTTTTTTTAAAACTTATCTTGACAGCTTTTGAGTTTATTTAAGAATACTCATAAAAAATATAAATTATTATATTGCAGGAAGTGAAATTAGTTTGTTCAATATGAATTTAAAATTTAATTAAGAGGGGTCTTAATGGAAGAAAATTTCAATAAACATTTAGGTAGCAAACTTAAGCTAAGAAGACTGGCGCTTGGTTTAACACAAACAAAAGTAGCAAAAGCTATTAATGTTACATTTCAACAAATTCAAAAATATGAAAAAGGAACTAATGGTGTAAGTTCGATAAGGTTACTTCAGTTATCAAACTATTTGAAAGTTCCAATTAATTACTTTTATGAAGATTTTTCTGAATACTTAATTAATCTAGAAAAATCACAAGAAGGACATATGAATGTTAATTATAATTTTTTAACAAAGTTATATTCAGAGCTTACTGCTGATCAAAAAATTAAATTTAATAAATCTCTACAAATTTCAGGAGCAGTTATTTCAAAAGCAGTATAATTTTATTCAATAAAATATTACTAATTTGAGCTTAATAATTGGAAATGAGACATCAATTGAATGTGAAAAAAAATTATGTATATAATTTTTTGGCTCCTCGGGCAGGACTCGAACCTGCGACCAATTGATTAACAGTCAACTGCTCTACCAACTGAGCTACCGAGGAATGTAAAAAAACTCAACTTACTTTTTTTTATAACTAAAACAACAATTTTTTTGGAGGCAACGCCCAGAATCGAACTGGGATACAAGGATTTGCAATCCTCTGCGTAACCATTCCGCCACGTTGCCCTTTCATCTCAATTTAAAACAAATAGAGAGCCTTTTATATATTAAATATATAAAATTAGTCTACCAAATACGTCTTCAAAATGATTATTGTTAATTAATATTATTAAAATATAAACTTATAACCATCTATGAGTAACGACAAATATATACATTCAGACGTTGAAGATAAGATTTATTCTTATTGGGAAAAAAATAATTTGTTTAAACCCATCAAAAATAAGAAACAATTTTCAGTAGTTATACCACCACCAAATGTGACAGGAAGCTTACATATGGGCCATGCTCTAAATAATTCAATTCAAGATCTGCTGGTGCGATATCATCGTATGAACAACTATGAAACTTTATGGCAACCTGGCACAGATCATGCAGGAATTGCTACGCAGGCTTTAGTAGAAAAAAAATTAATTGCAGATGGAATTGATAAAAATAAAATTGGTAGAGAAAAATTTATTGAGAAAGTTTGGGAATGGAAAGAGCAATACGGTGACATTATAATTAATCAACTTAAAAAATTAGGTTGTTCCTGTGATTGGTCAAGAAATGCCTTTACGATGGATCAAAACGTTTCTAAATCTGTAGTAAAAGTCTTTGTTGAACTTCATAAAAAGAAATTAATTTATAAAGATAAGAAATTAGTTAATTGGGATACTGTTTTAAAAACTGCTATTTCTGACCTTGAAGTAGATCAAAGAGAAGTTAATTCTTTAATGTATTATATAAGATACCCAATTGATAACTCTGATGAATTTATAACAATTGCAACCACAAGACCTGAAACAATGCTAGGGGATACAGGCATAGCTGTAAACCCAAAAGACGATCGTTTTAAAAATTTTATAGGGAAAAATGTTACCATTCCCATTGTTGGTAGGAAAATTAAAATTATAGAAGATAATTATGCTGACCCCGAACAAGGAACTGGAGCTTTAAAAATAACACCAGCTCATGACTTTAATGATTATGATGTAGGACAAAGAAACAATCTTGAAATTATAAATATTTTTACAGAAGCTGGTAAGATAAATCAAAATGCACCAAAAAATTATATTGGCCTTGATCGTTATGAAGCAAGAAAGAAAATCTTAAAAGAACTAAAAGCAAAAGAATTTTTTGTAAAAGAAGAAAATATTAAAAATAAAGTTCCGTATGGAGACAGATCAAACTCTATAATTGAACCTTTTTTAACAGAGCAGTGGTTCGTTGATGCAAAAAAACTTTCTACTAAAGCTAAAGAGATTGTTAAATCAAAAAAAACTAATTTTTTCCCTGAAAATTGGTCTAAAACTTATTTTCAATGGATGAATAATATTGAGCCTTGGTGTATTTCAAGACAGCTATGGTGGGGGCATCAAATACCTGCTTGGTACGGTCCAGATAAAGAGATATTTGTTGCAGCTAATGAAGAGGATGCAAAAATTGCAGCAAACAAACATTATAATAAAGCTGTAGAACTTGTACGTGATCCTGATGTGTTGGATACATGGTTTTCATCTGGTCTATGGCCTTTTGCAACACTAGGCTGGCCTGAAAATAATGAATATGTTAAAAAATTTTACCCAACATCAGTTCTAGTAACAGGTTTTGACATTATATTTTTTTGGGTTGCTAGAATGATTATGTTTGGAATGGAATTTTTAGATAAAGAACCTTTCAAGGATATCTACGTTCATGCACTTGTTAAAGATGAGAAGGGGCAAAAGATGTCTAAATCAAAAGGTAATGTAATTAATCCTCTAGATTTAATTAAAAAATATAGTGCTGATGCATTAAGGTTTACTTTGCTTTCAATGGCTTCACCAGGAACAGATGTAAAACTTTCTGAAGATAGGGTTAAAGGATATAGAAACTTTTTAAACAAACTATGGAATGCTAATAATTTTTTAATAACAAATAATTGTGATTTTAGTAAGACTGATAATATTCCAAAATTAACAATTAATATTAATAAATGGATTTATTCAGAGTTATTATTAGTTAAAGATAAAATTGAAAAAAACTTAAAAGAATACCGATTTGATGAAGCAGCTAAAAATGTATACCAATTTGCTTGGCATTCATATTGTGATTTATACCTAGAACTGTCAAAAACAATACTATTTGCAGAAGGTGAAAAATCCAAAGAAGAAATAAGACAAGTGTCAGCCTATATATTTAAACAAATACTAATATTGTTACATCCATTTATACCATTCATTACTGAAGAAATTTGGTTAAAAAACAAATTTGATAATCATGGTAAAAATTTTTTAATGTTAGCGAATTGGCCAACAGGTAACTCAGAAATTGATGCAAGCACAGATCAAGTGGAAAAAATTATTAGTATTATTTCTGAATTAAGATCATTTAAAAATGAATTAAGTGTAAGCCCAGGTTCTTTCATTGATCTTTCAATTGAAGGCATTGGCAAAAATGAAAAGGTATTTTTTAAAGAAAATGAAACTATTCTAAAAAGATTAGGACGAATTAATAATTTGTTTGATAAAGATTTAGACAAACCTGCTCCAACATTGACGGTGTCGGGTAACTTATTCAGAGTATATTTTGCTGAAGATGTTGATTTACAATTAATTAAAGAAAATTTAATAAATAGGCAAAATAAACATCAACTAGAAATGGATAAAATTTCAAAAAGACTAAAAAATAAAGGCTTTGTAGATGGAGCGCCAAAAGATATTGTTGACCAAGAAAAAATTAATTATAATAACTTAAAAAATGATGTTGAGAGAATATCAATAACAATAATGGGACTATAATGGGAAAATTTAACAAAAAAAAACTTCCAAGCAGACACACTTCATTAGGAGCAGATAGAGCTCCACACAGATCTTTTTATTATGCTATGGGCGAAACTGAGAAAGATGTAGCCAAACCTTTCGTTGGGGTTGTTTCAACCTGGAATGAAGCAGCGCCATGTAATATTGCTTTAATGAGACAGGCTCAATCTGTTAAAAAAGGTGTTAGAGCCTCAGGTGGAACACCAAGGGAATTTTGTACTATTACTGTAACAGACGGTATTGCGATGGGTCACGAGGGAATGAAATCTTCCTTAATATCTCGTGAAATTATTGCTGATTCAACTGAGCTTACTGTCCGTGGTCACTGTTATGATGCACTCGTTGGTATTGCTGGTTGTGATAAATCCTTACCTGCCTTGATGATGGCTATGGTCAGATTAAATGTTCCGAGTGTATTTATTTATGGTGGTTCAATTTTACCTGGTCGATACAAAGGCAAAGATGTAACTGTTGTTGATGTTTTCGAAGCAGTTGGAAAACACTCAGCAGGTAAAATGTCTGCAAAAGAATTAAAAAAATTAGAACTTGTTGCTTGCCCTAGTGCAGGCGCATGTGGTGGACAATTTACTGCAAATACTATGGCCTGTGTTTCTGAGGCTATTGGTTTAGCTTTACCATATTCAGCTGGAACACCAGCTCCATATGAAGAAAGAGACAAATATGCTTTATTAAGTGGAAAAACTGTAATGAACTTATTAGAAAAAAATATTAGACCAAGAGATATTGTTACAAAAAAATCTTTAGAAAATGCTGCAACAATTGTTGCTGCTACTGGTGGTTCAACTAATGCTGCCTTACATTTACCAGCACTTGCAAATGAAATTGGTATTAAATTTGATTTAATGGATGTTGCTAAGATATTTAAAAAAACTCCTTATCTTGCTGATTTAAAACCGGGAGGAAAATATGTTGCAAAAGACATGTGGTTATCTGGTGGTGTTCCGATGCTTTTAAAAACACTTTATGATGGTGGATTTATTCATGGTGACTGCATGACCGTTACAGGAAAAACTATGAAACAAAACTTAAAGAATATTAAATTTAATCCGAAGCAAAAAGTTTTAAGAGCTCATGATAATCCGCTTTCCCCAGATGGTGGAGTTGTTGGTCTTAAAGGTAATTTAGCTCCAGATGGAGGTATTGTTAAAATTGCTGGATTAAAAAAATTACAATTTACTGGTAAAGCAAGATGTTTTAACAATGAAGAGGCAGCAATGGCTGCGGTACAAAATAAAAAATATAAAGAAGGTGATGTAATTATTATACGCTACGAAGGACCTGTAGGTGGCCCTGGTATGAGAGAAATGCTTTCAACAACTGGTGCTATTTATGGTCAAGGGATGGGAGAGAAGGTTGCTCTAATTACTGATGGAAGGTTCTCTGGTGCTACAAGAGGCTTTTGTGTGGGTCATGTTGGTCCAGAGGCAGCTTTAGGAGGACCTTTAGCTTTGTTAAATAACGGAGACATTATTGATATTGATGCTAAAAAAGGAACGATTAACGTTAGATTAAGTAAGTCACAATTGGCTGTGAGACGAAATAAATGGAAGCCAAAAAAATCAAGCTTTGGATCTGGAACTATTTGGAAATATGCTCAAACAGTAGGACCTGCATATTTGGGTGCACCAACACATCCTGGTAAAAGAAAAGAAGTAAAAGTTTACGCTGATATTTAATGAAAATTAGACCCATTATTTTATGCGGTGGAGCTGGTACAAGACTTTGGAATCAATCAAAAAATAATTTAGCAAAACAATTTATTGATTTTGGTGGGTGGAGCTTATTAGAAAAAACTTTAGAACGTGTTAAAGACCCAACTTTTGATTATCCAATTATCAGCACAAATACTAAGTACTTAAAGCTAGTAAAAGATTGTTTAAAAAAGTTTAAAGTTAAAAGCTATAGGATAGTACTAGAGCCATCTAAAAGAAACACAGCTCCAGCAATCCTAGCTTCAGCACTAATTAAAGATATTCCAGAAAAACAACCTCTAATGTTTTTCGCAGCAGATCATTTAATAGAAAAAGTAAGTGTTTTTAATAAAGTTATAAATAAAAATAAAGATAACTTAACTGATCAGAATATATTTATTTTTGGTATTAAGCCAACAGCTCCTTCTAGCGAATATGGTTATTTTATAACAAAAAAAGTTAAAGGAAATATTAATAAGGTAATAAAGTTTATTGAAAAACCAAAAGAAGCCCAAGCTAAAGAAGTTATAAAACAAAAAGGTTATTGGAATTCTGGAATGTTTTTTTTGAGAAAAGATTCAATAATTAATAACTTTAAGAAATATCAGCCATCTATTTATAAGAATTGTGTTAATGCAGCTTCTAAAGCCATACTTAAAAATAATACTTATTATTTGAATAAAGTTTCTTTTGAGAAGGCAACAGCTAAGTCTTTTGATTATGCAATTTTAGAAAAAACCAAACAAATTAATGCAATAAAATTAGATATACCTTGGTCAGACCTTGGCAGCTGGAAAGAGATATGCAAAATGTATGATAAAAATAAAAATAAATATTATAAGAAAAAAAATACCTACTACCGACCATGGGGCAGATATGTTAATTTATTTGAAGGCAAAGGTTTTTTAATCAAAGAGTTATATATTAAACCAAAAGGTATATTAAGTTTACAAAAACATCACCACAGAGCTGAACATTGGTTGGTAACAAAAGGAACCCCAAGAATTACAATTAATAAAGAAAAGTTCTTAAAAAAAACAAATGAATCTATTTATATTCCTCTGGGTGCAATTCATAGAATTGAAAACACAAGCATGAAGTCTGTTAAAATTATAGAAGCTCAAATTGGCTCAATATTGAAGGAGACAGATATTATTAGATATCAAGATGTATATGGTCGTATTAAATAAATTCAACACAACTAAATAACTAACTATTTAAAAAAATCCGTTTGGAATAATTATGTAGTGAATTGCCAGTACAATTGCCACAGACACAGTCAATCCTAATGTCATTTTAAGAAAATCTTTACCAATAAGTGGGAAAACGTACTTAAATTTATAATCATTATTCATTGAAGCAATTGCCAACTCTCTTCCACATAGTAGACCAACAAATACCCAGGTAGTCGACATTGGAAGATCATTAAGTTCTTTAAAGTAGTAAAGTACTGCAGCATAAATAATATTAATTATAGTTGCTGATCTTGCATATCTTGTTCCAGTTTTCTCTAAAACAACCTTTTGGATTGCTCCACCATGAATGTAGAAGATATAAAATAGCAGTATAGTAAAATAAGCTAGAACAATTAATAATAATGTCAAATCTAATTGTCTTGGAAGATATACAGCTATATTTGCCACATCATGAGATAACCAAGCCCACCACAATAAACCAGAAGTAAACCAAACTGAGTTACGCCAAAAACCAATCCATTTATCTTCAACTTCATCTAATTTTTCGTTAATAAATTTTGAAATAATAATCCAGCAAATGTAAGCAGCTATTGCAGCTAGACCATAGCCAACAACACTTTTCATCAACATTTTTTCAAGAATTACAGTCGAAGCGAAAGCAGACAGGACCAGGAAAGTTGTAGAAACTGGTATTCCAAATCTTGTTAGCACTAAAAGTATTGCAGGTGCAACAGCATGGTACCATTGAATTTCTTGGTAAGGTATTTGGGTTAATCTTCCATATGAGATATCACCATTGTTACTATGCCAGCCCCAAGTGATTGCTAAGATCAATACAAAAGATGCGGCACTCGCAAGAGTGTACCACTTAAACCATTTTTGTTTTGAAGCAATAAAAGTACCCAATGTTTGAATTGAGTCATTTGCTATTACACTATATCCAGCTAAAGCAAATCCAACGATTGTATATAAAAGCGTAAGTTCCATTTTTTCTATTTTTCCTAATCAAATGATTCTTCGTCTTGATGATGATTTAATATGTGTGTGAAATTATATCTACAATTAAATTTAATAAGATAGTTTTTAGGTAGCAGATTCATCGTTAATTATATTAATTGGTAAGTTTGTCTAGTTGTAAAATTTTTTAAATACAACTTGTAATATTAGTATTAACTTAAAATATAACTTTATAAATTCCCAATAAGAACAGTGGTATCTGTAGCCCAAAGTTAGTTAATATAGCTTTATCCTTTGATATAAAACCAGCTATAGTCCAACCAACAACACCCAGTCCATGAAAGTAGATATTGATAGGGTAGATGTTTAGATTTGTTAATAATATTCCTATTAATACAAAAGCTGTACTAATCCATTTTAAGTATTTTTTAATAAACATTATGCTTCTCCATTTTGTACATTAATTTATCTCATGAATTTATTATAAATTTAAAAGAAACAATAATCTTTATTAATAATGTCTTGACGTATCAAAATGTTATGTTATAACATAACAAAATGAATAATAATGATATAGTTTTTGATATAATTAAGAAGTCTAAGAAGCATTTAACTGCTTACGAAATATTAGATAAATTTCAAAAATTTAAAAGAATACAACCGATGGCTGTTTACAGGTCTCTGAAGAAGTTGATAGAAGGTGATAAAATTCATAAGTCTAATCAAAATAAGACATACGTTTTATGTAGTCACTCTCACACAGAACATAATCCATCTATAGCTATTTGTAGAGATTGTGGAGACACGGAAGAGCTTAAATCAGAATTATTTGAAACAATATTTAAAAAAAACCCAATAAAAAAATATGACTTCAACAAGTTTCAACTTGAAGTCTCAACAATATGTAGGAGATGTAACTAATGGAACACGCACATGAATTACCAGAATTTCTTCATTTTTTAGAAGAACTTATAGAAGAATATGGAATATTAAGAGGCTTTATCTTTGGCTTCATACATACATTAATTCCATTAATTGGTTTTTATTCAGGTTGGAGTATCA
>Ga0307986_10000031_pt1 | contig 86196 bp, 84 predicted proteins | sample EllFjometageno82_FD_203170 | JGI IMG/M metagenome (GOLD analysis project Ga0307986, IMG submission 203170) | Marine microbial communities from Ellis Fjord, Antarctic Ocean - #82 | ecosystem: Environmental > Aquatic > Marine > Unclassified | place: Southern Ocean | collected 2014-10-09 | reverse complement strand
TTCTTCCTATAGAGCCGTGGTAGACCACCACGTTGATAGGCTGGATGTGGAAGCGCAGTAATGCGTGTAGCTGACCAGTACTAATAGCTCAATTGGCTTGATTTATGCACTGAAAAAATTTTTTAAATGATTTTAAAGATAATTGATATTTTATTTTATAACCCTAGCTACCTTAAAAAGTGTTAGGGTTTTTTTTTAATATAATTTATTTTTTTGTGGCAACTAACCACATATTTGATGAAAGATTATTTTTTGTTAAAAATTTTTGAAAGTTAGCTTTAACTTTTTGGTCTTTAGAGTTTAAAATAAATTCACAAACAAAGTCACCAATAGCTTTAATTTTATTTTTTTTTATTTTATTTACAACAATATCAACATCTAATTTTCCAGGAGTATTAAGTTGTATGACCTTAAATCCTGCCCTAGCATAAAGTTGTTGAATAGATGCTGGATTAAAATAGTTTAAGTGTTCATGATCTATAGAATCTGATTTTTCTTTAAGAACTTGAATGTCAAAACCCTCTCCATTGGGACACGTTATTATCAGTAAACCATTTTTTTTTAAAAATTTTTTAGTTAAATTTAAAAAATTTATTGGTGAATACAAATGTTCAATTACTTCAAAGGATGTAATTATATCAAATTTTCTAATTACTTTTGGATCTATATTCTCTAATATATTTTCTATTACATCAACACCATTTTTTTTGCAGTTTTTAGAGCCATCATATGAAGGTTCAATAGCTAAAGTTCTTTTAAAAAATTTACTTTTTTTTGCTACCTTTAAGAAGCTACCAAACCCAGCCCCCACATCCATTATGCTTGGGTTTTTTATATGTCTATCTTTGCATATTTTTTTTATAGCATTAACACGTGGTAAAAATATTTTTTTTGATCTTTCTTTTTCAGTTTGTGGAAATATAAATTTATTAAAATACTCATAGACTTTTGATTGCCTATAAAATTTATCCAATATATCAAGAGTTGGCCTTGGATTAACAAAGTATGTCTTGCATCTTACACAAATTGAATAATCCAAACCTCTTTTTTTCAAGTATTTTTTATTTTTTTTATTATTACAAGCAGGACAATTAGATTTAATAAATTGTTTTTTTCTTTTTAATAAAAAATTAACATCATGCATAGTACTGTTATGCATTTTTTTCACCAATTGTTGAGGTCTGATATCTTCTTCTTTCAATTTTTATCTTTCAAATTTTTTAGAATCAGTTTTACTTAAATAAACATTACCATACGATGATGATCCACCCCAAATATCATCCTTATACCACTTTTTATTTTTGATCGACCAAACCTTATTTGACCTAAATTTATCAGCAGTTTTATGAAAATCTATTTCTTTCATGTTTACATAATCTAACCAATGATAAAGATCTTTAGATAAAATATGATCATGTTTTTTAACCTTTTTAATACCTTCTTTTCTTGTCATATAATTAGTCAGAATATCTTTTGAAGAATGATCTGTGGCTCTGCCATATCCAAATTTAACAAATTTCATATAGTCATGAATGCCATTTTCATACCTATCATCAACATTAGAAATTGTTCTATATGTTCTTTCAAACTTTTTATTGGATGGTTTCCATTTATATTTATCAATCATTAGTTTAGTGTGTTTTTTTGGATCCCACTTAAAATAATTACCTATAAACAGACCTCTTAAACCAATTTTCATTAAATCATTATCAGATGGATATTTTGCCCAAACCATATCCTTAGAGGTTAGTCCTAAACGGTTATTTTTTATTATATCACTCCAATCATAACCCCTCATTCCAAATTCTAGCCTAACTCTGGCTGAGAATTCTACAAAATCCTCTGGTTTAAACATTCCAGAAATGTCCCAAAATGGTTCACCATAGATTACGTATGGAATTTTGTACTGAGCAGCTATTTGGATAGGTGTTGTTAATAGTCCTGTATGATTATGCCAGTTCATATCCCCCATTTTTTCAAAACCAATTTTATTTAATTTTATAAGAGTATTTTGACTTGGACCCAAAACAATGTGGTCAGCATCAAACACTTTTTTCATTCTATCCCTATTATAGTCACCTTCGGGCAGATAGTTATTTCCATGATAAGTGACTAGCAAAGGTTTTAAGCCATAACTCTTAATAACATGAGTTTGAAAATAACTATCTTTTCCACCACTTACAGCTATCACACAATCATAGTTGGATTTATTAGAAGATTTTATATTTTTAACAATTTTTTCAAAAATTTTTCCTCTTTTCTCCCATTCAGTTTTTTTAATATTTTGCCAAGCTTTAAAAGTTTTAAAGGTAGAAGAATAACCCTTTTCATCAATGGTAATGTTAACTGCTGATTCAGGATAGGTACAAATTTTACAGTATCTCATGGTACAAACTTATATATCAAAAAATTGAGGCTTCCTAATATTTTTTATTTTATGCTCATGCAGGTATTTTTTTAGTAAAAAATCACTTTGATCAAAATGATGAAATATATTAGCACCAGCTGCAGCGTCCACTTCTTTTTTAATTACACACTTTCTAAAATCCTCCCATGATCCAGCACCACCACAAAATATTAAAGGAACTTTGATGATTTTTTTTATTTTTTTTAAAATATCAAAGTCATAACCCCCCTTTTTTCCATCTTGGTCAATTGAGTTAATTAAAATTTCCCCAGCACCTTCGTTCTGGCAAATATCAAGCCATTCCTGCAATTTAAATTTTGTATTGATGGATCCATTTTTTATATGCACCAAATATTCTTGATTTATTTTTTTTACATCAATTGAAATCACAATACATTGAGATCCAAACTCTTTTGCTGATTTACTTATTATTTTTCTATTACTAAATGCTGCAGTGTTCATGGTTATTTTATCAGCACCAGCAGATAATAGTTTTTCTATATCATTTAATTTATCAATTTTTCCACCAACAGTTATAGGCATAAATGTTTTCTTAGATAAAGTTTTAATTATCTTAAAAAATTTTTTTTTGTGTTTTGGATTGTCACTTCGATCAATATTTAAATAAATGAGTTCATCGACCATCCATTGGCTAAATCTTGACATAGAAATAAAAGGATCACCAATGTTTTCAAAATTTGAAAAACCTCTACTTTGAACTAGGTTTCCATCTTTTAATAAAAAAATTGGAATTATTCTTTTTTTTTTCATTTTATTTCTTCAACAAAATTTTTAAATAATTTTAAACCAGATATTTGACTTTTTTCAGGGTGAAACTGACAGCCATAAATATTCTTATAATTTATGAAGGAAACAAATTTTTCTTGACAATTAGTCTCTGAGATTGAGTGTAATTCATTAAAAGGCATAAATTTATAACTGTGCACAAAGTAAAAATTATCATCGTTATTTATATTTTTAAAAATTTTATGATTTTTTTTGATTTTTAAATCATTCCAACCAACATGGGAAATGTTTTGAGATTTACTTCTTATATTTACCACTTTACCTGGTATCCAGCCAAGTCCAGAACATTTTTCAAATTCATAACCATAGCTTGACAAAACTTGCATACCAACACAAATCCCAAGAATAGGTTTTTTTTTAATTAATACCTCACCATTAATAAATTTTAAGGGCAATTTTTTCATTATATTTTTCATAGTTTTTTTGTATGAGCCAACACCAGGAAGAATTAAATGTGTACTATTGGAAATATCTTTTTTTTTATTTGAAATACAAACGTTAAATTTTAAAAATTTAAAAGCGTTATAAACAGACATAGTGTTGCCCGATCCATAGTCTAATATACAAATTTTTTTTAGAGACATATTCCACCATCTACTTTGATAGTGCATCCAGTAATATAAGAAGACTCATCTGCAGACAGAAAAACTGCAATGCCTTTGAGATCATCTGCTTTCAACATTCTGCCCAACGGTACTTTTTTAATGTACCTTTTTTTAAACTTTGGTTCTGCAAAATGGTCATCTAAACCTCCGGGAGCTATAACGTTAAATCTAATATTATATTTACCCATTTTTGAAGCCATATAATTTGAATAAATTATAGATCCACCTTTTAGAAAAGGATAATCTGACTCTGTAGACATTTTTGTTCCAGTGTAAAGATTTTGATCTGGAGCTCGTATACCATAAATTGAAGATACAATAATAATTGAACCACCATAATTCTTTTTCATTATTTCTGAAAACATAGAACATGTTAAATGAAGACTGGTAGCATTATCAGTTACTGAAAGTTTCCATTTATTTAGGTTTTCTGTTTTATTATTATGTACAGGTCTTATTACAGATGAATGAATAAAAACATTTGGAATAAGTTTAATTTTTTTTATAGCAGTCTTTATTGAATTAATTTTTGACACATCACATTTAATTAAATTAAATTTTGGAAATTTTTTTTTTAATTCATTTACAACATTTTTATGTTTAGATGGATTTTTTGTTAAAACAAATAAATTTGAATGCTTCTCCAATAAAGCAATTGTCATTGGCAAAGCAATTCTTCCTAAACCTCCACTGATAACTATATTTTTATTACTTAAATCGAACATTTCTAAATTAGGTTTTTTCAACATATTTTTTAATAATTTAATTTATTTTAATTGAATAATACATGATTACATAAAAAGATTGTTGTATATAATTATTACCTAATAATGTAGTAGATATAGCAAATTTTAATGTATGAGAACAATTTTGATATCAGGGTTTTACTCTAAATTCCAAACTGATTTGATTATCGGGGCTTTTGGAAAAAATAAAAAAATTAAGATTGATACATGGATAACTAAAGAACATAATTTCAATTATATAAAGAATATGATTTCTACAAGTGAATTACTTGATAATTATGACTGTATAAGAGGGATAAATTTCTCAAGAAATACAAATAAAAAAATAAAATTAAATAAATTAATTAGATTTTCAGATGATTTTTCAACTACTTTCATCGAAATGATGACTCGGTTTGATCCAAATAATCTTTATGATAAAAAATATAGAATAGATCATTTTCATTTTTTATTAAAAAATTGGGCTTTAAAAATAACTAACAGAAAAATAAACAAAGTTTTATTTTTTTGTAACCCTCACACATTATTTGATTATGCAATTTACGTAGTCTGCAAATACTATAAAATTGAGACTATTATTCTTGAAGATACAAAATATTTTGCGGCAGCTTTTTTTACAAAAACCATAGAAGGTTTGTCATCATTTTCAAAAAATTATAAAAAAATTTCTTCAAAAAGAATATCACAAAAAACTAAAATTTTTATTCAAAGTAATAAAATCTTGTCAACAACAAGATATAATGGAAATATTGATGCATTATCTGAGATTCCATTCAAACATGAGGTATCTTTTTTAAGAATTTTTTATTGGGCATTTGTAAAACCATTTATGAATAATAATTTTAATCTATTTAAAATTTATCATTATTTTTTCACTAAGCAAAAGAGAGCTATTTGGAATTATTCCAATCTTAAATATTATGATAAAAGGTCAATGCCAACTCTATTTCAAGATCAATACTATTATTTTAAAAAAAATTATTTATTTAAAAAATTAAAAAAATCTTACAATAGTCTTTCAATTTGTCCAAATTTTAAGGAAAATTATGTTGTCTTTTATGACAGTATTAACCCAGAAAAATCAGTTGTTCCTGATGCAATTAATTTTTTAAATATTATAAAAGTTTTAAAAGAAATTAGAAAAAATATTCCTAATCATTGGTATATTTATTATAAAGAACATCCTGCAGCATATAGCCTTCATTTTGAAACCCATCTGACAAAAAAAAATACTTTTTATAAAGAATTATTAGCTATACCAAATTTAAACATAATTAAATTTAGTACTGATAAAAAAAAATTATTAATTAATTCTAAATTTTCTATCACGAGAACAGGTGAAATTGGTTTTCAATCTGTAGTTAATAATGTCCCTTCCCTTAATTTGGGCAATACATGGTACTCATCTTGTGCAGGCGTAATACATTTAAAGAATTTGAAAGAAATAAAAAAAGGCATTAATTTAATTTTGAAAATAAAGAATATTAAAATCAATGAGATTAAATCTTTTCTAAATAAAGTAGAAAATGAGTCTTATGACGTAAGTTATAGGGGGGTAAATTTAAATTATTTGAAATATTATGAATTAAAAAAACAAGCAACATTTAAAAAAAAATTTAATTCTATAATAAAAAACTTTAAAAAAAGAATACCTATTTAAGTAAAAAATACTTTAGTTTTAAAAATTAATTTTCTTTCCATTTTTGTCCAATGATTCTTGCCCTTTTATAACTATATTTGCAATATTAAATATTTCTTTATATGGAATCATCTTTTTATTTAACCTTACCATTTCGATAAACTTCATCAACGTTCTTTTAAAAGAAGAAAAATAATCTTTTATACAAAGTTCAACTGGTTTTTGATTTTTCAAATAAAAAGTTGATTTAATACCGCAATGATTAGCTGAAAATTCTAAGACAACATTAATATTATTATTATATTTAATTTGTAAAATTTGATTTTTTTTTGTTGAATTAAGTGCTCTTATATATTTTATGTTCGACCCAATCATAATTGTTATTGGTTCTAACACATGATGAGCGTACCTCATCCAATTTCCTTTTGAGATAGAATGTATTGATAACAATTTATCTATAGTAATAAATTTTTTAATCTTTTTTAATTCATTACTATATCTAGCTGTAGAACCAGATACAAACAATGAATTGTTTTTTTTGATTATCTTTTTTATTTTTAAGAGTTCAGATTTATTAAGAATTAATTGTTTATCAATAAAAATTGGTATCTTTTTTTGTAAAAAAAAACTTGCTATATGAAAATGATTCTTAACATCATCTCTTGCAAGTATCACACAATCTACCTTGCTTGCTAAACTTTTATAACTATTAACTATGTTTGGAATTTTGCTTATTGCTGCAATATTTTTGCTTATTTTTTTATTTTGAGTCCAAATATGAGTAAGTTTTGCATGAGGTGAATGATCTTTGTTTTTATGTTGTTTAATAAGATAATCTTTAATAATTGGATATGGGCATTTTTTTAATAATTTTTTTTTATTATAACCATTAAAAATTGCAGAATATGAATAGGGATGACCATTGCCATCATTATAGCCAATCATTCCAATTTTTAAAATTTTTCTCATTTTTTAAAAATTGATTTTAGAATTGGTTTTCTTGTAATAATCTTATTTTTGATACAGTAATTATTTATTTTGTCTTTGTGTTTGTCATAAATAAATTCAAGAAGAGCTGGATGCCACATTTTTGTTGTCCAAATTCTTCCTGTTGTAACTGTTTTAATGGGTTTTAACGTATTAATCTTTCTCATATTTTTTTTTAATATTTTTGGAAACTCTTTACAAAAATTTAGTAAAGCTTTGCATGCATTATCGTGAATTCCATCATTCCTCTTAAGTTTAATTCCTGTTTGATGAATAATATCTCCACCATCAATTTGTTGAGTTGTTGTATGAAGTGTCATGCCAGTAAATTGTGGCTCAAGCATATAACTAGGCCAAAAATGGGTGATTGCACCTCTGTACCATGGTGACAATCCCCCATGTAGATTCCAGCATATCTTGGAGTTTTTAAGAAATTTTTCGTCTAGTTTGTGGCAACCATAGCTAATCAAGATATCAGGTTTTATCTTTTTTAACTTATCATTTAATTTTTTTTTATTTAAATCACTTTTACTAATATTGATTATTTCACTCATTTTTTTTGTTGATTTTATACCCGCATTCTTAAAATAAAAATTTTCTGCTAATGATCGTTTTTTAAAGTGATATTTAAATAGTCTTTTTAAATTTTGATTTAGATTATTAGGGGTTTTAGGAATTGTATCTTCTCTTTTTTCAATTATCCATGTAATTTTAGCACCACAAGCTAATAATGAGTCGGCAACATATCTATGCCTTAAATGATCCCCACTCATAAATACTATTTTCATAATTTCAATTTTTTACTAATTTATTTTTTTTTAAAATATGATTAACTTTTTTAATTAAACTTAAATTTATATTCAGTTTAGTTGCGATATCTATTAAAAAATGTTGTCCGTCTGCATAGGATAAAATATTTTGAATAATTCTCAATTGGTTTCGATTGTCTATTCTATCATCACTTGATTGTTTCCTTGTTTTGAAACTAGCTAGATTTGGATATAGATTTCTTTTTCCAAGTTGTATTTCACACTTTGGATTAATTCTTTCTATAGGATTTATATATTCATTAATTTTTATTACTTTTATTATCTTATTTATTGATTTTTCAATATTTGAAATATTCATAAATTTTTTATTATCTCCACTTGTGTGGTATTCATTGTATTGGCCATAAACAGTCCTGGCTACCTGTCCTACAGGAAAGTTTAGCTTTGCTGAGCAGTATTGCCTTTCATCTGAACCTTCGGTGGGATCAAATTCTCTTATTTCATACCCTTTATCAAATTTTGAAAGATAAGTAAAAATTTTATCAAAACGCGTATTGCCATCTCGACTTTTTTTATAGGTTATATTTTTTTTTGGCCCACCCAAGCAAGTAAGAACAAGTCCACCCACTAGATTTTTTTTTAAAATAGTTTCATTTTTATTTATAAAACAAATTGACCCAATAGTTTCAGGATTAATCAAAAAATAATAAGTATATTTTCTATTTTTTAATCTTTTAATTTTTTCATATAATCCCAATAAAACCAAGGGTCCACTAAGCTCGTTGTTAGCCATACTTGGATGACATAGATAGCTTGAAATAAGTATGATTTTATCAGTCTTACCTCTTAAAATTTTAAGCCCATATTCAATATGACCCAATGATAACGTGCTATCAATTTTGACAAAATACGAATTAGTTTTAAATTTTTTTAAATTCTTGTGTTCGATACAAAAACCCCAATTTTTTTTATAATATGTTGTAACATAAGGTATTAGGTTAGGAAAACGTTTGATTGAATGTACTTTTTTCAATAAAGATTTTTTTGAATATTTACCTTCAACGGGATACGAATAATTAACAACATGTAAATTATTTTTATTAAAATCTATAAGTTTTTTTCCATTTCCGTTAAGTATATATGCGTCATTAATTGACCATTCCATAGGCAATTCCCAGTCATAAACTTTGCTACCTGATTTAAATTTATAAATTTTAAAATTTACAAACTTAGAAAGAATTTTTAGTGACTCTCTGAAACCATTCCCAGTAATACTTCTACATATAGGAAACAATTCATCAAAAATTTTATTATAATTCATTTTTCACAATTTAATTATTTCTTTTCTAGAATATATTAGCTTATAATTAGCCTTTTATATAAATAAAAAAAATAGAAATATAATTTATTGATATTAAAATAATTAAAAATAAGATTTTTTAATTATTTCATCTTTTATAATATTTTTTTTAGATCTTTTATTTAGAATATCTTTAACTAGTTTCGGGCTTATACCAAACCCTGGTCGTTTAAAATCTAAGTTGTCTAATGAAAAATATTCATTTTTTTTTATATATCTTTTTGCAACAATACTTCTTCTTGCATTACTTCTTGCAAGTTTCTCACAATTTAAAACTTCTTTATTTTCCTTTCCTAATGAAATCATAGCTAAGTCTGAGTTTTTTTTAATTTCTCTGAGTTCATTTGGATTTACAGACAACCAGTGATCTGCTGATTTTTTTAATCTCTTGTTTATTGTAAAATGTTTTTCAACCACTCTTGCGCCAAGTGCTACTGACAAAACAGGTGTCACTGTTTCTAATGTATGATCACTTAATCCGATAATATTGTTTGGAAACTTTTTTTTTAAGAATGTTATTGATTGCAAGTTTGCATCATTCATCTTAGTTGGGTAACATAATGTACAATGGAGTATGCAAATCTTGTTGTTACCTTGTTTTTCTATAAATTTTACACTTTCTTTTATCTCTTTTAAATTTGATCCACCTGTAGATAAAATAATGGGCAATTTAGTTTTTGCAATTTCATTAAGAAGTGGAAAATTTGTAATATCACAAGATGCAACTTTAAATCCTTTTACGCCAATTTTTTTTAACATTTTAACAGCACCAAGATCAAACGGTGTAGACATAAACTCAATTTTGTGTTTATCACATAACTTTTTTAATTGGATGTATTCTTTCTCATCAAAGCTATCCAACCTTTTATATGAGTCATATTGAGAGCCTTTTTGTTTAATTTCTCCTTTCCAATTCCAAAATCTTGGAGCTTTTTTAATCGTCAATTTTTCTGATTTATATGTCTGAAATTTTATTATATCGGCACCACTTTCTTTGGCTTTTTTTATTAATTTTTCTGCAATTTTTAAGCTTCCATTATGATTAACACCAGCCTCTGCTATCAAGACAAATCTATTTTCACTAAATTCAATTTTACCAATTTTAAATTTCATGTTTAATTAATTTAGATATTATTAACTTTCTTCCTTTTTTTTTGGAAATATTTTTATCATGTTGATAATATCTGTATAAAGGCATCGGCATATAAAATCCATTGTATTTCTTATTTAATCTTGCAATTAAATCATAATCTTCACAGATTAATAAATTTTTATTATATCCTCCAACTTTTTTAACAGCTGATTTTCTAAACATGATACCAGCACCATGATTTTTAATTTTAGAAATTGTGTTTAATTTTACTTTTTCTAACACCAGGCCTCTTGCATCGACCCTATAATGATCACAACAAACATAGGCTAGATTTTTATTTTCTATAAGTATACCACTCATTAATTCACATGCGTGTTTGCTAAGAAAATCATCAGAGTCAACTCTTATAAAAAATTCTCCATTTATATTTTTAAGTGCTCTATTTGAAGAAAAACCTATACCTTTATTTTTTTTATTTTTGATAATTCTTAAATTTGGTATTTTTTGCGATTTTGCTATTTGGATAGAATTATCTGTTGAGCCATCATCAAGCAAAAGTATTTCTGATTGTTTGTTAAATATAATTTGATCAGCACAGGATCTAAGAGAGCGATCTAAATAATTGGCTCGATTATAATTAAGAATGATTAAAGAAATTTTATTATAATCCATTATTAATTTTCTTAAGAAAGTTATTTAATTTAATACACTTATTGTCTAAGAATTTCTCATAATTATTTTTTGAAGAAGTTTTTCTCGTTATTTTCAATTTTTTTCCAAGAACCTCGTAATTTTTAGTAGATGTATTAAATTTTACTTTTCTTTCTAAAATATTATCCAAAATGTTTTGGTGAATTTTTTCAGCTGGTTTGTAAGTAAGTGATAAATCATTAATTTCATTTATATTAATTTTGATAACTTTATGATTTCCAGGATTATATATATTTTTAACTTTTTTATATGTTAGTTCTTTTTTTAAATTTTCAAAAAGTTTTTTTTCTATATTTTCTTTTGAAGAAGATTTTTTGTATATTGCACAAATGTTTTTTTCTTTATTTTTATATTTTGTGTAGAATACCTCGGTTGGAAAAAAATTATTTTTTATCATTAGTTGATTTAAGCTATATAAATCAAAATTTTGCATATGTGCTAAATATAATGAATCGTGCCATGAACTTACCCAATCCAAAAAATTAGGAACTTCTATTATAAGTTTTCCATTTTTATTAAGCAAATGTTCAATCATTTTTATTGTTTTCTTAGGTTTAAACATATGCTCTAAGGTATGAAAAAATATAACTAAATCATATTTTTGTTTATTTTTTTTGTAAAAATTTTCTAAAGAGCAATTAAAAACTTTTATATTATTTTTTCTTGCTACTCTAGCTCTAGTGATGTCTGGCTCAATTCCATGAACATCATTTTTAATAGCGTATTTTTTTAAACCAGTGCCAGGACCACAACCTATATCTAAAATTTTTAAATTTTGTGTAATTACTTTTTTTAAGATAAGTGCATATCTGTTTTTTCTGTCAGTTTCTATTTTTGAGTTTAAAAAGTTTATTGATTTAGCTTTTTGTATATTATCTCGTAAATTCCAATTTTTTAAAAACCAATTTTCTTTAGGTCTTTTCGATCTAAAAATTAAAGAACATTTTTCACAGTAATCCGTAGAAAAAAAAGGAAATTTATTTTTATAAATAACTTCTGAAATTTTTTTTGTTTTATCGCTGTAGCAAGTTGGGCATTTTGATATGCTTTCAATTTCATTTCTATTAATTTTATACATAAGGAAGATTAGTTTTTTTATTTTGGTTATTTAGATAGTATATGGTTGTATTAACTTTTAGGTTAGTTTTGTACATAATTTGTTGTTTAATGTTCAATTTTTTAACACTTGTATTTTCTTTTAAAGTTTTTTCAATATTTTTGAAATTTAATTCAAGTCTTTCTTTTTTTAATAATCTTATTAATTCTTTGAAAAATAAAAAATCTTGTAAATAATCCATAGTGAACCTAGTATTTTTCCAAATATTACTTAATTTAAAATTTAACAACTTTTTCTTAAATAAGTCAGTATCAGTAAAATATAGATAAAAACCATTTTCATTATTGTTTGTCAAATTGTGATTATTAATTTTCAAGATTGCTTTAAAGTTACAATTTAAAAGATTTAACCCTACGGAGAGGTTAGTGGTATATTTTACAGAATAATCATTAAGAAATTTAATTTTTTCATAAACCTCAGTTAAAAAAAATGGATTATCAGCAGATGTTATAATTGCACTCGTTATCTTAAATTTTTTATAAGTTTTAAAAACTCTATTAATAATATTTTTTTTTGAACCTCTGAATATTTTAACATTTAATTTTTTAGCAACATTAACTAATTCATTATCTGTTTTATTAAGTGATGTAGATATTATTATATTTTGACTTTTGATTTTTTTTGTGGATAGAATATTATTCACTAAGTACTCAATTACACTTTTACCCTTATATGTTTTTAATGCTTTATTTTTAAGCCTGTTAGAGTCAAGTCTGCATATTATGATAACGTGCTTTGTAGGTACTTTTTTATTCATTTTTTTTCTTAGTTAAAATACTAAGTATAATAGATTTATTAATATAAAAACCTTTTTAATTTTAACCATTAATATAAATTTACCAAAATACTGGGTTTCTCATTTTACTTTTACTCTTAAATAAAGAGTAATTGATTGGTCTATAATTTCTTGAGTTATAATATTTTAAAATGGTTTTTAATTCTTTTTCACTAGTAACACCTATTATAATTTTTTTTACTATCTTGAATTTTTTTACAAATTTTATGCAGTGTTTCAATATATCGCTATTTTCATGTTTTATTTTTTGTAGTTTTAATAGTTTACTTTTAAGGGGCTTAAATTTGTTCTGAAGTTTGTGGGGATTTAAAAAAAAAATACCTTGTAAAAAAATAGATCTTACCTCTACTATGATTTTATTTTTTTTTAAATTTTTAAGAATTTTTGTACTACAGAAATCCTGATTAAGAATATTCATAGGAATTTGAACAGTATCAAAAATATAATTTTTTAAACAAAAATTTAGCTCTTTGAGGCTATAAATAGAAATTCCAATTTTTTTTATTTTATTATTCTTTTTTAATTTGTTTAATTCAGTAAAAATTTTAATGCCATTTTTTTTAATTTTAATATCATTAAAATTGTGAATATAACAAATGTTAAGTTTTGAAATTCTTAATTTTTTTAAAGAATCTTCTATTTGATTTTTAATAGTACTAATATTTTTAATATTTACTAAATTTGAAATTTTTGAATTAATCCTAAATTTTTTAATATTCTTATATTGACCCAATATCTTTTCTGCACTTCCATAGTTTTTTGCAGTATCAATATTTCTAATATTATTTTTTATGCAATAATCTAAAATTTTGGTTATTTCTTTTTTTTTGGTTAACCCCTTGTCATTTGAAATACCATAATTTAATCCAAATTGAGCTGTTCCCAGTGATAATTTCATTATTGCTGTCTATAATAGCTTAACATTAAATAATTTTTTTTGTTAGATTAGAGGCTCCATTTAAAGTAAATAAATTTTTTGTTTTGTTAGAAATTTTGAATAATAAAATTTCTAATTTTTTTAATTCTTCAAAATATTTAAAATTTTTATCAATTTTTTTTGTATAAAATTCTAAAGCACATTTATTAGATAAAATTTTTTTTAAAATTATTTCCTCTTTTTTTTCTTTGCAAAAAATCATGCAAGGCATTCCAATAAAAAACCTTTCCCACGTCGAAACACCTAGGGTCGTTATAGCTATATTACATTTTTTTAAAGATTTGGCGTATTCATTTTGATCTTTTACTAAATAGAAGTTTTTTTTACTTTTAATAATTTTAGATATTTTCGGGTAATTTTTGGAATTTGAGTTAAGAGCAATGTTTGCTGTTATAGGCATTCTTTGATCTAGTTTATCTAAAAAATTAACTATTTTGATGATGTTATTATTTTGATCATACATTCCACATGAAACTAAAAAATTAAATTTTTTAAAATTCATATTTCTTTGTTTAAGATTACTTTGAATACAAGTATATTTTTGACCAACTAAAATATTTGCACTTAAACTTTTGCTATAATCTTTTTTAGAAAAAAATGGATTTTGATTTATGATATTTGTTTTGATTTTATTTTTTCCAAAATCATCGAAACAGTAAATTTTTTTTTTTGAAATTTTAAAACTTTCAATTAATCTTTCTTTTTTTTTATAGGTGTCAATGATAACTGAACTATACTCTCCTATCTTAATTTTATTTATAAAATTTTTTTTATCTACAATATTTTTTGAGTAAATATATCTTATATTATTTATATTTTCTGAAACTTTATTACTAGTTACAATATCAACTTTTACGAAAAACCTTAGCTTTTCTGCTAGTATTTTACATCTCGTAAAATGACCTGCACCTATTTTTTTTCCATAATCTGCAATTATAAGAATTTTTTTCATTGTAATTTAATATAATAACTAATTATTAATATTTCTTAGATATTCTATTGTTTGTTAATTTATATGCTATAAAAATTATGTTAGATATTTAAATAAAATCACACATATCATAATGAAGAAAATAAGAAATATTATTAAAACAATTCCTATAGAATTTAAAAAAAAATTTTATTTCATAATATTGATTAATTTTTTAGTTGGAATTCTTGAAATGATTACAATTGCATCTATTCTTCCTTTTATGATAGTAGTTATAAATCCTGACAGTTTTTTAAATAATTCTATATTGGTGGCAATCTCTAATTATTTTATATTTGAAAACCAAGCTAATTTTGCACTGGTAATGGCAATAATAATTGGATTAGTTGCGAGTATAAGTGTTTGTTTCTCAGTATTTAATATATGGCTGACAAACAGATTTATATTTAATCTGGGTGCCGTGTTATCTTCAAAGTTATTTAATCACTATATGTTTCTAGATTATAATGAGTTTATAAAAAAGCCAACTTCGGAACTAATTAGTAAAATAATTCTTCAAACTCAAAGATATGCTGATGGTGTTATTGGGAGTTTTTTGATCATTTTTCAAAAACTTTCGACAATAACTATTTTAGTTACGTTACTTTTGATTATTAACTTTAAAATTTCGGCAGTGTCCATATGTATATTAGCTTTATTTTATATTTTTTTTTACAAAAAGATAAAAAAAAAGGTTTCAGATTTAGGACTAGAAAACACAAAGCTTATTCATAGCCGTCAAAAAATATTACAAGATAATTTGAATTGTGCTAAAGAATTGAAAATATATGATAAAGAAAATTTATTTATAGAAATCTTTAGAAATTTATCGTTAAAATTTGCAGAAAATATTTCTTTTAATAGGTCAGTGTCTGCTTCTCCTAGATATTTTTTAGAATTGTTAATTATTATTTTAGCATTAGTTTTTACATTATTTTATTTTACAGTTGAGTCAGGAAAATTAATAGACGTAGTCCCAATTGGATCTATCTTTATATTATCTATTTATAAAATAATGCCTGCTGCTCAATCTATCTTTTCTTCAGTATCTTACATGAACTCAGAAATTCATGCTTATGATAGCTTTAAAAATGATTTAAATACATTTCAAGAACCATCAAGAAAAAGTTTTATAAATAAAAATATTAAATTTCAAAATATAATAGAATTTAAAAATTTATCATTCAGTTTTGATGACGATAATAATAATAAGACCAAGATATTAGATGATGTGTCATTTAAAATTAAAAAAAATAATATTATAGGGGTCTTTGGTAAATCGGGCTCTGGCAAATCAACTCTATTGAACATTATTTCTTCTTTATTATATCCAGAAAAAGGGGAAATGTATGTTGATGACAAGAAACTTAACAGAGAAGATATTGTCTATTTTAAAAAAAATATTGCTTTTGTTACTCAGTCGACGATGGTTTTCAATGATACATTGGAAAAAAATATAACTTTATATGATAAAGATATAGACAAAAATCAACTAAATAAGTCTATTGAGTTAAGCGGTTTAACAAATTTTGTAAAAGATTTGCCGAATGGATTGACTACAGAGATAGGAGAGAAAGGCTCAAAGGTGAGTGGGGGCCAACTACAAAGAATTTCTATAGCAAGAGCTATTTACAATAATCGAAAAATATTGTTATTAGATGAATTTACAAGCGCGCTAGATCCAGTTACAGAGTCAAATTTACTGCATTATATAAAAAATTTAAAGAATACAACAATTGTACTCTCAACGCATAAATTAGAAGTATTAAATTTCTGTGATAGTGTAATAGGCTTGAAAGATGGGAAATTAATATTAAGTGAGGAGATTGGAAAAAATAATCAATTTTCAAAAGAGCAATTTCTAAAAGTGTATTATTAAATGAAATATAAAAATAAATTTAAAGATCAATTTCCCGAAAATACAATTTTATTTGACGGTGTCTGTAATTTTTGCAACTTATGGGTTAATTTTGTAATTAAATTTGATAAAAATAAAAAATTCAAATTTACATTTCTGCAAAATGAAAAAAGTAAACAGTTTATTAATTACTCTGGCTTAAATAATGTCGATACAATTATTTTATTTAAAAAAAACTTCATATACACAAAATCAGATGCAGCACTTGAGGTAATGTCAACAATGCACTATATATTTTTTTTCACAAAAATATTTTTCATAATACCTCGTTTTATTAGAAATTTTGTTTATGATTTTATAGGAAGAAATAGGTATAAATTTTTTGGTAAGAAAAATGAGTGCAGAATTCCCTCAAAAGATGAAATGGAAAGATTTATTATTTAATTTTTGATAACCGTAAAGCTTCTTTAAAATCTAATTTTGTATCAATATCTATAGAGTTTAGCCAATCTAATTCAAAAAACTTTGTATTTTTATTATAAAAATTACCATGTTTTATGAGATGATTTATATTGGCTATCCATATAGCTCCAGTAGGATAAAAAATATTTAATTCTTTTTTTCTATTTTCTTTTTTAAAAAAGTGATTGTAAGTATTTTTTTTTTTTTCAATTGCCCAATTAAAATGAAGCCAACTTATTTTAAAACAGCTTATTTGAGACATAAATTTCTTTCTCTCAAAATTTTTAAAACTTTTTTTAATATCCATTTCATCCCTAAGGGGGCAGGTAGGCATTAATTGTACAACATTTTTATATTGTTTGTTAAGTTCCATTTTTTTTAAGGTATAAATTGTTGCGCTAGCAACAGAAGACAAATTATCAGCAAACTTATCTCTAAAAAAGGGTATTACAGAATATTTTTTTGATAAGTCTAAAATTTTATTCGAGTCAGATGATAATATTATTTTATCAAATAACTTACTTTTAATAGCTGAAATAATTGTGTGCTCTATTAATTTTTTATTTTTAAATAATCCAAAATTTTTATTTTTTAATCTTGTTGAGCCTTGTCTAGCTGGAATAACGCAGACATTCTTATTCATCAATAGTGATTGTCTTTTTTATTTCACTTATTTTTAAAAAGTGTTTATTTGTTCCAGAGTCATACTCAAAATTTTTATGTACCTTTTTACCAATTTCTTTTGTTTTTGATTTTTGATAATTTATTTTTTTTGTTCCTATTACAATTGATGGCCCAATTATAAAATATTTTTTAAATTCAATCACTTTGTTCGACTCATCTTTTGGGCACATTATTTCATCTAATTTTTCACCTGGTCTTATACCAATATATTTTAGTTTAAAACTGGGATTTATTGCCTTTGCTAAATCAATAATTTTAATAGATGGAATTTTAGGTACAAAAATTTCTCCACCTTGCATTTCATTAAAAGAATGTTGAACAAAATTAATTGCATCTTTCATTAAAAACCAAAACCTAGTCATTTCTTTTTCAGTAATTGGAAAATAACCTCTTTTTTCTTCATGGAGTTTTAAAAAAAAGGGTAACACGGACCCTCTTGAACCCACTACATTTCCATACCTGACTACTGAAAAAATTGTCTTATCTTTTCCAACCATATTGTTTGCAGCAACAAACAATTTATCTGACGCAAGTTTGGTTGAACCATAAAGGTTAATAGGATTTACAGCCTTATCTGTTGATAGAGCTATTACTTTTTTAACTTTATTGTTTATTGCCGCTTCAATTAAATTATTTGCACCCTGAATATTAGTTTTTATACATTCAAAAGGATTATATTCTGAAGCAACTACCTGCTTCATTGCAGCAGCGTGAACAATATAGTCCACTCCTCTGCACGCTTGGTTTAATCTATCTTTATCTCTTACATCACCAATAAAAAATCTTAATTTATTACTTTTAAATCTTTCAGAAAATTCATATTGTTTCAGTTCGTCTCTTGAAAAGATTATTATTCTTTCACAATCATAGTTCTTCAAAAGAAATTTTGTATAAGCGTTACCAAATGACCCAGTAGCTCCTGTAATTAATATTGATTTTTTATTAAACATTCAGAGACAATTATATGATTTTCTCATAGCATGAAAGAAAAATTAATAAATTAATAATATTATTGTAGTAATTTAAATTTAATTATTGACAAGTATTAATTTAAACTTAATTAAGAATTAGATTATGAGCATACCCTATTCAAAGCAAAATATACATAATTCTGATTTTAATATAATCAAAAAAACATTAAAAAATGAATTTTTAACTGGTGGAATTATGGTTAAAAATTTTGAAACAAAAATTGAAAAATTTATAGGAACAAAATTTGCTATAACAATGAATAGTGCCACATCATGTTTGTTAGCTGCATGTTATGCATTAAAATTAAAAAAAAATGATAATGTTTGGGTTACAACAAATTCATTTGTTTCAAGTGCTAATTGTGCTAATTTTTTTGGGGCAAAATTAGATTTTTTAGATATTGATAGAAATAACTATAATATTGACCTTACTAAACTAGAACTTAAATTAAAAACTACAAAAAAAAAAGACTTACCAGAAATACTAATTATTGTTCATATTGGCGGATATCCATGTGATTTAAATAAAATATATAATCTAAAAAAAAAATATAAATTTAAAATAATAGAAGATGCTTCCCATGCATTCGGTGCAGAGTATAATAATAAAAAAATAGGAAGTTTTATAAAATCAGATGTTACAGTTTTTAGCTTTCATCCTGTCAAAATTATCACAACTGCAGAAGGTGGTTGCTGTGTCACACATTCAAAAATATTATCTGATAAGTTAAAACGGTTCAGAGATAACGGTATTATCAGAAATGTAAGAAGTAAAAAGTTTTATTTTAAAAACTATTATGAGATGCCAGAACCAGGTTTGAATTTAAGATTAAATGATATTCAATGCGCACTAGGTATATCTCAACTAGATAGAATTAAAAAAAATTTAACTTATAGAAAAAAATTAGCAAATTATTATTTTAAAAAATTAATAAAAATAAGATTAAATTTACCTTTCAGTGACTTAGGTTTTTCATCAAGCTATCATTTGTTTATTATACAATTTATAGAAGGCAATAAGGAAAATTATAAAAAAATTATGCAATTTTTTTATAAAAATGGAATAAAAATTAATACCCATTATTTTCCAATACATTTACAACCATATTATAAGAAAATTAAAAAATTTAATTTACCAGAAAGTATAGATTATTATTTTAAATCTTTTAGCATTCCTTTGTATTATGGATTAGAAAAATCTGAGCAAGATAAAGTTATTGAGGTAATCAAAAAAATTAGTGAACAAAAGTTTTTAAAGAAAAAAAATTTTTGTTATTTGAAAAAAGCCTCACAAAATGACTCTAAGTATGTATTTGATTTGCAAAATAAAGACTTAAACAGGAAATTTTTTTTTAATAACAAAAAATTAATTTTCAATAATCATAATAAATGGTTTAAAGAAAAACTTTTAGACAAAAATACTTTTCTACACTGTATTTATGAGGCAGATAAAAGATGTGGGTTTGTTGGGCTGCATATTGTAAAGAAAAAGACATTAGTACCATCAATTATAGTGGATAAAAAATTTAGAAAAAAGGGCTATGCATATGATGCATTGTTTGAGGCTTTTAATAGTGATAAATTTAATGGATATAGAATTTTAACATATTGTAATATTAACAACCCCCCATCAATAAAACTATTTCAAAGACTTGGATTTATTATTACCAAAACAGCCAAAAACTTCATTACACTTGAAAGACAAAATTAACATATAATTTTGTGTAAGAATATATTATCAATATAGATAATTTATTTTATTAAACTTTAGTAGATGGGATTAGATTTTCTCTATTAATATCTCTGTATGTTTTTATCTTAAATATTTTTCCTAATTTTTTAATTTTTAAATCATTTTTGAAATACTTTACTTCAATAACTTTATGAAATTTTAGATTCTTATTTATTTCAATTTTTGAAATTTTAGAGGTATTAATTTGAGTAATAAAAAATATAAGCTTTCCATCTTTTTTAATATTATTGCTAACTTCATATTTAAGAATATATTTAAAAATTCCACTAATTAGTGAAATTCTTTCAGGGCTTATTTTATTTTTTTCAACTTCAAGTAAAAAATCGTTGATCTTATAAGTTAAGGCAGAAAATAAAGTTGGTTTAAGACCAATCCATTTAAAATTGATAGATCCATCATCTTTGTATAAATTAAAAACTTCGACTAACTTAGAATTCTTTTTTGATGACTGATATTTTATCTTAAAAATTAAAGGGTTCTCAATATGAATTGCAGTAAAAACTTTAATTGGAACTACTCCAAATATTATTCTATTTATTTTAAATAAAATTTTATCTGTAGATCGTAGAATTAAATTTTTTGAGTTAAAAAAATTAATTGTAGGCTGCATTATTAGTGTTGCTGTAGTAAAAATTAGAAAGATTTTAGCTAGATTATTTGGGTTTATTTCATTACTGATATTTTTGATAAATTCAAAAAAGAATATGTCTGTTTGTATAAATATCAGTCCAAGGAGAATTGTTAAAAGCATAATCAAGCATAATTCAGCTAACCATAAAAAATGAAAAAAAATAACAAGTACTAGACAAAAAATTATATTAAAAACAGTTATAAATATGGCAACTTCATTTTGTAAAAATAAACAGCTAGGCAATAAAATTAACTGCATAAATATTTGAAATTTTCCTAAAAATTTAGTTATTTTTAAGTTTGAAAAAAAACCTATTTTTGAGAAATTAAATCTTCTTCTGTAAGGTAAATTAAAAAAATAATAGATTGCTTTTCCATTATGCCAAATTTTGTCATTAAATTTTGCAATAGAAGCTGAAAAAAAAGTTGCACCTACTCCAATTGTTAAAGCGTAATAAGGGATTAGTTGGTCATAATTAAATATTTGAAAGTTATTGATTGAAAAATAAGATGATATGTCTGCAAAAATTAAGAATATTGTTGCCGTATGAAAATAAACATCCTCCAATGTATACATTAGAATTTTGTAATAAATTATCCTTTGAATAAAAAAAATTGCTACAGCTACAATAGATGCATAAAATCCAATAAATAATAATAGATTTAAAAAAAATAAGATTGAAAAACAAATTTTACCGAAAACAATATCTCTTTCTAAAAAAGAAAGGTTTATTGCTTTGAGAGTGTAGTAAAGTTTAAAACTAAAAAAAACTGAGAAAAAAATCCTAAATATTGAGTTTATAAAATCAAGATCCATAATTATAGCTTATTAAAATTTCTAACAATATAGGATAAAATAATTTTTTTTTCTTTTTTTATAGTATTGTTATTTAATTTGTCAGAATTATCCTGTGCTCTAATTATTTTAGAGTCTAGACACTTTTGAATTTTCTTTTCAAATGAATGCCAATTAAATTTTTTAAATTTTGAGTTATTAAATGGTATTTTTTTTAATTTTTTTAATGGATAACATTCAAAAATATTCTTAAAATTTGAATACCAGGTTTTGGAAAAGATAATTGTACTTGTTTCTTTACATAATGCTTCAAAACCAATTTGGCCAGATACCGTGGCCACAAAATTACTTTTTTTAATTAAATCAAATGTATCATAATTTATATCTAATATAATTATTTTAGATAAAGATGAAATTTTTTTATAATAATTAAGTGATCTTTTTTGGTACCCAAATTTTAATGGATTAAATGAAGATGGATGTTCTTTATAAATAATTTTAAATTCATCTGGTATATTTTCATTTAAATATTTTAAAGCTTTATATTGATCATAAAAAAATAAGCCACATTCAGAGTTTGAGGATGCTTCAGGCTGATGATTTGATGCAAAAAAAATATATTTTTTTGGTATTTTGTTTTTTGCAACAGAGTCATAAAATTTAATGTAATTGTATTGAACAAATAACATTTTAAATTTAAAATAAATAAATTCTAAATTCGTAAAGTACTTTTTTTTAGAAAACTTTATATTTTTTTTTTTAAATTGGTAAAAGCAATTTTTGTTTAATCTTAAACTTAATCCAAAATAAAAAAATTTTTTTAAAATGATAAATAAAAACATTAAAAAGGAAGTAAAAGTAGGTTCGAGTAATTTATTTTGCTTAATATATTTTGGTGCACCAATTTTATGTAATTTATTGATATTTTTTTTCTTATTTAAAACATAACGTCTAATATTTTTGATTGAAGTTTGGGAGCTTAATTCATCTCTAATAATTCGGTTGTCTGGGTCATTATTTAAAAATGATAAATTTTCAAAATATGTGTAGTTAAAAAAAAGAACTTTTATATTTAGAATCTTACAGCAGATAAAAATAATGTAATCATATACTTGATGAGGCGTACATTTGCAGAAAAAAATATCGATTTTTTCATTTTTTAAATAATTTAACCAAATAGTGAATAGTTTTCTAATATGTTGAAGCTTTTCATTTTTCGTAAAGCTTTCGCCGTCAGGATCGAATCTAGACATCATATCAATTAAGAACGGAATATAATTATCTAATTTTTTATTAAATCTGTTATCTATTGTTTTCTCATACTTACTAAAACCAATACCTTTGGCTGCGTCTCTAATATCAAAAAAGTTACAATTAATTTCTTTGGATTTTAATTCTGGATATATCTTTTCTTTATAATCTATAATTGTATGGATTTTTAAGTTTAGTTCTTTTTCCATGCCTTTAAATATATCTACCCAAAAAACATCATCAAAGTCACATAGTAATATATTTTTTTTATTCGACATTTATAATTAGATCATTAAAAGTAAGAGTTACATTCTATATAACATTATTAATCAAAATGAATAAATTTTATAATAATCTTAATAAAAACTACTTTAAAAAAGGTAGAACATTCGTTATTGCTGAAATTGGAACCAACCATAATCAAAGGTTGTCTCAAGCAAAAAAACTTATTAAAATTGCTAAATTAGCAGGTGCAGACGCAGTAAAATTTCAATTACTTAATTTTGAAGAGCAGTTTGATAAAAACTCATACAGCAGTAATTTCAAAAAAAATTTTAAGAAAATTGAGTTTAATAATAATTGGTTAAGTGAATTAATTGAATTTTGTAAAAAAAAAGAAATAATATTTTTTGCTAGTCCGACCTATTATAAAGCAGCTGATATCTTGATAAAAAAAACTCAATTGATTAAGATAGCCTCTCCACAAACTGCTACAGATGAGTTTTTAACAAAAAAAATACTTTTATCAAATAAAACTTGTATTTTATCAAATGGTTTATTGAATATGAATCAAAGCATAAAAAAAATTAAAAACTATTATAAAATAAACAAAAATATTATTTTACTGTATTGCATTTCAAGGTATCCAACAAAATTAAGTGATCTAAACTTAAATTGTATTAAAATTTTGAAAAAAAAGTTAAAATGTGTAATAGGTTTTTCAGATCATACTCTATCAATCGATGTACCTTCATTTGCAGTTTCTCTGGGTGCCAAAGTTATAGAGAAACACTTAACTCTAAATAGAAATATGGAAGGACCAGACCACAAATTTGCCTTAGAACCTAAAGAGTTTAAAGATATGATATTAAAAATAAGAAATCTTGAATTATCTTTAGGTAAAATTACAAAAGTTTTAAATAAATCTGATTTAAAAATTATTAAAGATTATAAGCCAAAACTTTTTTCAAAAGTTGACATTACTAAAAATAATTATTTAAGCGATGATTTAATTTATACAAAACGCACCCCAAAAGGTATTGAATACAAAAAAAATATAAGCTTATTTAGATTAAAAAATAGTATTAAAGCTAATCAATTAATATTAAAAAAATATTTAAAAAAATGATATTAAAAAAAGATATTATTGAGTATAAAAAAAATGGTATCATAAAGATTAATTCGTTTATTTCTAACAGTGAAACTTCTAAAATAATAAAATTTATTAGAATTTTATTTATCAATTTTTTAAAAAAAAAAAATATAACTAAAAATTATGAAAATTTGAGTTTAGAAAAAATTATTTTAACTCTAAAAAAAAATTTTCCTATGGAGTATAAAAAAATAATTGCAACTACTATGCAAAGATGCCCAATAGTACTTAAAATTGGCCAATCAGATAAGGTTATTAAAACTCTCAAACGTTTAAATATTTACAATCCAATATTTTCAACAGATCCATTAATAATGCTTCATTCAGATTTTGTGCAAGAGAAAAATTATGCACCCTTCCATCAGGATTGGAGAAGTATACAGGGCAGTTTAAATAATATTGTAATATGGGTACCTTTAGTAGATGTAAAAAAAAATATGAACTCCATAGAGTATATTGAGTCATCTCATCTCAATGGATTGGCTCCAACTATTAAAGATAAATGGTTTAGAAAAATAAAGAAAATAAAAACTACTACTAAAGATATAAAATCAATAAATATCTCAAAAGGCGATGCATTTATATTTTCATCTTTTTTAATTCATAGAAGTGGAATAAATACATCAAACTTTATAAGAGTAAGTCTTCAATATAGATATAATGATTTAGAGGATAGTTATTTTATTAATAATGGATATCCTTATCCTTATGAATATGCAAAACCCAATGACAAGTTAATTATTAAAAAGTTACCTTCTAAAAAGCAAATAAGAAAAAAATTTAAACTTTGAAATAATTATTAAACATAATATTTTCAATATTTTTAATACTTAAATTAAATTCTTTAAAAAATTTTTTAATATTTTGTTCTGAATCTTCAATTTTCACATAAGGAATATCTGATCCATAAATAATTTTTTCATAACCAATTTTTTTAAAGGCAAAATTAAAATCATTCCATAAATTTGAATTCTGATAAAAATTTAGAGAAAAAGATGTTTCAAAAAAAATGTTATTTGTACTTAATGCAATTATCATTGCCTTAATAACATTTGATCCACCACTATGAAGCACAACAATTGGAACTTTTTTAATGTGTTCTGCAATTTCTACAATAAGCTTTAAATTGTCATACTTGAACAAATTTAGTGTCCCATAACTAGCATCTATCAAAATTGATATTTTTTTTTTTTCACAGATTTTGCATATCTTAATAATATTTTTAAAATCTTCACTAGTTATTTTTTGAAAGTAAGAATGTAATTTTATTCTTCTTATTAAATTATTTTCATTAATGAATTTTATAGTCTGATTATATTTTTTAAAGTTTACTAAGTAAGTAAAATCAAGCTTACTATTCTCTTTTTTTAACTTAGATAACTTAACTATATTGTTTTTATCAAAAAAAAAATTTTCATTCATAATCATAATATTTTTATTTTGTATATATTTTGGATCAAAGTTTTTAGTGAAATTTTCAATTTGATTAAAATCAATTTTCTTATCTTCTTTAATTGCATTTTCTAGGTTAGAGTTCATCTTAATTGGATGAATATTTAAATCGTTAATTTTTTTTAAACCAATCATTTATAAAGTATTATAGTAAATTCTTTTTGAGGTATATTTTCATAATCAGATAATAGTGCATAATTATTTGTAACTTTTCTAATTTCTTTTAAAATGATCTCAGGTTTATGATAAATAATAAATTTATCTCTATTTATCTGCTGATCATCAGAAATAAAATCAATTAAAGCTGATTTATTTGATTTATTAAAACATTTTTTTACAAATTTTTTTATATATGAGCGTGTACACTTTTTATAATTTAGCAATCCAAAACTTGTTGTTAAGTCAAAACTTTGATTGTGATTAAAAATAGATTTATTGTAAAATTTACAATTTTTGGATGGAAAATTTTTTTTACAAATCTTTATAAAATTATTATTAATGTCGATCCCACTATACTTTAATTTAATCTTTTTTTTTATTATAAATTTAAATAAGTCACCAAATCCACAGCCAACATCTAGAATTGTTTTACAATCTTTTAAATTAATAATTTTAAAGATATTATTAAATCTTTTATTTTGGTTTTTCTTAATATCCCATCCTAATGATTTAATATCATAACCATAATTCTCAATTTTTTTATTAAATCTTTTAATTAATATTTCTTCATAATTATTTTTCATATACACAAAACTTTGTTATTTATAAATTTTTTGATATTTCTATTTATGTCTTTAATATTTTCTCCTTTTGCAATTACCATAAAGTTTCTTTCGGTGCCGTTAGTTATATTCTTAGAATTAGAAAGTTTTTTGTAAAAAATAATATTTTTTTCATCTACTTTAATTTTATCAACTTTTGTCCTAATAGGTAGAAATTTAATTAATACGTTATTTGTTTCTTTATTTTTTTTTGAAAGATTAAATTTATTATATAGAGAATTTTGTATTATATAGTCATTCATATCCCACTTACTTATTTGTTCTAACACAGTATTTGAAATTCTTATTCCTCCACCTCGATTTGCTATTTCAGTTAAATATATATCATTATGTTTATTAATTATAATTTCTCCATGTATAAAGCCAAAAGTTGGTTTAAAAATTTCACATAACTTTTTAAAATAATTTGAAATATTTTTCTTTTTTAAGAAAGCAACATCATAATATAGACTTTTGTTCACTATCATATTTTTCATTTTTTTATTATGTGAAATTCCTACTAAAAATGCTTTATTATTAATTATTAAGCCATCTAAATTGTAATGTTCGCCTTCAATAAATTCTTCAACAATTATTGTTTTATTTTGACTATATTCTAATGCATCAGTGAAATTTTTTTCATTAAATTCTGACTTTTGTAAAATCTTTATTCCTATTCCACCTCTATTATCAGATGGTTTTATAACAATTTTTTTGGTTTTAATTTTATCTAATTTTTTTTTATTTAATTGAGAAAATTTTTTAATAGAAAAAAATGCGGGTGATTTTAAGATTGATTTAGAAATTAGTTTTCTTTGTAATAATTTGTTTGTAAAAATTTTTGCTTGAGTTAAATCAGGACCTTTAAGTTTAAATTTCTGCGCAATTTTTGACTGAACCATATAAGAAAAGTCACATTGATCAGAAATAATTCCATGTGGTTTAATTTTATTAACAAAATCAAAAATTTTTGTTTCTTCATTAGCTGCACAATATAAAACCTTTTTAAAATATTTTTTATAAAAATAATTTGTTTCAAATGAAATAGCATATAAGACATATTTTTTTTTAAGAGCCAATTCTACTGTTGGAAACTGTTCCCATCCACAATTTATAAAAACTAGTATTTTTTTTTGTTTCACTTTAAACATATTTACTTTATTAATTAATTATTAATAGTTAAAATATGAAGTATATTTTGTCAAAAATTTTAACAAAAACTCCAGATGCTAAGTCGGGTGGTTTATTTCTTAATTTACTTGGATACTCTTTATTTAAAAGTATTGGTTTTTTTTTGTTTGAAAAAATTAGAAAAAAAATTAAACCAAATTTACACCAAGACCATAACGATTTATTAGCTAAAATAGAAAATCAAGGTTTTGTGGTGATAAATGATTTTCTTAAAGAAGATGATTTTGATTTATTAAAAAATGAAGTTCTTGATTACTCAAAAAAAAAATCAATGAATTTCTCAGAGACATTTAGTCTACCTTTGATGACAATGCTTGAAAATAAAATTGGCTCAAATATCTTAAAAAAGTATTTTTATAAAAATAGTGATATCTATAAAATAGCTTGTTACTTAAGTGGAATAAGTAGTAATTTTTATCCAACAATAGAATTTAATTATTTAAAATCAAAAAAAAATAATTTAGAGGGTTTTAAGGATGGGCAACATAACATACATTATGACGTTACTTATAGTTCATTTAAAGCAATTTTATATATGGAAGATACTAATAAAAATAATGGAGCATTTGAATATATTAAAGGTTCTCATAAATTTAATATTAAAAGATTATCGATAGAATACTTAAATTCAATTTCTAAAGATAAAAAAAAACTTACAAAGTTAACGAAAAATTTTTTACACAATCTTGTATCTATTGAAGGAAAAAAAAATTCACTTATTGTGATGAATGCAAAAGGTATGCATAGAAGGGGGTTATTTTATAAAGATACCGTAAGAAGCACTATTTTTGTAGACTATAGATTTTTACATTCATTAGGAAATTTTCTACCTAAAAAACTTTTAAAAAGTGATATATGAGAACTTTATTATGAAAAAAAATATTTCAATTATAGTTGCTCACCCTGATGATGAAACTATTGGATGTGGTGGAACTATTTTAAAAAAAATCAGTGAAGGTCATAATGTAAGTTTATTAATTTTGTCTGATGGAATATCCTCAAGATCAACAACTCAAAAAGATTTAATTTCAAGAAAAAAAAATCTTTATAAAGTATTAAAAAATTACAAAATAAAAAATTTTCAATTACTAAATTATCCAGATAATAAATTTGATGTTGTGTCATTGCTTGAAATAGTTAAAAAAGTAGAAAACTTTCTAAAAAAAAATAATACTTCAGAAATTTATACACATTATTATGATGAATTAAATATTGATCACCACATAACATCAAAAGCAGTGATAACAGCAGCTAGACCAAAACCTGATTCACTTATAAAAAAAATATTTATGTTCGAAATATTATCAAGTACTGATTGGAATATTTCAGGCAATACATTTGATCCAAACTATTTTGAAGATGTTACAAAATTTGTAAATAAAAAAAAACAAATTCTAAAAATCTATAAATCAGAAATGCCAAAAGGTAATCACACAAGATCTTTAAAAAATATTATTAGATTATCTGAATTGAGAGGATCCCAAGTAGGAATAAAAAATGCTGAAGCATTTAAATTATTTAGAGAAATTAATTAAATTATGTTGTGAAAAACCAATCTTAATTTTTGACAAATATACTTGAGTTTCCAATAGAGTGAATTTTTACAAAGTTACTTTTTTCTAAAATATTATTATAAATTAAGTTATTTTTATAATTGATAATTAAATCATATTTTGAAATTTTATTATAAATATCTGTTTTATTAGAATAATTACAATTAAACATATAAGTTGTTTTTTTTTTATTTTTTTTAAATGACCAACATTCGAGGTTAGTGTTAGTAGGATATAGATAAAATTTAAAAACATTATGATAGAAACCATCATCGTTGTTTATCAATAGATAAACCTTTTTATTATCAAATTCTTTTTTTATATATTTTGAAATTGTACTTATATCTTTTTTGTTATTTCTAATTTCATTTAAATGTGAATTTAATGTATTTAAATTTTCTGGAATTAAAATTTCAATAGACTTAGCTGGAGCAATTATTATAAGCAAAGTTATAAATATTAACTTAATATAGTCTTTATCTAAAAAATTATTGAGAGTTAAAGTCAAAAAAATCAAATAAGGCATCAAATAAAGACCCGCATATCTTCCAAAGCTAGCTAAAGCACTAGCTTCGTTAGCTCCAAAAAATATTTGATAAGATATTAATATCAAAAATGTATGTATGAAAAAAAATGAATACATTAATGATAAAAGTATTAAATTTTTTTTAAATTTCACTTTATTGCTTAAGAATAAAATTAAATTTATAATTGAAATTACAATTAGCCAAAATAAAATATTCGTTTTTATTTCATAAAAGAATGACGGACTTGAAAATATTATTTCAATTAATTGATTTGGTATTCTGAATATAGAACTTTGAAAAACATTTATGGAAATTAATTTATTTAAATTTATATCTAATAAAAAAATTATATCTATTAAGTCTGAAATCGTTGTATTTTGAGCAGGTCCTGTTATTCCAAGTTTGCGATTAAATAAATGTAAAATTAAAATACTCAATGTAATCGGAATAATTATTGCTAACAAGTTAGTTAAACTTTTTTTATTTTTTTTAATAAATATAAATAATAAAAAAAATGAAATTAAATAAACAATATAAAATAGTGAAAAATCTTTAAAAAAAATAAACAAAAAACAAAATGGAAAAGCTAAAAAAAAATTTTTAATAAAATTATTATCACTTTTTATACAAAAAATTGAAATAATTTTTAAAAAGAATAGCGAGGTTATTAGCCCAGTATAAATTGAAAATAATCCATAATTAAATATAAAAGATATAAAATAAACAATTATTAAAAAATATATTAAATCTTTGTTTTTATACTTTGGATTAAAATCTTTAAAAATAGAAATTAAAATTAAAATTGTAGTAGAGGATTGTGCAAATATGATCAAACTTTCATTATTTCCTACATATTTAATAAAAAAATAATGAAGAAAACTTGATCCAGATGGTTTAGATAAATTTGTTTTAACATTTTCATAATACACTGAATCATTTAATAATATTTCTTTTGTCCTAAGGCCCCAACTTGAAATTTCATCCCACCATATAAACTCTAAATTGACACACAATAATAAGATTAAATTTAAAAAAATAAGTGGTTTAATAAATGTATTAAATTTAATTTTAGATATTGATTTTATAGAAAATAAAATAAAAATTCCTGATATTAAAAAAAATATTGAATGAAAAGTATGTAATTTATCTATATATGCAAATATTAGAATTATTATAATTAAATATAAAATTTGGTATAAATAGATATCTAATATTGACCAATTTTTGAGTGAATTTACCTTTTCTTTTAAAAGTATTGAAACTGATAAAAGGATTACAGTAAAGAGGTTTATTATTAATAAATCTTCCAAAATATTACTTAATATTGAATACTTTAATATCATTAATAAAAAAAATTATTATTAAAATTAAGAATAAATAAAGATATTGCACATATAATAAACTTAAAAAAAGAGATATAAAAATATTGATTATAATTAATATCATTGCATATTTTTTTTTCTTAAAATATTCCAAATTAATTCTGTATGATAGTATTTTGAAATGGTTTATAATAAAATTTATAAAAATTTTGCTTATTAGTAGAGTACTTTTTTCATCTCTATAAATCGTTAAAATTTTTAGATCTATTACCTTACAGTCAATTAACCTTGTAGCTGCTATCAGACTTGTTTCAAAAAAAAAATTGTTTGATATTCTGTTTAAATTAAGTTTATCGTATATGTTACGATTTATAGAGATAAACCCATTAGTCACATCAAAGCAATTGTATTGACCCGTGGTAAATTTAGACAGAAGAGATAAAAAAAAGTTACCAAATAATCGCAATACAGGCATTTGTTTAATTTCTTTATGAAAATGAAATCTATTACCTTTAACATAAATATTTTTTTTACCATTAAAAATACTTATAAACCTTTGAATATTTTTTGGATCCATTTGATTGTCTCCATCTATCTTCACACAGATATCATTTTTTTTATTCTTAAATGCTTCCTTAAACCCAACTAATGTAGATCCCCCAACTCCAAGATTTTGTTTATTTACAATGACCTTAACTCTTTCATCTGAACAATATTTTTCAACTATATTTCCAGTATTTTCTGGGCAATTATCATCCACGACAAAAATATAATCGATTTCAGGACCTATATTATTTAAAACTTCCAAAATATGTTTTGAAACTTTATAACAGGGTATTATTAAAGAAGTAACTTGGAGATTATTTGTATTCATATTATCGTTCTTTTATACATTTTGAGTAAATAGATCTAGAAGTTAGAATATCACTTTTGTTATTATCAAAAGCAATCGCAGTACACTCTAAAATTTTCTTTGTTTTTTCATATGTTGGGGGTTTGTATGTATAATTATTTATAGGATGGTTTAGTAGGCCATAAAAATAATGATATCTGTCAAAATTTAATTTTAAACAATCATAATCAAGTGAAGAAAATTTCATCTGATTTTTGTTAAAGTTATTAGTTTTAAAAAAAATTTTTTCAACAAGAAATTTATTAGCTAAACTTTTTTTATCACATGATAATGTTTTAATTTCAAATTTACTTTTATATTTATAGGTTTCGATTATATAATTACGAAATCGTAAATTTTGGTTAAGATTTTCTATATCAATATATGTATAATATTTTTTTTTATATATAACATAATTTACATCTTTAATTTTTTGATCCCAAGAAGAAGTATAAATGTATTTTGGAGAAGCAGAAGATACAGAGCTAAGAAATAAAAATTTTAACATAAATATTAAAAAAACTAAGATATCTTTAATCATGGTGTAAATATAATATTCTAGAAGTCTTAATTTGAAATAATTTTTTTGTAAATCAAATTAGATATAAAACTGTATCCTTTTTTATTAAAATGCTCATAATTTGATGGATAAAGGGATTTTATAAATTTTTTATCAAATCCCGCCAGTTCATCGTCAAGCATTATGTAGTTATAGTTATTCTCTTGAAAAATAGCATCAATATTTAATTGAATTGAACCTTTCTTTTTTAAAGTCAAATTTTCTCTAGTTGGTAAATAAAAAATATAAAAATTTGCATTAGGATACACAGATAACATTTTTTTGATAATTTTATCTAATAAATAAATATTTGATGAAACATCTTTATTATTTTTAATTGCTTCATTAATGTTTTTATATTCAAGTAATTCTTTTTTTATAGCTTTTTTTTCATAAAAATTTTTTGGTCCAATATTTACTAAATTGTATATTTTTCTAATATTTTTTAATTTTAAAAAATTAATAATATTGATCTTTTTATTATTATTTTTTGAATTTATAATTATTTCGGAGTTAAGTTTTTCAAGTTTTTTATTTATTATATCTCTTTTAAAAACTAGATCTTGAGAAAAATCATTTAATAAATATTTTAATAATAATAAATTTTTCTTTTCTTCAAAAAGATCATAAACTAAATCATTTCGTTCAGTATGAAAATAAAGTATGTTTTTTGGGTTGATCACATTCTTATATTCAATTAGGCTAGCTAAGGTCAAGAGAGGGCCATTGCCTCCCATTCCTAAAGATATAGTTTTTAAATCTAAATCATTAAGACTTTCCGGTATATTTTCATCTTGATAAACAGTTGTACCTTGCAAATAACTGTCTCCAATCATCAGTAAATCTATTTCCTCATTATAAAAATCTTTCTTATTAAAGAAACCATATTCGTCTGTTTTATGAATTGAAAAGTATCCATTTTCGTTGAAACCTAAAATTGATTGATGAGTAAATGACGACAAAGGTAAGAATTTTTCATTTTTTATGAAATATTTTGGTAATAAATTCAATTTTATTTGCAAATTTTTTTGTTTTTCAAGAGTATTAATAGTAGTGAGTTTACACTTTGCATTATTGCAAAATTTAAAAAATATTTTTTCATAATTAATTTCTATAATTATTAAAAAAAAATAAGAAAAAATTAAAATAAAAAAATAATTTATTTTGAATAGTTTACTTGGAATTAAGATTGCTAATAAGTTGAATATAAAAAAAAATATTATAAAAAGTATTAGATTTGAATTAAATTTTAAAAATTGATCAGTTTTTAGAGCAAAAAAAATAAGAAATATATTTATAATTATATAAAATAGATTTAAATTTTTAATGAATTTTAAATTCACTTTAATCCTTTTTATTTATAGTTTTACCAACAATTATTGAGTTAAATAAAGCAATTAATGTTACGAATTTATTTGTATCAAAATCTAAAACTGATTGATCAATAACGAATATGTTTTTATATTTTTTTAATTCACTGTTTTTTTTTATAATTTTGTTATTAGTGTAATTAATAGATCCAAAATAATGTTTATCGTAACCAAATTTCGGTATAATCAATTTATTTAAAAAAATATTAATCTTATTTTTTAACAAAATTTTTTTTATTTCATGATTAATTTTTTTTGATAAGTTTTTTAACTCTGCACGTGTTTGTAAGGTGTTTAATTTAAAATTTTTTTCACTTTTTATCAAATAAAGTTTACTCTTTGAAGAATTAACAAAAGCATTAAAAAAAATAAAATTATTAAAAAAAAATTTTTTAAAAGTATTTATATTAAATATATTTAAAAATTTATCATTTATAATCTTATTAATTCGTTTGTTAAATGATCCTATGGTTCCTTGTAACGAAAAAGATTTATCTTGAAACGAATAATTTAAAATTGGCATTTTAATATTTTTGTAAATCTTATTTTTAAGATTTTTAATAGCATAAAAGCCATAAAAGTAAGGTTGATGTTTAATTCTACATTTATTTTTTAACACATTAATTCTCATTAAAATTTTAGTTGTTGAAATTGTTCCACATGCAAGAAAAATGTACTTTGATTTTATTGAAATAAATTTTTTACCATATTTTATTTTTGAAATATAATTATCGTCAATTAAATTCATATCAATTAATTGTCCATTTAAGTATTTGGTATCTTTAACTTTTTTTGGCCTCAAGATTGCATTTTTATTATTAATAAAATCATTAACTAAATTTATATCGAAGAAATTAAGTTTTTTTGATTTTATTCTTTTTAAGTCTAAAATGTATGATGGAAAACTTTTAGAATTATTTAGATTATAATCTAAAAGTTTATCTCTTTTATAAGTTTTAAATAACTTAATAATCTCTAATGAATTTGGCATTTTGTTTTTAATCTCATGTGAATCAAAAGTGGAATAACCACCTAACCAAGTTTTTCCTAACCCACCAAAGTTATTACTTATATCAATATCCATTTTTTTTTTGTTGAACAATTCTTCTTTTTTGTAATTTGTATCTTTGCCAGTAATGACCAAACAATCTTTAATCTTTTCTTTATTAAGGGTTTTTAAAAATACGTAAGAGCTTAAACCTGACCCAACTATAAGATACTTTGTTCTCAACATAAGATTAATTTAAAAATTTAAATGACTGGTTTTAATTTTAATATAATGTTAATTACCAAATATTAGAGATGATCACAATTATAAACTACGAATCTGGAAATATAGGATCAATTTCCAGCATGTTAAGGAAAATAAATATATCATATCAAATAACCGAAAATGTTTTAGACATTAAAGAAGCAAATAAAATTATTTTACCAGGCGTTGGCAGTTATGACTCTGCAATTTTAAGATTAAAGGAAAAAAATTTATTTGATATAATTAAAAATAAAATTTTTGATAATGATACTTTTGTATTAGGAATTTGTCTAGGTATGCAATTGATGTGTAAAGGTAGCGAAGAAGGGAAAGAAAGTGGATTCGGATATTTTAAGAAAACATGCAAAAAATTTGATCATAATAACTTTGACACAAAAAATACTTTTATGGGTTGGTCTAATATTATTCAAAAAAAAAAACATTCAATTTTAAACGGTATAAGTAACGAAAATAAATATTATTTTCTTCACTCTTTTTACTATCCAATTTGTGAATATGATACATATAGTGTTTCTGAAAATGGAGGAAAGTTTTCTTCAATAATTATAAAAAATAAAACAATTGGCACTCAGTTTCATCCTGAGAGAAGCCATAAATTCGGTATGAAAATTTTGAAAAATTTTTCTGAGTTAAAATGATTTTTTTTAGAGTTATACCAATTATCCTAATAGAAAATAAAGATTGCATAAAAACATTTCAATATAATAAAAAAAAATATTTAGGAGATCCTATAAATATAATTAAAATTTTTAATGATTTAGGTGTGGACGAAATTATTATACTTAATTTAGATAATGAGATAATAGATTATGAATACTTTCGTTTATTGAGTGAAGAGTCTTTCGTGCCACTTTCTTTTGGAGGAGGCATAAAAAATATAGAAAGCATAAAAAAAATTTTATCACTTGGCTATGAAAAAATTATATTAAATTCTGCACTATATAAAAATATAAATTTCTTAAATGATGCTATTAAAGAATTTGGATCTTCTACAATATCAGTATCAATAAATATTAAAAAGAATTTTTTTGGCAACTATTATGTTTATGATTATTTTGAAAAAAAAATACTAAAACATATGAAATTAGAAAACTGTTATGAAATATTAAATCAAATTGAACCAGGGGAACTAATCTTTAATTTTGTAGATTTTGAAGGAACTAGAAATGGTTATGATTTTTTGAAAATTGATGAAATAATTCAAAATAATGTAGGAAAAAATATAGTAATCAATGGAGGTGCAAAAAATTTTACTGATATTTTGGAATTAAAAAAAAGAAGTATAAGTGGAGCTGCAGCATCAAGTTTATTTTCATTTATGGGCTCTAATGATGCTGTATTAATTAATTATTTAGATCAAAATCAAAAAAAAATACTAGACGGTAAAAATTAATTTTTTTTTGCAAAAAAAACATTAACTAAATTAAATAATTGAAATTTTTTACTAAGTAATCTAAATTTACATTTTTCTAAGTAAAATTTACTAGCTTTAGAATTAATAGTTTCAACAGTAATATATTTTGATTTAAATTTAGTTTTTTTTATTGCAAATTTTAAAAGCTTTTTACCATAACCTTTGGACTGTAATTTTTTATTAATACCTAAGTAAGAAATATTTATTGAATTATAATAAATTTTTTTTTGAAAACTATTGAATAAAATTTTATCTAAGCCAAAATATTTAATAATTAAGTTTAAATAAACCTTAAAATTGAGAGAGACTATTAAGTCAACTATATATGAAATTTTATAGACTCCATTGGTTGAATCAATCGTTGGTTTTTTTAATATAATATAGCCATTTATTTTCTTATTTTCTAAAATAAAAAAATCATAATTATTAGATACCAATACTTTATTAATAAATTCTTTTAAAGTGGATCTTTTAAGCAATGAGATTATAGACTCATTATTCTGATTTTTGATAATTTCAATCACATCTTTCATTTGTTGATAATTTAGATAATTAGTTCTTTGGATACTTTTTTTTTTCATTATTTAATAATTTTCCTGAGCAATTAGCCGAAATTACTTAACTAGAAGTTTTCATCTATGATATATAATGGTCTTGATTTAGTCTCCTTGTATATTTTTCCAATATACTCTCCAACCAACCCGATGGAAATTATTAGAAAACTAAAAAAAATTAAAATGATAGAAATTAGAGTTGTATATCCATCAATAACGTTAGAAAAGAATTTCAAATAGATTGTACGTATAAAAAATACACTACTTAAAGTTAATAGAAAAAAACCAGTTAAAGTTATTATCCTTAATGGCACTGTTGAATATGATAATACCAAATTAAAGCCAAATTTAATTAAATGAAATAAAGAATATTTAGTTTTTCCAGACAATCTATCTCCAACTTCAAATTCTATATTATTTGATTTAAAACCTGACCATTCCACCATACCTCTAAAAAAAAAATTAATTTCATTAACATCTTTGAAATAATTAATAACTTTTTTATTAATAATCTTGAAATCAGAATTAAATTTCAAATCAATTGAAGTCATATATTTAAAAATTTTATAATATAAACTTTTGATGAAATTATTTTCATGATTAACTTTTTTTGCATTAATAATATCAAATTTTTCTTTTTTAATCTTTTCAATCAAAACAGGAATATATTTTGCTGGATGCTGGAAATCTCCATCCATTATTAAAGCATAATCATTTTCACAATTTTTAATGCCAGCTAGTATTGCATAATCTTTCCCAAAATTTTTTGTAAATCTAGTACCTTTAATAAACTTACTTTTTTTGGAACAATTTAAAATTTCTCTCCAAGTGTTATCAGTTGATCCATCATCAACAAAATGTACTAATAAGGAATGACTACTTTGAAATTTTAATATCTCATCACAAATAATTTCTATATTTTTTTCTTCATTAAATACTGGTACTAAAATTTCAGTTACATGATTCTCATTCATCAGATTCTAATTTATTTTTTTAAATTTATTTTTAATGTTTATTATTTTATTTCTTACACTATAAAAGACTTAAAATAAGATCAAATATATTATGAATGTAGTTTATGATAAAAGATACAAAGAAATTATCATTAATATAATCTTCATACTATTTGGACTTTCAATCATAACTTTTTTTAAAGGATTCTTTCCCCAAATCCTTGGAAAACTTTTTTTGTTTTTTGGATTATCTTTATTTATTTTAAAAATATTTCTAGATAAAAAATTTTTTTTTATCAAACAATTTCTGTTTTATTCAATTTTTTTTTATTTATTTTTATATATAGCTAATTATGATCTTGGTGAAATTCCAAATAAAGATTTTTTTAAAAAAAGTTCTCAAATTTTATTTTGTATACTTATTTTTTGTTATTTTTTCTTATATGAAAATGACAAAATAAATATTAATTTAATTACCTATTTAGTTTTAGGCATAGGTAGTTTTGTTATTTTTATTTTATTTCTAAAGAATAATTTAAACCTAGATATTTTACACTGGGTTAAACTTTTTTTTTCTGAAAAAATTTATACCTATAATGATGATGTTATTAAAAAAAGTTTACTAGACAATTATTTTTTTAGAAATAATCCATATTGTGTTTTATTAAATACTCTTATTTTATTTTATTTAGTCCAGAATAAGTTTAGTTTTAAAGAGTGTTCAATATTATTTTTGCTTATTTTGTTCATTTTCTTATCCACAAATATGTTCTCAAAAGTTGTTACATTATTAATTTTATCTTTTTATCTCATTAATAAAAATAAATTTGGTATAAAATTTTTAAAATTTTTTCTAATTTTGATAATTTTTTTGATTGCCACATTTTTAATATTAGAATTACAAATTATAATTGATCTAGTTAACTTTATATTTGATAAAATTTTTAGATTCTATTTCGACCTTAAGCCAGATTATATAGCAAGCCATATTGTAATTTATGATGATAAAAATAATATTAATATTAAGATAATTTCACTATCAAATTTTGAATTTTTTTCAAATTATAGTAATGATCTAAAATTATTAAAAAATAACTTTAATGAATTTAATATAATCAGAAAATTTTATTATGATTACTACTTGGGAGGAATTTTTAGATTATTGATTATAAAATTTAAATTACTAAGTTTGCATGAAGAAAATTTCTCACAAATATTAAATTCCTCATTTTATATCAGATTATTTGGTGGTTCGAATCTCATAGTAGAAAATATTTTTACTCCAGATGTTGTAGAAAAATATTTTATTGTGTTAGAAAAATTAAATAATAACCATTATAGTTCAATATGTCTAAATCAATTAAGTTTATTTGACGATGTGAAGTGTCATACCTTATTAATTAATAAAGAATATCCAGATCTAGATTTTCATTTTATATCCGCATCAAATATACGTCAAAAACTTACTTCTACTCATAATAGTTTTCTAACAACATTAATTGTTTTTAATAAATTTTATTTTATCTTAATTATAAATGTTGCTTTAATTGGTGTGTATATAATATTTAAAGGCAATAAAGATATAATTTTTACTTTATTATCATCTTTATTAATATTTTTCTTTGAGGATTATTTGTTTTTTAATAGATATAATGTATCTATAATATTTTGGTTAACCTTAGCTTTATTATTAAAATCAATTGTACAAAAAAGAGTTTATTAAATAAATTATAGTTCCAAAAATAGGATTTGAAAAAAAAGCAATAATTACTAAAAAAATTAAAGTTAAGATGAATGATAATTTAAAAAAAAAATTCATTAGTTTAGATGGTTATAGTTATATATTAATTTTTGTATTATTAATATCACTAATTTTTTTTATAAAATTTGATCAAATTAACTATTTAATAAATATAGAATTATTTTCTTTAATATTTTTTTTTTATTTAATATTTTTAGTAATAGCACTATTTAATTCTAAGTTAAGAAAAAATCTAGTTTTATCCTTAATTCCACCTTTATTTTTTATATTTATATTTGAAATTTTTCTTGGTAATTGGAGTTCCTCTAACACATCTAGTATTAATAAGATAAAAAACACAACAATAGTTCAAAAAAATATTTGGTATAAGTCTATTAATGACGAAGATGATAAAATTAAAGTATCTATTAATCAATATGGATTAAGAGGAAGGGCTAAAGACAAAGGCTTAAATAATATAGATATTCTTTTTATAGGTGGAAGCACCACAATTCAATCGACTATAACAGATGGTAAGACTTTTGTGGACGTTTTAGAGAAAAATTTTAACAAGGTACTTAAAAAGGATTTGTATTTTTTAAATGGAGGTGAAGATGCTCATGACACAAAATCTCATATCAAAAGTTTAGAAAAAAGATTTAAACAGCTCAATTTAAAGCCTAAATATATCTTGTTTTTTATTGGACAGAATGAGGGCTTGAATTCTCACCATTATGATAGATTGTTAAAAATAAAAAATTCACTTGTAATAAAAATATATAATTCCTCTTTTGTTGTTAATAAGATAATGGAAGCTAGAATTTATTTGGGGACATTGATATTAAATCCATCTAAATTTCATAAGTGGCATCTTAATGGATATGTACCATTGGAGAATGATTTAATTGATATTAATTTTAAAAAAATTGAAAAAGATGAAATATTTGAGGAAAAATTAAAGAAAGAAATTGAACTAGAGCTAAAAAATATAGAAAAAAATATTCTTTTACTTAGTGAAATAGTAACCAAGGATTATGGAGCAATTCCAATTTTTATGAATTTGGTTAAAGGTACTTATACTAAGGAAGAAAATATAACGCTAGTATTTAAAAAACCAATAATTGACAAATCTATTGTAAACCTAAACCATAATCATGATATAAGAATTAATTACTATTATCCAAAAGTAATTGCTGACACCATTCAAAACACATGTAAAATAATAGAAAAAGCTATCTGTATAGATGCATTTAATGATGGCAATTTAAATTATTTAGATTTCCATGACTTTGTTCATTTTAAACCTTCTGGTGCAAAAAAATTAGGTGAATTATTATTTAAAAAACTTCAAAATGCAGAATTTTAAACAATTATTTTTTTTTTTATTTTTTTTTGTAATTTTAGCTGAATTAATTTTTGGTTATTGGTTTAAAGAAAACCCACTTTATTTAATAAAAACACCTTATAAAGATTATAAATACTTCAAAAAAAACATATATGAAAACCAACAAAAAAAAGTAGTAAATAAATATAATATTTATGGAATGAGATATGATAATAATAATATTTCAAATCTAGATGGAATCTTTTTTGGAAGTGGAATAATGCTACAAAGCCAAATAAGTGACGGTAAAACATTTGTAGATTTATTAGAAAATAAAAAAGATATTAAACTTGCAAATTTTGGTGCAGATGGTCAAAGCACATCTGGACACATTCACACTTTAGAATTATTAAAAAAGTATACGATTCTTAATTCAAAATATTATATATTTTTGTTGGGAATGAATGAAGGATCAAAAAATGAAAATTATAAAAATAGGACTTACACCACATGGAATTTTAAATCTAATTTTATAAATTTAATTATAAAGAATTCATTTTTTTTTAAAAAAATTTATGAAACACAGGTAAATCTTAAAAATCTTGTTTTGAATTTTTCACATTTTTTTATAGAGAAAAAAAAAGTTCATGAGATAAATAATGAATTTAAAGAATATTCTAATTTTATAAATACAGAGATTACTAAAGAAAAATATAATTATGTAAAAAATTTATTGATAAAACAAAATTATTATACAAACAAAAATATGGAAAAAATTTTTGAAATAGTTAAAAAAGAATTTAAATCAAAATTAATTTTTTTAACTTTGCCTAATAGTAATTTTTACTGGAAAAATAACGAATTGTATATTTACAACAAAACTTTTGATTTTGATAATGAACTTCCATTAGAAAAAAAAATTTTTTATGAATTTAATTATCTAAGAGGAAAAATAATTTCTGATCAAATTATGAAAAAATGTGAAATATTAGAGTCTATATGTATTAATGGTTTTGATAAACTTAAGCTAAATCCACATGATTTTAATGATCAATTTCACTTAAATGAAATTGGATCTGAAAAAGTATTCAATTTTTTAAATCTTAATTTTAAAAATGTTTCATTCTAAAATATCAAGATTCAACATTAATATTAAAACTAGTGAAATAATAAAGTGTTTATTTAGCTCAAAAAAAGTAAATATTTTTAAAAGAAAAATTAGAAATTTTTTTCGTACAAAAAATTTGATTTTTGTATTTCAGGCCCGTGTTGGTTTGTATATGTTGCTAAAATTTTTAATAAAAAAGAACCCCCAAAAAAAAACAGTTATAATTTCACCTTATACTCTAACAGAAGTCATAAATTGTATTAAAATTGCAGGATGCAACATTGAATATGTTGATATAGATCTAAAGACTGGATTGCCAAATTTAACAAATCTTAAGCGAAGACAAGTAAAAAACAGTTTGTGTATTATACTAACTCATTTATTCACAAAAAAAATTGCATTAAAAAAGTTATTATTAATTTGTAAAGAAAAAAAATTGGAAGTAATTAATGATAATGCGATAAATTTATTTTCATCTAAAAAAGGTATTTTTGGTTTAGATCAAAATTTCTCAATATATAGTTTTAATTATCAAAAAAACTTATCATCAATTTTAGGGGGTGTAATTTACATTAAAAATAATAAAATTTTTAAGGAAATAGAAAATTTTAGTAAAAACTTCAAGAAAAAAATAGGCTTATTTTCTGTTATTAAAAAATTATTTTTTTTGAAAATAATTAATATACTTTTTTGCAATAGATTAGTTTATAATTTTTTTACTTTTCATCTTATAAAACCATTGATGTTTAGAAATGTATTTTTGACCAAATTAATTTACCCCAATTATAAAAAAAAAATTTCATCAAAAATTAGTCAAAATTATAAATATTCTTTTACAAATCACTTTTCTTATTTTGGTTTAAAGTCATTAGAGAGGTTTAAAAAAGATCAAAATCACAGAAAAAAAATATCTAATGAATATTTGAAAATATTCAAAAATTATACCTTTATAAATAATATATCTACTAATTCTTTAAGTGTAAATTTAGAGTATCCGGTAATTATAAAATTTGGCTTAAAAAGAAAGTTCTATAATTTTCTATTAAATCACGGATATGAAGTTAGAGCTTTTTGGTATACTAATAATGCAAGTAATAAAAAATTTCAAAATTCGAATTATATCGAAAAAAATGTAATTTGTTTTCCAACACATACAAAAATTACAAAGAAATATGTTAAAAATTTAAACAAAATTTTATTAAAATTTAAGGCTGCTTGCTGAAATTAATAATAGTTTTTATTTGACTCTTAATTTCATCAGAACTTAGAAACCTTAAAAATTCTTCTTTATAATTACTTAAAATTGATGAAATATCTAAATTAACCAAAAAAATTTCAAAATAGTTTAACATTACAATCATAAAAAGATAACAAAACAAATAAATAACTATTAATTTTATTAAAAATATTGGTAGTTTAGTTTTAATGAATATTTTTAAATTTCTCATTTCTAAAATTAATAAATATTTTAAATATTATTTTTTATTAAAAAATAATATTCTTGCATTAATTATTTTTTTTTTTTATATAACTATTGTATCACATAGTCCATCTTATTTTGATATAAATGATCTAAACAATATTGAAAAACAAAAAAAAATTTTAACAGGTAGAATTTATCAATTAAATGGAGAGGTATACCAGCAAGATAATAAATTCTTTATTAAAATAATAAATAATAAACCTGGATATAAATATGAAATTGTTCTTCCACATATATCCAAAATAGAAAAAAAAAAGTTTAAGAAATTGATTGGATATCATAATAAGTTTTTATTTAGATTTCATTATACAGATTTCAATTTTGTGAATAAAAAAAGATATAAGTTAAGTTTGATAAAAATTTTATGATTTCAATTAAAAAACATCTCAGTCTCTTTTTGGGTGTCATTATAATTTTATTTTTTTCAACACTAAATAATTCTCTTGATTTAAATAGGAGTAATTTCTATCAATCACAAAGTGAAGCAGGAATGTATAAAAATGAAAATCAATTTTTTTATTTTAATTATTATTTAAATCTATTTCCACTTAAATCTAAAATAAATCCTACGATCGATGATTTGAATAAAAAATCTGCAGAAAAAAAACTTATAGATAGCAATAATTTAATTATGGAGGAAAATCATTCAATTAGGTTTGGTGGTTTTTTTTCTCACTATTTATATTATTTTGATGCACTAATTTTTGACAATATACTTAATCCTAATTTAAAAGTATTTAATATCATTTTTTTTAATTTTTCTCTTATTTTATTATTTGTTGGTTTTTACATGAATAAAAAAAAAGAATTAGGTTTAATATTTTGTTTTTTGCTAATGTCTAATCCTTTTCAAGTTTTTGAAGTTTACAAACATGAGAATATTTTTGGTTTAATGATTTCAATAACTCTGTTGATGGGATCATTTTTTTTGATTCTTAAATCATTAGAAAGAAATAAAAGATTTATATTATTTTTAATTATTTATATTGTTCTATTAGCAATAATCTTAAATTTTTTTTACTATGTGAGAAGTAATGTTTTAATATTTATTTTTCCATTCATTATTTCAATATTCTTTTTTAAGACGAAAATTTATTCAAAGATAATATCTACTGTATTTCTAATTTTTTTTCTAAGCACTACAAATTACTTATTTTCAAATTTCATAGATAATAAAATAAATAAAACCAAAAATCTTATAAAATCGCTAGATGGGAAATATTTGGATGTTTCGTATCAAGTTCATGAAAGATTCTTTCCTTTATATGTTGGGCTTGGTGAATATAAAAATAATCTTAACATTGGTTTTTGGGATGATTATGTGGGGAATGATTTTATATTAGAAAGTGAAAATATTGATGTTTCAATAATAATGTCGAAAAAATCTCATAATTCTTACAATTTGCATCCTGTTGGTTTTGTAGATAATTTTGATGAATATTTTAAAGATGAAATTTTTAGAATACTTAAAACAGATAGCACTTTTTTTTTTAAACTTTTATTTAATAGAATAAGTACGAGTTTAAATAATTTAACACCAATCACTTTTAACTTTGTGATAGGTAATTTATATATTGAAAATGTACTTATATCTAAAATGCTACTATTAATTTATTTTTTTATATTGATTTATTGGATAAAAAAAAAAAAGATGATTGAAATTTATCTATCAATCTTATTTTCGACAAGTTTAATTTATTCTGTATTATTTCCACCTACACTAGGACTTTCTTATTATATTATTTCTCATATTTTATTTTTTAGTTTTTTATTATTCCAAATTTATAAATTAATTAATAAAAAATTAACATTGAAAAAATATGAATAAACTTTTAAAAATAAGTATTTTTTTTGTAATTTTTCTAGTTTTATTTTACTCTATAAATTTTCATGTTTTTCTAGATGGTTTCAAAAAATTAAATTTATATTATTTAATTTTTACTCTTTTTTTTTCATTTTTTTATCTTTTTATAGAAAGTATTTTTTTTAAAAAGTTAATATCTAATCAAAATGTTGAGGTTAATATTAAAAAATCATTTTTCTTAACTTGTAACACCTATTTATTTAATATGGTTTTACCTTTATCTGGTATGACGTGGAGAGCTTTTTATCTTAAAAAAAATTATAATTTAAAATATGCAAAATATGTTAAATTCTTAATACAATTTTTGATCTTAGAAATTTTTTTTTCAGTCTTTTTTTTATTTTTACTTTATCAAATTTATTTTCTTGAAAAAATAAATATTTATTCAATCTATGGATCATTATTAATTTTTTTTATCACATTATTTTTTCTAAAAATATTCTATGTAAAATTTTTTAAAATAAAAAACTTTTTAACATTAGCTTTTTGTGCTTGTTTATTAATATTAAGTTATTTTTTAATTGTTCAATCTATTTTTTTATCTTTAGGAAAAAATTCGATTATCGAAAGTATTTTTTTATCTTTAATTTTAGGTATTTCAAATTACATATCAATTACTCCAGGAACATATGGTATATTTGAAGGAACTGCTGTTTTATCATCTTTATTTATTGATATGATTAAAGAAGAAGGTTTATTAATTGCACTGCTAATCAGAATGTCTTTAATAATAATCGTTTTACTTAATTATTTTTTTAGTTTAAAAAAGAAATCATATTAATGAAAATTTGTTCACTTTGTGTAATGGATGAAACAGTTCCAAACATTACTTTTAGTGATGTTGGTGTTTGTCAATATTGTACGATCTCTGATAAAATTAAGAATTTAACAAAAAAAAATATTTCTTCAATCACACATATTAAAGATAAAATAATAAATTCTAGCAAAAATAGTAAATATAATTGTATAGCAGGAGTGAGTGGAGGTAGAGACAGTACATTTTTATTGTATGTGCTTAAAAAAAAACTAAATCTGAATCCATTAGCTGTCCATTATGATAATGGTTGGAATACTGAACTATCTAATAATAATATAAAAAATGTATGTGAAAAGTTGGATATAGATTTATATACTGAGGTAGCAAATTGGAAAAGCTTCAGTGTAGTGCAAAATAATTTGATTAAAGCTTGTGTTCCTGATGTTGAGACGATAACCGAATTAGGAATTTATAAAACACTTTTTGAAGCTGCCAAAAAATTTAAATGTAAGTACATTACTACAGGTCATAATATAGATAACGAATTTTTAGATCCTTTATTTTGGACATATTTTGATGGCAGATACATTAAATCAATATGTAAAAAATATGATTGTTTAAAAGAACTTAAAAACTTAAAAATTTTTTATTTGACAGATTTAATATCTTATCAATTAATTAATGGTATTAAAATTGAAAATGTAACAAATTTATTTGATTATAACCATGGAACGATTTCTGAAGTTTTAACTAAAGAGTGCGGATGGGAACCATACAAAGGTCATCATCAAGAGTCCAATATTACTAAATTTGTAAATGAATACTATCTTCCTAAAAAATTTAAAATAGATAAAAGAAAAACAAATTTATCAGCAAGAATTAGGTCAGGTCTAATTAAAAGAAATAAGGCAATAGAAATTCTAAAATCTAGTTCTTATCAAAATTTTGATAAGTCCACTATTGATTTTGTTTTAAAAAAACTAAATATTTCAGAGAGGGAATTTGAAGAAATTTTACTAAAAGAAAATAAAAATTTTACACATTTTGAAAATTATTATTTTTATTTTAAATTATTTTCACCAGTGATAAAAATACTTGGTGAATTGAATTTAATTAATCCATATTTATACTATAAGTATAATATGTAGGTTAATTTCTTAACATTGTTTTATTACAATTCTCTTCAATGTCTCTGATATTTATTTTTATATGTGTTGCAATTAAATCATTACCTATAGATCCAAAATGAGCATCATCTAAAAATAATGACTCTTTGACGTTTTTAATTGCATCATCAGCTTCTAAATAAAAAATTTTTCCCTCTGATTTGTAGTCATCCAAAATCTTTTTTTGAATCTTATAAAAAGCTTTATGAGATCTTATTAACACTTTATCAAAGGTTGAAAATACTTCATTTTCATAATCACTTAGTATCTTTTTGGTATCAAACAAACTTGATTGTAAATAAATTACTGGGCAAACATTGTTAAAATTAGAAACATTTATAAAGTTATTAATATCAGCTCTATATTTAGATTCAAAAATTTTATAATCCATTATTTTAAATTCGTTACTATATTTACCTAGATTTATACTATCAAATTTTCTTATGTAATTTTTAGAAAAAGTTTTTTTAAAATAATAGTGTATTTTAAAATTATAATTTTCATATTCAATTTTATTCATAAAATCTTTATCTATTTCATATCCAAAAATTTTAGATGTATATTTCATAAGATTTTTCATATCTGGAGAGTCGTAATAAAATTCACCAATATAGGCATTGTATCTGTCATTTAAACCTGTGAAAGCAAACCAAATATTTGGTTTGTATTTATATAATTTGTCTCTAAAGAAATTTATTTCTTGCATCAATCCAAAACCTCCCACTCCAGAATTTATAAAATAAAATTTAGAGTTTGAGTTATTTAAAAATGATGTGATAGTTTTATCTTGCTGATTGCCTGCACCAAAAGCTGTGGATCCACCAGTAAAAATAACTTTATTTTCTTTTTCAAAAATATTTTGAAATGAATTTTTATCTCTTACGAAATAATTATTCACTTTATAGTAATCAGAATCACCACCAGAATTTGGCATTAAAAGATATCCTGTTTTAAGATAGAATATATGATCTACTTTAGACGAAAATTTTTTATAACAGCTGTCTTTCTCATAGTATCCTTTTCCAACATCATATTTTGAACATTTAAAAGAAAGGTTTATAGAGTAATCTTTATTATAAACTCTTATTCCTATTTCAAATAATACTATAGCGAAAACAGTACTTATAATTATTAAAAAAATATTTTTTAAATTGTCCATAAATTTTACTATTTTAAAAAATTTTATAGCTATATGGGGTGTTACTATTTTGAGCTAAATAATATATATAAATAAACATAATCAAATAATTAACCAGTAAATAAGAAAATTTGTATCATTAATTATATTTTAAGTAAAATATGTATACATCAATTTAAATATTTAAAATAATGCATATATTACATTTACCGTCAGAATACCCAACAAAAGATCATAAACTAGGTGGAATATTTACAAAAGAATTAATTTCTCAATTACCAAAGAAATTTAAAATAAGAACAATTTATATTTATCTTTTTTCTGCAAAAAAAATATTCTCTTCACTATTTTTACAATTATTTAAAAAATATGAAAGTAAGAAAAATATTAATATAAAATACTTTCCAAGATTCCCAATTATCAAATTATTTAATTATTTTTCATACTATTATAATTTTAAATTAGTATTTAGTGATTATATCAATAAATACGGTAAGCCTGATTTAATTCATGCTCATTTCTCTGAATTTTCGTCATATGCAGCATATAAAACTAAAAAAGAATTTAATATACCATATTTTATAACTGAGCACTCTACAGATTTTTTAGATGGTAAATTTCTCAAAAATTATAAAAAGAATTCATTAAAATCATCATTAATTAAAAAAATATTCATAAACTCAAAACATATAATTTGTGTAAGTAATCAACTAAAAAAATCTATTTGTAAATTCAGCCCAATTTTAAAAAAAAAAATTAAAGTTATTCCAAATACAATTTTGTATGTTAAACCAAATTTAGACATAAAAAAGACATATGATTTTATTTTTGTTGGAACATTTGAAAAAAGAAAAAATCCTTTTTTAGTATTAAAAGCTTTCAAAGATTTAATTAAAGATAAAAATAAATTTATATTATGTTTAATTGGAAGTGGACCATTAGAAAAAGACATGATTGGATATATTAAAAAAAATAAATTAGAAAAAAATATTAAATTTTTTAGCAATTTAAGAAGAAAGGAAGTAATAAAAAAAATTTCACAAAGTAAAATATTACTATCTAGCAGTTTATTTGAAACATTTGGTGTTGTACTAATTGAAGCATATTCACAAGGTGTACCAGTATTAATAACAGACAGCATTGGTGTAAGAGATGTTTTTGTAAAAGGTTGTGGAAGATTACTAAAAAATTTTTCAGTGAAGAATTATAGTGTTAACATGTTAGAGATGATTAATAATTTAGATAATTACAAAAAAAATAAAATTATAAAAGTTTTTAAAAACAATTATCAATCTAAAATAGTGATCAGAAAGCACACTAATCTTTATAAAATTTAATATGTGTGGATTTACTTTTTGTGTCTCTAAATCAAAGATTGACCTTTCTTTAATAAAAAAAATGAATCAATTAATTGAGCACAGAGGACCTGATACTAAAGGTTTGGTAAATTCTAAAAATCTTAAAAGTTATAAAAATAAAAAAATTAATTTTGTTGCTGCTTTTCAAAGACTAAAAATTATTGATCTATCTGAAAAAGCATCACAACCTATGCTATATAAAAATAGATATTTGAGCGTTTTTAATGGAGAAATATACAATTATCTTGAAATAAAAGAAAATCTCATAAAAGAGGGATATACGTTTAAATCCAATTCAGACACAGAAGTAATTTTAGCATCATACGATTTTTGGGGTGAAACTTGTTTTAATAAATTCAATGGTATGTGGTCTTTAATAATTGTTGATTTTAAAAAAGAAACTATAATTGCTTCTAGAGATAGATATGGAGTAAAACCGCTTTATTTTAGGGAATTTGAAGACTCAATTTATTTTGGTTCTGAAATTAAGCAATTAAAAACTTTAACTGTAAAAAATTATATTAATAAAAGTAATCTTTACCATAATTTGGTTGATGATTTTATTCCTAATTCTAATCAAACAATTATTAAAGATATATTACAATTAAAAGCAGGAGAAATACTAAAATTTGATATAAAAAATTTTAAATATAAAATTTATAACTGGTATTCCTTCAATCAAAAAAAACTTTTACAAAAAACCTTTAAAACGAATTTAAATCAAGCAGTCAAATTGAGATTAAGATCAGATGTAAAAATTGGTATCTCACTTTCTGGAGGTTTAGACAGCTCAACAATTGCAAGTATTGTAGCAAATAATAAAAAAAATAATCATAAAAAAATATTTACTTTCTCAACAAGATCTAATGATAATTTAGATGAATATGAATATGTAAAAAAATTTATAAAAAAATATAAATATAAAAATATTCCTATAAATTTGACTTTTAAAAACTTTAAAAAAAATTTGATTAAAATGGTAAAAACCCATGATTTACCAATAACAAATTTATCTGTATTTTCAGAGTGGGAGACATTTAGAATCATGAAAAAGTATGGAATAAAAGTAAATTTGGATGGTCATGGTGCAGATGAACAATTGTGTGGATATGAAAAATATTATTCTCTTTATTGTTTGCAGCTTTTAAAAAATTTTAATTTAGTGCAATTGTATATTTTTTTTAAAATATTATTTATGTCAAAAATAAAAAACAAATCACAATTTGTCACTAAAATTTTATTCAATCTTTTTCCAAATTTTATAAAAAAAAAAATAAAAGTATTTTTTAATAAAATTATTGATCCAGATTGGATTCATTTAAAGACATCTAAATTAAACATTGATAATAAATCAAGTAATTTAGTTTTAAATGAAAATTTTAATCAATTTTTTGAGACAAGTCTTCCATATCAATTATATTGGTCTGATATAAATTCAATGGCACATTCTATTGAAACTAGATCACCATTTTTAGATTTTCATGTAGTGGAGTCAACGCTTTTATCAAATATGAATCAAAAGATCGATGGTATACAAAATAAGTTTGTACTAAGAAAAAATTATAAACAAATACTCCCAAAAGAAATTTATAGTAGAATTTTTAAGGTTGGTTTTACCGCCCCAGGTGAAAGATGGTTGTCCAAAAATAGAAAAGAAATAAAACATTTATTCAATGAAAGTTTTAGACATTTGGATACAATCATTTCAAATGATTGTAAAAAATATGCAATGAATATAATTTTAGGTAAAATATCTTATCAAGATTGGATTTGGAAAATTATTTTTTTAGGTTTATGGATTAAAATTCACAAATTAAGTATTCGATAAAATGATCTGTAGTACTTGTATAATGGACGATAGTATTAAAAGTTTAAAATTTACTAATGGTGAATGTCATTATTGTATTGAAATTATTCCTAAATTGGAAAAATTAAGAGCAGAAACTAAAAATAATGAAGCAATAATAAAGCTACTTTCAAAAATTTCCAAAAACACTAATAAGTATAACTGTTTAATAGGAGTAAGTGGAGGAGTTGACTCATCTTATATTGTTCATTTGGCACATATTTACAAACTAAAACCCTTATTATTGCATTTTGATAATGGTTGGAACTCAGAACTAGCTGTTTCCAATATAAAAAAACTTGTAGAGAAAACTGGTTTTGATCTTGAGACTTATGTTGTTAACTGGAATGAATTTAAAGATATACAAAAGTCTTTTATAAAATCTGGTGTTGTTGATATTGAACTTGTAACAGACCATGCAATTTTTGCTAATCTTATAAACTCAGCAAAAAAGAAAAAAATTAAATATATTTTAAGTGGCACAAACTTATTTACTGAACATGGAATGCCATCAGAATGGATATGGAAAAAAAGTGATATTAAGAATATTCTGGATATCCATAAAAAATATGGAACTATTGAAATTAAAACTTATCCCAAAATGAATTTTTTTAGCTGGTATATAGCTAAGTATCTTAAATTTTACCCAAGATTGATAGAGCCTTTAAATGCTATCGATTACAGAAAAACTAATGCAATTAATGAACTCAAGGATATTTATAATTGGCAGGAATATGAAGACAAACACTTTGAGTCTTTCTTTACTAAGTTCTACCAGGCATATATCTTACCTAAAAAATTTTCTATAGATAAAAGAAAATCACATTTATCATGTTTAATAAGAAATAATGAATTGCAAAGAAAAGATGCGCTAAAAATATTAAAAAACAATCTTTATCCAGGAGAGTTAGATAATGATATAGAGTATTTTTGTAAAAAACTTGAATTCTCAAGAGAAGAATTCAACAAAATACTTGCTTCTAATCCAGTTAAACATACCAAATTTAAAAACTCTGAAAAAATTTTTAATATCTCAAAAAAAATCTACAAAATTATAATTAATAAATGAAAAAAAAAATATTAATTATTCAACATCATGGAAAATTTGGAGGTGCCTCAAAAAGTATTAGTGAATTTATTTTAAACTTAAAACATCATTTTGAAATAGATATCTTATGCCCCAAAGGAACAACATTTAATTTTTTTAAAAAAAAAAAGATCAACACAACATTTTTATATGGTATTCCTAAATTTGATATTACTGAAATTGGTTTATATAAAGGATTCAGAAAACTACTAATGTTGAGAGAATTTTTATATTTTCCTCTATTTATATATAAAGTTTTTCAAATATCTAAAAAAAAATATGACCTAATTCATTTAAATGATACTAATTTAATAGCAATTGCACCTATTTTAAAATTATTTTTTAGGTCAAAAATAATTTGTCATATTAGAACAAGAGTTGACAAAAAAAGATTACCTAAGTTGATAACTCTAATTTCAAAAAAATTTATTGATAAATATATTTGCATTGATCAAAGTACATTCTCAACATCAATAGAAAAAAAAAAAAGTATAATAATATACAATATTTTTAATCAAAAAAAAAAAATCTATAAGAAGAAAAAAAAGATTAACACTATACTAACAATTGGATTTCTTGGCACTTTAGACTTTCACAAAGGTTTAGACTTTTTATTTGAATGTATTAATAAGGTTAATAAAAAACATAATAATTTTAAATTTGTTATTGGTGGGGATCTTTCTATTAAAAATAATTTTTTATTGAAAATTATTCATAGATTAAAGATTAAAAAAAATTTTAATAAAGTTTATTATGACTTTAAAAATAAAAATTATAAAAATGTTAAATTCTTAGGCTCTGTAGAAAATTTAGAAAATTTTTATAGTCAAATTGATCTTATGTGCTTTCCTTCACGAATGAATGCATTAGGAAGACCAGTAATTGAGTCCTCTTCTTTTGGAATTCCATCAATTGTTTGTTTGAAAAATTATTTTAATGATACTATACAAGATAAAAAAACGGGTTATGTAATTAAATTTGGTGATACAAAAAAATTGTTAAAATTATTGTATTTTTTAAAAAAAAATAGATCTAAAATTAATATTTTAGGAAAAAATGCAAAAAAAAACTTTGATTTAAAGCACAATGCCAATATTAACTTAAAAAAACTCACAGATATATATTTAAAAACATGACTGCTCTAATAATATTTTTTTCTTTAATCGTTCTTTCATACATTTCAAGTTATATTATCAATAAAAGTTTAAAAAACTTTGACGAACCAGGAAAAGAAAAAATTCACAAAAAAAAAGTTGTAACCTCAGGTGGATTGATGCCTCTCATAATGGTTTCGCTAATTATACTATATTTAATTTACTTTAATGATTATAACAGTCAATTTTATAATGGGATACCACAAATTTGGTTAGCACCAATGTGCATATTAGTTTTCACTCTCATTTCTTTTTTAGACGATCTTAATTATATTCCATATCAAATAAGACTTATTGTACAAATTGTTTTAGTGTATTTTTGCATTTCTTTATTCCCGGTAAACTATAACTTCAACTTTCAAACGCCAATGTTTGATGGGTTTATTCCTGTAAAGCTGGATATCATTATTACAATTTTTTTTTGGACCTTTTTAATTAATTCTACAAATTTTATTGATGGATATGATGGCATGTACAGTTTTCAAATGACTACGAATTTTATTGGATTATCAAGCATCTTCTATCTCGTTGGGGAGAGTTTTTTTTTTAAAGTTTCGATAATTATGTTTTTTGTTGGATTTATATTCATACCGTTTAATTTTAATAAAAAACACAAGCTATTTCTTGGTGATGTAGGGTCTATACCTTCAGGTTTTATATTAGGGTGGATGATTATCTCATTAATTAATATGGGTTATTTTTTAAGTGCAGTTTTATTAAACTTATTTTTTATAATCGATATTTCATACACTTTATTCGAAAGAATATTTAAAAAAAAATCTATATTTGAAAGACATAATGATTTTTTATTCAAAAAATATATCTTAAACTATGGACCTAAAAGATATTATAGTTATGCAATTCTTTTTCAGTCTATTATGATTTTATTTTCAATAATTTTTATAGTTTATTAAAAACTATTAATTACTTTAACAATTTTTACAATTTCAATATTTCTCAAGAAAGGATCTATGGGAATACTCACACAAGATTTTGATAATTTTTCTGCATTAGGAAATTTTTGTTTTCTGTAAAGTTTGGTTACAATTTTTAATTTATTTATGCTAGTTTGATAATGAATACCATACTCAATTTTATTTTTTGTTAAAAATTTTAAAAATTTTATTCGATTTTTTACTTTGATAACATATTGATGATATACACTTCCATAATTGTATATTAATTTTTCTATTTTCAAATTAGTAATATTTTTATTATAGTAATTTGCAATCTTAACTCTTTTATTATTTAATTTTCTTAAGTGATTAAGCTTTATATTTAATATAATTGATTGAATGGTATCTAACCTAGAATTAATTCCAGATACAATACAATCAGATTTATTTTTTTTATCATAAGTACCTAAATTTCTTAGTTTCAGTACCTCTTTATAATATTTTTTTTTATTTGTTGTTATACATCCAGCATCACCATACGCACCTAAATTTTTTCCTGGATAAAAACTAAAGCATGCAATATCACCGATTGATCCGATTATTTTTTTTGTCTGATTTTCAACTGCACCATGTGCTTGAGCTGCATCTTCAATTATCTTTATATTTTTTGATTTAATAAGCTTTTTAATTTTAAAAATTTCTCCTGGGTTTCCATATAAATGTACAACTATAATGGCTTTTGTTTTATTATTAATTTTTTTTTTAAGTTGGTTTAAATCAAAATTTGAGGAATCTTTTTTGATATCAACTAGTACAGGTTTTAAGCCACTGTTTATTACTGACAAAATTGTAGATTTCCAGGTCATAGCAGGCAAAATTACCTCATCATTTTTTTTTAAGTTTAAAGCCTTAAGTGCTAAATATAAGGCATCTGTTCCATTAGCGACGCCAACAGTAAAATTTGTTCCACAAAATCGAGAAAAATTCTTTTCAAATTCTTCAACTTCTTTAGTGAGTATAAATTTATTTTCTTTAATTGTTGCTGAGATTTTTTTTATAATTTGTTTGTGTATTGCTCTATCTTGATTATAAATATCTAAGAATTTTATTAAACTCATAAGTTGTAATTCTATATGATGATAGCAAAAAAAATACAAATCATTAATGTCAAATTTGGAAAAAATGTTGAAATTATTGATCCGGTGAATTTATACCAATGCACTATCGGAGATGAGTCTTTTATTGGGCCATTTGTAGAAATTCAGAAAGATGCAGCTATTGGTAAAAAATGTAAGATACAAAGTCATTCATTTATTTGCTCTAAAGTTGTGATTGGAAACAATTGCTTCATAGGTCATGGAGTAATGTTTATTAACGATAAATTTGAAAATGGTGGTCCTGGTGGCAAAGAAAAATTTAAAAAAACAAATATAGGAAACAAAGTTAGTATTGGAAGTAATTCAACAATTTTGCCAGTGAATATTTGTGATGAAGTTGTAATTGGTGCAGGTAGTGTAGTAACAAAAGATATAGAAGTTTCTGGATTTTATGTTGGAAATCCAGCTAAATTATTAAGATAATTTTTTAAAACCAAATATAACTCCTATTGTTAGCCAAATTACCAATCCATTCATAGACGCATAGATACTACCTGTAGAGGCAATAGGCCAAATATTTACAAAAATAGATAAAAATAGAAAACCCTGTATGATATTTTTTTTATCAAAAAATATTTTAATTTCATTAAAACAAAAAACTAAAATAATAGTTAAAACATAGATAAATACTATTATTCCGTTTTCAGATAGTATTTCATAATAATAATTATGAGGATGGGTAGAACACCTTTTATTTTTGTAAATGCTATCGACTCTGTCAGTATATATGTCTTTACTACATTCATATCTAAAAGATCTAGGTCCTGAACCGGTAATAGGGTTCTCTTTAAATATTTCGTAAGCTACTAAAAAATGTGCACCCCATAAACTATTTTTAATTGCTCCAATTAAGTTTAAGTTTTTTAATTTAGGCTCACTACTTTGATTTGGTCCATTAAAAATTTGCAATCCAGAACCTGAATTTGTTAAACTTTGAGTATATCTTTTTTTTAATGAAATATCGGAGTTAAATATTATCATACCTGTGACAAAAACTAAGAATAATGAAGTCAATAATATAATTTTTTTATTTTCAATTATTAAAATAATAAAAATTATAAATGTAGCCAGGAAAAATAGTAAAAAAGCCATTCTTTCTTGAGATAATAAAATTGTAAAACCAAAAAAGAAAAATATTAAAATAACTAAATAGACATTTAACTTTTTACTTACAACGTAACATAAACTTATTAAAAAAAATTTTATAATAAAAGCTCCAACAATTTCTTCATTTCCAAATATTCCTGTAAGCCTTCTTCTGTTGGCTGTTATTTCTGAAAGATTATTACCCAGAAGATTTGTTCCAGTAAAGTATTGAACCAACCCATCAACTGCAACAAAAGACGTACTAAAAAAAACACATTTAATTAAAAATAAGAAATCTTCTTTGCTTTTTATCGTATATTGCACACATAAAGCTATTAATGGAAATCGAAAATTATAAATATTTTTTATAAATATTGCTTCAAAGTATTCAGAAAAAAAAGTATTTAGTAGAATTAAGAAGTATAGACCTACACTAATAAGAAACCATTTTTGTTTAAACACTTTGTGATCTTTATTTTGAAATATTTTGAATAAAATTACCACTAAGTATAATGAGGAAAAAGAGTTAAAAACTCCGATACCTAGCATTAGTGATATTATTAAAATTAAATTAAAAATTTTGAACATACTAAATTCTAGTAGTGTTTTTTTAGTATTTTGTGAAAATAACATTTAATGTCCTTTTTTCTGACAGTCGAGAATTTTCCTTAATCTCTTTTAAATTTTTTTTATTCAATTTGTTGTTAAAAAAAATAAATGCATGATATTTTCTAATTATCAAATAATTAAAAGTTTTCTCAAAACTATCCTCATTATATTCAATAAATAAGAGTGGTTTATCTTTATTAATTATATCATTTATTTTCTTTAAAACTTGATACTCCAGACCCTCTACATCTATCTTAATAATAGCCACTTTCTCTTTTATTTCTGGAGGTTGGTTAAATAAACAAACAATTTTTTTATATTTAATTTTTTTAGCATCCAAAAAAGTATATTTTGATATTCTATTTTTTAATTGTTTTAAGTTATTTGATGCCCAAAGAGAAAGATGGTAGTTAAAAAAGCATGGAACAAAAAGTTTATTTGATCCTTGTTTTCCAATTCCATATTTAAATAATTTGACGTTTAGATTTTTGGTCTTATTTTCTAATTTTTTAAAAATAAAAGGATTAGGTTCAAAACAAAAAATTTTATTATCATAATATTTACTGAAACTTATTGCAGACTCACCCCAATGAGCACCTATATCAAGTATAATATCTTTTTTATTAATTTTTATATTTTTAAATGCTGTCCAATCATCCTCGTAAGGTAATAAAAAAGAAAATAATTCAATTATATAATTAGAAAAAAATAATAAAAAAATATTAGATTTGACTGACCTTTCTAAAACAGAGTTTCTAAAAAATCTTATCATTAATTAATCTAATATTTAAAAAGACAAAATAGAGCTGAAAGAGCATCAATTATTCCAATCTTTTTACCTTCCTCATATCCTCTCATTTCATAGGTAACTGGAACTTCATACATATCTTTTTTTTTTTTACATATTTTTCTAATTAATTCAATTTCAATACCAAATCTATTTTCGTTAAGTTTAATTTCTTTAATTATTTCTTTTCTAAATGCTTTATATCCACACTCAACATCAGTAAAATTTGTGTTAGATTTTAAATTAACCAAATAAGTAATAAATTTATTAAAAACTGTATGATAAAAATAACCAATTTTTCTTCTATTTTTAGTTTGGAATCTTGTTCCAATAACTAAAGATGTATTTTTATTAGAAAATGGTTCTATAAGGATTTCAATATCTTTAGGACTATATTCGGGATCAGCATCTTGGATGCAAATCACTTCACCTTTAGCTTTATCAAAACCCCTTTTTAAAGAGTAACCTTTTCCTCTGTTAGTGTCATTTTTTAATAATATTATTTTTTCTTGGTTAAATGACTCTATAATTTCAATACTTTTGTCACTTGAGTTATCATCAACAATAATTATTTCAAATGGATCAATCTTTTCTAATAATTCTTGAAGTAAACTTTTAATATAATTTTCTTCATTATAACATGGTATAATGATTGATAACTTTATATTTGATTGAAGCATATGTATTATTTAATTCCTATTATAACTGTATTTGGTTTTTACAATATTTCATTAAAAATAAAAGATAAATTAAATATAAATTATGACAGTTTTCTTTTTTCATTATCATTATTCTTGTTTACTTTGGTAATTTTTACAAATTTAATACTTTTCAAGATAAGTTTTCAATTTAGCAAAAATATTATCCTTATTTTATTAATAATATCTACCTTTGATTTTATTTATAACCGAAGTTCGGAAATAATATTAAAAATAAAAAAAGATAAAATACTATTTACTTTTTATTTTATTTTAGTAGCCATATCTTTGTTACCTTTGGCAGGAGCTGATAGTTATGCTTACCATCTTGCCTGGCCTAATGATTTAATTTTAAACCCTGATGTTATTTTTAATAAATTAAATTTAGAGTATCGAGTAGTAGGAAATGGAGAAGTTGTTAATTATATAGGATTATTTTTAGGAACTGAAAATCTTCAATCATTTATTTCGATATCAATATTATTTTTTCTAATATTAAAAAAAGATAATAAAAATTTAGTATTTTTGCTTATTATATCTTCACCAATATTTTTAAAATATTCTTTAGATCAGAAGCCTTTTATTTTACCTTGTTTAATATTCGTTATTTTTTTGAGTAATTTTTTAAAGAATATAAATTTGAATAAAATTCAAAACCTCGATTTGTTATCCTTTTTACTGGCATTAGTTTTTTTTGCAGGAAGCAAATACCCATTCTTAATTTTGGGTCTTGTGATTACAATATTTTTCCTAGTACTATCAATAAAATATAAGTTTTTTAAAAAATTTTTTCTTTTTGGATTATTAGTTTTTATCACTTATTTCGTACCCATACCACTAGCAAAATTTTTACAATTTGGAGATCCTTTCTCTCCCTTTCTTGAAGGAATGTTTAATAATTCAGATTATGAAATTTTAAAATTAAAAAAAATGTATTCTTCTTGGGATGGTTTAAAGATTAATGATAATGGAAATTTCTTTCTAATTTTGAGAAATATATTTAATTTTATTGTACCAATAGCACCTTTTTCAATACTTGATACTTATGGTTTTGGTTTCTTATTTTTATTTTTTTATAGATTTAGAGATAAGAAAAATCTTATATTAATACTCTTATTGTTTTTGAGTACAAGCACCATGGTTTTTTTAACAAACTTTCAATCAAGATGGTATATATTTTTGATTTTATACGTCGTCTTAAATCACGATTATTTAGGACTCTCAAAAAAATTTGAGAATTTATTGATAAAGATTATGATACCTATAGCTGCAATAATTGGATGCTTTTACATATATTTCTTAGGATTTGTTATATCAAATTCAATACATAATAATTTTGAAGATACAAAAAATAAAACTTTGTATTTGTATAAAGATATAAAAAACATAGAAAATATTTCTAAGGGTAAATTAATCTTAACTAATACAAGATCAAATTTTTTTTCTCAAAATTTAATTCAATACAAATATCCTAAATATAGCCAAAAACTCATATTAAATAATGATAAAATTCATGATATTGAATACGGATTCTTTTCTATTGGAGGTAACTTTAAAAATAAAAAAGAACTTAAAAATAAGTCAATATTATCAAATTTTTATATTGATTGTTATGATATAATTTCATTCTCAAATAATCTTGTTGCTAAAAGAAATCTTTTTTCAAGGAAAGACTACGAACAATTTGTATTAATAAAGTTTCATAAAAATATTAAAAATTGTTTTAAATAAAATTTAATTTGAGATTTTTTTCATATTAAACTTACACAAAATAATTATGAGGATTATGTATCTTTAATAAATAAAAAAACATTTTCTTTTTTACAAATAATTTTGAATCCTTTTTCAATTACATAATTGTTTAATTCATGTAATTTTACACTTGGTAAATGATTTTCTAGAAGTATACTCTGACAGTTTATTAACCAATCATTATTATTTCTAAGTACATTTAGCTCTTCACCTTCAATATCTAAAACTAGTTGAAAATTTTTAATGTCATATTTTTCAATTATGGAGTTAATAGATAAGGTATCAATAGTATCTGTATTTTTTTTTTTTAAGCTATAATCCAATGTTTCATTGCTTATAGTATTAGCCATATCACTTTCAAATTTTTGAAATACAACATCTTTTTTTTCTGAGTCACTTAAGCCATAGTTTAATATATTTATTTCACTTTCACGAAAGTTGTTGGCTTTGAAATTTTTTATTATTATTTCATTCATTTCTTTATTAGGTTCAAGCATTATTAAGCGATTATTCAAAGTTTTTTTTTTCAAATACATTGATATGAGGCCTATTCCGGCACCTGCCTCTATTATGTCAGTATTATTTTGCATATGTTGCAAAAGAGATCTTTCTTTTCTCTCATAAATGTTAAACTTCATTAAAAATTTAGTAATAGGGTCAAATGTCTGTGGCACAAAATAAACAAATTCTTTAGTCTTAAACTTTGTTTCATTTTTATATAAAAATGATAATAATCTGATTATAGGCAAAAAGATTTTAAATTTAATTGTATGATAATAAAACTCCATGATTGATAGTTATAACAATAAAAAGATTATTTCAATATGTATTCCTGTAAAGAATGAGAGTGAAAATATTAATTTGATTTATGAAACAATAAAGAAAATATTTTTAAATGATTTAAAAGATTATGAATATGAGATAATTTTTACAGATAACTTAAGCACAGATAATTCTTTTGAAATTGTCAAAAACATTTCAAATAATGATAATAAAGTTAAAGGATACCAGTTTTCAAAAAATATAGGTAAAGAGAGATCTTTATTTTATGCTTTTAAGAATGCTACTGGAGCTGTCGTTATTCAAATAGATTGTGATTTTGAAGATCCCCCTGAATTATTACCCGAGTTTGTAAAAAAATGGGAAGAGGGTTATGAGATAGTTCATGCGGTTAGAGATAAAAGAAAAAATGACTCTTATTCTTTTTTGAGATTTATTTTTTATAGATTAATAAGTTTAATCTCTGAAGATAATTTACCTAATGATGTTGGTGATTTTAGGCTGTGTGATAAAAAAGTGATAAAAAAAATTTTAGAAATTGATGATCAGGATCCATATATAAGAGGACTAATATCATCTATAGGTTATAAAGAGCATGGCATAAATCATGAACGAGGAAAAAGAAGTAAAAATAAATCTAAATTTGGAATTTTTAATTACCTTGGAAATGCGATTAATGGAATAACCAACCACTCAATCATTCCATTAAAATTAGCCACGTATCTTGGTTTCCTGGTTTTCTTTATTTGCTTATTACTTACAATTTTTTATTTATTTCATGGTTTATTTTTTGAGAGCAAATCACCAGGTTTTACAACTCAAACATTACTCATATTATTTACAATTGCATTTAACTCTATTTTTCTTGGAATTGTAGGAGAGTATGTTGGAAGAATTTACAGACAAATAAAGAAAAATGATATTTTCGTTATAAAGGATAAGACTGATAATTAATTAATTGCCCATATTGGCTTTGATTTATAGATTTTATCCAACTCAATTTTATCTTTAAGAGTATCCATGCAAGCCCAAAACCCATTATGTTTAAAAACTTTAATCTGTTTTTTTTTGATAAGTTTTTGAATAGGCTCATGTTCAAAAAAAATTGAACTATTATTGATATATTTAAAAATATTATCATTCACAATAAATACTCCTGCATTTATCCAATTATTACTTTTGTCAGTCGTTTTTTTTTCATTAAAATTTGTTAGGTTATCCCCAACACAATGAGCTAATCCGAATCTATTTTTTGGTCTTGTTATTGTCATTGTTACAGTTTTTTTTGTTTTTACATGTTGATTGATGAGTTTATTTATTTTAACATCATATAATCCATCACCATATACTAGTAAAAAATTATCATTTTTATTAAATTTATCTTTTAACTTTAAAACTCTGCCACCAGTACCAGTTTTAATTCCAGTTTTTACAAAGTTGATTTTAACATTTTTAAGAATCTTGTTCAAAAATGTAATATTATTTTTCTTTTTAATAAATTTAATTTTTTTTTTTAGGGCATATTTCTCAAAGTACTGTTGTATTAAATTTCCTTTATAACCTATGCAAATGAAAAACTCGTTAATTCCAAATTTTTTTATATATTTGATTATATGTAGAACTATGGGCTCACCATTAATTTCTACCAAAGGTTTTGGTTTTATCTTTGTTTCTTCAAATAGTCTAGAACCAACTCCACCAGCTAATATTACACATTTAATTTTTTTTTGCATGCAAATAGTTTGTTAATTGTTCTTCAGAAAAGTTTTTATTTTCTTTTTTAAAATAGTTTATATACCAATCAGTGGTTAAATTTATAGCATCAGTAGTATTTAGTTTATTTTTTATTCCTAACTTTTTATAAACTTTACTTGAGTTAAGTTGCAAACTTTCGTTTTCTTTTATTTCACTTTTTTTAATTTTGATATTAATTTTTTTGTCTAGTCTTTTTATCATCATTAAAAGTATACTTTTAACATTAAAACTTTTTTCATTTGAAGGACCAATATTCCAAATTTGAAAATCATTATTTTTTTTATGATAAATCTTTTTTGCAATCTGAGAATAGGCATTCACAACATCAAAAATGTGTTGCCAGGGTCTTGTATGTTTTGGATTTCTTATAATTAGCGATTTATTTTTAAAAGAGGACCGAATTATATCAGGAATTAATCTAGATTTTGACCAATCACCACCACCTATAATATTTCCGCTTCTTAAAATATTTAAAGTTATCTTTTTATTATGAAAATATGATCTGTAATATGTTTCAGTAATTAATTCAGCGCAAACTTTAGATGCACTGTAGGGGTCTTCTCCACCTAAGTAATCACTTTCTTTGAATTTTTTTTTGATATTAATATTTTTATAAACCTTATCTGTGGTAATTATATTTAAGGAAATTTTTTTTTTAAAATTTGCTTTTCTTATAATTTCTAATAAATTTAACGTTCCTATAGTATTTGAATAAAATGCATCAATAGGGTTGAAATGACATTCTTTTACTATTGGATTTGCAGCTAAGTGAAATATAAAATCAGGATTTACTTTTCTGTAAAAGTGATTAAATTTTTTTGCATTTTCAACATTACCCTCAACGTACGTAATTTTTTTTTTAAGATCTAATAAATCAAATAAACCATCGTTAAAAGGAGGTTTTTTAGAGTAACCAAATATATTAGCACCATGTATTTTTAGGTATAATATTAACCAACTACCAGTAAAGCCAGTGCAACCTGTTATAAGTATTTTCTTATTTTTGTAAAAATTTTTATTCATTTATTTTTAAAAGCGTTTATAAAGATTTTTAGGTATTAAACTAAGGCAATCAATGAATTTTTCAAATAAAAAAAAATATATACTTAGCAAATTAGAAAATTCTACAATTAATTTTTTCATTTTATATCTAGTATTCGCGTTTGTGATTTTAGTTATAAACTTTTATTTCTCATATTCATATATTAATAAGTTTCCAAATATAGTTGATGAGGCGAATAATATAAACTTAAAAAATTTAGGTTTTAATTTTGGTCAAATCCTAGGAAATCTCCAAATTGGAGAGGGACTAAAAGCGAATTATTTTAATACAGACTATTTTGTTTCAAGAATGCCCCTGTTACCACTGGTATTAAATTTTTTACATAATCAAGTGTCTGAAAATTTTTACGTAATTTCTCTTATTAAAAATTTATTTTTTTTTTCGTTAATTTTTTTATTATTATGTAGTTTTAAAAAAAAAAATAATTTTTTATTTATATTTATTTCTTTACTAATTTTTTTATATAACCCTCATAATTTAATTACCACTTTATCATTAAATTTTGAAGAGGGTATATTAAACTATTTAGTTATTATATTATTTTTATTAATATTATCTGAGATAAAGAATAAATTTTTTTTTATATCAGTGGTTATTTCCACAATTTTTTTTCTTAAATCATCAATGATTTTTTTATGCACATTCTTAAGTTTTTTTTTTATTGTTAATGGATATAAGAAAAAAAAATATTCATATTTGCCCTTATTATTTTTGATTATTTCAAGCATAATTTGGGGAACATATTCGTTCAAAAAAACTGGTTTCTTTGCTTATGGAACAAATCTAGCATCTTATAATGCATTTACATTAAATCATGCCTACAATGAAAAGTTTACATCCTTATATCCAGAGATAAGTCCAGATGTTATGACTGAAGAAATTGAAAACAAACTGCCTTTAAGTATTGAAAGAGATGAATGGGTCATTGATAGTTTTTATTTTGATGAAAGTATAAATTATTTAAAATCGAATCCAAAAGATGTTTTTGTTGGAATGCTTAAAAAATTTCAAGTTGTTTTCTTTTATATATACAAGGATTCTCAATTTCCAAATCTAAATGGAAAACTAGAAAAAGAAATTAGATTTTCAAACATTCCAAACAAAATTTTTTTTATTTTATTTATAATTTTTATAGTTAAAAATTTTTATTTTTATAGAGATTCAAAAAGTTTATTAGTTATATTATCAACTTGTTTTTATTTTTTTCCTTATTTTGTTGGTTTTATTTATACTAGACATTGCACAGCTTTTTATATGGTTGCAACTTTTTATTTATTTAATGAATATTATTACGAAAAAATGTTAAGTTTTTTTGAAAAAAAATAGATAACCTTTTTTGTTTTCAATATAAATATTGATTTTATAAGGAGTGCACAGGTTATGATTGTACATGCAGTACCCATTTTTTTGATTGTAAATTCTTTTACCATTAATCAATTTGTAATCATATTTTAATTTTTTATTATCATCTTTGTGTGAATATATTCTTGGATAGGGATAATCATAGTAGATATTTGTATTAATAATCCTAATTAAATTTTTAAATAAAAAAATCAAACTAAATATAATTAGGATCGATGAAAATATTTTTTTTGGATTTTTATCATAATATCTATTGGATAGTATCCACGCAAAAGGATATGTGATTAAACTAATAATAATTGAGTATGAATAACGAAATTCAGGTATTTTAATGAACCATACTATTGTTGAAGTAGTTAGTACAAGTAAAAACAAGAATTCTTTATGCTTATATTCTTTGTTTTTTTTTGATTTTTTCAAAAGGAAAAAAAATATTATGGTCCATATTAAAATATATGCAAAAGACTTTTCTTTTTGCTCATTAAATAGTTTTTCACTCCAAGTTCTAAGCCAATTAAATTTTTTTATATATTCAGATTGAGATATTTTTTTTTCTCCCTTATAATTTGACCAGTTTTTTGTCCAAGCTTCATTTTCCAATGAAATTTTATCTACAGTACTAATATCACTCCAGTTTAAATTTTGATTACAAGTTGCATTAATAGGATAAATTAAACATCCACTAATTATTATATTTTTTACAACCCATAAAATACTGAAGAAAATAATAAAATAAAAATTAAATTTTTTAAAAATTATAAAAAATTTATTTTTAATTATTAATACTAGTGGAATTATTAATATCAAAGCTAAGGTAATTTTATTGAAAACTATAAATACGCCTATTAAACAGACATTAAGTAATTCATTTATATTTATTTTTTTTTTATCAATGCTTAAAATTTCTGAAAAAAAATAAAATGTAAGAAAGTGTGCAGGAGCATCATTTCCATACTCTGCGTATCTATTCATTTTAAAAAAAATATAAATAATTATTCCTATTAAAAAGTAAAAATGAAAATTATAATTTTTGTTAAAAATATGATCTTTAATTTTTGTTAAAAAATTAATTATTACAGCAGATGCAATAACTGCAGTTGGAATCGAAATACCATTAATGCCAGTAATAAAATTAAAATTTATTGCTGAAAGATACTGAATGATAGAGGTATGACCAAACCTAAAATGTAAATTGGTCAAACCAAAAATAATTTTTTCTTCATTAAGTATATTTATAAAAGGGAGATGATAAAGTCCTGCATCAGGCCTATATGTATGAGATGCAAAAAGAAGAAGATATACTAAAAGTGCAGTTAGAATTAAAAAAAAAAGATTCCTTTTTACATGTAAAAAATTTGATTTAAAAAATAAAATAAAAATAATTAAGAATAAAATTGAGTTAATCTCTTTGGTGAGAGGTGTAAAAAAATTTAGTGTTAGTGCTAGAAATGATATTAGCGAAGATCCATAAATTATGCATTTAGTAAATTGTATAAAATTAGGCTCAACTTTCTTTATAAATGTTTGTCCAAACAGGTAATATAAAAAAATAGTTGATATCGAGTATATATATAAATTAAACATTCAAATTAATATTAAATTTATTATTTTAGATTAACAACTTTAAACTAGATAATTATAGTTGTTGATGTGAGACTGATATAGCTTCACATTTTATAATAAAAGTTTTAATTCAAAGACTAGATAATTCAAATAAACGTTAAAAAAATTACTTAAATTACAGATTAATGCAAAAAAAATTACGATTTAAGACATAATTTGATAAATAGCATGAATAAATTATCTAAATTGTATAAATCTTTGATATGAAAAAAATTAAATTAGCTATTGTCGGTTGTGGTCGAATATTTGACAGACATTATGTGGCAATTAATAAGCTAAAAAAAAACTACATAATAGAATCTGTTTGTGATTTAAATTTAAAAAAAATTACACAAAAAAAAATTAATAATAAAATTAAGATTTTTAACTCAATTAATGATTTATGTAAAAATTCTAAAGCAGAGCTAGTTGTAATTTTAACACCAAGTGGTTTTCATTATAATCATATAATAATACTTGCAAAATTTTTTAAAAATATAGTTGTTGAAAAACCAATGGTCATGAACTCTTTGCAAGCGGCTAAAATAGAGAAATATTGTATTAAAAATAAAATCAATATGTTTATAGTGAAACAAAACAGATTTAACCCCGCAATACAAAAACTGAAGCAAGCAATTGATCAAAACAGATTTGGTAAAATATTTTTATCTACAATTCGGTTGAGATGGTCAAGAGACAACGATTATTTTTTACAAGATAAATGGAGAGGAACTTGGAAGAATGATGGAGGAGTTTTGGCAAATCAAGCGAGTCATCACATAGATTTATTGCAGTGGTTTATGGGTGATGTCAAAAGTATTTATGCAGAAACATTAAAAATTAACAAAAAAACTAAAGCAGCAGATACTTGTTTGGCAATTTTAAAATTTAAAAATGGTGCTTTAGGATCTGTTGAGGCAACAACAGCCACCCAGCCAAATGACCTTGAAGGATCAATCTCAATACTTGGAGAGAATGGTTCAGTAGTCATAGGAGGATTTGCCGTGTCTAGAATTGATACTTGGCAATTTAAAAAAACAAAAAAACAAGATCAAAATATTCTTAAACATTCTTCAAATCCAAAAAATGTATACGGTTTTGGTCATATCGAGTTTTATAAAAATGTTTATAATTTTTTATTTAATAAAAATAATTCAGCTACAACATTTGTTGATGGAATAAAAAGTATAAAAATAATTGATAAAATTTACTCTTCTTCAGAAATTTCAAAAAAAGTTTTTTTAAATGATAATAATTTTTCAAAAAAACTTGGAAAATAAACTGTATTTATAGAATGATAGTTTTGGGTTTAAATATTTTTCATGGAGATGCTGCAGCCTGTATAATAAAAGATGGAAAGATCATTGTTGCTATTGAAGAAGAAAGAATAAATCGAATTAAACACTCATCAGGCTTTCCCATAAAATCAATTAATTATTGTTTGAATTATTCTAATTTAAAAATTTCAGATGTAAATTATGTTTGTATTAATAGAAACCCAAAAGTAAATTTATTAAAAAAAATAATTTTTGTTATAAAAAATAAATTAAATTATAGTTATTTATTAGATAGGTATAAAAACTTACAAAATATAACTTCAGTAAAAGATATATTTTCTAAATATTTTGATAAAGAAAAAATAAACTTTGAAGTCATAAATATTGAACATCATTTATCTCATATTTCAAGTGCATTTCATTTGTCTGGTTTTGAAAGTTCCTCAGTATTATCAGTTGATGGGTTTGGAGATTTTGTGAGCACAATGTGGGGTAAAGCAAATAAAAAAAAGATAGATATTAAAGAGTCTGTTTATTTTCCTCATTCTTTAGGAATTTTTTATACAGCAATTACACAACATTTAGGTTTTCCAAATTATGGTGATGAGTATAAATTAATGGGCCTATCTTCTTATGGTAAAGATAGCCAACTAGAAAAAATATATCAAATATTTGATGATGTTAGTCATAAATTTAAATTAAAATTAAAATATTTTAACCATACAGATAAAAAATTTAATTTAGATTTTTATGATGAAATACCAATCATTGGAAAATTATTTAATGAAAAAGTAATTGAAGTTTTGGGAAAACCAAGAGAGGCTAAAGAAGAATTAACTCAATATCACAAAGATCTGGCAAAATCTGCTCAGGTTGTATACGAGGAAATTTTTTATAAGATACTGAATAATTTATATGATTTTACAAAAAATGAAAATTTATGCCTCTCAGGTGGATGTGCTCAAAACTCTGTTGCAAATGGAAAAATTTTAAAAAAAACTAGATTTAAGAATATATATGTTAGCTCTTCTAGTGGTGATTCTGGAGGTGCGATAGGAGCTGCTACATATTTTTTATCACAAAAAAATATTTTTTTAAATAAAGAGGAAGGTTCATTTTATGGACCAAATTTTACAAAAAAACAAATTCAGCAAAGCATATATAATAACAAAAAAGATTTACAAAATGTAAAACAGATAGATTTTGAATCAGAGGAAAAATTACTAGATTTAGTTTGTGCAGAGATTTTAAATAAAAAAATAGTTGGATGGTTTCAAGGAAAAATGGAATGGGGTCCAAGGGCATTAGGAAATAGGTCAATTATAGCCAATCCAGCAATTTCTAATATTAAAGATATCATTAATAGTAAAATTAAAAGAAGAGAAAGTTTTAGGCCTTTTGCACCATCAATATTAGAAGAATATGTGGACGATTGGTTTAATAGCAGTCATGAATCGCTATTCATGTCTTTTGTTACCGAAGTAAAAGAAAATAAAAGAGACTTAATTCCTTCTGTCGTTCATACAGATGGCACAGGAAGATTACAAACTGTGAGTAAAAAAACTAATTTAAAATTTTATAATTTAATTAAAAATTTTCATAAAATAAGTGGAATACCGTTGCTTTTAAACACATCTTTTAATGAAAATGAACCTATCGTGATGACACCAGAGCATGCAATTTCTTGTTTTGTAAGAACCAACATGGATTTACTTGTGTTGGAAAATACTGTTTTAATTAGAAACTAATATATAGTTGTTAAATACAATTTTTGATAAAAAAATTAAAATTAAAATTATTATTAGCTAATTTATGAGAAAAATATCAATTATTACTGTCAGTTTTAACAGCGAAAAAACAATTCTAAAAACGATTAATTCGGTTAAAAATCAATCTTATAAAAATATTGAACATATATTTATTGATGGCTGTTCCACAGATAATACAATTAATATAGTAAAAAAAAATGTAGATAAAGATTCTTCAATATTGCTTTCTGAAAAAGACAATGGAATTTATAGTGCTATGAACAAGGGTATTAAATTAGCCACTGGTGAAATTATTTTTATATTAAATTCGGATGATATTTTTTATAGTAATTTAGTAGTAGAGGATATTCTAAATATATTTGCAAATGATAAGAAATTAGATTTATTATATGGGAATATAGTTGTAACTAAAAATGATCAAATAATTAGGATGTGGAGATCAGAAAAATTCAAAGAAGGTATTTTTTTAAAAGGTTGGTCTCCAGCTCATCCTTCTTTTGTAGTAAAAAAGAATGTTTATGAAAAATATGGATTATTCAATTTGGAATATAAATATGCCTCAGATATAGAAATAATGTATAGATTTTTAGAAAAATTTAGATGTAGAAATTATTATTACAATGAAATTTTAGTAAATATGAAATCAGGTGGTAAATCGAACAATAATTTAATTAATATTGTTAAGCAAAATATCGAAAATATTAAAATTATAAAAAAAGAAAAAAAATTTAATTTGTTTAAATTTATTTATTATAAATTTAAACACAGATATAAACAGTTCATATAATGATTTATTTTTTATGATCAAACAATCTTTATTAATCTAAAATGCTAACAATAATAGTTCCAGTTTATAATGAAAAAAAATATATTAATTTGCTAATAAATAAACTTATTAATTTAAAGAAAATTAAAAAACAGATAATTATTGTTGATGATGGGTCAAGTGATGGAACAACGAATATACTTAAAAATAAATTTAAAAAAAAAAAACTTATTAATAAATTGATCTTTCATAAAAAAAATTTAGGAAAAGGTGCCGCTATAAAATCAGCTCAAAAATATGTTAAAGGAGATTATGTAGCAATACAAGATGCTGATCTTGAATACAATCCAAGAGATCTGGTAAGGATTTATAAATTTATAAAAAATAATAAATTTGATGTGGTTTATGGATCTAGAGTCTTAAACAAAAATAAATTTCAAAATACAAAGAATTTTACACATTTGGTGAGAATTTGGGGAAATATTTTCTTAACTAAACTTTCTAATTTTTTTAATGATCAAAACCTCACAGACGCACACACGTGTTACAAAGTTTTTAAAAGCAAAATATTTAAAAAAATAAATTTAAAAGAAAAAGGTTTTGCATTTTGTCCCGAAGTAACAACTAAATTATCCAAATTAAAATATAGAATTTATGAAATTTCAGTCTCATATAATGGAAGAGCATATAAAGATGGGAAAAAAATTACATCCATTGATGGGATAATTGCCTTATATTCAATAATTAGATACAGATTATTTGACTAATGCTCACATTTTTTAAGCATGAAATCATAAAAAAAATTGAAAAAATACCTTTATTACAAATTTTTATTTATAATAATTTAAATTACTTCAAATTTTTATTTCCCCACGATAAAGATTATTATGCCTTGAGAATCTTATTTAAGAAAAATGAAACAAGAGCATTTGCAGATGTGGGTGGCAACATTGGTCTGTCTACAATCGGTTTTAGAGAGTTAGGCTTTAGAAAAAATAAAATATTTATTTTTGAACCAGATAAAAACTTAATTCAAATGTATTTGAATAAATTAAAAAATAGCTATTCAAATTTAGAAATATTTTCATTTGGATTATCAAACAAAAATTATTCTGCCAAACTATATCGAGCTTATTATAAGAATATTTTATTTCATTTTAATAATAGTTTTAGCAAAAAATATATTAAAAAAAAATTATTAGATAATTACGGGACCACATCAAAAAAATTTAAAATTAGAACTTTAAAACTCAATTTAAAAAAATTTGATAGTTTAAAAATTAATGAAGAAATATGTTTTATAAAAATAGATGTTGAGGGACTTGATCACTTAGTTATTAATGGCATGAAAAATTATATTAAAAAATATTTACCTGTAATACTAGTTGAATACAACCATAGTAATTTTATTGATATTTATGACTTTCTAAAAAAAAAATATAATTGTTATTTTTATGATTTTTCAAATAATAAGCTTAAACATATTTCAAAAAGTCAACTTTTAAGCCTAAAAAAAGGTAAAATTCTTGAAAATGCTTTTAAAAAAAACAGTGTAAATATTTTTTTTATAAATAAATTATTTAATGCAAATTAATAATATTTTCTAAATTATAATCATTTTTTAAATAGATTTAATTTTTAGTGCAATATTTTTTTAATTGATATAATAGTCATTAATATTTTTAAAATGAAAAAAATCGCACTTATATTTGGAATAACCGGACAAGATGGTGCATATTTGCTAAGGTTACTTTTAAAGAAAAAATATTATGTTCATGGAGTTATAAGAAGAAGTTCTAGTTTTAATACAAACAGAATAGATGATTTATATGTAGATACACATAAAAAAACGGATTTTATGTTACATTATGGTGATCTATCGGACTCCTTATCAATACTACAATTAATAAAAAAAATAAACCCAGATGAAATTTATAATTTAGGCGCGCAATCACATGTTCAAGTTTCTTTCCAAGTGCCAGAATATACTGCAAACGTAGATGCATTAGGAGCGTTACGTATACTAGATTCTATAAAGACCTTAAATCTTCAAAATAAAACTAAATATTATCAAGCGGGTACTTCTGAAATGTTTGGTGCCTCTAAACCTCCTCAAAACGAAAAAACAAATTTTTATCCAAGAAGCCCTTATGCGGTAGCCAAGCTCTATGCTCATTGGATAACAGTTAATTATAGAGAGGCCTATAAGATATTTGCTTGCAATGGAATTTTATTTAATCATGAGAGTCCCATGAGAGGGGAAACATTTGTTACTAAAAAAATTGTATCTGCATTATGTAAGATCTCAGTATTAGGAAAGGGAAACCTTTACCTTGGAAATTTATATTCAAAAAGAGATTGGGGACATGCTCAAGATTATGTAGTGGCTATGTGGAAAATGCTTCAACAAAAAAAACCAAAGGACTATGTTATTGCATCTGGAAAACAATATAGCGTTAAATATTTTGTAAATTTAATATGTAATATTTTAAAAATTAAAATTAAGTGGAAGGGTAAAGGAATTAATGAAAAAGCCTATTTAGATGGTAAAATTATTATATCTATAGATAAAAAATATTTTAGACCAACTGAAGTTGAATCCTTACTTGGAGATTCAAGAAAAGCTAGAAAAGAATTGAAATGGAAACCATACCATAATATTCGATCGCTAGCACAAGACATGGTTACTCAAGAGATTAACAATATTCATGATAAAAAAAAAAAGTAGAGTATTTGTAACTGGGCATAAAGGTTTAGTGGGATCAGCCATAGTTAGAAAACTAACCAATCAAGGTTACAAAAATATAATAACAATTACAAAAGACAAACTAGATTTAAGAAATCAAAAGGAAGTATTTAATTTTTTCAAAACAAAAAAAATTGATAATGTTATCAATTCTGCAGGTCTTGTAGGTGGTATTTTTGCAAACAACAAGTATAAAGCTGATTTTATTTATGACAATTTAGCAATTCAAAATAATATTATTCACGCTTGTTACAAGAATAAAATAAAATCGTTAATTTTTTTAGGATCTAGCTGCATTTACCCAAAAAATTGCAAACAACCAATTAAAGAAAAATATTTATTAACTGGAGAATTGGAAAAAACAAATGAACCATATGCTATTGCAAAAATAGCTGGCATTAAAATGTGTGAAAGTTATAATTTTCAATACAAAACAAATTATAAATGCTTGATGCCATGTAATTTATATGGTCCAAATGACAATTATGATATTAAAACATCTCATTTTTTCCCAGCTTTAATTGTTAAAGCTTTAGCAGCAAAAAAAAATAAAAAAAATAAATTAACAATATGGGGATCGGGAAGACCCAAAAGAGAATTAATGTATGTAGATGATTTGGCCGACGCGTGTATTTATTTCTTAAATAAAAAAACAAAAGATTCGTTAATCAATATTGGAACGGGTCATGATAAAAGCATACTTGAATATGCAAAATTTATTTTAAAAAAGATTAATTTTAAATGTAAGATTATTTTAGATAAATCTAAACCAGACGGAACACAAAGAAAAATCATAGATAATTCAATAGCCTTAAGTCATGGCTGGAAACCAAAAATTAATTTAGATGAAGGGTTTGAATTAACTTTAAAATCATATTTCTCTAAACTTAATAAATGAAAAAAAATTATATAGTAGTAACTGGAGGAACAGGTTTCATTGGCTCAAACTTGATTAAATATCTTATAAATAAAACTAAGTTTAGCATTTTAAGTTTAGATAATTATTCTACAGGTAGTAAAAAAAATGAAATCAAAAATAAAAGAATAAAATACATAAAATCAGATACAAAAAATATTTTTAAGGTTTTAAATTTATATAAAAACAATATTCATTCGATTTTTCACTTTGGAGAATTTTCTAGGATATATCAAAGTTTTTTAAAGATGAGTAATTGTATTCAATCTAATACGATTGGTTCAAATGAAGTGTTTAATTTTTGCCTTGTAAATAAAATTAAACTTATATACTCAGCAACATCTGCTAGCATTGGAAATAAAGGTAAGGATAAAAACTTATCTCCCTATGCATTTACTAAAGCTAAAAACTTAGAACTATTAGAAAATTTAAAAAAATGGTTTAGTTTTAGGTACGAAGTAGTTTATTTTTATAATGTTTATGGACCAGGGCAAATAAAGAAAGGTTCTATGGCTACAGTAATTGGTATATTTGAGGATCAATTTGAAAAAAAAATGCCATTAACAGTAGTTAGACCCGGATATCAATCTAGAAGATTTACACATATTTTTGATACAATCGAAGTGTGTTATTTGGCGTGGAAAAAAAATATGTGTCAACATTACAGCGTGTCTCATAAAAAAAGCTATACGATTATTGAAGTTGCAAAAATGTTTAAAAGTAAAGTTAAGTTTCTTCCAGCCAGAAAGGGTGAAAGATATGCCTCGGCTCTAACAAGCTTGAACCTTTCAAATAAGGTTTGCAAAATTTTTGGTAAAATTAATCTTAGAGACTACGTGAAAAATATTGTTAAAAACTCCTAAAAAAGCACACAATTCTTTGTTTACAATGTTATTATTTTAGGTATAACACTCACGCCGGTGATTATTGCGAAGGGGTAATACCCGATCCCATTCCGAACTCGGAAGTCAAGCCCTTCAGCGCCAATGGTACTTTGTCTTAAGACACGGAAGAGTAGGACATTGCCGGCTATAAAAAAATATTATGAAAATTAAAAGCTCGTTAAAATCATTAAAAAAGAGAGACCTTAATTCTAAACTAGTTAGAAGAAGAGGAAGAGTTTACATAATTAATAAAACAAACCCAAAATTTAAAGCAAGACAGAAGTAATTTTTATGGACAAACAAAACCATAAGAATACCTGGAATAACTTCACAAAGTTTGTGTTGTGGGGAACTGTCGCTGTTATAGGTGTTTTAGTTTTAATGGCAATATTTTTGCTGTAGAATTCTCTTATGAGAATTGTTTCAATTTTAGAAAATCAAAATATTGAGAAAAGAATTGCAATTACTCCTGAGATTGCAAAAAAATATATAGCTCTTGGTTTTGAAATTTCTATAGTTGAAAAATATGGTGAGCATCTAGGCTTTAAGGATGGTGATTATAAAGAGCTAGGTGTTAAAATCACTGCTAACGAAAAAGAAATATTAAGTAAAGCTAATATTATTATTCAGTTAGGTTTATTATCCGATGAAAATCTTTCAAATTTAAAAGAAAACCAAACACTAATTGGAGTATTCAACCCTTATAATAATAAAGAAAAAATAGAAGATTTATCTAAAAAAAATATTAATGTTTTTTCTTTAGAAATGTTGCCTCGAATAACTAGAGCTCAATCAATGGATATTCTTTCCTCACAAGCTAATCTTGCTGGCTATAAAGCAGTCATAGAGTCGTTTGCAAATTTTGAAAAAGCAATACCCATGATGATGACAGCAGCTGGCACCATCCCAGCAGCAAAAGTATTGGTGGTTGGTGCGGGAGTGGCTGGTCTTCAAGCTATTGCAACAGCAAAAAGAATGGGTGCTATTGTATTTGCAACAGATGTTAGAATGGCATCAAAAGAACAAGTTGAAAGTTTAGGCGGAAAATTTTTAACTGTTGAGGGGTCTGAAAATCTTGAAACAGAAGGTGGCTATGCAAAAGAAGCTTCAGAAGAATTTAAAAAAAAACAAGAGAATCTTTTAGCAGAAACTTTAAAGAAAATTGATATTGTAATATGTACAGCTCTAATTCCAGGAAAAAAAGCTCCATTTATTATTAAAGGCTCCATGATTGATAATATGCAATCAGGATCTGTAATATATGATTTGGCAGCAATTCAAGGTGGAAATGCAGAATTTACTGAAGTTGATAAAATTGTAGTTAAAAATGGAGTAAAGATTATGGGTGAAACAAATATCCTTAATAAACTTCCTGTTTCAGCTTCAAATCTATATTCAAAAAATGTGTTTAATTTTGTGTCAAATTTATATGATAAAGAAAATAATAAGATTAATATTAATTTAGAAGATGAAATAATTGAAAAAACTTTAATAAAATAGAATTATGGAAATAGACCCTTTTATATTCAGATTAAGCATATTTATTTTATCAATTTTCATTGGTTATTATGTTGTGTGGAGTGTAACTCCATCTTTGCACACGCCATTAATGTCAGTTACTAATGCAATATCATCAGTAATTATTGTTGGTGCTATAATTGCAGGTTTAGCAGGAAGTGTAGACAATGTTTTAACAATCTCGAATATTCTTGGTTTTTTAGCAATATCTCTTGCTGCTATTAATATATTTGGAGGATTTTTGGTCACTCAAAGAATGCTTCAAATGTATAAAAAAAAGAAGAAAGATAAATAATTATGTCAGCAAATTTTTCAGCAATATTTTATTTAGTTTCAGGAGTTTTATTTATATTAGCATTAAGAGGTCTTTCATCGCCAGAAACCTCAAGACAAGGTAATTTTTTTGGAATTTTGGGAATGGTGATAGCTATCACTGTTACTTTTTTATCTGTTGGAAATTTTTCTACTGGTCTAATTTATGTACTAATTTTTTTATCAGTGGGTGGACTTATTGGAGCATTCATAGCCTACAAGATACCGATGACTGCTATGCCAGAATTAGTAGCAGGTTTTCATAGCTTAGTCGGTTTGTCAGCAGTTTTTGTTGCAATAGCAGCTTTTTTAAATCCAGAGGCTTTTAATCTTGGATCACCTGGGGACATTAAATTTGCAAGCTTAATTGAAATGTCAATTGGAGCTGCTGTTGGTGCCATAACATTTTCAGGCTCAATAATTGCTTTTTTAAAACTTCAAGGAATAATGTCAGGGTCACCAATCACTTTTAAGGGACAACATTTTCTTAATGCTTTATTGTTAATTTTAATTCTAATTTTAACCTACCTGCTTTGCTCATCGCAATCATCTAACTTTTTTTGGATATTAATAGCAGTTTCATTTTTGATAGGATTTTTATTAATCATTCCAATTGGTGGGGCAGATATGCCAGTAGTAATTTCAATGTTAAACTCATACTCTGGTTGGGCTGCTGCAGGAATTGGTTTTACTTTAGAAAATACTGCATTAATTATAACAGGTGCGCTTGTCGGGTCTTCTGGTGCAATTTTATCTTATATAATGTGTAAAGGTATGAACCGTTCTTTCTTTAATGTAATTTTAGGAGGATTTGGTGCAACAGAGCAGTCGGCATCAACAGAAAATAAAGAGCAAAGACCAGTTAAGAATGGTAATGCGGAAGATGCAGCCTTTCTAATGAAAAATGCATCATCTGTAATAATTGTTCCTGGTTATGGTATGGCTGTAGCTCAAGCACAACATGCACTAAGAGAGATGGTGGATACACTAAAGAAAAATGATATTAAAGTTACTTATGCAATCCATCCTGTTGCAGGAAGAATGCCGGGTCACATGAATGTATTGTTGGCAGAAGCAAATGTTCCATATGATGAAGTTTTTGAACTTGAAGAAATTAATAATGATTTTGCTAATGCAGATGTAGCATTTGTAATTGGAGCGAATGATGTAACAAACCCAGTTGCAAAAACTGATCCACAAAGCCCAATTTATGGAATGCCAGTTTTAGATGTTGAAAAATGCAAATCAGTATTGTTTGTAAAAAGAAGTTTATCTCCAGGATATGCTGGAATTGATAATGAATTATTTTATAAGGATAACACGCTAATGTTATTTGCAGATGCAAAAAAAATGACTGAGGATATAACTAAAAATCTTTAAAAATTAATGACAACAAAAATATTTTGTGATATTGCAGAACTAGATTTAATAAAGAAGTTTAATAAGAAAAAAATAGTTAAAGGTTTTACGACTAATCCAAGCTTAATGAGAAAGGCTGGAGCAAAAGATTACAAATCCTATTCAAAACAAATATTAAAAATTTGTAATAATAAGCCTGTTTCGTTAGAGGTATTTGCTGACGAATACAAAGAGATGAAAAAACAAGCTCTACAAATTAATACTTGGGGAAAGAATGTTTATGTAAAAGTCCCATTTGCAAATTCTAAAGGTATTTTTATGGGTAAAATTATTAAAGAACTTAATAATTTAGATATTAAGCTTAATATCACAGCAATCTATAGCGCTAAACAAACAGAAAAAATTCTAAAATTAATTAACAAAAAAACTAAAGTTATAATTTCAATATTTGCAGGCAGGGCGGGTGATGCAGGCAAAGATCCAGTTCCAGAATTTAAAAAAAGCATAGCTTCAGCGAAGAAATTTAAAAATGTAGAAATACTTTGGGCAAGTGTTAGAGAGCCCTATAATTATTTACAAGCAAAACAATTGAGGTGTCATATTATTACTATCCCACCATTAACTATTGAAAAGATTGAAAACTTTGGAAAAACTTTTGAACAACTTACGAAAGAAACTGTAAAAGCATTCTTAGATGATAGTAAAAAATCAAATTTTAAAATTTAATTTATGGAAGTTGAAAAAATTAAGATAGGATCAAATAGAAGCTTCGGTGTAGTTTTTTCTATTGTGTTCTTAATTATAGCTTTATTTCCATTACTTAATGGTCACAACATAAGAATTTGGTCAATAATTTTAAGTTTAATATTTTTTATTCTTGGATTGTTAAATTCAAATATTTTGTCTCCTTTAAATAGAATCTGGTTTAAGTTTGGGATAATTTTAGGAAGTATTGTTTCTCCAATTATTATGGGCTTAGTGTTTTTCTTAGTAGTTACACCTACTTCATTAATTTTAAGATTATTTAAAAAAGATACACTAAACTTAAAAAAAAATGATAGTATAACTTATTGGATTAAGAAATTAGATAAAAAAAGTAAAATGAAAAATCAATTTTAGTTATGAGTTTTTTAAAGGAATTTTTAGAGTTTTTAAGAGTAAGAAAAAAATATTGGCTTTTACCAATAATAATAGTCTTGGTTATATTTGGTGGTTTGATAATTTTAAGCCAAGGATCAGCTGTGGCGCCATTTATTTATACTATTTTTTAAAGTGAAATCTATTCTGGGTATTTCAGCATTTTATCATGATAGTGCTGCAACAATTTTAGTTGATGGCAAGATAATTGCTGCAGCTCAAGAAGAAAGGTTTACAAGAAAAAAACATGATTCTTCATATCCATTTCACGCAATTCAGTTTGTTCTAAAATATGCAAATTTAAAGCTTAATGATGTTGATCAAATAGTATTTTTTGAAAAACCATTTCTAAAATTTGAGAGATTGTTAGAAACTTATGTTGCATTTGCGCCTAGAGGTTTCATGTCTTTTTGTAAGGCAATGCCACTTTGGCTTAAAGATAAATTATTTCAAAAAAAAATGCTTTTTAAAGAGTTAAAACGACATGATGTAAATTTTAAAGATGAATCAAGGTTGTTTTTCTCAGAACATCATTTGAGTCACGCAGCCAGTGCTTTTTTCCCATCACCTTTTGATGATGCAATAGTATTAACTGCAGATGGAGTAGGTGAGTGGGCCACCACAACTGTTGCCATAGGCAAAGGAAATAAAATTGATATAAAAAAAGAAATTCATTTCCCTCATTCATTAGGATTGCTCTACTCTGCTTTCACTTACTATGCAGGGTTTAAAGTCAACAGTGGAGAATATAAATTGATGGGTTTAGCACCATACGGTGAACCTATTTATAAAGATAAAATATTAGAAAAACTGATCGATATAAAAGAAGATGGATCTTTTCGACTGGATCAAACTTACTTTAATTATGCAACTGGTTTAACTATGACAAATAAAAAATTTGATGATCTATTTGGACAAAAACCTAGGAATGAAAAAAAAGATAAATTAACAAAATTTCATATGGATATTGCGGCATCTATTCAAGAAGTTACAGAAGAGGTGATGATAAAATTAGCCCGCTCTTTAAAAAAAGAATATGGTATAGCAAATTTATGTTTAGCAGGTGGTGTTGCTCTCAATTGTGTTGCCAATGGAAAAATATTAAAATCAAAAATATTTGATAATATTTGGGTTCAACCTGCGTCAGGTGATGCTGGGGGATCCTTGGGTGCTGCGCTAGCTTTATGGTATGATGAACAAAATAATCCTAGAAAAATTAATCCAAAAGACGATATGCAAGGATCTTATTTAGGTCCTGAGTATACCCAAAGTGAAATTGAAAAAAAGCTTAAGGCTGTTGGTGCTAAGTTTGATATTTTAACAGAAGATAACTTAATTAATAAAACTGCAGAGGATCTATCCAATGGTAATGCAATAGGTTGGTTTCAAGGTCGAATGGAATTTGGACCTAGGGCTTTAGGAGGAAGATCAATTTTGGGTGATCCTAGATCATCAGATATGCAAAAAATTTTAAATCTAAAAGTTAAATATAGGGAAAGCTTTCGACCATTTGCTCCTTCAATATTAAATGAGGATTTAAAGGAATGGTTTGAGATGAACTGTGACAGTCCTTATATGCTAATGGTTTCAAGGCTTAATGCAAAAAAAATTTTTGAAATGAATGATGAACAAAAAAAGTTGTTTGGTATAGATAAGCTTAATATTAAAAGATCAGAAATTCCAGCAGTCACCCATGTTGATTATTCAGCAAGAGTACAAACTGTACATGAGGATACTAATAAAAGATATTATAAGTTAATCAAAAAATTTAAAGAAAAAACTAATTGCCCTGTAATTGTTAATACCTCTTTCAATGTGAGAGGAGAACCAATTGTAAACACGCCCATAGATGCATTTAATTGTTTTATGGGAACAGAGTTAGATAGATTAGTTATTGGTAACTGTTATTTGGAAAAAAATTTACAAAATTCAGCTCTTAAGAAAAATTATACTTTGAAATTTGAAAGAGACTAAAATGTTTAAAAGCGCTGATGAGATTGGTTGCGGGGGGACGGATTTGAACCGCCGACCTTCAGGTTATGAGCCTGACGTACGACCCGATTTTCGTGTAAAACAATCAACGTTCCTTAAATAAGCTAGATAAAATTCTCAAAACTTTATTGGAGTGCGGTTTTCTTACGGCACGGGATATGCTAGAATAAAATCTAAATATTTACGGCAGAATTTTTATGAAGAAGATTTTAGTTATATTGTTTTTATTTTTTCTATGTCCTAAATTTGTTTATTCTAATGATATAACGGATGCCAACGAGATTTTTGAAGCGATACATGAAATTAAGAATGGATTAAAATATAAGGGTAAAACAGGCTATGTTATGCGTAAAGATAATGAGAAGAATTATTCTAAGTTTCCAATCGTGTTACCTGAAAACTCAGTGCCAATTATTTCAGATTATAAATCTAAATGGGGTGCAAGTAGTATTCCATTAAAAAGAAAAGATCGACACACGGGTGTTGATTTTTTAATAACACCCAACGATCCTATTGTAGCTGCTAACGATGGAAAAGTTGTATATGCCAAAAAAGATAAATGTGCAGGCAATGTTATGACAATAAAACATCCTAAAATATATTTGTCTTATTTACATATAGGTGATTTTAAAGTTAGAAAAGGTGATAAAATTAAAAGAGGTCAAATAATTGCTGATGCAGGTTTTCTTGTTCAGACAAAGTGTGGAGGAGGAATAGCACATCTACACTTACAAGCCTCTAAAGCTGGACCATGTCCTACATGTACAGGTAGCTGGAAATATTTAGGTAAAAAACAATCTTGGACTAATGTCCACAAATATTGGACTGGTGGAAAAGGTAAACCAGAATGTTTTATAGAAGAAAAAAAATTTCCAGTAGAATTAATTACTTTACCATTTCAATGTAATAAACTTTAAAGAAAATCTAATAACTTTTGATTCCGATTGCGTCAATGGTGCGGTAAGATTATTTTCTGAACGTTATCTAAATCAAAAAAGTGTTGCTGGGATTGGTTGCGGGGGACGGATTTGAACCGCCGACCTTCAGGTTATGAGCCTGACGAGCTACCAGACTGCTCCACCCCGCGGTATATTTAAATTCTATTTTTAAGCTTATTAAGCTTTTTAACTCTTTTAATATTTTCTTGTAAAATTCTTTTTTTCTTTTCAGAAGGTTTTTCGTAAACACTTTTTAATTTTACTACTTTAAAAAAACCATCTCTTTGTAATTTTCTTTTAAGAACCCTAAGTGCTTGTTCAATATTGTTATCTTTAACTTCTATTTTCATAAATATTTTTTAAGAATGTTTAAGTACCATCATATAATTTTGGTGTCTATTAAAATTATTCAATGTTCGAAACTTCTCTTGTTAGTTTTGCTTTCTCTTTTTCCTTTTTTTCCCTTTTTATTCTTCTTTCAGCTTTTTCAACAGCTTCAATTAGATCCTTTTGAGAAAATAGCCCTAATGCTACAGGGTCTTTAGGATTTAAATTATTATAATTCCAATAACTTTTATTTTTAATTGCAGTAACTGAAGCCTTGGTTATCCCAACTAGTTTTGCTATTTGTGAATCTTTCAGTAATGAATGATGTTTAATTAACCATAAAGCTGAATCTGGTTTATCTTGTCTTTTAGATAAGGGTATGTATTTTTTAATTTTTTTATCTTCAGTTGAAATTTCAATATCAGTATTTTTTATTTGTAATTCTTTATTTTCATCTTTAGATGCCAGCTCAATTTCTTCCCTTGTAAGCTGACCTGATATAATTGGATTATAAGCCATTATTCCTTTTGCAACTTCACCATCTGCGATACCTTGCACTTCAACTTCATGTAAATTACAAAACTTTGAAATTTGCTTGAAAGTAAGTGTTGTATTTTCTACTAACCAAACAGCTGTTGCCATTGGCATTAATGGTACGTTTGACATTTAATCTTTCTTTTCTGATCTAAAATTTTGGAATTTTTTATTGAATTTGCTTACACGACCCTTGTCCATTAGTTTTTGCTTTCCGCCTGTCCAAGCAGCATGAGATTTTGGATCGATTTCTAATTTTAAAACTTCTCCTTCTTTTCCCCAAGTTGATCTTGTTTGAAATTGGGTTCCATCAGTCATTTCTACTTTAATTGTATGGTAGTTTGGGTGTATGTCTTTTTTCATATCGAGACTTATAGCAAAAGAATTTTATAAAACAATTAAAAGTTCTTTAATTTTTCAAGCATTTTGTCATTAATTGCCATGCTAGAAGCTCTTATTTTGATGTTTTTATTTTGTGAGAGGTCAATTTCATTAATTAAGCCACCTGCCTCTTTTACTAATATTATGCCAGCAGCTATATCCCATAAATTTAAATCATTTTGAAAATAACCATCATATCTCCCGGCTGCAACGTAGGCGATATCAAGTGCTGCACTTCCAGATTTTCTTAAAGGTAAGTCGACTTCATTTTTAGTTACACCTCCAGTAGCAAACAAGCAGCTATTAAGCTCTCTTTTTTTGGATACTCTAATTCTTTGATTGTTAAAGAACGCACCACTTTCTTTTTCGGCATAAAACATTTCGTCTTTTATTGGATCATAAATTAACCCAGATACTATTTCATCACCAGATTTTAAAGCAATTGAAATTGCAAAGTGAGGAACACCATGTAAAAAATTTGTAGTTCCATCTATAGGATCTATTATCCATGTGTGCTCTTTATCTTTATTAGTTTCAGAACCATCTTCTTCACTAATAATAGAATAGTAGGGTCTTGCTTTTTTTAATTCTTCTATAATTATCTTCTCAGCTTTTAAATCAGCATTTGATACAAAATCAGTAGGTCCTTTGATTGAAACTTGTAGTTTTTCTATTTCTCCAAAATCTCTAATTAAAGCTCTAGATGCTTTTTCTGCAGCCTTTATCATGACATTTAGATTGGCTGATATTGATTGCATATGATTTATATTTTTTTGACATATTCCATAGTTCTCGTATCAACTATGATTTTATCTCCGCTTTCAATAAATGGAGGGACTTGAATATTTACACCATTATCTAAAGTTGCGGGCTTGTAAGAAGAGGAAACTGTTTGCCCTTTTAAAGCAACATCAGTTGTATCAATCGTGCACGTTACCTGATTGGGTAATTCAACTGTTAAAGGTTTTTCATTATAAAAACTTATACTGACTTCTAAGTTTTCTTTTAACATTTTACCCTTTTCTCCAATAGTTTCTTTTTTAATATTAATTTGTTCAAAAGATTCTGGGTCCATGAAATAATAATCAGTTTCATCACCATAAAGATAATTAAACTTTGTTTCATCTAATGAAGCTTTTTCAACAGACTCACTTGATCTAAATCTTTCATTTAATTTTGTATTTTTATTAACACTTTTCATCTCAACTTGGGCAAAAGCACCAC